>JAABUN010004558.1_pt1 | contig 18659 bp, 14 predicted proteins | sample 5559311 | NCBI WGS metagenome assembly JAABUN01 (sample SAMN10711877, study PRJNA513370) | rock metagenome | isolation source: Antarctica rocks | place: Antarctica: Victoria Land, Siegfried Peak sud | reverse complement strand
GCAGAGGCCGCGACGTGAGCGGCCGGGCAGAGGGCGTTCCAGAGGTGAGCGTCGTGATCCCCACCTTCCGGCGTGGCGCGGATGTTCGGCCCACCCTGTTCGACTGCGTGCGCTGGAGGACTGGGATATGATGCTCCGGCTCGCCGACATCGCGCCGGCCGCCGCAGCACCGGGTCGCACCGTGTCCACGTCAAGCGCCCGGGGTCCGTGAGCCAGCAGTCGCTGGGCACCTTCGAGGCCGAGTTCGACACCTTCCGCCAGCGTCACGATGCCACCGCGCCCGGCACGGCGCGCGCGTTCACACCGCGCTCTTCTACCGTTGGCCTGGCCTTCGAGCACCGTACCGCCGGACATCGCCGCGCCGCCGCTGTGAACTTCGTGAAGGCCGCCGTCGACGGTCGCCGCCTGCCGAACCTGCTGCGCGCCGCCCAAGCGCTCCTCATCGCGCCGCGAGGCTCGGGATGAGCGCCCTTCGGCAGGACCGAAGCCGGCGCTGAGGACCGCAGCACCACCGCAGCATCCCTTCTGCGACAAAGGACTTCACCGTGCACGCTTCGATCATCGTCCGAACCAAAGACCAAGCGCACAACGTCGTGGCTGTCTTATCGGCCCTGGAGGCTCAGACCGTCCGTCCCGAGATCATCCTCGTCGATTCAGGCTCGACCGACGAGACGGTGGCGCTGGCGCGCCCGTGGATCGACGAGCTCGTCGAGATGCCAGCCGCGGAATATCGCCCCGGCCGAGCTCTCAACCTCGGCGCCGCGGCGGCTTCGGCCGAGATTCATGGTGCGTTGTCGGCACACTGCCGGCCGACAGACGAGGGATGGCTGGAGCGCTCCCTGGCGCTGTACGACGACGCGAGGGTCGCTGGGACCAACGGCACCAATCGCCTGGCTGATGGGAGCACCTCGCGAACCTGTTCCTCCAGGGCCCCGAGCATCTCACAGACATGACGTGGGGCTTCTCCAACCACGCCAGCACCTGGCGAGCCGACGTATGGACCAAGCATCCCTTCGACGAGACGATGCCCACGGCCGAGGACCGCGTCTGGGCCGCGGAGGTCATCCACGCTGGATGGCTCCTGGCCTTCCACCCATCCATCGATGTGGCCGTCACGCATCGCTGGAGCGGCACCCCGCTGGCGTACTTCCGTCGGCTGCGCGATGAGAACCGCTGGGCGCAGAGAGCCGGACCGGTCCCGCGGTACACCGTTGGCGACGCGGTGCATCGTGGTGGCACGAGATCCCCGAGGATCACCACTCCACCGCCTTCCATCGCCTCAACCCGAAGCGGATGGCCGAGAAGGGAGCGATCTGGTCTGGGCGGCGCCGGCCGGCCTGATGTCCGAGCGGCGACCACCAGCGTCACGACGACGAGCCTGCACCACCAGTCTCGACCCATGCGCGAGGACCCGCATGCGGTGCCAGGGAATCGCCTGCAGGCTCGATGAGGTCACGCCGACTGGGGCCCAGATGTCCGTTGGCCTCCCCCTCCGGGCGCGGCCGATGCTCGCCTCCGCACGGAGGGCCAGCGAGCCGCCGGTGTCGACGAGGTAGGCCCCATACTCCTGCAGCGCCCGCGCGACGATCTGCTGGGGCCGGGGGAGGCCGGACACGTCGACGCGCGGATCGAGCTGGATGTGGGCGCCCATCGGCAGCGCGCGCGGATCACCGACGCGCCCGTCACCGTGGACCGCCGGCGCGACAAAGCGGTTGCGGACGTAGGGCGCGGTGAAGGCCAGCGCGTGGTCGATGCGGCCGCGGGCGATCTCCTCCGGGCGCACCACCCCGGCGGTGAGCGCGAAGCCCGAGGCGGTGGCCGCCACCGGCCCGGCGATCGGGGTGCCGCTCACGACGGTCCGCGCCCCGGATCGCCAGTGGCCGTCGGATTGGCGCTCGGCGACCCAGACGTTCAGCTCGGCGTCGCCGTCGACTACGGCCAGATGATGGTCGCTGCCCGTCGTCGGTCGCGCCCAGGCCGGGATGCGGAACGTCACGCGGTCGCGTGTCCCGTACCCCCAGCGGAACAGGTCGATACGACGACGGCGGTCTCCCTCCTCGACGGTGACGATCGGGATCCCCCACGCATCGGAGTTGGCCAGGTTCGCGTTGCGAACGAAAGGAACGAGCGACCTCCGCACCAGGGCGGCGGAGTTCGGTGCGAGGGCCGGGGACGGCGGGATGGGCCTCTCGAGAAAGGACCTGGCCGCCGGCACGCCGGTGCCGCGGAACGACGGCTCAGCGATCGTCGCGACGACGACGAGCGTGAGCACGAGCCCACCGAGGACGCCCACCGTGCGTCGTCGAGAAGCGGTGAACACAGCGTGGAGAGCGTAGCGACGCCGCGGCCTGCGGGCGCCGCGTCAGGGCAGGATGACGCGCATCTGATCCCAGGGGATCGAGCGCATGCTCGGATCGGTGACGCCGACGGGACCCCAGATGTCGGTGGGTCCACCTTGCGAGGCTCGGCCGATGCTCGCCTCGCCGCGGATCGCCAGCGAGCCCGAGGAGTCCGTGAGGTACGCGCCGTACTCCTTGAGCGCCTGGGCGGCGATGCGCTGTGCGCGTGGCAGGCCCGAGATGTCGGCCGCCGGGTCGAGCTGGATCCGAGTCCCCATGGGCATCGCGTCGGGGTCGCTCTGGCGTCCGTCGCCGTGGATCGCCGGCGCGACGAACCGATTGCGCACGTAGGGCGAGGTGAACTGAAGCGCGTGCTCGATGCGACCCTGCGCGATCTCCTCGGGACGGATCACGCCCGCGGCGAGTGCGAAGCCGGCCGCGTTGCCGCCGATCTCCGCGGAGACGCCCGAGCCGGTGCTCGAGGTGACGGTCCGCGCTCCGGCCATCCAGGAGCCGTTGGGCTGCTGATCGGCGACCCACATGTCGAGCTCGCGGTCTCCATCGAGCACGGCGAGGTGGTGATCGCTGCCCAGGGTGGGGGCCGCGCCGTTCGGAACGCGCATCGCCGGCTGGGCGATGTCCGCGCCGAATCCCCAGTCGAAGACGCCGACGGTGCGCATGGGGTCGGAGGAGCGGGCGTTGACGATGGCGACTCCCCACCAGTCCGAATTTGCGAAGTTCGCGCTCGCCTTGTACGACGACAACGACTTGTCGACCATCTCGGCCGAGTTCGGGGCGATCTGGGGAGCGGCGCCGATCCGAGTGTTGAACGGGCTTGTGTCGCTGTACAGGCGCGCGGGCGACGCGGACCTCGGGCCGCCCGAAGGAGTCGGAGCCGGAGCGGCATCCGGAGCCGGCCTCGGCGCCGTCCGGGGAGTCGACGGCGTCTCGACCGGCTTGGACGGTTGCGTACTCGGCATGGACGGCCTCTTCGCAGGCTTGGACGTGCGCCGGATGTGCGCCCGCAGCGTGCTGCATGTCCGTTGCGTGGTGCGGCTCGCCGTCTTGCGCTTAGCCACAGCGCAGGCCTTGGCGGCGCGGCGGACGTCGGTCGACGCCTTGCTCGATGAGCGCGCGTCCGCGGACGCAGCCTCGCCGGACGCGAGAAGGCCGATCAGCATCGCCAGGGCGAAGCACAGCCGGAGACCGCGGGCAGCGGGCCTGAGGGTGATCATCGTGATTGCTCCTTCGGTAGCTGGGCCGCCTCCCACGGGAGGCCCCTGGCTTTGCGACCCCGCCTCGCGGCGGGTGTGCCTTTTCGGTTGCTCCCGGCGTGGTTTCCGGGAGCTGAGTCTGTCCTGCACGAGGAGTGTCGGCCCGGTTTCCGGGATCTTGCTCCGTGAGGGCGGAACTCAACGTTTGTTGGAGCGCCGACCGTCCGGAAGTGGGCGTACATCCGAGGCCGGAGAAGCGCTCCTCGAGCCGGATCGAAGTCGTTCGGGCGTTTAGCCAGCGCGCCCCGCTGCCGATGATGTGCCGATGATGTGCCGGTGAAGCTCGCGGCTTACAGCGACGACCCCTGCGTGCGCGGCGACGGCTCCGTCGGCGCCATGACGTCGTTCGCCCTCTTCCTCGCGGGCCTCGCCGAGCGGGTCGAGGCCTTCACGCTGCTCGCTCGCGTGGCCCCGGGACGTCAGGTGGTGCCGGTTGAGCTGCCGGCGGGCCTGCACGTCGTCGAGCTGCCGTGGTGGGAGGACCAGAGCCGCCCGGCCGGGCTGCTGCGTGCGCTTCCCGGATCGGCCCGCCGCTTCTGGCGCGTCGCGGGCGAGGTGGACTGCGTGCTGCTGTTCGGTCCGTCACCGCTCGGGATCGTCTTCGCCGCGCTCACGCGGCTGCGCGGTCGCCGCCTCGTGCTCGGCGTCCGCATGGACTACACGAGCTACAGCGCGCACCGCCACCCGGGGAACCGGCCGATCGCGATCCTATCGCGTGCGCTCGACGCCGCGTGGCGGGCGATCGCGCGCCGTGCGCCGACCGTCGTCGTCGGGGCGAGCCTGGCGCAGCGCTATCGCCGGGCCGCTGAAGTGCTCGACACGACGATCTCGCTCGTGCGCGACGCGGAGGTCGGCGACGCGGGGCGTCACCCGCCCGGCCGATCAGGCCCCGTACGCGTCCTGACGGTCGGGCGCCTGGATCCCGAGAAGAACCCGCTCCTGCTGGCCGACATCCTCGCCGAGCTCGTGGCCGACGGCTCGGCCTGGGAGTTCGACGTGTGCGGCGACGGGTCCCTGCGCGAGGCGCTGGCCCAGCGCGCCGCCGGGCTCGGGGTGGCGAACGCGCTGCACCTACGCGGCTTCGTGGCGCCGGACGGCGAGCTTCGCAACCTGTACCGTGCGGCCGACATGTTCTTGCACGTCTCCTGGACCGAAGGCGTGCCGCAGGTCCTGCTGGAGGCCTGGGCCACGGGCCTGCCCGTCGTCGCCACCGATGTGGGCGGGGTACGGGCGGCGACCGGACCGGACGCCGGGCTGCTCGTCGGCCCGGACGACGCCGGCGCGGCCGCCGCGGCGCTGCGACGCATCGCCGGCGACGCGGCGGTGCGCAGCTCGCTCGTGCGTGCCGGCCTGGAGCGTGCGCGCGGACGGACCCTCGAGCGCGAGGCCGACCGCGTCGTCGCCTTCGTCGCCGGCGACGCGCCGGCGTGCTTGCCGGAGCGGTGAGCGTGGCCACCCCGGCGACCATCCCGGCCTCCGCCGTACGACCACGATCGGCCCGGCTCAGTGCGCCCAGCACGTGGCTGTGGGCGGCGGCGGCCGTCGCCCTGGGCGGCCTGGTCGGACTTGCGACGGCCGTGGGGGGCGCGAGCGTCGGGATCCTCGTCGCGTTGAGCCCGGTCGCCCTGGCGATCCTCGCCCGCCCTGAGTGGCTGCCCGGAGCGCTGATGATCAGCGTCTTCGCCGAGGCCTACAGCATCGGCGGAGTGAGCATCTCGCGCGCGGCCGGACCGCTCGCGCTCTTCCTGCTGCTCCTGCAAGTCCGCAGCCAGAGCCCCGCGACGCTCAAGGGGCTCGACCGCCCGCTCGCGACGGCCATCGTCGCCTACTCGCTGTGGGCGGCCGCCAGCGTCCTGTGGACGGTGAACTTCGACGCGACCCTGCAAGAGGGTGGCACGGCCTTCGCGATCTCGTCGCTGCTGCTCTCCGCCGTCTACCTCGTGGCCACGGTGGCGCTCGTGACGACCAGCCGGCACCTGCTCGTCATCGTCGTCATCGTCTGGGCGCTGTCGACGGTGATGGGCGCTCTGGCCATCGCCGAGTACCTGCAGGGCTCCGAGCGCGCGACGGGCGTGGCGGGCGACGCGAACTTCTTTGCTTCCCTGCAGATCGTCGCGATCCCGATCGGCGCGGTGCTCGCCGGGCACGTCCGCACGTCCCTCGAACGTGGGGTGGTCCTCGCCGGCGTCGGGATGGCGGTGGGCTCGATCTTCGTCACGCTGTCCCGCGGCGGGATCCTGGCCCTCGCCGCGATCGTGCTCTTGCTCAGCCTTCAGCCCGCTCGGACCTTCTTTCGCACCCGCGTGCGCAAGCGCCTGTTCCTCGGCATCGTGACGATCGGCGCCGCCGCGCTGCTCACCCTCTCCTACAGCGCGCTCTCAGAACGCACCGCTTCCCTCTTCAACACCGACGACGGCGGCTCGGGTCGCGCCAACCTGTGGCTGGGTGCGCGGACCGGAGTCGCGCAGAACCCCGTCCTGGGCCTCGGCTTCGGCGCCTTCGCCAGCCAGTCCAACGAGCTGATGCGCAGAACGCCGGGGGTGGAGTTCAGCGCCTACAAGCTGCGGCCGGGCGGGCAGCCCGTCCACAACGCATACCTGGAGTCACTCGTCGAGCTCGGGCCGCTGGGGCTCGCGCTGTTCCTGGCGATGCTGGGCCTCGCCCTGCGTGCCCTGCGCCGCGCCGCCCGCATCGCCGCCGCCAACGGCTCGCTGCTGGTGTCCGGCGTCGCCCGCGCCCTCGGCCTCTCGCTCCTCGGCTTCGGGCTGACGTCCCTGTTCCTGTCGACGGAGACTGATCGGACGCTGTGGGTCCTGATGGGCCTCGCCCTTACCCTGCCCCGTGTCGCCGCCGCCACCTCAGCGCCTGGGAGGCGCCCAGCATGACCGACGAGACGTCCGACACGAGCCCGTCCCGGGCCACGCTGCAGAGCTATCTGCGGATCCTGCGGCGCCAGTGGTGGGTACCGCTGATCGTGACGGTGGTGGCGCTCGCCGCAGCCGTCATCTACACCCAACGCGCGACGCCGGAGTACTCCGCCTCGATGAAGCTCGTCGTCGGCCAGGGACGGGCGCTGTTCGGCGCGGATGCGTCGGGTGCCTTCCAGCCGTTCACGCAGACGATGACCGACCTGCTGCGCAGTGACGTGGTGGCCCGGCGCACGATCGCGGAGCGCCGCCTCGACGACTCACCGCAGGAGCTGCTCGAGCGCCTCTCGGTGACGACCAACCCGGAGACTTCGGTGCTGCAGGTGAGTCTCCGGGGCATCGACCGCGCCGAGGCGACCGCGACGCTCGCCGCCATCGGCGAGATCTTCGTCTCACTCATCGACCAGAACCTGTCCGATCTCGGCCCAGACCCGGCCGGCGCCACCGGCGCCACCGGAGCGCGCCCACCTGACCGTCCGGCGACCACCGCGGCGCAGGCCGATGCCGTCAGCGCCACGGTCTTCGACCCCGCCCACGGCAACCCCGACCAAGTCTCGCCCCACGTCAGGCGGACGCTCGTCTTCGCGCTGCTGCTCGGACTCGTCAGCGGTGTCCTGCTCGCCTTCCTACGGGACGCCCTCTCGAGCGGCATCCAGGGAGACCAGGAGGCCGCGGAGGCCTTCGGCGCCACCATCCTGGCCCCGCTGCCACCCGGGGTGCTGGGAACCAAGCCCAACGAGGTCGTCTTCCTCCCCCCGCGCATCGCCGAGCGGGTCAGCGAGTCGGTGCAGCTGCTCGCGGCGTCACTGCGCTACGCCGGCGGCCCGCAGGGGGGCGGCGTCGTCGTCGTCACGAGCGCCCGGCCCGAGGATGGCAAGACGAGCGTGGTTGCGCATCTGAGCGCGGCGCTCTCGGACGCCGGAGCGTGGGTCGTCGCCGTCGAGGCGGATCTGCACAAGCCCGCCCTGCACCGGATGTTCGACGTCGCGCCGGACGGTGCCGGGCTGACAGACGTCCTCAGCGGACGGGTCACCGCCGAGCAGGCGCTCGTCATCGTACCTCGGGCGGTACCGGAGATGCAAGCGGTCGTCGCTTCCGGTGGCGAAGCGCTCCCGGCGCCGTCCGCACGGCTGTCGAAGCTGGAGCTGCTGGCCGCGGGCCGGAAGCACCACCGTCCGGCTGAGCTGCTGTCGCTCGGGAGCACCGGAGCGATGCTGACCAACCTCCGCGAGCTCGTCGACTGGATCGTCGTCGACACGCCGCCCGTCCTGCTGTCGGGCGACGCCTTCCCCTTGCTACAGCTCGCCGACCACGTCATCGTCGTCTGTCGGGAGGGCAGTACGACGCGCGACGAGGCGCAGGCCGTGAAGGCCCGCATGGCGAGCCTGGGCGTCGAGCGCTACTCCGTGGTGGTGACCGACTCCTCCGAGGCGGGTCACCGCACCTACGGCTACTCGGCCCGGACCGACTGACGCTGCGGATGACCGACTCCCTCCCCAGCGTCTCGGTCGTCGTGGCCACCTATCAGCGCGGGTCGCGGCTTGCGGCGACGCTGGGCGAGCTGCTGGCCAACGTCGATCCCGCCGAGGTCGTCGTCGTCGACGACGGCTCGACGGACGACACCGCCGAGGTGCTGCGGCGCCTGGCGCTCGATCACCCCCGACTGCGCCCCGTGAGCGAGCGGAACGTCGGACATTCGAATGCGCTGTTGGTCGGCGCGCGCGTCGCTGACGGCGAGGTCGTTCTCCTGCTCGACGACGACGTCGTGCCGGTGCCGGGCATCGTCCTCGGCCACGCCGCACATCACGCCCGAGAGACAGGGCTCGTCGTCGTTGGGTACATGCCCGTCCCCACTGCCCCGTCAACGCGGCGGTCCTGGGCCCGCGACATCTACGCGCGAACCTACGAACAGCATTGTCGCGCGTGGGAAGCCCATCCAGACACGGTGCTGCAGACGCTCTGGGCGGGCCACCTCTCCATGCGCCGAGCCGATCTCCTCGCCATCGCCGGGGGCATCGCCAACGGTCCTCGGGGCTACCACGGCGACCTCAACCTGGGCCTGTGTGCGGCCGTGGCGGGCATGCGGGGTCGCTTCGATCGCCGTCTCGGCAGTCGGCACCTCTTCGAGCGATCACCGGAGGGCTTCGCGGCCAACGCCCTCGACTCCGGGAAGGGCCAGGCCGACGTCCTCTCCCGCCACGGCGCCGCCACGGGCGGCCGGTCTGCGATCCGCCCGCTGCCAAGCGCGGTGGGTGCGCTCGCGCGCCGGCCGCGCGGCGACGCCGCCTTGGAGGCCCTGCTGCGAGCGGCAATCTCGGCACTCGGGGCTCTGCGGCTCTTCCGTCTGCAGCGCTTCGCGGCAGGGCGACTGTGGCGGGTGCTGCAGGCGCGCGGCTTCGCACGGCGCGTGCGGGAGCTCCCCGGCGTCGGGGCGGCGCCGGCGGAGGAACGGGCATGAGGGAGCCGATCGTCCTGTGCTTTCACGCCGTCAGCCCCGACTGGGACGTGCCGCTCGCGGTGACTCCCGCCCGCCTTGAGCAGGGGCTACGGCGCCTGTTGCGCCTCGGCTTCCGGCCCGCGCGCTTCACCGACGCCGTCCTGGTCCCGAAGCACGAGCGGACGTTCGTGGTGACGTTCGACGACGGCTTCCGCTCAGTCCTGCGGCTCGCCGCGCCCATCCTCGACCGCCTCGGCGTTCCGGCCACGCTCTTCGTGCCGACGGGATGGGTCGGGGACGAGCACCGCCACGCGCTGTGGGAGCACATGGCGCAGTGGCGACGCGACGGCCACGAGGCGGAGCTCGAGCTGATGGACTGGGACGAGATCCGTTCGCTCGCCGACCGCGGCTGGGAGATCGGCGCCCACACGCACACCCACCCGTTCCTGACGCGCCTCGACGAAGCGGCCCTCGCCGACGAGCTCGTGGGCTCGCGCGAGATCGTCGAAGCTCACCTGAGCCGTCGTTGCCTGAGCATCGCCTACCCCTACGGCGACGTGGACGACCGCGTCGCGCGCGCCGCGCAGCAGGCCGGGTTCGCGACGGGGGTGGGGCTCCACGGGAGGCGCGCGTTCGACGTGCAGCGAAACGCGGACCTGCTGCAGTGGCGCCGCCTCGGCGTCTACGCCGTCGACAGTCCGCTGCGCTTCGACGCGAAGCTCGCGCTGGCGTGGTGGAGCTCGCGCTCCGGTGGGACGAGCGCCAGCATGCCGGCGCGCCCGGGCGTCCCACCCGTCGCGCCCGCGACCGGTTCCGCGACGTCGACGCGCCTGGCGGTCATCGTGCCGTGCTTCAACGACGGGGTGCTGGCGGTTGAGGCCGTGGCCTCCGTCGTCGAGGACGAGCCCGTCGAGATCGTGGTCGTCGACGACGCCTCCACGGACCCGGAGACCGCGACGGCGCTCGACATGCTCCGGGCCCGCGGCGTGACCGTGCTGCGGCACGACGTGAACATGGGGCTCTCAGCCGCCCGGCGCACAGGCCTGGCGGCCACGACGGCGCCCTTCGTCTTCCCGCTGGACTCCGACGACCTGCTGCTGGCGGGCGCGCTGAAGCGCCTCGCGGACCGCTTGGAGGCCGATCCCGTCGCCGCCGCGAGCTTCGGGGACATCCAGGAGTTCGGGACGCGCTCTCGACGCAAGACGAAACCCGTGACGCTTGACGCCTTTCGCGTGGCCTATCGCAACGAGTACCCGGTCTGCTCGCTCTTCCGGCGCGACGCGCTCGAAGCGGTGGGTGCCTGGCAGGACGTCGGCGGGATGATCGGCTACGAGGACTGGGGGCTCTGGATGACGCTCGCCGAGCGCTGGGACACCGCGGTGCACGCCGGCCCGGGCTTCACTGCGGTGCGCTACCGGCTGCACGGGCCGCGGATGCACGGGGACGCAACCACGCGCCACCGCCGGCTGTACGCCGAGCTGAAGCGCACGCACCCCCGGCTCTTCGCCGAAATCGGGCAGCACCGTCGCAGGAGCACCCTGAGCTGGCCACAGCGGCTGGTCTACCCGCTCCTCTTCGGCGGTCGCCCGCCGTTCGGCCTGCGGACGCGCTGCTGGGCGCTGGCCGCCCGCCTGCGCCGCGCGCTGGGCGCAGCGCAGTAGGTCGATGGAGGAGCAGGCGGTCCGCGGGTTCTCGTGGACCTTCCTCAGCCTCGGGCTGAGCAAAGGCCTCGCGACGGTCACGACGATCGTCCTGGCGGCGCTCGTCACTCCCTCGGACTTCGGGCTGGTGGCGATCGGGCTCGTCGTCGTCAACCTCGTCTCGTGGTTCGGCGGCTCCTCCTTCGGCGCGACGCTGATCGTCCACCAGAACCTCGACGAGCGCGGTGAGGGCACCGTGCTGAGCCTCTCGCTGCTCGGAGCCGCCGCATCGGCGGTCGGAATCCTCGCACTGGCGCCCGTCATGGCCGACGCACTGCGCCAGCCGCGACTCACCGCCGTGCTCGCGGTGCTCGCGATCTCCGTGCAGCTCAGCGGCCTGACCGCCTTCTACGAGTCGCTGCTGCAGAACGAGCTCGAGTTCCGCCGGCGCTTCGTCGCGCTGTTCACGCAGACGGCGACCTTCTCCGCCACCGCGATCACCCTGGCGGCCCTGGGGGCCGGCGTCTGGAGCCTGGTCGCCGGCCAGGTGCTCTCCGTGGCGCTCTTCGCGACGGTTCTGATGGCGTTGGCCCCCCGGCGCGTCACCCCCGCCTGGGATCGCCGGCAGGCCGGTCGGCTGTTCAAGACGGGCCGCGGCTTCGCGCTGCAGGGGATCACCGCTTTCATTCGCCAGAACGCCGACGTCGTGGCCGTCGGCCGATCGTTCGGAGCGGCCTCGATCGGCTTCTACGCGATGTCCTTCCGGCTGGGGGACCTGACCTACTCGGCGCTGGCCGACCCCATCGCTCGCGTGACGTTCCCCGCCTTCGCCCGGAGCCTCGCCCGCGACGAGGACATCCGGCCGGTGTTCCTGGCCGTGCTGCGCCTCGTCGCGGTGATCACCGTCCCCTGCGGCGTGATCCTCAGCGCCGCGGGCGAGCCGTTCACCCGGACGTTCTTCGGCCCCGAGTGGGCCCCGATGGTCGGCGTTCTGGGTATCGTCGGCCTGTGGGCCGCTATCCGGCCCGTGGAGGCGACCCTGGGCTGGCTGCTCAACTCGCTCGGTCTCGCGGGGGCGGTGGGCCGGGTCGCCGTGTTCGTGACCGTCCCGCTCGTGGTCGGACTGGTCATCGTCGTCGGCTTTGGCAAGCTGGCGCTGGTCGCGCTGGTGCCCCTGGCCGACACACTCCTCTACCTCGCCGTCCTGACCGTGCTCGTCGGCCGGCACGCCGGGCTGCCGGCCGCGTCGCTCGGCCGCGCACTGGCTCCGGTCGCCCTCGCGGGCGCGGTGAGCTGGGTGGTGACCCGTCTCTACGCCGAGGCGCTGGTCGAGGCGCCGGCCGTCCTGGCCCTGGCGGGCGCTGCCGGAGCCGGCGGCCTCATCTTCGGGCTCACGGTGCTGCTCGTCGACCGGCCGCTGATCGCGTCGACCATGGCGCAGGGCGCCCGGGTCCTCGGCCGGGGGCGAGCCTGATGGGGGTCCGGCCACCGGCCGGCGCGCCGTACCGAACGCGCTCGTCATCGCGACTCCATCGTTTCACCGTCGCGCGGCCACGCAGCAGCGGATCCGGTCCGTCACCATGGACACCGCCATGAGCGCGCCTGGCAGCGGGTCGTCGGCGGCCCACATCGCTCCGACCCGGGACCTCGGCGCAAGCTGCATCAGCCGGCCTGGGTGGCCCCGCAGCGCTGACATGAGGTCCGCCTCGAGCCACCGGTAGGTCACGCCCGCACGGTAGGAGGGAAGCCGCGAGGGCGCCGGACGTCCCAGAGCCGCGGCGCGCCATGCCGCAGGAAGATTCACGCCGCAACATTCGGCAAGAGCGAGATTACCGTAATAGCGCGTGTTGACATCGATCAACGTGAAGCGCTCACGCTCCATGAGGAACTCCATATCGGCAAGCCCCCAGTATCCTGCGCCTCTGAGCACTTCCGCTGCGCGCTCGAGCAGTTCTGGGTCGAGCGGCACGCTCAAGCCCATGGCAGTCGAACCAGCCGCGGCGGGCCATGTCCGCTTCGCGACCTGTTGGAACGCCGCGACCACAGCGCCATCGCGGTCGAGCACGATCCCGAGCGACACGAGCTCTCCCGGTACGACAGGCTGCACGAGGACGGGGCTTTCGTCGCGCAAACGCGCGAGCACGGCCTTAAGCTCGGCGAGGGACGTGACGATCGTCGTGCTGCGAACCGGCCCGTCCTGCACGACGGGCTTGATCACACAGGGGAAGGAAGGCGGGTTGCTCCGTAGCGCGGAGGCCGGCACCTCGAGGACCGTGGTGGGCGTCTCGACCCCGATCGCGGCACCAAGCCGCGCGAGCGTGGGCTTGTGCCGGAGGTTCGTCAGGCTCTCCACCGGAAACGGCGCGACGACCGACGACGAGAGCTCGCTCGCGGCCACGACACCGTCGACGCCCTCCTCCGAACCCGGATAGGCCACCAAGGGCCCGTCGCGCTCGACGAGCTCCGCGATCGCGGTCGCATACCCGTGCAAGTCGAGCGCGGGATCGGGAGCGAGCGCCCTCGCGGCGGCATACCGGGACCACCGTCCCGCCGCGCTGCGGCGAACCCCGAGGGCCACCGCGGGCACCCCGGCGCGACCGAGGCCGCGCAGGCCGGCGACCGAGCTGCGCAGGTGAACATCGACGACCAGCGCGCCTGCCGATGTCGCCCCGCTCACCTCGATGGGCCCGCCACGGCGTCGGACCCGAGCCGGGGCTCCGTGCGCCGATGCTTCGCGCCCACGCAGTCCGACGGTCCCGACCCAAGCCTGGACTTCGCCTCGACCGGAGGCATCACCGTTCTCGTCACGTTCCACCTCCAGGACCAAATAACACAGCTCCGCGGCGCTGAGGATAGTGACTGTCGGCAGGGATCGTCATGCGCGGACGGACGCCAAGCGAGCCGGCGGCCGACCCGCGGATGTTCGTTCCACGATCGCGCCGAGCAGCGCGTCGCCGCTCAGACGTCCTGGGCGGAGCCGGCTAGGCGACGCGTCGGCTGGCCAGGCGGGCCGTGCCGACCGCGACGCCGACGAGCGCCACGAGCGCCATCAGGGAGCCGACGACCGCCTCCGCCGGCAGCGGGAACGTCCCCGCGTCCGCGGCCGCCGGGGGGTAGGCGACCGTGGCAAACGCGGCCTGGTCCGAGGTCGCCTCACGCTCCTGACGCCGTGGCGACGTCGCCTCACTGACCAGACGGCGTGGCTGCTTGCGGGTCGTGCCGGGTCCGGACACGGCGGACCGCTCCGTGCGGCGGGGCGGGACGGGTCGCGGCGTGAGCGGCGCGGCGGCGGCGACCGCGGCGACCGATGCCGCGCTGACGGCGGGGATGGCGACGCGCGCGGAAGCCTGCAGCGAGCCGCCCTTCGAGCCGCCGGGCCCGGGAAGCACCTCGGTGCCGAGGACGGCCTGATCGCCGCCGCCCGGGCCGGAGTAGCCGCTCAGCAGCGGGTCGGCCGCCGAGGCTGGCGCGGCGAGCGCAAGGGAGGCCACGACTACCGTGAGCATGCGTGACGCCAGAGTCATCGGTCGAGGCTAGCGCGATTTCCCCGCCCGTCCGCCGGCAGCCATCCGGCGCCCGTCACGAGCTGAGTGCACGTGTGGCTCGGAGTATGCGGCGGTTGAGCTCGGCGATCTCGATCGTTCCACCGCGGCGCACGATCCGCAGCGCCTCGCGCGCGAGCGCGTCGCGCGGCGCGAGCTCGACGGCGCGCGCGAGCGCTCGCGCGGCCCGATCGCGACGACCAAGCGCCGACGCGATCGCCCCACGTTCCAGCGTGGCGTACTGATCGTCGGGCACGCGCTCCAGCGCGCGGGCGAATGCCGCGTCGGCACGCGGGAGGTCCCCGAAGCGCAGGGCGATCGAGCCCGCCAGCGTCTCGGGCGTCGCGGAGAGCGGGTTGAGCTTCGCGGCGCGCTCGAGGCGTACAAAGGCCACTAGCGGGTCGGTGGCGTGGATGCTCACCGCCCGTCGCTGCTGGTGGTCGGCCGCCCACAGCACGAGCAGGGGGACGGCAAACGCGGCCCCTACCGCGATGACGGCCGCGCCCTCGAGTGGTCCTCGGCCCGGCCCGCCGGGGGCGCGCGTGAGGCGGCCGGGCGCGGGGGCACCGGCTCCGGCATGCAGAGGGGCGGGGTCGGCGCCGTCGGCTGCCTTCGGCGGCGCCGGACGCGACAGCGCACACGCCAGCCCGAGCAGCGCGAAGGCCGGAACGCCGAGACCGGCCCACTCCCAGAACCAGTCCACCGAGCCGTGCGCAAGCCAGTAGAGGAAGCCGATGGTGGCGCCGCCCGCCGCCGCGCGGCGCAGCTCCCCGCCCGTCCGCATCGCCCGCAGCGCGGCCACCAGCGCCGCCGCGAGGGCACCTAAGAGCAGCAGCGCGCCGACCACACCGGTCTGAGCGAGCGCCCGCAACTCAACGGAGTGCGGGTAGCGCGGGGTCTCGGCGCTCTGGCCCTCGCGGAGGTACTGCTGGAAGAAGTTGTCGGCGCCCACGCCAGTCAGCGGTCGGTCGGCGAACGCACGCAGGCTCACTCGGTAGAAGTCGTAGCGGGCCGACCCGAGCCCGCCGACGAGGCGGTTGGACGTCGCGTCGTTCTCTGCGTAGCCCCCTTTGAACGACGTCCAGGCCGATTCCGCCCGTGCAATCGGATCACCCGCGATCACGACAACGCCCACGAGTCCGGCCGCGAGGACGATGACGCAACCGGCCCTCGCCGCCAGGGCCAGCCGCGCGGCGACCGCGGGCCGCGCTGCGTGGCGCCGGTCGAGCCGAGCCACCAGAGCAAAGAGGAAGCCGACGACCACGGCGGCTGCCGCGACCTGGCCAAGCGCGCCGGAGAGCGCAGACGAGGCGTCCCCTGCGTCGACCGCCGCTGCCACGTCGAGCAGCCGCGGAGCGCAGGCGGCCACGGCCACGCCGATCGGCAGGAGCGTGTAGAAGTGGCGGACGCGGCCCGGCACGAGGACGAAGAACGCCACCAGGACCAGCGGGGTGCTGTAGACCGCCCCTCGGCTGACCGTCAGCAGCGCCAGCGAAGCCAGGCCGACCGCAACCGCGGCAAAGCACCCGCGCGCCCACCACGGCACGCGACGCGTCGCGGCGAGGACGACCGCGGGCAGCACGGGCATCATCAGCAGCGCCGCGGTGGCGTTGGGGTAGCCCGTCGGCGCGCGGAGGCGGTCGAAGTTGAACAGGTCCGTCGGATCGGCGCTGCCGGTCAGCCGGAGTGCCAGCACCAGGCCGGCCGCCCCGACAACGACCACCCAGGCCGCCAGCAGCGCGGCTCCGGTGGCGCCCCGCTGGGGCCACAGCGCGAAGAGGCAGAAGACCACGACGTAGACCAGCGTCCGCGTGGCGCCTTCCAGCGCGTAGCCAGGATCGTCGGCCCAGGTGATCGAGGCGAACGACCACGCGGCGTAGGCGGCCAGCCCGGCCGCCGCGAGGCCGACGGGGCGGGGCACGTCGCGCCAAGCGCCGGGGGCGGCCACGACGGCGACGGCCAGCAGCCCGAGCAGCAGCAGCCCACCCGGTGCCCACTGGCGCACCTCGAAGCCACCCCCGTCGAGCGCCCACCAGGCGATGAGCGCGAGCGCCAGGCCACAGGGAAGCGTGACCGGCGCAGCCCTCAGTGAGACCAGGAAGGCCATCGGGTCACACGGACGCTACCCTGCGGGCCGCCGGATGGCGCGCGCCGTCCCGACAACCTGCCGGTTGGGCGCGTGGCGCAGGACGAGGATCCCGCTAGGCAGGTACTCGGTCTTCACGGATGGTGCCCCCGGCGTCGCTACTCGGCAGGCCGCAGGACCGCGACGACGGTCAGCGCCAGGATCTTCAAGTCGAGCTTCCAGGACCAGTGCTCGATGTAGTAGTTGTCCCACTCGATGCGGTCGCTCAGCGAGGTCTGCCCGCGCAGGCCGTGAACCTGGGCCCAGCCCGTGATGCCGCTCTTGACCCGGTGACGCTCGCCGTAGCGGGTGATGTCGCGGACGAACGCCTCGACGAACTCCGGCCGCTCGGGCCGCGGGCCGACCAGGCTCATCTCGCCCCGCGCCACGTTGAGCAGCTGGGGGAGCTCGTCGAGCGACGTCCGTCTCAGGAGGCGGCCGACGGCGGTGCGCCGGTCGAGCCCCTCCACCCCGCCGGGCGCGCTCCCGGCGACGGGGGCGAAGCCGGCGTCGGTGGGCGGCGGCGCCATGGAGCGGAACTTGAGCAGGGCGAACTCCTGGTTGTCGCGCCCGACGCGGCACTGGCGGAACAGCACCGGCCCGCGTGAGGTGAGCTTCACCGCGACTGCGATGCAGAGCAAGAGCGGCGCGAGCACGGTCACGGCGACGAGCGCGACCGTCCGGTCGAAGAGGTGCTTGGCCGCGAAGCTGCGCCCGCGGGTCCGGGTCTGGCGCAGCGCGAGAAGCGGCAGGCCGCCGATGGCCTCGTAGGAGAAGCGGTCGTTGACCGCCTCGAACAGGCGCGGCACGACGGAGACCTCGAGGCCGAGCTCGTTGCAGTGCTTGGCGAAGTCCACGAGCTCCTGATCGGGCGCCTGGGTGAAGGCCAGCACGACGTGCTGGGCTCCCGAGAGCGACGCGATCCAGTCCACGTCCGCCGGGCCGCCGAGCACGGGCAGGCCGGCCACGCGACCCTCGTCTGGCGGGTTGGCGTCCAGGAAGCCGATCGGCCGCAGGCCGTAGTCGGGGTTGTCCTGCAGGCGGCGGGCGACCTTGCCGCCGACCAGGCCGGCGCCCACGATGAGCGCGGGACGCCCGATGAGCACGCGGACGCGTGCGGCGCGTTGCGCCCAGGCGGTGAGGATGCGGCCCGCGCCCACCCCGACGACGGCTGCGCCCCAGAGGTGCACGAGCACCGCGGTCTGAAGCTCCTGGGAGAAGACGTAGATCTCGGCGGCCACCAGCCCCATGGCCCCGAAGGAGATCCCGCTGATGACGGGTGCGACGCCGTCGAGGATGCTGACCCGCAGGCGGCGGACGTACATGCCGCGCAGTGCGAGCATCGCCATGACTGCGGGTGGGAAGACGGCCAGCGGCAACGCGGACGAGGTGGAGACGGGCCCGCCTGGCCAGCGCACGGCGACGAGCACCGCGAGGCTGAGCATGAGCGCGTCGAGCGCGGGCCGCAGCCAGCTCCAGCCTCGGCCCTCGAGCAGCCACGCGACCCAGCCGGCATCCTTGGCCGCCCGCGCGTTCTCGGCGGCCTGCGCCGCGCGGGTCTCCTCGCGGACGCGCTCGGCGGAGAACGTCGGCGGCGCGGAGTGGTCCGGTGGCGCGGTCCGGGGAAGCTCGAGCGGGTTCATCGGAGTGGCCTCCGTGCCACGCGCGGCGGTCGGGGAGCGGAGGAGCGGGTGAAGGGGGGAGGGGACATGAGATATACGTGCGCCGAGCTGTCGGGTACTCGGCCTCCTGATGCTAGACCCTCGACCGTCCGCCGGCGGCGCCTGAGCCTCCACAGCGATGGCCGGACACATTGGTCCTTCGATGGCCAACCCCCCGGTCCCTGCCTTAGCCTGAATCCACCGATCCGGTCGGGGGGTGGGCGGTTTTCGCGTTGGCGCGGTCTGCGGGCGGTGATTGAGCGGTGGCGTCGCGCTTTGCGGGGTGCGTCGGGCTTGTCTGGCCCGGTTTGCGATCGGTCGCGGCTTCTGGGGGTCCTAGGGCGTGGTCTGCGGCCGCCAGTCATCGCGCCGGTGGTGGCGGGCGTGCGTCCTGGTTTTCGGGCGAGATGGCGACCGGGTCAGGCTGGCGCTGGGAGCGCGCGGAGGCGTTTGAGCGCGGCGGCGAAGTCGTTTTGCCAGGGCCAGCGGGCGGGGAGGTGCAGTGTCCATTTGCGGGCGCTGCGGGTGAGGCGGCCGGGCATCCGCAGCAGTCGGCGGCGTATCGTGCGCGCGATGCGGACGACCGTGCCTGGCAGGCCGAGCAGGGTGGTCGGAGCGCAGCATGTTGTGGGCCAGGCAGGCCAGGACCGTCCAGGCGGCGTTGGCGTCGTAGTCGCCGGAGGGAAAGTGCGTCAGGGCCTGGTCTTTGAGGTC
>JAABUN010004555.1_pt1 | contig 18688 bp, 13 predicted proteins | sample 5559311 | NCBI WGS metagenome assembly JAABUN01 (sample SAMN10711877, study PRJNA513370) | rock metagenome | isolation source: Antarctica rocks | place: Antarctica: Victoria Land, Siegfried Peak sud | reverse complement strand
CGGCTCAGCGACACCCTAGGCACCACGCACTGGTATCTGAAGATGCTGCGTGACTCCGGTGCGGCCGCGGAGAGGCTGGCCGCGGTCCTGTCGAGCGGGCGGTATGCCGCAGAGCTGTTGGAGCGGACCCCGGAGGCCACCCGCTGGCTCGGCGACGACGTCGAGCTCGTTCCCCGCGGCGCCGAGCAGCTGCAGGTGGAGGCGCTGGCCGCCGCCACGCGGCACGCCCAGGTCGACGCGGGTGTGACGGCGGTGCGTGCGGCTCGGACCCGTGAGGTGCTGCGCACCGCCATCGCGGACATCTCCGGCCTGGCCGGGCTCGAGCAGGTCGGCAACGCTCTCAGCCACGCCACGGTCGCGACGCTGGAAGGGGCGCTGGCCGCGGTGCAGCGCTCGGTGCTGGCGGCCAACCACCTCGATGAGGCACCCACGCGGCTGTGCGTGATCGGGATGGGCCGCCTCGGTGGTGCCGAGCTGGGCTACGGCAGCGACGCCGACGTGATGTTCGTGCACGACCCGGTGCACGCTTGTGGGCAAGGCGCACAGGGCAGTCAGGAGTACGCCCTCGCGGTAGTCACCGAGCTGCAGAAGTCGTTGCGCGCCAGCGGGTTGCACCTGGCCGTTGACCTGGACCCAGCGCTGCGACCGGAGGGGCGTGACGGGCCGCTGGTGCGTTCGCTGGAGTCCTACGCCCAGTACTACGAACGCTGGTCCGCAGGATGGGAGGCGCAGGCCTTGCTGCGGGCGGTCCCCGTCGCGGGGGATCTGGAGCTGGGGCAGCGGTTCGTGGCGCTGGTGGACCCGCTGCGCTACCCCGGCGACGGTTTGGGTGCCTCAGGGCTGCGTGAGATCCGCCGCATCAAAGCCAGGGTCGAGGCAGAACGGCTGCCCCGCGGCGTCCTGCCCCGCCGGCACCTCAAGCTGGGACCAGGTGGGCTGGCCGACGTCGAGTGGACCGCGCAGCTGCTGCAGCTGCAGCACGCCGGAGAGCTGCCGGCGCTGCGTACCGCGTCGACACTGGGGGCGCTGCGCGCGGCGCTGACCCATGGCCTGCTCAGCCGCGAGCACCAGGGGGCCCTCGAGGCGGCCTGGGTGCTGGCCTCGCGGCTGCGCAACGCCCTGGTGCTGTGGCGCGGGCGCCCGACCGACGTGCTGCCCACGGGCCGCCGCGACCTGGAGGGCGCTGCGCGCCTGCTCGGCTACCCCGCGGGCAACGCGGGGGCGCTGGAAGACGACGTGCTGCGCGCGATGCGGCACGCGCGAGCCGTGGTGGAGCTGGTCTTCTACGGCTGAGGTGCGGGCTCGCGTGCCGGGTCGCCCGAACGCAGGTCCGCTGTGTCGTCCGATGGTAGGTGCGTCGGCTTCGGTGTCGGGTTGGTGTCCCAGTCCCCGATGATCACGTTGGTGTTGCGAGGCCAGCTCAGGTAGCGCAGCGAGAGGTTCGTCATCACCGCGAACCGGTTGCGGTTGCTGAGCAGGACCATCACGTGCAGGGCCACCCAGGCCAGCCAGGCCAACGTCCCGCGGATGGTGAGGCCGATCGGGAGCTGAGCGACAGCGGCCCGGCGACCGATGGTGGCCATGATGCCCTTGTTCTTGTAGGTGAACTCCGTGGTGGGCATGCCCGCGAGCAGCCGCGAGATCATCTCGGCCACGTGCTGGCCCTGCTGCATCGCCGGCTGCGCCAGCTGGGGCAGGGGGGAGTCGGCGTCGCCGGCCACGTCACCGATGCAGAAGACGTCCTCGCAGCCGAGAACCCTCATGTCGGGGCCGACGCTGATCCGACCGCCGCGACCCTGAGGCAGGCCCCAGGTCGAGACGACCTCGTGGGCGGTCACGCCGGTGGCCCAGATCACGGTGCGGGTGTCGATGACCTCGCCGTCGGTGAGCCTGACCTGGGTGGGGGTGACCTCGGCCACGGTGGTGTTGAGCCGCAGATCCACCCCGCGACGGCGCAGCGCACGCGCCGCGTAGGAGCGCAGACCGCGCTTGAAGGGCGACAGCACCTCGCCACCCATCTCGACCAGGACGATCCCGAGCCTGGTGGGGTCCAGCTCGGGATAGGCGTGCGGAACGGCTCCGTTGAGCATCTCCGCCAGGGTCCCGGCCATCTCCACCCCGGTGGCGCCCCCGCCGACGACGACGACCTGTGCCCTGCCGTCCTTGCCCTGCTCGACGGCAAGCTTCTCCAGGCCGGCGAACATGTGGTCGCGGGTGGCCAGCGCCTCGCGGCGCGTGTAGATCGTCAGCGAGTTCTCGGCCGCCCCGGGGATCCCGAAGAAGTTCGCGGTCACACCGGTGCCGATCACCAGGTAGTCGTAGTCGATGCTGGCGCCGTCGGCGAGGGTGACGCGCTTGGCCGTGGTGTCCACGCCCGTCACGCAGCCCTGCCGGAAGCGGGCGTTCTGGTGCTTGCCCGTAAATGCCCGCAACGCGTACGTGACGTCGCCCGGGTTCAGGCCGCCGGTGGCCACCTGGTAGAGCAGCGGCTGGAACGTGTTGTAGCCGTTGCGGTCCAGGAGCAGCACGTCGGCGTCGGCCCAGCGCAGAGCCTGTACCAGCGACATCCCACCGAAGCCGGCTCCGACCATGACGACCCGCGGTCGGGTCCTGCTGCTGGCCGCTGTCTCGGTCATTTGTGTGCCCTCCGTCGGCGGCTGCGGGAGTACGTGCCGTCTTCCCCTCCAGTGTGACGCTGCGGCAGGACGCACAGCCACTCAGGGCGATCCATCTTGGACGTGCGATCGGGCACAGTGACCCGGCGAACACAGGGCGCGGAGAAATGATCCACAAGCAGGTATCCGAGCCCTGTTCCGGTCGTGTCCTCCGCGCCCTGTGCCCCGTCGCACGCGATGGCAGCCCAGGAGAAGGCACTGCACTGCTAGGTGAGGGCCTCGACGGCAGCGGCGCAGAAGGCGTCGTTCCGCTCAGGTCGAGCATTTCGATGAGTCCATCCCGGCTGACCACTGGGTTGCTGCTGCGAGCGTTCAAGAGGCTCGCCCCTGCTCGGAGTAGACGGCGCCGCGCCTAGATCTCCTGCGGAATCCCTGCGGAATCTCGCCCACTCTTAGCCAACGAGAACGGCCCCGACTGCGTATCCGCGGGTCAGAGGCTGTTCTCGGGGAGCGATTCGCTCAGCAGTCGTAGTACATCTCGAACTCGTGCGGATGCGGGCGGAAGCGGATCGGGTCGATCTCCTTGGTGCGCTTGTACTCGATCCAGGTCTCGACCAGGTCGGGGGTGAACACGTCGCCCTCGGTGAGGTATTCGTGGTCGGCCTCGAGCGCGTCCAGCACGGCGCTCAGCGAGCCGGGCACCTGGGCGATCGACGCGTGCTCCTCCGGCGGCAGCTCGTACAGGTCCTTGTCGATCGGGTCGGCCGGCTCGGTGCGGTTCTTGATGCCGTCCAGTCCGGCCATGAGCATGGCGGCGAACGCCAGGTAGGGGTTCGACGACGGGTCCGGGACCCGGAACTCGATGCGCTTGGCCTTGGGGTTGGATCCGGTGATCGGGATCCGGACGCAGGCGGAGCGGTTGCGCGCCGAGTAGACCAGGTTCACCGGTGCCTCGTAGCCGGGCACCAGCCGGTGGTAGGAATTGACCGTCGGGTTGGTGAACGCCAGCAGCGACGGCGCGTGCTTGAGCAGACCGCCGATGTACCAGCGGGCCATGTCTGAGAGCCCGCCGTAGCCGCGCTCGTCGTAGAACAGCGGCTCGCCGTTCTTCCACAGCGACTGGTGCACGTGCATGCCGGACCCGTTGTCACCGAACAGCGGCTTGGGCATGAAGGTCACGGTCTTGCCGTGCTGGTGCGCGACGTTCTTCACCACGTACTTGAAGAGCATGACCTTGTCGGCCGACTTGGCGAGGGAGTCGAAGCGGTAGTTGATCTCTGCCTGGCCCGCGGTGCCCACCTCGTGGTGGCTGCGCTCGACCTGCAAGCCGAGCTTGTCCAGCTCGATGCAGATGGCGTCCCGCAGGTCGGCGAAGTGGTCCACCGGAGGAACGGGGAAGTAGCCGCCCTTGTAGGGGGTCTTGTGGCCGAGGTTGCCGCCCTCCTCCTTGCGGCCGGAGTTCCACGCGCCCTCGATCGAGTCGACGTAGTAGTACGAGGAGTGCTGGTTCGTCTCGAACCGCACGTCGTCGAAGATGTAGAACTCGGCCTCTGGTGCAAAGAGCGCCGTGTCGGCGATCCCGGTCGACTTGAGGTAGGCCTCCGCCTTGGCAGCCACGGAACGTGGATCGCGGCTGTAGGGCTCGTCGGTGAACGGGTCGACGATGCGGAAGTTGACGTTGAGCGTCTTCGCGCTGCGGAACGGGTCGATGTAGGCCGTCGTCACGTCCGGGATCAGCTTCATGTCGGACTCGTGGATCGCCTGGAACCCGCGGATGGAGGACCCGTCGAACATCTGGCCGGTGGTGAAGAAGTCGGCGTCCACTGAGGCTGCCGGCACGTTGAAGTGCTGCATCACCCCTGGCAGATCGCAGAACCGCACGTCGACGAACTTCACGTCTTCGTCCTTGAGGTACTTCACGACCTCTTCGGAGTCGTTGAACATCAATCCTCCTCGTCGCCGGACCGTGTTGTCCGCTGCGTAGACGCTACCCGCCCGCAGTTTCTCCGCAGTGTCCCCGATGTTTCGCCGGCGTTACGCGGGCCGGGGTGGCGGGGCGAACCGGGGAGCTGTCGTTAGCCTTTGCACCGTGGTCGACCGACGCGAGGCCTCCTACCCTGGCCGGCGTCTCGGCCTGCCGGCACAGGGCTCCGGCTCGATCGCCGGCGCAGGGCGCAGGCTGGCCGCGGTCACGCTCGACTGGCTGGGGAGCCTGTTCGTCTCGAACGCGTTTCTGGACGGGAACCCGTGGGCCACGCTCGGCGTGTTCGCCAGCCTGCACCTGCTCACCGTCGGGACGGTGGGCTCCAGCCCGGGGCACCTGCTGCTGGGTATGAGGGTGGAACGGCTCGGCGGCGGCTGGGCGGGGCCGGTCCCGGCGATGGTGCGGACGGGGCTGCTGTGCTTGGCGGTGCCGGCGCTGATTTTCGACGCGGATCAGCGCGGCTTGCACGATCGGGTGCCCGGCACGGTGCTGGTGCGGCGCTGAGGCGCCCCGGCCACTACCGCTGTGCCGGACGGAGGGCTCGTTACCGGACGGGGCTCGCTACCGGACGGGGCTCGCTACCGGACGGGGGGCTCGCTACCGGACGGGGGGCTCGCTACCGGGCGGGTGGTGGAGCGCCGACCTCGACCGCGTCGGACAACGCCTGCAGCGCCTGGGTGAAGCACTCGGCCGGTGGTGTCACCAGGCCCGCGCCGACCTGACCGACCCCCGCGACCTTGCCCGCCATGCCGGTGTTGATCTGCGGCAGGATCCCGGTGCGGACGACGGTGGTCACGTCGATCCCGACAGGGCTACCCCGGAACCCCAGTGAGGGGATCTGGAAGGCCGGGTGCTCGCCGAGGGTGATCTCGTACATCCGGCGCGTGGTGGCCAGCGCCGTGCCTTCGTCCCCGCCCACAAAGGCCACGATCGCCGGGGCCGCAGCCATGGCGAAGCCCCCGATGCCAGCGGTCTCGGTGATCGCGGAGTCGCCGATGTCGGGGTTGGCGTCGTCAGGGCAGAACTGGCCCAGGAACAGTCCCTGCGGGACCAGAGCCGGCGCGGTGAACCAGCGGTCGCCGGTGCCCGAGACCTGGATGCCGAAGTCGGTCCCGTTGCGCGCCATCGCCACGACCAGGGTCGACCCCGGCACGTCGCGCCCGGCGTCGAGGGCGACCTTGCAGGCCGGCATCACCAGGTTGAGGAAGAAGTGGTCGTTGCCGTTGCAGAACCGCACCACCTCCGCCACCTGCGCCGGGTCAGCGCCCATCTCGAGCAGCTCGGGGACCAGCTCTCGGACCAACATCATCGTGCCGGCACGGTTGCGATTGTGGCCCTCGTCCCCCATCTGCAGCATCTGCGCGATGATGCCCCGCACGTCTACCGGGCCCGCCGGGGACTGCGCCCGGCGCCGAACCGCCTGCTGCAGGAGGGGCCCGAGCACCGACGACATCCAGCGCAGCCGCTGCGTCACCTCGGTGCCGAAGGCCCCGTAGCGCAGCACCTTTCCCAGGCCCTCGTTCAGCGAGCAGAACGCGCTGCGTCCCGAGGCGGGGTCACGCACCTCGAAGACCCACATCGAGGGACTGACGACCCCGGCCATGGGCCCGACGGACGCGTGGTGGTGGCATGGCGACAGGGTGATCTCAGTGCCGTCCCGGAGCCTGCCCGCCTCGAGCAGCCGACGCGCCTCGTCCGGGTCAGCGGCGAGGTCCTCCAGCAGCATGGCCCCGACCAGGGCTCCGCGCATCGGCCCGGAAGCTCGGGCGAAGTCCAACGGCGGCCCGGCGTGCAGGAAGGTGCCGGGCTCGAGGTCCAGCACCTCGCTCGCCGGCCGCACGTCGGTGAGCACAGCACCCGCCGACAGGACGCGTTCCAGGGCCAGTGCGTTCGCCGCCTGGCGCCGGGGGTCAGCCAGGACGGCAGCAAGCGGGGTCGCCGTGCCCGACGGCGGGGGACGCCAGTCGACCGGGACGATGTCCACGGCCTGGTCGGTCAGCGCCTGGGCGAACAGGTCGACCCCGACCGTGGTGATGCTGGCGGGTCCCGCGAGCAGCTGGGAAACCGCTGCCTCGCCGCCGTGGGGCGCGCTCATGTGTCCTGCTCCTGGATGGCGTCGATGGCCGCGCGGGTCGCCTGCGCGTTGGAGGTGAACACACGAGCACCTGCATCGGCCAGGGCCTCGGCCTGGCGATGCAGCCCCTGCGGGTCGCCCGTGGTGCCGACCAGGGTCACCACCACGTCGAGCGGTCGATCCTGTGCCGCTGCATGAGCCAAGGCTTCCTCGATCGCCGGGACGTGCGCCGCGGCTGGGTCGGCGTGCGCTCCGCGACCGAGCACCACGTCCATCAGCACGACCCTGACGCGGGGGTCTCCAGCGGCGCCGTTGATCGCCTCGAGGCGCAGGGACGGGTCAATCATCGGGTGCGGTCGCCCTACCGTGAGCGTGTCGTCGCCCAGGTCCACCACGGCGTGACCGGCCCCAGCCAGTGCTTGCGCCAACGCACCGGGTCCGGAGGCGTCCAGCGCCGGACCGCCTTCTGGCAGAGGGACGTTCGAGGCTACTGGCCCCAGCTGGGCAGCCGCGATGGCCATCGCCTCGTCGCACAGGGTCCCGCCGGCGAACAGTCCGCGCAGCAGCCCGGGTGCCGCGGCGGTCGTGCCGATGCCGATGCCGTCGCTGCTGGCACGCTCGCCCCACACGGGCCACTCGGGGACCGGCACCCCAAGGCGCGCCAGGATCTCCTCGGTGGCGCTGGTCAGGTCCGGCTGGTCCTCACCGAGCAGGGCCCAGACAAGGTCGATGCCCAGCTCGGACGCGCAGGTCGTGAGCTCGCGGACCACCGCCGGGTCGGCCGGTTTGGAGACCAGTACCACGAGCTCGGTGCCGGGATCGGCTGCGAGCACGGCCAGCGCCTGCCGCGCGCCCAGGCCACCGACCGAGGCGCTGAGGTCGCGTCCGCCCAGCCCCAGGCAGTGCCGGACCCCTACCCCCGCGGCGTCCAGCAGCGCCATCAGGTGCTGCGCCCCGGTGCCGGACGCCGCGACCAGCGACACCGGCCCCGGTCGGACCACGTTGGCGAACCCCAGCCCAACTCCACCCACCACGGCGGTGCCGCAGTCGGGGCCCATGACCAGCAGACCGCGCTGCGCGGCAGCCGTCTTGAGGGCGACCTCGTCCTCGATGCTGACGTTGTCACTGAAGAGCATCACCGAGGCGCCGGCGTCCAGCGCGTCCCACGCCTCTGCCGCCGCGTGCTGACCGGGCACCGAGATCAGCACCAATGGCGAGGGTTGCCGCCGCAGCGCGGCGCCCGTCGTGCGCGGGGGGTCCTGCGTGCCGGTCGGCTCGCCGCCGCCGCGCCGCGTCAGTGCCTGCTCGAGCTCGTGCAGGGCCTTGTCCAGTGCGGGGGCGTGTTCGTCGTCGCCGTCGTCGACGCTCAGCCGCAGCGCCACCACCAGGTCGTCGGGGTTCGTGGCGGGCAGCTCGAACCCCATCTGCGTCAGCACGTCCAGGTTCAGGGGCGTCGCCATCGCGACCTGCGCCGCCTCGACCTCGTCCAAGCCGGCCAGGGTCTTGCTGACCTGCAGCAGGGTGACCGAGTCGTGGTAGCTGCCCTTGCGGACCTCCACGTGCTGGCTGCTCATCGGGTACCGGCCCCAGCGGTGACCCCGCGATCGACGGTGCACGCGGCGGGCGACACGTGCTCGAGCACCGCCAGCGTTCCGGCGAGCAGGTCCGAGCCGGAGGTGTGCCCCACGGCGACCAGCGCTCGAAGGGCCGCAGGGGTGCTGTTCGGGCACCAGGGTCGCAGCAGGGCACTCAGACCGGCTGCCACGACCGCCGGGCACATCCCTACGGCGGCATCGGCGAGCATCCCGCGGGACACGACGGTGGTGGCTGTTGCGGCCAGGCTGAGCACCCGACAGCCGAGCCGGTCGATCCGGGCCGGATCCAGCAGGACCGCCCGGGCGGCCAGCAACAGCCCTGCCGTCACGTCGTCCCCGCTGGGGGTCAGCCCAGGGCCACGACCCAGGATGCTGTCCAGGACCTGGGCCGGGTCGCCTTCTGCGACACCTGTCAGGCGCTGCCCGGCCACGTCCCCGAGCCTGTGGACCTCGCGCACCTGCGGCTCGATCGCCTGGCAGGAGAGGAGATCCCGCGCCGTCCGCAGGGCCCGCGGGTCGGGCACCCCTCCGCTGATGAGGGAGGCAGGCGTGAACCACCTCGCGACCCGCAGGCAGCTGCCGGTCGCCGTGAGCACACCGTGCCCGACCTCGACCCGTGCGCCGGGCGGGAGCAGGTCCTGGGGGTCCCATGTCCCGGGCAGCAGGACCGAGCTGGCCGGGGCCACCGCGCGGTCGGAGACGACCGCGAGCACCCGCCCGCCCACGAGCAGGTAGGCCGCACGGGGCCCGCTGGTCAGCACCTCAGCCAGGTGAGCCGGACCTGTCAGCAGGTCAGCCAGCGCCCTCGAGGCAGCCACGGGGATCGTCCGCATGTTGCGACGCTATGGCCAGCGCTACCGTCGTCCACATGGGCAAAGTTGCCAACGATGACCGACGCAGCGACCAGATGGTGACGACGACAGCCGGCGACGGACCGCCCGGCGTGCCGCTGGCGCAGGTGCTTCGGGCCCCGGCCCTGGCCGGGTCCACTGTGATCGCAGGCAAGGCGGGCGTCGGTCGCAGGGTGCTGCGCATCAACGTGATGGAGGTCCCTGACATCCACCCCTGGGTCCGGCCCGGGGAGCTGCTGCTCACCACGGGGTACTCGGTGCGCGAGGACCCGACCCAGCTCGTCGACCTGCTGACGGGCCTGCACGAGCGTGAGGTGGCCGCGCTGGCGGTCAAGCTGGGCCGGTACCTGGACGAGCTGCCTGCCGCGGTGCTGCGCAAGGCCGACGAGCTCGGGTTCCCCGTCATCGCGCTGCCCCCCCACGTCTCCTTCGACGACGTCCTGACCGAAGTCCTGACCGAGGTGCTCACCGACCGGGTCAGCCGGCACGCCGGCAGCGTCGTGCGCACCGAGCAGGTGCACCGCAGGCTGGTGGACCTGGTGCTGGGAGGCGGGGGGCTCGCGGCGGTCGCGGAGGGACTGTCGGACGCGCTCGACGTGGTCGTCCTGGTCACCACCCCGGACGGCAGGGTGCTGGCCACCGCCGGCCCGCCTGAGCAGGTGGACACCGTGCGTGCCGGACCCTGGCTGGAACCCACCGGTCGGTTACGCACCGAGGACCCGGTAGCCGCACTGGGCCTGCACCCCCGCGGGGACGTCACCCTCGCCGTGGCGACGATCAGCGCCGGCATGCTGGACCACGGGCGGCTCACGGCGTTCGCGCTGGGCCGCTCGCTGGACGACGACGACCTGGTGGCCGTCCAGCGCGCAGCCACGGTGTGCGCCCTGGTCGTCACACGTGACCTGGCCGTCGCGGCGGTGGAGGACAAGTACCGCGCCGACTACCTGCGCGACCTGCTGCTGGGCAGGGCCGGCCCCGACGCCGAAGCGGCGGCCCACGCGCGGGGCTTCGGCTGGGACCTCGACCGTCCGATGGTGGTGGTGGTGCTGGAGCCCGACCCGAGCAGCGGCGAGGAGCAGCACGGCCGCGCCGGTGCTGCTCGGGACAGCGACGCGGCGCACCGACCGGTCGTCGAGCGTCAGGCGGCGGCGCTGGCCGGAGCCGTGCGCAGCCGCGACCCCCAGGCGCCCGTCGTCGCCCTGCGCGCCGAGACGGTGGCGTTGCTCGGGGTGCCCTCCGACGCGGACGTGCCCCGGCTGGTCCGCGAGCTGGTGGCAGTCGTGCATGGTGACGGGGGAGGCGGGCGCAAGCCGTTCGGCGTGGGCGTGAGCCGGATCTGTGACGGCGTCGGCGGTGTGGCGCGAGGGTACGAGCAGGCGCGGACGGCGGTGCGCGTCGGACGACAGGTGCACGGACTGCGGGCCCAGACGCACTTCGACGACCTGGGGGTCTACCGGCTGCTGAGCCTCGTCCAGGACGAGGCGGAGCTGGCCTCCTTCGCGGCGGAGACGCTCAAGGAGCTGGCCACACCCGGCGTCGAGCAGGACGACCTGCGGCGCACCCTCGAGGTGCTGCTGGAGACGAACATCAACGTCGCGGAGACGGCCAGGAGGCTGCATTTTCACTACAACACGCTGCGCTACCGCATCGGCAAGCTCGAGCGGATCGTGGGGCCGTTCACGTCCGAGCCGACCCTGCGCCTGGACCTGTCGCTGGCGCTGAAGGTCGTCGCCATGCGTGGCCTATCGGGAAGGAACTGGTCGTTGCGCCCGGACCAGTGATCAGCTGGGCTGCCATAGGCAGGGAATGCCAGTCGACGGCGTCGGGGACTGGCAAGGATCGCCGGTGGTGGGTCCCTCGCTCATGACTAACGTTCCGGCATCCTGCCTACCAGTGACTGGCATCACAGCAGATTTTCTCGAGAGGACTCACCATGGCACTGGGCTGGAAGCTCCACGGCGACGGCAACGCGCTGCAGCCTGGAGAGGTCGTCGCACCTGACGAGCGGTTGAGCTGGGGCAAGACCTTCGGTCTGGGTGCCCAGCACGTGGTGGCGATGTTCGGGGCCACCTTCGTCTTCCCGCTGATCATGGGGCTGAATCCTCAGCTCGCGATCCTGATGAGCGGGATCGCCACGATCTGCTTCCTGCTCATCGTGCAGGGCAAGGTCCCCAGCTATCTGGGCACGTCCGCGGCCTTTGTCGGCGGTGTCACCGCGATCTACGCGCAGGAGGGCACTCCGCAGGAGGTCACCGGCGCAATCCTGGTGGCCGGGGTGATCCTTGCCCTGGTCGGTGTGTTCATCCACTTCGCGGGGGCGCACCTGATCTACAAAGTGCTTCCGCCGGTGGTGACCGGCGCGGTGGTCATGCTCATCGGCTTCAACCTGGCACCCGTGGTGGCGAACATCTACTGGCCCCAGGACCAGTGGGTGGCGCTCATCGTGATGGTCGCCGTCGTCCTCATGAGCGTGGGGCTGCGCGGCTTCGTGGGGAGGATCTCCATCTTTCTCGGGCTGATCTTCGGGTACCTGCTCTCCTGGTTCCTCGATGTCGTGCTGGGTCCCATCACCTCGTACAACGCCGGGATCGGCAAGATCGACACCCACTTGCGCGTCAACTGGGCGAACGTCCAGTCGGCACCCTGGCTCGGCTTCCCACCTGCCACGGACAACGCTGCCGGCGTGGTCGGCTACCACCTGCCCGAGTTCAAGTGGGTCTTCGTGCTGCTCGTCATCCCTGCCGTCATCGCCCTGATCGCCGAGAACGCGGGGCACGTCAAGGCCGTCTCCGAGATGACCGGTGCGGACCTCGACCCGGTGATGGGCCGGGCGATCGCCGCCGACGGTATCGCCACGGTGATCGCGACCTCCGTCGGTGGTTCCCCGACCACCACCTACGCCGAGAACATCGGCGTGATGGCCGCCACCAGGGTGTACTCCACCGCGGCGTACTTCGTGGCCGCAGCGGTCGCCATCGGCTTCGGCTTCTCGCCCAAGTTCGGCGCGATCATCTCCGCGACCCCAGGCGGTGTGCTGGGCGGCATCACCGTCGTCCTCTACGGGATGATCGGCCTGCTGGGCGCGAAGATCTGGAAGGAGAACAACGTCGACTTCGGCAACCCCGTGAACCTGGTGCCGGTCGCGGCCGGGATCATCATCGCCATCGGCAACACCTCGCTGGCCTTCTCCGACTCGTTCTCGTTGGCCGGGATCGCGCTGGGCACCATCGTCACGGTCGTGCTGTACCACTTGGCTAAGGCTGTCGCGCCGCCGCACCTGAAGGACGCGGCCGACTCCCCGAGCCTGTTGCTGGGCGAACCTGGCATGTACAAGCAGGAGCCGTCCGACGGCCAGCACACCCGCCAGCACGAGCGCGATGACTCCCTCGAACGCGATGACTCCCACGGCCGCGGCGCCTCAACGCCGGACCTGCACAAGGACACCCGTCAGGAGTGAGCCCAGCGCTCATACGACAGCGCCCAACGACAGCGCCCAACGACAGCGCCCAACTAGAGCGCCCCCGCCGCAAAGGAGGCAGGATCGACGCATGAAGCCTTCGACGCTGAGCTTCCACCGCCCGCAGGGGCTGGACGAGGCGGTCACGCTGCTTGACGAGCTGGGCGAGCACGCCAAGGTGCTGGCCGGTGGCCAGAGCCTGGTCCCGATGCTGTCCATGCGCTTGGCGGCACCGGCGCACCTGGTAGACATCAACGACCTGCCCGGGCTCGCGGACGTCTGCGTGGACGACGCCGGCGTCACGTTCGGGGCACTGGTGCGCCACAGCGACCTGCTCGCCCACGAGGGGGCCGGTGCCGCCCAGCCCCTGGTGGCCCGCGCGCTGGCGCAGGTGGCGCACGCCACCATCCGCAACCGGGGCACCACCGTGGGCTCGATCGTGCACAGCGACCCGTCGGCCGAGACGCCGGCGGTGCTCACGCTGCTGGGCGGCTCCGTGCGGGTTCGCTCGGCCGCGGGGGAGCGGGTCATCGCCGCCGAGGACCTGTTCGCCGGACCGCTGGAGAGCTCGTTGGCACCGGGCGAGATCGCCCTGTCCGCAACGGTGCCGGTGCGTGGTCCGGGTGAGGGGACCGCCATCGTGGAGGTGGCGCGCCGGCACGGCGACTACGCGGTGCTGGGTGTCGTGGTCCAGGTGGTCGTAGCCGACGGTGTCGTCGCCGGCGCCCGTGCCTGCTATGTCTCGGCCGGCGAGCTCGGCACGGTGGTCGACCTGGGCGAGCCGGTCCAGAACTGCCCGGTAGAGGGTGCCGACTGGGTCGCCTGCGCCGAGCTGGCGGGCTCGGTGGTAGAGACGGACGACGACATCCACGCGACAGCCAAGTACCGCAGCCAGCTGGTGCGGGTGCTGACGTCGCGGGCGTTGCACGCGGCAGCAACCGACGCGGTCTCGGCGGGGCGGCAGTCGTGAGCGAGCAGAATCAGGACGTCACCGTGGTGCTGCGCGTGAACGGCATCGGCCGCGAGGTCACGCTGCCTGCCCGCACGCTGCTCTCCGACGCCATCCGGCACCAGCTGCGCCTGACCGGGACGCACGTGGGCTGCGAGCACGGTGTCTGCGGCGCCTGCACCGTGCTCCTCGACGGTCGTCCGGTGCGCTCCTGCCTGATGCTGGCGGCCAGCGCGGCCGGGCACGAGGTGACCACCGTCGAGGGCCTGAACCCAGCGGGAGGTGGCCTGCACCCTGTCCAGCAGGCGTTCGTGGACTGCCACGGCCTCCAGTGCGGCTTTTGCACACCGGGTTTCGTGACTACGATCGCTGCCTTCCTGAAGGAGAACCCCGACCCGAGCGAGGACGAGGCCGCCGAGGCGATCGGGGGAAACCTGTGCCGGTGCACCGGCTACCAGAACATCAAGGCGGCGGTGCTGAGGGCGGCCGAGCTGCAGCGTGCCGCCGCTGACGTGCCGGAGGGGTCCGCGGGTCCTGCGGAGGACGACCGGTGACGACCAAGTACTTCGGAGCGCCCATCTCCCGGCGCGAGGACCCCAGGCTGCTGCGGGGTGAAGGGCGCTACCTCGACGACCTCGGTCATGACGCCCTGGTCGCGGCCTTCGTGCGCAGCACCCACGCCCACGCGCGCATCCTGGACATCGACGTCAGCGGCGCCCTGGAGGTCGAGGGGGTGGTGGCGGTCTACACCTACGAAGACCTGCTGGATGGCGCCGACCCCGAGGGCACGGTGCCTGCCGTCGCCGAGCCGTTGCCGCTGCTCATCCCGCACCCAGCGCTCACCGCACCACGCACCGGGTACCCGTTGGCCCGCGAGGAGGTCAAGCACGTCGGCGAGCCGGTGGTGATGGTGGTGGCCACGGACCGTTACGTCGCCGAGGACGCGTGCGAGCGCATCGTCGTGAGGTACGAGGCGCTGGCCCCGGTGGTCGGGGTGGCCGCCGCCAGGGCAGCTGTCGACGCCGTGCACGCCGATGTGCCGGACAACGTGGCGGCGCACCTGGTGCAGGAGTTCGGCGACCTGGACGCGGTCATGGCTGCGGCCCCGCACACGCTGACCCTCGATCTGGAGATCGAGCGGTCGGCGTCCATGCCCATGGAGGGCAAGGGCGTCTACGCGGTGTGGTCCACCGACGAGGACTCCATCCGGGTCTACACCTCCACCCAGGCAGCCACCTCGGTCCGGATGGCCGTCGCGGCGAAGCTCCAGATGGCTGTGAACAAGGTCGAGTGCATCGCCCCTGATGTCGGTGGCGGTTTCGGGGTGAAGATCATGCACCCCTGGCCCGAGGAGGTGCTGGTTCCGTGGGCCGCGCGCCGGCTGGCCAGGGCGGGCCTCGGGACGCAGTTGAAGTGGACCGAGGACCGGCGCGAGCACTTCATCTCCAGCGCCCACGAGCGGGCTCAGATGCAGCACGTCAGAGCGGGTTTCGACGACGACGGCAGGCTGCTGGCCCTCGACTTCACCTTCTGGCACGACAACGGCGCGTACACCCCGTACGGAATCATCATCCCCATCATTACCTCGACCCAGGTGCTCGGCCCGTACAAGCCCACGGCGTACCGGTGCAACGCCTACTCCCTCTACACGAACACCGTGATCGTGATCCCCTACCGGGGGGCAGGACGCCCCCAGGGCGTCTTCGCGATGGAACGCACCATGGACGCCATCGCGCAGTACTTGGGCAAGGACCGCACCGTGGTGCGGGCGGTGAACCTCATCACCCCCGAGGAGATGCCCTACGACCAGCAGCTGCTGTTCCAGGACGGCAAGCCGTTGGTGTATGACTCCGGGGACTACCCGGCAGGCCTGGAGAAGCTCAAGACGCTCGTCGGCTGGGACGAGTTCGAGGCCTACCGCGAGCAGGCCAGGTCGCAGGGTCGTCGCGTCGGCATCGGCGTGGCCGCCTACGTGGAGGGAACCGGCCCCGGCCCCTACGAGGGCGCGCACGTGGTGGTGGAGACATCCGGCAAGGTCAAGGTCGCGACGGGCCTGACCACCCAGGGCCAGGGGCACCAGACCTCGTTCGCCCAGATCGTCGCCGACCAGCTAGGGGTGGACGTCGACGACGTCGAGGTGACCACCGGTGACACCCGTCGTTTCCGTTATGCCGTCGGCACCTTCGCCTCACGGGCCGCGGTGATGAGCGGGTCGGCGATGCACGTGGCGGCCGGCAAGGTGCGCGAGAAGGCATTGCGGATCGCGGCGGACGCCCTCGAGGTGGACCCGGGTGACCTGGAGCTGGTCGCCGGAGTGGCAAGGGTGAAGGGGACCCCCGCCGGTGGGCCGGGCAGCGAGCTGCCGCTGGCTACCATCGCGGTGCTGTCCAACCCCTTGCGCTACGCGTTCGACGCGGTCTCGCAGGCTGCCACCCAGTTCAGCGTGGGGGACCACACCACGGCGCCTGTGCCGGAGGGGGAGGAGCCGGGGCTGGAGGCCACCGGCTACTACTCGCCCAACCAGTCCACGTTCGCTTCCGGCGTCCACGCCGTGGTGGTGGAGACCGACCCCGAGACTGCCGAGATCAAGGTCTTGCGGTACTGCGTCGTGCACGACTGCGGCACGCTGATCAACCCGCGCATCGTGGAGGGCCAGATCCATGGCGGCGTAGCACAGGGCATCGGCGGCGCGCTCTACGAGCGGATCGTCTACGACGAGCACGGACAGATCCTCAACGCCTCGTACATGGACTTCCTGATGCCCTATGTGAGCGAGATGCCACGGCGGGTGGAGATCGACCACGTGGAGACGCCGTCCCCGCTGAACCCGCTGGGGATCAAAGGGGCTGGCGAGGCCGGGGTCATCCCCTCGGCCGCACTGTTCGCCTCCGCCATCGAGGACGCAGAGGGCTTCGCTATCCGCTCGATGCCGATCTCACCCAGCGAGCTGTTCGATCTGCGCTTGCAGCACGCAGCCGCGCAGTCCACCGCCGCGAGCACCCTGGAGACCAGATGAAGATCAGTGGCACCGCCGACCTCGCTGCCCCGCCGGAAACGGTGTTCGCGGCGCTCAACGACCCTGCCGTGCTGGCCGCGACCATCCCCGGGGTGCAGTCGCTGGAGCAGGTCTCCGATGACACGTACCGGATGACGGTGGTGGCGGGTGTGGCGTCGATCAAGGGCTCCTACGAGGGTCAGGTGGGACTGGCCGACCAGCAGCCGCCGCACTCCTTCACCTTGCGCGCCAGCGGATCTGGCGCCCCCGGGACGGTCGATGCCACGGTCGCGGTCAGGCTCAGTGAGGAAAGGTCCGGTACTCGTCTGGAATACGACGCCGACGCCGCGGTCGGCGGGATGATCGGCGGCGTGGGGCAGCGGATGCTGTCCGGCGTCGCCAAGAAGATGGCCGGTCAGTTCTTCACGGCGGTGGGCGGTGTGATCGCGAACGGCGTTCCGGAGCCTGCTCAGGGTGAGCCTGTGGAGGCGGCTCCCGGTGCGGATGCAGCGCCTTCGTCCGTGCCGGAACCAGCTGTGGCCGGCGGACAGGAGCGGCCCCGCTCTGCGGCTGTCGACGACCTGCGGGTGCCGTTCTGGGTGGTCCTCGCCGGGGTGGGCACCGGCGCGTTCTGCACCCTCGCCGGCGTTGCGTTCGGAGCCCTGCTCTCCCGGCGCCGGCAGGGAAGTTGATGCGCGCGTTCACCGCGGCTGCCCTGCAGCTGGCTCCGAGCCCGGATGCCCTCACCCCCAGCACGGTCACGCTCAACGCCCGCGAGGCCGCGGAGCAGGTACGCCGGTGCGTGGACGAGTCGGGTGCCGAACTGGTGGTGCTGCCCGAGACAGCCTCCACCGGCTTCACCCCCGGCTGTTCGCCCGAGGAGCTGTGGGACCTGGTGAGCGCGATCCCCGGCCCGGTGACCGAGCCACTGCAGGAGGCTGCCCGCGCGTCCGGGGCGCACTTGGTGTGGGGCACCTATGAGCGTGGGCCGCAGCGTGGCGTGGTCTACAACTCCTCGGTGCTGATCACCCCGGACGGCGAGGTGGCAGGGGTCTACCGCAAGACGCACCCGTTCTGCACGGAGATCGTCAGCCGCGGCGGCTGGGTGACCCCCGGCGACCAAGTCGTGGTGGTGGACACCGACCTGGGCCGGATCGGGATGATCATCTGCTTCGACGGTGACTATCCCGAGCTGTGCCGCATCCAGGCGGTGCAGGGCGCCGCGATCATCGCCCGTCCCTCCGCCCTGCTGCGTTCGGCAGACATCGCGGAGATGACCAGCCGGGCGCGGGCCTACGACAACCACGTGTACGTGATCGCGGCCAACGCCACCGGCACGGATCCCGCCGGTGTGCACTACTTCGGCAACTCCCACATCGTCGACCCCACGTCCCACACCATCGCGCGGGCGGCGAGCCACGAGTGCTGGATCACGGCGCGACTCGACCCGGAGCAGGCGATGCGCTCGATGACGCCGGGGTCTTCGGTGCGGCAGGGGTTCGACCACCTGGCCGACCGCAACCTCGACCTGATCCGCCGTTACGCCGACGAGCTGGCGGCGCCTGCCGCAACGTCCTTCCCGTTCGCGCGTGCGGGCGGGTCCGACGACACGATGGCCTAGTTCTCGGCCCCGATCCCTTCTATCCAGTACGTCTCAGCTCAGTACGTCTCAGCTCAGTACGTCTCAGCTCAGTACGTCAGCGGGTCAGGCTGGCCCGGCCCTCGTCACGCGGCGAGCCATGGTGGCCCTCGGCGTGGCCGTACCCGGGCAGCGGTTCTGGCTGGATCGTGAGCGTGCCGGTGAGGGTGGTCCAGGTGATGGTGCCGTCGGGGTGCATGCGGGATCGCCACAGTCCTAGGGTCTTCCAGCGGTGGCAGCGTCTGCTCTTGGGGTTCAGGTTCGACACGGCGGTGGGGCCGCGGGGCCAGGGTTCGTCGTGGTCGAGATCGCAGCTGCGGGCGGAGCGGTTGCAGGTGGGGGCGGTGCAGGTGGGGTAGTACGCGCGGACGTGGTCGGCGATCGCGGTGGTGGGGGTGTACCGGTCCGTGGCCAAGGCCGTGCCGCCGCTCACGCTGCTGCCGCTCACGCCGCCGCCCGCGCTGCTGCCGGCCGCTGCGCCGGTCCCAGCGCCGGTCCCGGCCTTCCTGGCGCTCCGGGCCAGGGCGCG
>JAABUN010004554.1_pt1 | contig 18688 bp, 18 predicted proteins | sample 5559311 | NCBI WGS metagenome assembly JAABUN01 (sample SAMN10711877, study PRJNA513370) | rock metagenome | isolation source: Antarctica rocks | place: Antarctica: Victoria Land, Siegfried Peak sud | reverse complement strand
CGGCCTCACCCCAGTTGATGTCCGGGTCCTCGGGGTTGGTGGGGGAGTCGCCGCCCGTGATGAACTTCCACGTCGTCTCGGTGATCTTCTTCGCGAAGACGCCCGAGCCGATGGCCGCGCCGGTGGTGGCCAGCTTCCAGAGTGTGTCGCCCATGTCGTCTACCTTCGTCGTATGCGGACCGCGCACCGGGGCGCGGTGGGTCGCCTCGAGCGTAGTGCCCGCTCGCCTTGCAGTCGCATCGGGGCGCGCGTACGTTTACGGCGTAAGCACACCCCATACGACGACCCGAAGGAGCCTGTCATGCAGATCGACAAGTCGCAGATCATCGACATGCTGAAGAGCCAGGGTGAGCAGGACAAGGCCACTCAGGCCGACTCCGAGCTCCCCGAGCAGGTCGACACCGACCAGCACCAGAGCCAGCTCGACAAGCTGGGCATCAACCCTTCCGACCTGCTCGGCAAGTTCGGCGGCGGCGGGGGCCTGGGCTTCTGAGCAGCGCAGCTCGCCCACCCGCGGCGAGCTTGGACCACCCGCACCACTGAGCTGCATACTCACACTGAGCTGCACACCACCATTGAGGGAGACATCATGAGCAAGATCACCATGGCCGCCGCGGCGGCCGCAGGGTACGTCTTTGGCACGCGTGCAGGACGCGAGCGTTTCGAGCAGATCTCCGAGAAGGCAACGGCCCTGTGGAACCACCCCAAGGTGCAGGAAGGCGCTGAGAAGGCGCAGAGCGTCGCTGCGGAGAAGGCGCCCGGTCTGAAGGACAAGGTCGCCTCCACCATGGGCAAGGGCAGCGACTCCAAGGACCAGGACTTCGGCGCCGACCCCGCGTTCGGCGGCGCTCCGATGGCTGACCCGTTGGCGCAGGACGACCTGGGCGGCGAGAGCTACCAGGGTGGCTTCGACTCCGACGTGATGACCGACAACGACTTCACCGACACCATGCCGGCCGGCGAGGAGACGCGTGGCTGAGTGGTTCACACCGCACAGTGAGCACGCTTGTGCTGGCGAGCTCGTCGCCTCGGTGTCTGCGCAGACCCCGACGATAGGGTGCTCACCGTGAGCGATAAGTCTCAGGACGCGCGGGCGAGTGTCGAGCAGATCGAGGCCGACCTCGCCCGCGACCGGGAGCGGCTCGCCCAGACCGTCAGTGAGCTGACCGATCGACTGACCGCGACGAAAGAGCAGCTGAGCGACAAGCTCGATCTCAAGGCACAGGCCAGGGCCACGCTGGCCGCAACCCGCGGACAAGCCAAGCAGCGGGTCGCGGGTCTGAGCGGACGAGTGCGCGGCACTGCGAGCGACCCCGACCAGCGGGCTGCCGCAGGCGCGAAGGTCGCGCCAGTTCTAGGCGGCATCTCGGCCGCTTCCCTTCTCGCCGGTGTGGTGCGGAGACTCCGCTCGTGAGCTCGACCGCCCGAGACGCTCCGCATCCGGACGCGGAGGAGAAGCCCGACTCCCCGAGCGATGTGAGCGGACCGGGGTGGAAGTACACCGCGGGCAACGCCTTCCGGGAGTTCTTGGACGACGAGTGCACCGACTTGGCTGCTGCGCTGGTCTACTACACCGTCCTCGCGCTGTTCCCTGCCATCATCGCTGCGCTGTCCCTGCTTGGGCTCGTGGGGCAGGGTAAGTCGACGGTCACCGCGACGCTGGACATCCTGGAGAGTGTCGCAGGCAGCGACATTGCCGACACCCTGAAGCCGGTCATCGAGTCACTGAGCACGTCCTCCGGCGCCGGGGTGGCGTTCTTCGTCGGTCTGGCGGGGGCGCTGTGGTCGGCCTCGGGCTACGTCAACGCCTTCAGTCGCGCGATGAACAGGATCTATGAGGTCGGCGAAGGCCGCCCGTTCTGGAAGCTGCGGCCGGTGATGCTCCTGGTCACGCTGGTCGCCCTCGTGCTGGTGGTGGTGGCCGCGCTGATCCTGGTGGTCTCCGGCCCCGTGGCCGAGGCGATCGGCAGCGCGATCGGGTTGGGCTCCACGGCGGTGACCGTCTGGGGGATCGCGAAGTGGCCCGTCCTGCTGGCCATCGTCATCTTCATCGTCTCTGTCCTCTACTGGGCCACTCCCAACGTCAAGCAGCCCAAGTTCCGCTGGGTCAGCGTCGGCGCGTTGGTCGCCATCGTGCTGTGGGTCCTGGCCTCCGTGGCCTTTGGGTTCTACGTGGGCAACTTCGGCAGCTACAACAAGACCTACGGGTCCCTCGCCGGTGTCATCGTGTTCTTGCTGTGGCTGTGGATCACCAACCTGGCGCTGCTCTTCGGTGCGGAGGTCGACGCCGAGCTCGAGCGGTCCCGACAGCTCCTGGGCGGGATCGAGGCCGAGGAGGAGCTGCAGCTGCCGCCTCGCGACACCTCCAAGCTGGACAAGAAGCAGGAGAAGGAGCAGGCGAGCATCGACAAGGGCCGTGCCCTGCGGTTGAGCGAGGGGGAGAGCACCGACCCCGATGAGGTCCAGAGCGACGACGACGCCTCGGGCACAGACCGCGACGATCGCAGCGGCCGCTCGCAGGCACGAGCGCACTCCGGCTTACACCGCGACGACCAGCAGGTCACGGATGTGCCCATGGAGCAAGCTCCGTGGAGCGAGCGGAAGCAAGGCCTCCCCGGTCTGGTCGCTCGCCTCCGCGGCAAGAACCGCTCCTGACGGAGTCCCGCTGGCGCCCCTACGACATCGCCGGGCCCGCGGTCGTTGCGCCGGGGATGACCTCCCCGCCACCACCATGAACGACCCCTAAGGCGTCGTCCAAGTCTGCGTTGCCGACCCCTCAAAGGTGGCGTCGGCGCGCGCAGCAGCCGCCTGGCGGATGAACTCCGGCAACGACTCCCCTCGAACCTCGGCTGCTCGCTGGAGGCGACGCTCGAGCCGGCTGCGGGTAGCCGCACACCGGACGGGGTACCCTGAACTGAACGACAGGGGAGCGCAGACGCGCTGAGAGTGCGGCAGACCGATGCCGCAGACCCTCGAACCTGATCCGGTTAGCACCGGTGGAGGAAGTCGAGTCTCATCGGCGGTGGACATCCACCGCTCGATACCCCTCCTGCACCCAGGAGGTCATCCATATGCACCACCCATCCCGTATGCCGTCCGCTCGCCACGCCCGTCGTGTCTGTCTCGCGCTCGTGGTCACCACGACGGTGGCCGGCTGTTCGCTGAGCGGGGGCAGCTCCGAGGGCGACAACGACAGCGCCAAGGGCACCGCCGGCAGCGCCCCGAGCGACGACGCGAGCGGCACCAGCCCAGCTGCAGGTGGCAGCGCCCCAGGCAGCGGCGAGGTCGTGCTGGTCACCCACGACTCGTTCAGCCTGCCCGACGACGTGATCGCGGGCTTCACCGAGAAGACCGGCTACGACCTGACCGTGCTGCCCTCGGGTGATGCCGGAGCGATGACGAATCAGGTCGTGCTCACCAAGGGCAGCCCGTTGGGTGACGCGGTCTTCGGCATCGACACCACCTTTGCGTCGCGGGCCATTGACGCCGGGGTGATCGCCGAGTACACCCCCGCCGACCTGCCCGACAGTGCGAGCCAGGCCGCCCTCCCGGGCGACGGATCGACATACCTCACCCCGGTCGACGTAGGTGATGTCTGCGTCAACGTCGACGACACCTGGTTTGCGAAGGAGGGCATCGACCCCCCGCAGACCCTCGAGGACCTGGCCGACCCGGCATACCAGGGGCTGTTCGTCACCCCCGCGGCCAGCACCTCCAGCCCTGGTCTGGCCTTTTTGCTGGCCACGATCGGGCACTTCGGCGAGGATGGTTGGCAGGACTACTGGACCGATCTGGTGGCTAACGACGTGGCGGTCACCAGCGGTTGGGAGGACGCGTACACCGTCGACTTCACCGCGGGTGGCGGCGACGGTGATCGCCCGATTGTCCTGTCCTACGCCTCCTCCCCGCCGTTCACCATCCCCGAGGAGGGGGGCGAGCCGACCACCAGCGCGCTGATGGACACCTGCTTCCGCAGCGTCGAGTACACCGGCGTGCTCGAAGGCGCAGAGAACCCTGAGGGAGCGCAGGCCCTGGTCGACTACCTGCTCAGCGAGCCGGTGCAGACCGCGCTCCCGGAGTCGATGTATGTCTTCCCCGTCGACGACACGACCGCGCTGCCGCAGGCCTGGGCGGAGTACGCGCAGGTGGCTGATGACCCGATCAACCTCGACCCGGCCGACATCGAGGCGCACCGCGAGGAGTGGGTCCGCGAGTGGGCCGATATCGCCACGGGCTGACGGCGCTGCGGCCGCGTGCGCTGGCCCAGTCCGGCTGGGCACTGCTCGCGCTCGCGGTGGTCCCGCTGGCGTTCTTGGCGCTCTTTTTCGCGCTGCCGCTGGGCGGGATGCTAGCTCGTGGCTTCCATGCCGACGGCGTCTGGGACCTCTCCGGTGTCGGGGAGGTCCTGGGCCGCTCGCGCACGGCCCGGGCGCTGTCCTTCACGGTCGTGATGGCGGCGGCGGGCACGGTGCTGACCCTTGCGCTGGGTATGCCGCTCGCCTACGTGCTCTACCGGTTGCGGTTCCCCGGGCGCGGGCTGCTGCGCGCGGTCGTGGTGATGCCGTTCGTGCTGCCGACGGTCGTGGTCGGTGTGATGTTCCGCTCGCTGCTGTCCACCGGGGGGCCGCTGGGCTTCCTCGGGCTGGACCGACACTGGTCGGCGATCCTGATGGCCTACGTCTTCTTCAACCTGGCTGTTGTGGTCCGCACGGTCGGCAGCACCTGGGATGGGATGGACCGGCGCGCCGAGGACAGCGCTGCCGCGCTCGGAGCGACGCCGTGGCAGGTCTGGCGCACCATCACTCTGCCTGCGCTGACCCCGGCGGTCATCTCGGCCGGCACGTTGGTGTTTTTGTTCTGCGCCACGGCGTTCGGGGTCGTGCTCACCCTGGGTGGTCTGCGCTACGGCACGATCGAGACCGAGATCTATCTGCTGACCACGCAGTTCCTGGACCTGCGGGCCGCGGCCGTGCTCTCGGTGCTGCAGCTGGTCGCCGTCGTGCTGATGTTGGCGCTGGCCTCCCGCGCCCGGACGCGCCGCGAGCAGGCGCTGCGACGGGGGTCGCCCGGCTCGGGAGCCAGGCATCCCCGCCGGGGGGACGGCCCGGTGCTGGGGTTGGCCGCCCTGGCCGTGGGGTTCGTGCTGTTGCCGGTCGGTGCGCTGGTCGGGCGCAGCCTGCGCGACGACGGCAGCTGGACGCTGCGCTACTACCGATTGCTGCTGGACCCCGACGCAGGTAGCGACCTACGCGTGAGTGTCGGGGCGGCACTCAACATCTCACTGCGCACCGCGGTCGATGCCACCGTGCTGGCGGTGGCGCTGGGGCTGATCGTGTCCGTGCTGGTCTCGCGCCGTCCTCGCAGCAGGCGGGGGCGGCGACTGGTTGCCGGCCTCGACGCGGTCTTCATGCTGCCGTTGGGCATCTCCGCGGTGACCATCGGCTTCGGCTTCCTGATCACGCTGGACCGGCCACCGCTGGACCTACGCTCCTCGGCGGTGCTGGTGCCGATCGCCCAGGCGCTGGTGGCGCTGCCCCTGGTCGTGCGCACCCTGACCCCGGTGCTACGTGGGATCGACCCCCGGCTGAGAGAGGCGGCAGCAACGCTAGGGGCCGGACCGCTGCGCTCCGCGTGGACCGTGGAGGCGCCGGTCGTGCTGCGCCCGGTGCTGGCTGCGGCCGGCTTCGCCTTTGCCGTTTCGCTGGGGGAGTTCGGCGCCACCAGCTTCATCTCCCGGCCCGACCGCCCAACCGTGCCGGTGCTGATCTTTGACCTGATCGGGCGCCCTGGTGCCGACAACCTGGGGATGGCGCTGGCCGCGTCGGTCGTCCTCAGTCTGGTCACCGTCACCGTGATGGGCCTGGTCGAGCGACTGCGCGTGGTCGGCGTGGGTGCGTGGTGACGATGCTCGTCGTGGATGCGGTCACGGTGCGCTTCGATGGCACGGTGGCCGTCGACGACGTGTCGCTCGAGCTCTCGGCGGGTGAGGTGCTGGCGGTGCTCGGTCCCTCCGGCTGCGGCAAGTCGACCCTGCTGCGGGCCATCGCTGGGCTGGAAGAGCTGGCGTCCGGCACCATCACGGCGCAGGGCCAGGACCTGGCGGCAGTGCCCACGCACAAGCGCGGCTTCGCGTTGATGTTCCAGGACGGGCAGCTCTTCGCGCAGCAGAGTGTGGCCGACAACATCGGCTACCCCCTTCGGCTGCGGCGGGTGACGGGGTTGACTCGCGCGGACCGGGTGGGACAGTTGCTGGAGCTGGTCGGCCTCTCCGGCTACGGACACCGCCGACCCGCAACCCTTTCCGGCGGAGAGCAGCAACGGGTGGCTCTTGCGCGTGCGCTGGCGGCCGAGCCGAGACTGCTCCTGCTCGACGAGCCGCTGTCCGCACTCGACCGGTCGCTACGGGAGCGCTTGGCCGGCGACCTGCGCGAGATCCTCGTGACGACGGGGACCACGGCGCTGCTGGTCACCCACGACCACGACGAAGCGTTCACCGTCGCCGACCGGATGGCGGTGATGCTCGACGGGCGAGTGGTGCAGCAGGGTCCCACAGCGCAGGTATGGCGCACGCCTGCCACTGAGCGGATCGCCCGGTTTCTGGGTTTCAGCACCGTGCTGAGCGGCGCTGCCGCGGGCCGGCTGCTCGAGGCGAGCGGGCGGCATACCCAGCTGGGAGCTGGAATGCGGACCGAGCAGGGCGGCGAGCCGGCTGGCGCGGAGGGGATGACCACGCTGGCGGTGCGGCGGTCCGCGGTCTGGGTGAGCCATGACGGGCCACTGGTGGGGACGGTGATCGACGCTGGTGCCGTGACCGACGCGGTCCGGCTGAGCGTCGACGTCGACGGCGTCGGCCGCCTCGACGCGCTTGCCGACCAGAACGCACGCCTGGAGCCGGGGGAGCGGGTGCGCCTCCGGGCATACCCCACCGGGCTGGCGCTGCTGCCACCCCAGGCACCGCCCACCTGACCTGCGCCCACCCACCTGCGTGCGCCCACCCCACCTGAGTGCGCCCACCCCACCTGAGTGCGCCCACCCCACCCGCGGACCCGCGGGCGCCCCGTCAAACATGCACAATCTGAGCCGACCAGGGCTTTCGTGTCGCCAATGCCGGTTGTGCATGTTTGACGGCCGGCACGATCGCATGGCACAGGCCGTGGTGCTTGCGGGCAGCTCCAAGGCACGCGTAGAGTCATCAGATGGTGAAGAATCGTATGCAGAGCCCCATATGAGGACGACGTTGGCGTTGGACGACGACCTGGTCCGGGAGGCGCAACGACTGACCGGGACCCGAGAGAAGGGCGCCCTGGTGCGCCAGGCGCTGCAGGCGCTCATCGAGCGCGAGAGCGCTCGCCGCCTGGCGCGCCTGGGCGGCAGTGAGCCGGGGATCAGCGACGCACCACCCCGCCGACGCACCTCTGCATGATTCTTGTCGACACCTCCGTCTGGATCGACCACCTGCGATCCGGGGACCCCCGGCTGGCAACACTCCTGGAGGTCGGCCAGGTGCTCGCCCACCCCTGGGTCACGGGAGAGCTCGCCCTGGGACAGATGGCCAACCGCCAAGAGGTGCTGGGGCTTGTGGACAACCTTCCGCAGGCGCTTGTGGCGACGGTTCCGGAGGTGCTGACGCTCATTGAGACTCACCGGCTCTTCGGGCTCGGGATCGGGTATGTCGATGCTCACCTGTTGGCCTCGACGCTGGTGACTGCTCAGGCCAGTTTGTGGACGCGGGACCAGCGGCTCAACGCCGCGGCTTCCCGTCTCGGCGTAGCGTCGGCTGGGTCGCGCAGCTGACCTATCCGGCCGCTCGCTGTGGCCGCTGTGCCCCGTCAAACCTGCACAGTCCAGCGCGAGCTGCAGGTTTGCTCCCGATTCAGCGATTGTGCAGGTTTGACCACACCGCATCAGTGCCGATCGCGCGAAGGCAACCGCCGCGCTCAGTCCGGCAGATGGAGGCCGAAGCCGCACGCAAACAGAGGGTCGTCGAAGCCGGGCTGGTCCTCGGGGTGCTCGCGCACGTCGTGCATCGAGCGGGGCAGGTCGAAGGGCAGCACGCCGACCGGCGGGATGCGGCCGGTCAAGGCGTCCATCAGCGCCGATGCCGACGTGCCGTAGGACACCACCAGAGCGGTGACGAACTCCAGCAGCGGGGTCAGGATGGCCGGGCGGTCCAGGGTGACGTCGACGATCAGGGGAGTGTGCGCCGCGATCCGCCGCAGCCGGTGCACCAGCCCGGGCGGGAAGTCCAGCGATCCCTGGTGGAACATCGCCTCCAGGAACAGGTCGTCACGGTGCTCGTACGGTGCGCTGAGCCGGACCAGCGCGACGTCGGCCTCCTCTGGTGTCTGCACCAGCTCGAAGCCCAACACGGAGACCAGGCTGCCGGGCGACGCGTCATCCCCCTCCCCGTCGAGCCCCGCCGGGCGCTCGCCGTCGAGCCCGGCCGAGCGCTCGCCGTTGAGCTCCTCGGGCCGGATCCCCTCGGCATACACCTTGAGCCCCGACCGCAGCGGCAGCAGCCCCTCCGACCGGTGCAACACGGTCACCGACGCGGCCTGCGCGTGGTGCCCTGCGGTCACGAAGTCGGCCCGGCCAACAGTGGCCGCCGCCGCGTCCTCGTCGACGTAGGGGTCGTCAAACAAGCCGAGCTCGAACTTCACCGTCAGCAGCCGCCGCGCCGACTCATCGATTCGGTCCTGGCTGACCCGTCCCTGCGCGACCAGGTCCAGCAGCAGGTCAACGTCCTCCTCGCCACCGAACTGGTCGGCGCCGGCCTCCAGGATCAGCTCCATTCGTTGGTTTGCGTCGAGGTGCTCCACGCCCCAGGCTCGGGCCGGCAGCACCTGATCGCCGACGTGGTTGTCACCGACCAGCTCCCAGTCGGTGAGCACGACCCCGTTGTAGCCGAGCCGCTCACGCAGCAGCCCAGTCACGATCTGCCGGTTGTAGCCGAAGCCCACCTCCTCGATGGGCTCACCATCGACGACCAAGCCGACCGGCATCGAGTAGTAGGGCATCATCCCGGCCGTGCCGGCCTCGATCGCCGCCGGGAAGGGCGCGAGGTGGTCGGCGAACCGGCCGGCCCGGTAGACCTGCTCGCGGCCGTAGGGGAAGTGCGCGTCCTCGCCGTCGCGCTGCGACCCACCGCCCGGGAAGTGCTTGGTGGTGCAGGCGACGCTGTCTGCGCCCAGCCGGTGCCGCTGCATACCGCGCAGGTAGGCCACCCCCAGCTCGGTGACGACCGCAGGGTCGTGGCCGAACGTGCCGGACTGGCGGGCCCAGCGCGGCTCGGTGGCCAGGTCCAGGGTCGGGTGCAGCGCGGCCCGGATGCCGACCGCGACATATTCCTGCCGGGCGATGTCGGCAAACCCGCGGACCACCTCCGGATCGCGAAGCGCGCCCAGCCCCAACGGCTCGGGCCACTGAGAGAACGCGCCCGCGGCAAAGGAGACGCCCACGTTGTCGACGAACCCGTGCCGTGGGTCGGTCGAGATCGTGACCGGTATGCCGTGGGGTGTCCGCTCGGCAAGCCGCTGCAGCGCGTTGCTCCACCGCGCCGCCAGCCGGGCCTCGCCGAGCGCGTGCACGTTGAAGTGCGACAGGTGCTTACCGAGCACGACCTGCGAGGCGCCGGACTTACTGATCCGCCCCGGCACCTCCAGGACCTGCCCGTCGGTGCCGGCCTCGATCACGGTGTGGAACATCAGCCCGGCCTTCTCGGGCAGCGACAGCCGGGCCAGCAGGTCCTCTACCCGCTGGGGTACCGGCAGTCGCCGGTTTTCGTAGGGGTCCAGGACACCGTTGCCGTTCAGGTCGCGGAAGCATACGCCCTCGCTCGAGGTCACCAGCTCCGCAAGGCTCACGCCCACTCAGCGCGCTCCGGCGCCGAACTCTTCCATACCGATCACCGGGCGCAGCGCGGCCTCGACCTGGCGGGTGCTGAAGGCGCGCCGGATCGCGTCTCCGGCGAGCACGTTGCCCAGCGATCCCATGATCATGGCCTGGTCCAGCGACAGGTAGCGCTGCGCCTGCCGACCGGAGACCACGGCGACGGCGTCGTAGAAGCCACCCTTGCCGTAGGCGCCGAGCTCCCTCTCGATCCGGATCAGGTTGGCGAAGGCTTGGGCCGGCTCGTGCATCATCGCCAGGAACGCGGCGTGCGGGGTGACCACCCCGTCGCCGTAGTCCGGGTTCGGGGAGAGACCCTCACGACACTCCCCGAACCCGGCGTCGTAGGACGTCATCTCGACGTCGGAGAAGTAGCCCTCGGGGTTCATCCCCAGCATGTCCAGGCCGTACTCCCGGTAGTTGTCGGTCGGGTCGCTGGCGGGGCTGAAGCCCCAGTAGCCGTAGCCGGCGTCGAGCATGCCGTGCTCACGCTGGGCCCGCACGTGCAGCGGGTGGTTGCGACCCCAGGACCGCGGCGCCCACGCCGACTCGGGCACGAACACCTCCGGCATCAGCTCCTCGAACATCGAGCCACCCCAGCCGGGCACGATCCGCATACCCCGGTAGGTGTAGGCGCCCTCGTAGACCTCGATGCCCAGATAGGTGCGCGTCTCACCCACGGGCTGCATCTCGGGCCATGACCAGTCGCAGGTCTCCGGGAAGGTGCGCCACGCAGCGAAGTAGTGCTCCGGAGGCACCTGGCCGGTGAGGATGCCCAGGTATGACGTGATCCGGGTCTCGGAGACGATCGTGTCGTAGTGGTGGTAGGTCAGCCAGACGTCCGGGCCACCGATGTGGCTGCCGCGGTAGACCCCGCCGGGACGGTCGTGGTCGAAGGGGAAGAAGCCGCCGTGCATGAGCCCGCCGGGCCGACCGGCATCCGGGTTGTAGAACGCATCCCAACGCATCCGGTCGAAGACCTGCCCGGCCAGCTTGCGCGCTCCGGGCACTGACTCGCGCACGACCATCAAGGCGGCCCCGAGCCAGGCGTTGTCGATGCTGGACACGAACGGGTGGACGGTGTCGCCGGTGCCGGGCCAGGAGCGCAGCGCCTCACCGCTGCCCTCGTCATACCAGTTGAAGTACAGTCCGCTGGCCTCGTCGTGCTCCATCGTCAGCAGGGTATGCAGGGTGCGCCGGCAGATCCGCACCGTCTCGCCTGGGGTGATGATGCCCAGCTCACGGGCCGCGACCGCAGACCACAGCAGGCCGCCGATGTTGGTGGGGGAGGTGTAGCCGCTGCGCTCGCCCGCGGCCAGGGAGGCCGGGATGTTGTCGGCGGGCAGGCCGGTGACCTCATCGGTCATTGCGACCAGCGAGTGCCAGGTGTCTTTGGCCCAGCGTCTCAGGGTGATCGACGACCAGACGGGGGCAGGCCGGCGCAACCGCGGGGAGGAGGCTTGGGCCGTGGCGCCGCCGGCGGCGGTGACCGCGGTCGCGGCGAGACCTCCGACGACCAGTGAGCGACGGGTGGGCTGCAGGTCGAGCGTGTTCATACTGAATCTCCTTGGTATGCCGGTCACTTCAGACCGGTGGTGGCAATGCCTTGGATGAACCGACGCTGGAAGACCATGAAGACGGCCAGCACCGGCAGCACCACGATCGTGGCGCCGGCCATGAGCAGGCCGTACTGGGTGGAGTTCTGGCCGGTGGAGTACAACGCGAGGGCGACAGGCAGGGTGTAGGTGTCCTCGGTCTGGGCCACGACCAGCGGCCACAGGAAGTTGTTCCAGCTGGCCAAAAAGGTCAAGATGCCCAGCGTGGCCAGGGCCGGACCGCATAGCGGCAGGAAGACCCGGGCAAAGATGTGCAGCTCGCCGGCCCCGTCGACCCGGGCGGCGTCGAGCAGGTCGCGCGGCAGGCCTTGCATGTACTGCCGCATTAGGAACACCCCGAACGGGGCGACCAGGAACGGCAGGAACAACCCGGGCAGGGTGTTGACCAGCCCGGCGTTGGCCACCAGCACGAACAACGGCACGAAGGTCACGACGCCGGGGATCATCAGGGTGCCCAGGATCAACGCAAAGAGGATCTTCTTGCCGCGGAAGTCCAGCATCACCAGGGCATAGCCGACCATCGAGCAGAAGATCAGGTTGCCGGCGGTGACGACGACGGCCACGAGGGTGGAGTTTAAGAAGTAGCGCCCGAAGTTGAGCCGGGTGAACAGCTCGATGTAGTTGTCTAACGTCGCCTCCTGCGGCCACCAGGTGGGCGGCACCTGGCGCAGCTCGGCGTTGGTCTTGACACTGCCGAGCACCATCCACACGAAGGGCGCGATGACCACGACCAGGGCAATCGTCAGCAGGGCGTAGAGCCACCAGCGGCTTCGCACCGAGGGCTGGGAAGTCATCGTCATCTCAGTCCCTCTCGGTGAGGAAACGGAACTGGATGGCGGTGACCACCGCGATAACCACGAAGATCAGATAGCTGAGCGACGCGGCATACCCATAGTTGCCGAAGCTGAACTGCTGGAAGGTATACATCGACGCCGAGATCGTGCTGTTGAGCGGCCCGCCCTGCGTCATCACGAACGGCTCCTCGAAGAACTGCAAGTAGCCGATGGCGGTGGTGACCGAGACGAACAGGATGGTCGGGCGCAGCGTGGGCACAGTGATGAAGCGGAACCGCTGCCACGCGTTGGCGCCGTCCAGCGATGCGGCCTCGTGCAGCGCCCACGGGACGGCCTGCAGACCGGCCAGGAAGATGATCATCGCGGTGCCGAAGTTGCGCCAGGTGGCCATCATGATCAGTGCTGGCATGGCCCAGCTGGTGGAGGCCAGCCAGGCGGGCCCGTCGATGCCGACCCAGCCAAGGGCGGTGTTGACAAGCCCGACGTCGGGGTGCAGCAGGAAGCGCCACACCACCGCGACCGCCACGATCGAGGTAATCACGGGGGTGTAGAAGCCGAGCCGGAAGACCGAGCGCATCCGGCTGATGCCCTTGTCCAGCGCCACCGCCGCGGCCAGCGCGATCATCAAGGTCAACGGCACCCCGATCAGCACGAAGTAGGCGGTGTTGAACGCGGCCTGCCGGAAGACCGGGTCACCGAAGGCCCGGACGAAGTTGTCGAACCCGACGAAGTTGACCGAGAAGGGATTGCGCAGATCCCGGGCGCCGGTGTCGGTGAAGCTCATGAACACCGACTGCACGACCGGCCAGGCCGTGAAGGCAAGGAACAACAGAGCGAACGGCAATACCAAGATCCAGGCGGCCCGCTCCTCCCGACGGCGGCTGGTGTTGCGACCCCGGGGGGCGGTGTCCGGTCCAGCAGGACCCCCGGGCGAGGAGCCGGACCGCCGGGAGGGGCGGGTGGTGATTGCCATGGACTACTGCCCGGTCCCGATCGACTCGGCCTGGCTCTGCACGCCCTGCAACACTTCGGAGGGGTCCGCGCCGGTCTTGGTCACCTGCTCGATCGCGGTGTCGAAGGAGGTGACGACCTCCTCCCACGTGGGGAAGGAGGGCGGCGCCTGGGCGGTCTCCAGCTGGGTGCCGAACGCCGCGAGCTTGGGGTCGGACGTCAGAGCCTCGTCGTCCCAGGCGGACTGCACCGAAGGCAGGTCGGTGGTCGTCTCGTACCAGCTGATCTGGGTCTCCGGCTCGGTGAGCCACTGCACGAAGGCCCAGGCTGTGTCCCGGTTGTCGGTGTCCTTGAAGACGGCCAGGTTGGAGCCGCCGACGAAGGAGGCGGAGGAGCCTCCCTCGGGCATCGGCACGGGGGCCACGTCGTACTTGTCGACGAAGCCCTCGCCGCCGGTGTCCTCGACCAGGGAGCGCATCCACGGCCCGGAGATGAACATCGGCTCGTCGCCGCTCGTGAAGTTGGCGATCAGCTCGTCGGCGACCGGCTTGGTGTCGGCGATTTTGTCGGTGAAGAAGCTCTGGTAGTACTGCACCGCCTCGGTCATCTCAGGGGTGTCGAAGGTGTAGGCGTCGTCGGCCGCCACCTCGGCGCCGTTGGTCCACGCGAAGGGCAGCACGGTCTGCCACGACCCGGTCCCCCCGGGCTGCAGGCTGATGCCCCACTCGGAGCCACCCTTGCTCTGCATGTCGGCCGCCATCGTCTTGAAGCCCTCCCAGTCGGTGGGGACCTCGGTGTGACCGGCCTTCTCGGCGATGTCGGTGCGGTAGTAGACCAGGCGCGTCTCGACATACCAGGGCACGCCGTAGGAGGTGCCGCCGACCTCGGTGGTGCTCTGCGCCCCCTCGAAGAAGACTGAGGTGTCGATCGAGGCCGGCGTCGGGTCCAGGGCGTCGAGCCGCCCAGCGAACTCGCCCATCCACGTGGTGCCGACCATGGCCAGGTCAGGAGTGGTGCCGGCCGTTATCGAGGTGACGAACTTGTCGTGCGCGGAGTCCCACGGGATGGCGGTGACGTTGACCGTCACCCCCTCGTTGGCGGCCTCGAACTCCTTGGCGAGCTCCGGCAGCTTCTCGCCCTCGGCGCCCATCGCCCAGATATCGATCTCGCCGCCCACCTCCTCGGTGGAGATCTCCTCGCCGGTCGCCGGAGCGGCGTCGCCGCCGCTGTCGCTCTCGCGTCCACAACCGGCCAGCGCTACGGCTGCTCCGGCGGTCACTGCGATCAGCATCTGAGTGCGTCGCATGGGTCACTCCTTCTTATCGGGGGATGGGTGCAGTGAGCCTCGGCCTGCGGGGCAGCCGCAGGACTCTCGGATCACCAAAGTGGTGGGCAGGGTGTGCTCGTGGGTGTTGCCGGGCGCTCCGGCGATGAGCTCGCGCATTCGGGCGGCTGCCGCGGCGCCCAGGTCGCGGACCGGCTGGGCGACGGTGGTCAGCGCAGGGCGCACGTAGCGAGCGGTCATCACGTCGTCCCAGCCGACGACCGCGATGTCGCCAGGAACCTTCACCCCACCGTCGACCAGGCGGTCGAGGACGGCCAAGGCGAGCTCGTCGTTGGCGCAGACCAGGGCGTCGGCGGAGAACTCTCCGGCCAGGATCAGCTCGGCGACCCGACGCCCGTCCCGCTCGCGCAGCTCGGCCTCGATTGGGTCGGCCACCGGCGCGCCGTCGTGGGCGGCGACAAAGCCGGTATGCCGCTCGCGCACGTCGCGGGCCAGGGAGGGACTGCCCACGAAGGCCAGCCGGCTGCGGCCGTGGCCTAGCAGATGGCGGGTGAGCTGCTCGGCACTGGCAGTGTTTTCGGTGGAGAACGACTCGTAGCCGTCGTGGGAGGGGCCAGTCAGACCGAGCACCGGGATCCGGCGACGCAGCGCTGCGATGGCGGCACTCGACATACCGACGTCACCCATCAGGACCAGCCCGTCAACGTTGCCGGCCATCCGACGTAGCTGCAGGTCCAGCGAGGTCTTGCCGTCGGTGAGCAGCAGGATGACACTGTGCCCGGCCTCAGCGGCGACCGACTCGTAGCCCATCAGCAGCTCGGAGTAGTAAGGACCCCCCAGCTCGGGCAGCACCAGTCCGTGCGCCTCATGCCGGCGGGAGGCGAGGGAGCGGGCGGCGCCGTGGGGCACGTAGTCGAGGTCACCGATGGCCTGCAGCACCTTGGCGCGGGTGACCTCACGCACCAGCTGCGGCTCCTGCAGCACCCGGGAGACGGTGGCGACGGAGACACCTGCGCGCTCGGCGACGGTGTAGACCGTCACACGCTCGCGGGGAGAAGGGGTCGCCATGCGTCGTCTCCTCCGGATCGTCGTCGATCAACTGGGCAAAATGTATGCGCATACATTTAGTGGGTGAGACGACCATAGCGCGGCCTTGAGGATCAAGCAAGGGTTGGGACTCCAGACCAGCGTGGGTCCGCCCAGGCCGGACCCCCGGCCGTTGTGCGCGCGGACGCGCCCTGCGTAGACCCCAGTGGAGCGCTTATCGGTACGCCCTCGAGGGTCAGCGGGTGGAGTCGGCTGAGGTGGGCGGCTGGGGTTTGGCGCAGTAGGCGAAGGCGGCCTGCCGACCTTTGTGGTAGCTCGCGTAGGTATTGCCGACCTGCAGGATCAGCTGCTCGCCGGGCACAAGGGCCATGGTGTACTGCATGCCCTTCTGGGGGCAGCCGATGGAGCCGTCGGGCCAGGTGACCTCCGCGTGACCCGCCACGATGACCTCCTGCGCCTCCACGTCCATCCGCTGCGCCAGGTCTGCGACGGCCGCCTGCACCTCGGATCGCTGCAGAACCGCATCCGGCACAGGTCCCAGGGGGAGGCCACTGGCTCCCGGCGGGAGGGGGTCGACGGTCTTGCCGCCGTCGTCAGGCGGGATGCTGGGATCGCTCAACTCGGCCTCCTGCGGCGAGGTGGTGCTGGGCGCGCCGTCCCCGGGTGCGGGCGTGGCGCTCGGTCCGGAGCCGGCTGGGGTCTGGCTCTGTGATCCGCAGCCCGTCACGGCAAGCCCAGCAGCCAGGGCGAGCGCGGTGAGAGTGCGGGGTGCGTGCATCGGTAGCCTTCCTCGTGCGGATGAGCCTAGGACGTATGCCGTGTGGTCGTCGTTCCGGTCCAGGTCCACGCAATCCTCGCAACCCGGACAGGATGGTCAGCGCAGTTGCCGAACGGTCAGGGCTTGGGTGGCACAACCCACCGGTCCGTCGTGGTCGTGCAGCACCGTCGAGGTCACGCCGAGACCGGTCGGGCCCCAGCTCGCCCGGGCATCCAGGCCGACCCAGGGCATCCGAGGTGCCCGCCACAGGTGGATGCTCAGGTCGGTGTTGGGATACATCCAGTCGGTCGGGTCCTGCCGGGCGCCGACGCCGTTCGCGGTATCGACCAGTCCTATGAAGCGCGCCAGGTCGCTGCTGTCCTCGCCTTCGACCAGGCCGACGTCGGAGCGCAACCAGGCTCGCCCCCGCCCCGGTCGCGACTGCGCCACGGCCCGGAAGTCCACGCGGGAGATGTAGCCGCCCGGCCAGGTCTGCATACCCTCCCAGGCCGCGCAGTCTTGCGGGTCAGGCATCGGCTCGGCCTCGACGGCGGCCACCGCGGCGGTGTCCTGCCGCGACAGCCGCCACGCTCGAGCCTGCACCACGTCACGGTCGCCGACGCGAAGGATCGCCTCGACGAGCTCGATGGTGCGGCCGGTGCGCAGGGTGGCGGTGCGCACGTGGGACTCCCGGGCAGGGATCATGCCGAGGATGTCGAACGTGACCCGGGCGAGCTGCAGGTCCGCGCGGGGCTCGTGCTGCTCGATGGCATGGACCAAAAGCCCAGAGACCGGAGCCATGTGCTGCTCCTCGTCCGACCACGCGCCCTGGGAGTGGATCGTGGGCTGGTAGCGGCCCTGGCCGAGTGCGAGATAAGCGTGGTCGGTGTCGGTGGGCAGGTGCACCGGCACAGTGTAGGAAAGGGGAATGAGATCGTCGCTGACCGCTGCGCACGCCGCCGACTGGGCCCGGATCGCCCGCGAGGTTATTGAGCGGCCCTACCCCTCCTCCTCCGGTCACGTCGCCCGCGACGCGGCCGACACCGACGTCACCCCGCAGCGGCTGCACCCGGCATTCTGGGGATCGCTGGACTGGCACTCCTGCGTGCACATGACCTGGAGTCTGCTCACCCTCCTCGAGCGGTATGCCGATCTGCTCGCCGAGGCCGGCGAGGTCGAGCCCGTGCGGTCTCTGCTCGACGCGCGCCTGACCCCGGAGCATCTGGCTGTCGAGACCGCATACCTGCGCTCGCGGCGAGGCTTTGAGCGGCCCTACGGCTGGGCCTGGGCAGCGATGCTAGGGGCGCGCTTGCAGTCGAGTGAGCTGAACGGCGCCCACCGCTGGCGTGCTGCGGTCGCCCCGATGGTCGACGTGGTCGCTGAGCACCTGATGGCCTGGCTGCCGCGGCAGGCCTACCCAGTGCGGCACGGCACCCACGGCAACTCGGCCTTCGCGCTGTCACTGGCGCACACGGCATACCTGCAGCTGGGTAGGACCGACGTGGTGGCGGCGATCGAGCGGCGAGCTCTGGACTGGTTCGGCGGCGACACGGCATACCCGACGCGGTTCGAGCCCAGCGGCACCGACTTCCTGTCACCGGCCCTCTGTGAGGCCGAGCTCATGCAGCACGTACTCCCGATTCAGGAGTATGTCGAGTGGCTGGGCGGCTTCCTCCCCGGGCTGGGTGAGCAGGAGCACGCGCTGCTCCTGCATCCACCGCAGGTCCGCGACCGCACGGACGGGCAGCTCGTGCACCTGCACGGACTCGCGCTGTCCCGGGCCTGGGCGCTGCGCGCGATCGCTGACGCGGTGCCGGGCGGGCACGGGGCTGTCCTGCGTGACGCCGCACGGATGCTGGTGGAGGGGGTGCTGCCGGAGATCACCGACGGTGACTTCATGGCCACGCACTGGTTGGTGTCGTTCGCCCTCTTGGCCCAGGATGGGGTCGCCTGACCGGCCCGATGGTGCACGTGCACCATCGGGCCCATGGAGGTGTGCGAGGGCGACCGGCTGGAGTGTGCACGTGCACAATCAGGCCGGTGGCCGACGGAGACGCTGCCTTCCTCGCACAGACGGAGCCCGCCCTCTCCGAGGTGGAGGGGACGGGCTCCGTCGCATGTCTACCGCCCGGGTGCGATGCCTTGCGGCGGTCTCACCCGGGCGGGTGGATCACTGGATCCAGGTGGGGTAGGCCGCGTTGAGCTCGTCCTCCACGTCCTGGCTGAGGGCGTTCGGTCCACCAAGCAGACCGACGTATGCCGGGGAAAGCCGGTCCAGCTCGGCCATCACGGCGTCGGGCACGTCGGTCGGCTTGGACAGCGCGAGCGGCTCACCCAGGAACCCGGCCAG
>JAABUN010004552.1_pt1 | contig 18689 bp, 20 predicted proteins | sample 5559311 | NCBI WGS metagenome assembly JAABUN01 (sample SAMN10711877, study PRJNA513370) | rock metagenome | isolation source: Antarctica rocks | place: Antarctica: Victoria Land, Siegfried Peak sud | reverse complement strand
CAGCCGTGAGCGGGCTCTGCTCCGCGGGCTTGAGCACGACGGTGTTGCCGAAGGCCAGCGCCGGCGCGATCTTCCAGCTGGCCTGCATGGCGGGAAAGTTCCAGGGTGCGATGGCCACCACCACCCCGGCGGGGGGATAGAGGACGTAGCTCAGGCGCGTGCCGTCGGGGTAGGCGTCGCTCGAGGCCATGGCGGCGTAGTCTCCGAAGAAGCGCAGGTTGCGCGAGACGCGCGGCAGGTCCATCCCGCGGCTCTCGCGGATCGGCTTGCCCATGTCACGGGTGTCGAGCAGGGCTAACGCCTCGGCGTCGCGGTCGACGAGGTCGGCGAAGGCGTGCAGCAGCGTGCGGCGCTCCTCCGCCGTCATCCTCGGCCAGCACCCCTCGTCGAAGGCTCGCCGGGCGACGGTGAGCACCCGGTCGGCGTCCTTTGGGCCGCCTGCTGCCACGCTGGCCAGCAGGGTGCCGTCGTGGGGGTCGCGGCTCTCGAACCGCTGCTCGCTCGCCGAGGGGACCCAGTCGGGGCCGATGAGGTGCTCGACGGTCTTGGTCACGGCGCGCATCGCAGGGTGACGCTTCCCAGATGGGTGAACTCCGCGCTCACAACGGTCCCCGGCGTGAGGCTCACGGGCGCGGTCAACCCGCCCGACAGGACGATCGCGCCGGCGGGGAGCCCGCCCGCCTCGCGGGCCAGCCAGGCTACCGCTGCCGCCGGATGGCCGCTCACCGCCGCCCCCGCGGCGGTGTCGACGACCTCCCCGTCGCTGCGGAGCACCATTCCCTCGAGCTGGACGTCGACCGCTGCAGGCGCGAGCAGCCGCCCGCCGCAGACCACGCCGGCCGCGCTCGCGTTGTCGGCCACGACGTCGGCGAGGGTGAAGCGGAAGTCGTCGTAGCGGGAGTCGAGGATCTCGAGGGCAGGGAACACGCCCTCGGTCGCGGCCAGCACGCTCGCGGTCGTGGCCGTGGGCCCGTCCACGTCGCGTCCCAGCAGGAAGGCGATCTCCGACTCCACTCGAGGGTGAATGAACGCGCCGAGGTCGAGCGGTTCCTCTTCGGGGTGCAGCAGCCCCGCTGAGAGCCGGCCCCACAGCGGCGACGCAACGCCCATCGCGACCTGCTTGGCGCGCGAGGTCAGCCCCAGCTTGTATCCCATGAAGGAGTCGCCGCCGGCCAGGCGTCGCTCGAAGTTGTGACGCTGCACCTCGTAGGCGGTCGCGAGGTCGAGACCGTCTGGCTTGGCGCTGAGCTGCGGTATGGAGCGGCGCTCGGCCTCGGCAGCCCGCAGCTCGTCCGCCAGCGCTGCGATGTCGGGACTCACGCCGGCACCGACCGCACTCTGCCGAGCGTCGCCGCGCAGATGCGCGAGACCATCAGACCTTCTCCACTTCGTGTCCATCGAAGCTCGCGCCGACCGCTCCGAGGCGGCCGGTGAAGGTGGCCCGCACCACATCGCCGCGCTCGACCGTGATCGCGCGGGCCATGGCCCCGGGGATGACCACATCGCCGGCCTCGATGCCCTCGCCGAAGGGCGCGAGCGCCCGCGCGAGCCACGCCAGCGCCTCGGCCGGGTGGCCGAGCACGGCGTCGCCACGGCCCGTCGCCCGCTCTTGGGTGCCGTCGGCTCGCGTGACGACCATCTCCATCCCGATCGTCGCGAGGTCGCTGTCTTCCAGCGGCTGGAAGGCCCCGAGCACCGCGAGCCCCGAGGACGCGTTGTCGGCCACCGTATCCGCGAGGGCGATGCGCCACTCGGCGACGCGGCTGTCGACGATCTCCAGGGCCGGTGCGATCTCACCGATCGCCGCGAGCGCCCTGGGGCGGTCGACATCCGCACCTCGCAGCGGCGCCGAGAGCCGGAAGGCGATCTCGGCCTCGACCCGCGGCGCGAGCAGACCGTCGCGGTCCAGGCGCGCGCCGTCGGGGCGCAGCATCGCGTCGGTCAGGTAGCCGAAGTCCGGCTCCCCGACGCCCAGCAGCTCCTGCATCGCGACGCTCGTGAGACCGACCTTGCGCCCGACCGGCCGGGCACCGCGGTCCTCGCGCAGGCGGCGGCCGTGGCGCTGGACGGCGTAGGCCTCCGCCACGCCCATGCCCGGGTGACGCTCGGTGAGCGGCGCGACCGGGCTCGCGCCGGCCTCGGCGGCGAGGAGCTCCTCGGCCAGCGCGGCGATCGTGGCCTCGTTCAACTCCATGCGGGCTCCTCGAGTCGGGGGACGGCGAGTGTGATCGTCTCTCCGCGGTAGCTGAGCTCGGCGGTGGCCCCTGCCTCAGAGCCGGCCAGCCGCACTAGGAGGGCTTCGAGGTGCTCGGGCTCTCCCAGGTCATGTCCGAGGGCGTGGGCGGCGAGCGCGCGCATCGGCCCGGAGTGGGTGCAGACGGTGGTGCGGCGGCTCCCGCCGGCGGTGACGGCTCCAAGCGCACGCCAGAAGCGGCGCACGACGACGGCCGCGGGCTCCAGCGCGAGCGTCGGCTGGGTCAACCACCAGCCGATGGGGTCCCCTCCGCCGTCGTGGATGGCGGTGAAGCGACCGCATTCCGCCGCCCAGGCCGGCAAGGTTTCCGACATGGGTGCTCCGGCAGAGGTCAGGGCGGGGCGCATCAAGTCGTGCGCGCCGACCTCGCCGTCGATCTCCACGCGGAAGTTCTGGAAGCCGGCGTCCGCGACGTGATCGCCGACGGCCACGCCATGCTCGCGCAGGGCCGCGCCGAAATGCTCGGCGGTGCCTGTCGCCCGGCCGCTCGGGGCGTGGCGCAGGTCGACCGGTGCGTCGCGCAGCGCCCCGGCCAGCTCGGCGGCGGCCGTCCTGGCCTGCGCGATACCGCGCTCGGAGAGTCCCTGATCGCCGTCGTAGGAGCTCACCTCGCCGTGGCGCAGAAGCCAGATCTCCGCAACTGCGGTCACACGACACCGTCGGGCCGGGGCGCCACCGCGACGACCATCTCGACTTCCACCGCAAAGCCGAGCGGCAGGGCCTGCACGCCGATCGCCGATCGGGCGTGATCTGCGCGCGTCCCGAAAAGCTCGGCGAGGAGGTCGGATGCGCCGTCGATGACCTTCGGGGCTTCGCGGAAGTCCTCCGTGCAGGCCACGAAGCCGAGGAGCTTGACGATCTGTGCGACGCGATCGAGCGAGCCGAGGGCATCACGGGTCTGGGCGAGCAGATTGAGCGCGCAGTCGCGCGCCGCCTCGCGGCCCTGGGCCACGGTGAGGTCGGCCCCCACGCGGCCCGTCCAGCCGTCCGCACCCTGGCCCGACAGGAAGAGCAGGTCGCCCGTGCGCACCCAGCCCACGTAGTTGCCCGCCCGGGGACGGAGCCCGGGGAGCGAGAGGCCGAGGTCTGCCAGGCGGGTGTCGGGAGGGACCGGGCTCATCGTGAAGCGCGGCGGAACACGGAGGCAGAGCCGGGGCGCTGCCCGGGTGAGACGGCGAAGCCCGCGGGCGGCTCATCCACGCGGGCAGCCCGCCGGAACGCCCGCTGGCCGGCGGCGGGCAGCTCCGCGGCCATGTCGAGAGCCTCGAACACCCGGCCCACCGAACCGCCCGGGTCGCGGACGTCGAAGAGCCGGGTGTGCATTCCGGCCCGCTGGGCGCCGTCCAGGTTCGCCTGCAGGTCGTCGACGAACAGGCAGCGGTCGGGGCGCTCCCCGACCCACGCTGCGGCCGCCAGGAACGCCTCAGGATCGGGCTTGTGGACGCCGAGGCGGCCGGCCTCGACGATCACGTCGAAGGCCCGCAGCTCGGGAAAGCGCTCCGGCCAATGCTCGCCGAAGAAGTGCGCCATGTCGTTCGTGAAGGCGACGAGCCGGACCCGCTCGGCCAGCGCGTCCAGCGACCGGCGCAGCTCGTCGCGAACGTGCGAGCAAGCTCTCCACAGTGCCGCGACGTCGAGCCCGGGCCGCTCGGCTGCCACGACCGCCCAGTAGTCGCGCTCGCTCGTCTCGCCCCGCTGGACCTTGCCCCACGCCTCTTCGTTCGAGAGCGGCCCGGACGGAAATCCCGCGAGCGAGACCGATTCGAACAATGAGGGAATGACGACGCCGCCGACATCGAGGAGCAGCACGGTGATCCGTCGAGGGGAATCGCGGTCAGCCGCACGGGTACCGGCGGCCCGGCGCACGGCCCGGCGCCGCCGGAGGTCCCAGGCCGCCGGGTCGACGGTGGGCAGTGGGGAGCGCGCCAACGGCAGGCGGCAGGCCGCCCCGGCCTCGCTCGGGTGACCGCCGCAGCCGCAGCCGCAGGCGTCGCGCGCCTCGCCCTCCATGTCAGTCGTCGAGCAGGGTGACGAGGCCGGTGTCGCCGTCGACCCTGATCAGCTGGCCGTCGCGGACGCGGGAGACGGCGTTCCCCGTGCCGACTACCGCAGGGAGTCCGTACTCGCGGCAGATGATCGCCGTGTGGCTCATGACGCCGCCCACGTCAGACACCGTCGCTGCGACGCGCGAGAACACGGGCGACCAGGCGGGCGAGGTCGCCGGGCAGACCAGCACGTCGCCCTCCTGGACCCCGTCGAGCTCCTGCACCGTGCGGACCACGCGCGCAGGGCCCTCGACGACGCCGGGAGATCCGGGCTGGCCGCGCAGGCTGTCGCCGTCGTCGCCCCCGCTCTCGAGCCAGCTCTGGACGGCTTCCGTCGTGATTCCCCACAGCATCACCGTGAACGGCTCGTTGACCTCGGTGGGCGGGATGCCCAGGGCGGGCGGCGCGTCCCACTCCTTGAGCCGGTCGTAGATGCGCCGGCGCTCGGCGATGATCGGACGCCAGTAGTCGGCGCCACGCGGGCGCCCGCCGCTGCCCCAGGCCGTCACGACATCGTAGATCGACTCCATGACCTCCGTGCGGCGCAGGAAGAACATGTCCGATGGGTCGTCGAAAGCGCCCATCGGAGCGAGCGCGCGGGAGAGGTCGTGAGACTTCGCCCAGAACGTCGCCCACATCCAGTGCTCGATGTATATGACGTGCTCCTCGATGTAGACGAAGACCTTGCGCGCCAGCGCGAGCATCTCGTCGAACACGGGGCGGTCCTCGTCGGCCAGGAGCTCTGAGTATTCGCTCGTGATGCGGTCGCGCTCGGCGAGCACCCGGGCCGTCGGCCGGTCGATCTCCTCGCCGGCCTGCAACGAGGCGATGTACTCCTTGACCGCGCCGAGCGGGATGTCGGGTTCCGATGCCCAGGTCCCGTAGTGCGCGTAGCCACCGGGATGGCCCGGCGCGGTGTCGATGACGAACCATGGGTCGGCGGTGCGCTCCCAATCCTCCACCCATGCCGCCCCGCCGTTGGAGCGCAGCTCGGCGAACAGCGCCTCTGCGGACGGGGCCGCGCGAACCTCGTCGGCGATGCCGGCTTCGATGGCCGCCTTTGCCAAGCGCTTGAGCTCGTCGTCCGGGCGGTAGAGATCGACGTGCAGGCCGCCGACCATCCGGGCGATGGTCTGGTCGCTCATGTCGGGGAACGTCTGCTTGCAGTAGGCGAAGAACGTCAGGTAGGCGGCGTATCCGATGTTGAGCAGCTCGAAGTGAAATTGGTACGTCTCGTACATGATCAGGACCATGCGCGAGTAGTCCTCGATCATCTGGTAACCGCTCGAGCTGCCCTTATGAGAGAGCACCAGGCTCAGGTCCTCGAGGTCGGGGAGCGGCGCGAAGCGCATCGCCTTCATCTGCTCGAGGCGGTCGACCGTCTTGACCTTCCACTCCTCGTAGATCTCGTCCCAGTTCTCGTAGTAGTGGCCGGCGCGCTCGCCGAACGCCGCGGCGCGCGCCTCGAGGTCTTCTGGCGGGGCCGGTATGGGGCTGATGTAGAGGTAGCCGTTCACCACGCGCTGGTCGATGCCGTAGGCGGGGGGCATGGCGAAGATGCGGGTGTTGAACGCGCCCAGGCCCTGCCACCAGCACTCGCATTGGATCTCGTCGTAGGGGTGCATCACCTCGGGGTGATGCAGCCGGTCCTGGAACCAAAACCGGCTCTCGTCCTCCTCGCGGCGCTCCTCGCCGCGCAGGTGGTACCAGTTGAAGAGCTTCTCCCACCCCTCGGCGCCCTCGGGGGCGGTCACGTCATACAGGCTTGGAAAGCGGGTCTCGGCCATCGTGCTCCTGGGTCGTCGTGTGTGCGTGAAGGTCACGCCGCGGGAGGCGGCGCGCCCTTCTGGGTCAAGGTGGCGAGCACTGCCTGCATCGCGGTCTTACCGGACGCGGTGGCGCGGCGGGGCTTCTGGCTCCACACCGTCTCCGGCCGGCACTGCAGAAGGCGGACGTTCTCGGGCGCTGAGCCGTCGAGCACGGCAAACTCGCAGTCCTGGGGCGCGCCGGCCCGGCGCTCGACGAGCCGGGCGATCCGCACCAGCTCGGCGATCTCCTCGCGCTCGAGCGACGCGCTCGCGACGCGCTCGCTCTCCACCTCGGCGATGACGACGCCGCGTCCGGAGGTCAGATCCCGGATCGCCTGCGTCGGCTTGTCGGAGATCTCTCGCCGGACGATCTCGCCGGTGATTTTGTCGACCAGAAAGCGGTCGGGATTGGCCTCGCCGGAGACCAGCGGCTCGCCCAGACCCCAGACCGATTCGATCATGACCTTCGAGCGGTCCCCGTTGACCGGGTTGAGCGTCATGAACACGCCTGCGGCCCGGGCCGGGGCCATCTGCTGGACGACCACGGCCATGGCGAGCTCCGTCGCGGCGGCGGTGACGTCGCCCGACCGGCGGTAGGCCACGGCGCGGGCGGTCACCAGACTCGCCCAGCACTCGCGCACCCTGCGGTCGACCTCTTCGTCGCCGACGACCCAGAGGTATGTGTCGTGCTCGCCGGCGAAGCTCTTGTCCGGTGCATCCTCGTCGATCGCCGAGGAGCGCACGGCGACCGTCAGCGTCTCCTCCCCAGTGCGTGCCCGGAGCGCCTCGCAGGCCTCGCGCAACTCGCTTGCGATCGGATGGCCCTCGGTGCCCTCGAGGATGAGGGCTCGCAGTTCCGCGGTGCGCGCCTCGAGGACGGCGTCCGAGGCCCCGGACGGGATCCCCGCAAGTCGCTCAGCCACCTCGCGCCGCAAGTCCGGAGTCACCGCTGAGCGGTAGCCGTCCGCGGTGACCACAAAAGCGGGCGGGATGCGCACGCCGCCGGCGACGAGCGACGCAAGGCCGGCGCCTTTGCCGCCGAGGACCCGGGGATCGACCTCCGTATTCTCGTCTATGAAGCCGATGGCAGGCACGGGTCGGCCGCTAGCGCAGCGAGTCGAGTTCGTCGGCACCCGAGACGAGCGCGACGACGGCGGCGTCGATCCCGCCGTCGTTGCCGCCGGCGGCCGCCTGGGCCGCCTCGTCGGTGGCGAGCAGCACGGTGTTGCCGGCGGCGACCTCGATCAGGTCGACCGCGACGATGGCGCCCTCGGCGCCCGAGGTCCTCACCGACACTAGGCGCCGCCCCTCCAGGCCGCGCACCTGACGCTCGTTCCACACACGACCGACGACCTCGCCGAGGATCACGCGGACTTACCCTTTGCCAGCGCGCGGTGCCCGTCGCCCGAGGCCAGCGCGGCCTTCGTCCCGTTGTCGAGCAGCGCGCTCGAGACGTCGTGCGGCCGCGGATAGAGCTGCGCCGACCGCAGGTCGCCGTACTGCTTGACCGCGGCGGTGCCGGAGTCCAGGGCTTGGCGCACGGAGGCGATCGTGCCCTGGACTGCCGCTGCAAAGTAGCCCGAGGAGATGCGCTCGACGGCGACGCATTGCACGTCAGCGGTCTTCATCATCGCCTCGATCCCGGCGGTGAGCGCCACTATCCCGCGGGTCTCGATGAGACCGACGGCATTTTCGGAAGGTGGCATGGAGCTCCTCTCAGCCGTCGATGAGCGACGGGTTGGCGGCGATGGCGGCGACGGGGACGCTCGGGCTCGCGAAGATGATCGAGCTCACCCGCCCGCCCGAGACCGCCCGGGCGGTCTCGGCTCCGATCTCCGTCGCTTCCTCGACAGTGGCGAGGTCTCCCGTCAACGCGACGGCGACGATCCCGCCGCCCAGCCGCATCGTGCCCCGGACCGTCACCTCGGTTGCCTTCACCATCGCGTCGACGGCGTCGAAGATGGGAACGAAGCCCTCGGCTTCGATGAAGGCGGCTGCTTCGCTCATGCGGGGCTCCTCGGGTCAGACCAGGACACGACCGCCGCGCCCGTGCCCCAGATGGGACCGTACGCGCGGACGTCGGCGCTACCGGCTAGGCACCCTGTGCCGGCCAGGAAGGGGAGGGCGCGGAACTGGCTGTCGACTTGCGCCTCGCTCGCGAACTCTCCGCTGAGCGCGAGCGCGTCTTCGAGACGCCCGTCGGCCAGCAGATCGAGCATCCGTCGGTTCCAGCGTTCATGCTCTGCGATCTCGATGCGATCGTCGCGCGGCTCGATCCACCGCTGCGTCAGGCCGCTCGAGAGCCCGGAGACCGCGACGAACGCCGCCGAGCGACCGGTGGCGGCTGCAGCCCGTAGCGCACAGGCCGACAGGTCGGCGATGTCGGCGACGTCGGCGTAGAGGTTGGTGGAGATCAGCGCCAGCGGCAGCGTGCCGTCAGGATCGAGCAGCGGATGGGCGACGACTACGCCCGTGTCGATCGGAAAGTGTTCGTAGTTGGTCCGGCGGGCCTGGAAGCCGTGGGCTTCGATCTCCTGCGCCCAGCGCTCGGTGAACTCGGTGTCGATCCGCAGGTCATAGCTCAGCGTCCCGTAGTCGTAGGCGTACCAGTTCTCGTCGACACGGGTACCGGCCGGGTTGGGGTCCATCTGCAGCTGGTGGCCCAGGACGGTGAACCATTGCGTGGAGAGGATCACCAGCACGTCGGGCTTGCGGGCGCGCAGCGCCTCGCCTGCCGCGCGCGTGGCTTGCGCGAGCTCGCGCCAGCTCGGCGCCGGGTCGCCGGCCAGGAGCTGAGGCATCCCGGGCACGAGCGCGGCGCCCCGGAAGGCGTCCGCCTCGGCACGGGGGCGGGCGGCGCGATCAGTGACCGCCACGGGCGTCCCTCACGTGCTGCGGCTCCCAGGCCGCCACCGCATTGCCCGTCCCGATGATCGTGCCGTAGGCCAGGACCTCGCCCTGTCCCTCGGGCCAGCCGAGGGCCGCCAGCAACCAGGTGAGGCTGCCGGCCTTGGTCTCTGACTCCGTAGCCTCGATGTGCTCGGGAATGAACGCCCGCAGCTCGGAGGTCTTGCCGGCCCGGATGAGCTCGAGCAGCCGCATGTCCCACCGGTACTGATGGTTGTTGTAAGGATGCTCAGCCGCCATATCCTCAGGGAGGTCGGGCTCGCGACTCCAATGCAGGTGCGAGAGCGAGTTGGAGCCGGCGATAACCGCCCGGCGCCCCGTCGCCTCGATCGCCTTGCGCGTCGACTCGCCGAGGACCTCCATCTGATCGAGCGAGGAGCTCGAGTAGAAGTACGGATTGTTGTTGGCCGAGAGCGACACCACGGGGATGTCCCAGTCGGGGTTGAGCAGGTGCAGCGCCCCGATGGTCGCGTAATCCACCCGCACGCCCTCCGTCGTGAGCTTGCGCGTCACCAGGCCGTCCGCGTGGGCTTGATCGGCGATCGCCTCCGCGAGCTCGACGTCGGTGCGAAAGTCGTAGCGATAGCGCAGCAGATGCGGGAAGATCGGCTCGACAGAGATCCCATGGGGATTGGGCACGCAGTTGACGTGGTGACCGACCATCGTGATCCAGTGCGGCGCGTGCAGGACGATGACATCGGGAGCCAGCGCGCGAACGCGACGCCGGAGATCCTCGTACGCCCAGCGCAGCCCCTCCCAACCACCCTGGGAACGCGGCTCGTTCTGCGGCGGGTTCTCCGCATACAACAGATGCGGCGGGTGGGGCGCGAGATACCCCGCCACGATGCCCGGCCCGTCCGTGGCCGTGCCCGGATGCGGAGCCGCTTCGGGTGCGGCACTTCTCGCCGCGGCCGCTGCCGCCCGGGCTCGCCAGCCGCGATCCCCGACCGGCGCGTGAAAGACGCTCGACATGGCTCGCAACGGTAGGTACGGTCGCCGGCCATGTCTCCGTCGCCGTCCGACGATGCCGGACACCTACTGTCTCCCGATGGGAGCGGTGCGCGAGCGCGAGTGCCCTCCGGCGCGGTGGTCGCCGTCGTCAAGGCCGCCGACGTCCTGCATACCTTCACCGCGCTGACCCCAGTGCTTAGCCTGCGCCAGCTCTCCGCGCGCACGGGCATCCCCCGCTCCACCGTGCACGGCCTCTGCCAGGCACTCGAGTCGGCCGGCCTGCTCGAGATCGCGCCCGGCCGCGGCTACCGCCTTGGGCCGGCGCTCGTGGAGCTGGGTGGCCAGGTCATCGACCGAATCGGCCTCGTCGAGGCCGCCGAGGGAGTCCTCGAGCGGGTCCCGCGCCGCGACGGAACCGAGGCGCATCTCGGGCAGCTCGTCGACGGGTGGGTCGTCTACCTCGACCGCGCCACGGGGATCATCCGGGCGCCGATGGACAACCGGGTCGGGCTTCGAGTGCCCGCGGCGCTGACGGGGTGCGGGCGGGCCGCGCTCTCCGTCCTGGAAACCCAGGAGGCCCGCGCCCGCGTCGAGCGAGCTGGGCACGCAGAGCCGAGTCGCGCCCTCGACGCCGACGAATTGGCGGCGCTCGAGAGGGACCTGATGCAAGCGCGCAGACGCGGCTACGCGGTATCGAGCTCCTTCCAGCCTGGCCGGCTGTCGGTCGCCGCGCCGGTGACCGACCGCGCGGGGGCCCCGATCGGAGCTGTCTCGATCGCCGGGCCGGTGGAGCTCTTCACGCGCGGCTACCTCAAGGCCACGGCGGTCGATGTGGTCACGGCTGCTCGGCGGATCGCGGAACGGCTCCCGACGCGCCGGTGAGCCGGGCGGCTCGGCCGGGATCGCCTGTGGCGACGAGGGCGACTAGCGGGCTGAGTCAAAGCCCTGCCCGCGCGAGCGCTCGCTGCGCCCGTTCGCGCGCCTGAGCCCGGACGGCCTCCTCGTCGAGCGTGGTGACCCGGCCGTCGCGCACCACGATCTGCCCGTCGACGATGACTGTCCGCACGTCGGCTGAGCGCGCCGCGTAGACCACCGCGGCCTGGGCGTTTCCGAGCGGGGTGAGGTGCGGCACGGCGCAGTCGATGAGCACCACGTCGGCGAGGTGGCCCTACTTGAGCTTGCCGAGCCGGCCCTCCATTCCGACCGACCGCGCGCCCCGACGCGTCGCCATCGCGAACACGTCACCCGCGCCGAGCGCCTCCGGGTCGCGCGCGACCACCTGCTGCAGCAGCGCACCGTCCTTCATGGCCTCGATCATGTCCTGGCCGTTGTTGCAGGCAGGGGCGTCGCAGGCCAGGCCAACGTTGACGCCCGCGCGGATCAGCTTCGGCACGGGCGCGACGCCGGAGGCGAGGATCATGTTGCTGGTCGGGTTGAAGATGACGTGGGAGCCGCTGCGCGCGATCAGGTCGATGTCATCGTCGGAGAGATGGACGCAGTGGTTCAACACGACGGCGTCCCCGAGCGCTCCCACGTCGGCCAGCATGCCGACGTTGCTCTTCCCAGTGCGCTCTCGCACGAGATCGTTGTACTCCGGCGTTTCCGCGGTGTGGAGGTGGACCTTGATGCCGTGATTGCCGGCGAGATCGACGCTGTCGCGAAAGGCGTCCGAGCTCGATCCCCACGGCACCAGCGGACCGACGCCGACGTGTGTGCGCGCGCTGTCGCCCCAGTCCCCTATGAGTCGCTCCGACCGCTCGACGATCTCCTCGCGTGTCTCGACGAACCCTTCGAAGAACGACTCGTCGTCGGTGCATCGAAAGAAGAGCGAACGGATACCGGAGCCGTCGAGCGCCCGCAGGGCGAGCCGGTCGACTTCCTGGTCGCAGTGCGGGGAGAAGGACACCTCGCAGACCGTCGTGTTGCAGCAGGCTGCTGTCGGTACCAAGATTGCGTCCCAGGATCATGCAGAGGTGCGTATGGGCGTTGACGAAGCCCGGCACGACGAGCATCTCGGTGGCGTCGAGAACCTCGTCGACATCGTTGCGTGCACGGCTCCCCGTCTGCGATCTCCACGATCGCGTCGCCGTCAACGAACAGGTTGCCGGCCTCGATGAAGGGCGGTTCGTCGTCGCCGGTCAGGATCAGGCCGTGCGGATGAGCAGCCGGCTCACGTCATTGCTCCAGGATGGATGAGTCCCAACTCGCGACCCGGAGCTCGGCGACCTCGTTGGAACCGATCCGCGCGGACGGATGACGATCGAAGACCTTCATGTCATGGCCCGGCACGACCCGATCGAGGTCGCCGCCGACGTGTTGGGAGATCTCACCGTAGGTGAGCATCATCTGGAACGTGCTGCCGTTGGTGTAGCCGCTGGGCCACATCTCCTCGATGTTCGAGTACCACATCGCGGTGTCGCTGGCCACGACGACAGGGCCCTCCGGGGTCTCTATGTCGAGCCACTGGATGCCGAAGGTGTGCCCCCCCGGGCTCAGCCGGCCCACGATGCCCGGGTGGAGCGGCTGCCCGTCCTCCACGAACACGAGCCGGTGGTCGCCCGCCAGGCGGCCGAAGAAGGAGAGGTCGCCCCGATCGAATGAGGACGTGAGCCAGCTCTGGGCGCCCATCGGGCTATAGAGCTTCGGCAGGGCCATTGCTCGTGACCAGCCCTCGTACTCGCTCCACTGGACGATCACTCGAGCGTTCGGGAAGCGGTGCAGGTTGTTGACGTGATCGAAGTGCATGTGTGAGACGAACACCGTCTCGATGTCGTCTGGGCGCACGCCGACCTTGTCGAGCACCGTCTCAGGAAGCTCATAGTCGTAGAAGCCGAAGCGCGGGATCCAGGGCTCGTCGAAGCCGCAGTCGACCAAGTGGTGGTGGACCGTGCCCGCCTCATCTCGCTCGCTGAGCAGGGTGTAGAGCATCGCCGCCTGAGGGGTTCCCTCCCCGCTATGAATGGGCACGCCGGCGAAGAACTCCGCTGGAAGGTCTACATGGGCGTAACAGAGGACCCGGATTGACACGTCAGGCATCGACACTCCTTGAAAGTGGCCGGTCGCGCGGGCGTTGATCTGCGGATGCTGAACCTATGGGAGCCGATCCCGGCTTGTCCCGTAGGGTGTCCGGCATCTTCGGACACCAAGCACGGCGATGGGGGAGGCGCACCGCTCTGCTCTGTAGGGCGAGGTAGCTGCATGAGCCGTTTCGGCCGTGATGCCCCGGCGGCGAAGACACCGCCCATACCGTCCAGGCCCAGTTGGCGGATACTGGCGTCGGACCTTGTCCTTACTTCGTCAGGCGGCGGTCTCGCACCCCCGGTCGGCTGCTCGAGCCTTACGACGGTCTCGTACCGCTGAATCAGCTCCGTACCCAGGGCCGACGGGCCACGCCCCGCGCACTTCGTTCCCCAGCGGTCGCCATCTGTCCTCCCGCGGGAGGCGTATATGAGACGTATATTTCGGCCGCCCTCCAGGGGTTAGCGCGGTCACGGACCTCCATGCAGAACATGCGACTATGCAGGCCCTTCAAGCACTTCTACGCCCTCGCGTACCCCACCCCAACTGCCATGGTAAGGAAGGGGTCGCCGGTTCGAGTCCGGCAGAGGGCTTCGAAGAAAGGGCTGGAAAAATTGGCCTTCTCGGGTCTCAGCGATGATCCCAACGTCCGATGTGCCTCGAACAGGACGTCGGCGTTCGTGTGACCCGCCGGCGGCTCGAACCGGTAGGACGCCAGCTCGATCAGGAGTCCCAGCGGGTCCGTGAAAGTAGATCGAGTCCATCAAGCCCCGGTCCTTGACCCCACTGTGCTTGATCTCGCGCTCGTTAAGCCGCTCGACCGTCTGCGCGAACGTCGCCTCGCGAGACGGACAGCGCGAGATGGTGCACGCAGCCGGAGTCGGTGGGCGTGCGGGCCGGGTCCGGTTCGCGCTCTTCGTTGGTGAAGATGGTGATGAGGCGGCCATCCCCGGGATCGAAGTAGAGATGGCTTTCCGACGTGTTGTCGAGGTCGGGCTGCTCGAAGACGAACGGCATCCCGAGCAGGCCTTCCCAGAAGTCGATCGAGGACTGCCGGTCGGCGCCCACTAGCGTGATGTGATGGACGCCCTGGCTCTGGAATTCGCGCATGGCGAAAGCTAGCCGAGCAGCGTCCACGCCGCCGTTTCGACAAAACGGATCCGATTTGACTCAGCTTGGATCCAATGTATGCTTCCGCTCCGGAGCGGGGGCTGCAGAGCCGGAGGGGACTCTCCCCGTGCTCAGGTGTTTCGAGACTAAAGGGGTGCCGTCTGATGAGGCCAACCGTCGTATGTGCCGTGGCGGCCACCGCGGCGATACTCGCAGGATGTGGCGGCTCGAAGGGGATCGACGCCACCAAGAGTGGAGGCTCAGAAGCGAGCAAGGGCTCCGCGAGCTGGCTGACGACGACGAAGCCCGCGAGCAAGGAGATCGGGGAGCTGAAGTGGAACGTCCCCTACGAGCCCTCGTCGCTGGATCCGACCCGGGCCTCCTATTTCGCCGAGAACCAGGTCCTCATCAATCTCTGTGAGACCCTGCAGCAGCTCCAGCCCGATTTCTCGATCAAGGACGGGCTCGCAAAGTCCAGCAACCCGGATCCCAAGAAGTGGGTCTACGACCTCGCCGAGGGTCCCAAGTTCTGGGACGGCTCGCCCGTCACGGCTGAGGACGTCGCGTTCAGCCTGAGGCGCCACATGGACAAGAAGAGCCCGTCCGCGTGGAGCTTCTACTACCGCAACGTCACGAGCGTCGATGTCACGGGCCCGCAGCAGGTGACCGTCAACCTCCGCAAGCCGGACTACCTCGTCAACGCGGGCATGGCGACTCCCGGCGGCACGATCATCCAGGCGAAGTACGCCAAGAAGCAGGGAAAGCGGCTTGGTACGCCGCAGGGCGGGACGATGTGCTCGGGCCCGTTCAAGTTCGACAAGTGGCGGGCCGGCGATTCGATCCGCATAGTCCGGAACGACGACTACTGGAAGGCCGACAAGAAGGCCAAGGCGTCGTCCGTGACGTTCCAGTGGCTTGCGGACGACAACTCCCAGACGAATGCTCTGACCAGTGGCGCCCTCGATGGCGAGTACCAGGTGCCCTACTCGGCGCTCCAGCGTCTCAACTCCTCGCAGGCGGGCAAGGTCTACACGGGCAAGACGCTGATCCAGTTCGACCTGATCGCGGTGGACCTCGAGGGCCCGCTCGGCGATCCGCGCGTCCGTCGCGCCCTTTCCATGGGCATCGACCGTCAGGCGCTGGCCAACACTGCGTTCAACGGCGCCGCTGAGCCGTCGCGGACTCTCATCACCAAGGAGAACTACGGCTACGGGAAGGATGTGTTCGACAAGCGCTGGGAGGAGCTCGGCGCACCCAAGGTCGACATCGCGGGTGCCAAGAAGCTGATCCAGGAAGCCAAGCCCTCCGGCACGGTGGTGTTCGCCTATCCCACGGGCGGAGCGTCCTACAACGACCAGGTGGCGCTCGCGGTTCAATCTGCGGCCAAGAAGATCGGCCTCAACTTCAAGCTCAGGGGAATGCCGCAGGACACCTACAACGCCCAGCTGTTCGACCGGGCGGCCCTCCTGAAGGCCGGGATCGACATGGCGGAGACCTCATGGTTCATCGATGTGCCCGAGCCGCTCGTGATGTACGAGCAGTTCCTCCCGGGCGTGTCGGTGTACAACCTGGGCAACTGGAAGAACCAGCAGGTCATCGACCTCGTGGACAAGGCGTCCCAGACCGCTGACGAGACCGAGCGAGCCAAGATGGTCGTCGAGGTCGAAAAGATCGTCGAGAAGGAGATGCCCTGGATTCCGCTGGTGCAGACGGCGAACCTCCTCTACATGAGCAACAAGATCTCGGGCGCGCCGGCGTCGTTCGTGCAGAACTACTACCCGTGGGCCGGGGACGTCGGCGGGCGCTGATCCCATGGTCCGCTACGCACTGACCCGGCTCGGAGGTCTCGTCGGGACGTTGCTGGTCACGAGCTTCGTGATCTTCGGCGGTCTGTACCTCAGTCCGGGCGGGCCGCTCAACAGTCTGCTCGGGGGCCGGAGCGCGTCCCCCGAGCAGATCGCGGCGGTGAAGACCGAGTACAAGCTCGACCAGCCGTTCGTCGAGCGCTATACGTCGTTCCTGGGTGACCTCGCGCACGGGGACCTCGGCACGTCGCTCATCAGCCGGCAGCCGGTCACCGAACTGCTCGGGCCCCGGATCGGGGTCACGCTGTTCCTGCTGGTCTTCGCGCTGATCTTGGTGCTGCTCGTGGGCGTCGCACTCGGCACCCTCGGCGGGCTGCGCGGCGGACGGCTTGACTCGTTGGTGGTGATCGCGAGCTCGGTCGGCCTCGCCACCCCGGCGTTCGTCGCGGCCATCATCCTGATCGCGCTGTTTGCCGTGCAGCTCGGATGGTTTCCCGTCTTCGGCGCCGGTCAGGGGTTCCTCGATCGCCTGTGGCACATGGCGCTTCCCGCGGTGGCGCTGGCAGCGTCGGGTCAGGCGCTGGTCGCGAGGGTCACGCGTGCCAGCGTGCGCGAGGAAGCCGCCCGCGAGCACGTCGAAACGGCTCGCAGCCGCGGGATCCCAGAGCGGGAGATCATCCGCCGGCATGTGCTGCGCAACGCCCTCATACCCATCACCACGGTGGGCGGGATCACCGTGGCCGGCCTGCTGGCGGGTGGCGTCGTCGTGGAGAACGCCTTCGGCCTCGGTGGCCTCGGGTCGCTCCTCGTCACCTCCATCCAGGCCAAGGACTACGCGGTCGTACAGATCATCGCCCTGCTGTTCGTCGCGACGTTCGTGATCGTCAACACCGTGGTGGATCTCACCTACGTCGCGATCGACCCGCGCGTGCGGCCCTGGGAGAGCGCATGAGCACGCAGGCGACGAGCCTGCCGCTCGGGCTACGCGGGCGGCGCCGGGCGCGAAACATGCCAAAGCTGGCGCTCGTCGCCGGCGCCTTCATCCTGCTGTGGACGCTCATCGCGCTGGCCGCGCCGCTTCTCGTCGGGGACGGTCCGCAGGTCGATCTGACCACCACGTATGCGTCGTCGAGCTCCGAGCATCTGCTCGGCACGGACGCGTCGGGACGCGACATCCTTACCCGGCTCGTCGACGGGGCGCGGACCGCACTCGTGGCCCCGCTGGCCGTCGCGTTCCTCTCCGGCGTGATCGGCTGCGTCGTCGCGTTCGCGGCCGCGCTGGCGCGCGGCTGGGTGGACGCCGTGCTCTCGCGCGTCATCGACCTGCTGTTCGCGTTTCCCTCGATTCTCCTCGCGTTGATTGGAGCGGCGATCTTCGGCGGGGGCATCAAGGCCGCCGTGGGCGCGCTCGCCATCGCCTACATCCCGTACATGGCTCGGGTCGTGCGCAGCGAGGGGCTCCGGCAGACCTCGACGATGTACATCGAGAACTGCCGCCTCAACGGCCTCCCGAGCCTGGCGATCGCCGTCCGGCATCTGCTTCCGAACCTCCTGCCCCTGATCGTCGCCCAATTCACGCTCTCGTTCGGTTACGCGATCATCGACCTCGCCTCCATCTCTTACCTCGGCCTTGGCGTCCAGGCTCCGGCGGCGGACTGGGGTCTCATGGTCCAGGAGGGCCAGGCCGGCATCGTGCGCGGGTATCCCCAGGAGAGCCTGTACGCGGGCATCCTCATCGTGCTGCTCGTCGTCTCCTTCTCGATCGTCGGAGACCACTTGAACAGCCGCTACGAGAAGGCGCGCGAAGGATGAGCGAGCTGCTGGCCGTCAACAATCTCCAAGTCCACGCCCCGGGGCCGGAAGGGCTGCGTGCGATCGTCCGTGGTGCCTCCTTCGCGGTCGACGCGGGCGAGAGCCTCGGGATCGTCGGCGAGTCGGGATCGGGCAAGTCGATGACCGTCCGCGCGATCATGCGTCTGCTCCCGCGCGCCTTCGAGGTCGGCGGCGACGTCACGTTCGACGGGCGCTCGGTGCTGGGCATGTCACGCAGGGAGCTTCAGAGCTTCAGAGCCTCGGAAGTCGCGATGATCTTCCAGGACCCGCGGGCGCACACGAACCCGGTGCGCACCATCGGCGATTTCCTCACCGAGGGTCTCCGGAACCGGGGGGCATCACGCGGGGACGCGGAGAGCAAGGGTCTTGCGCTTCTCGAAGAGCTCGGGGTCGCGCGCGCGCGGGAGCGACTGGCACAGTACCCGCACGAGGTCTCAGGCGGCCAGCTGCAGCGTGTGATGATCGCCGCGGCGCTCGCCGCCGAGCCGCGACTGCTGATCGCCGACGAACCGACGACGGCACTGGACGTCACCACCCAGGCGGACGTCGTGGCCGCGCTCACCGAGCTGCGGCGCGAGCGGAACCTCGCCTTGATCTTCATCACGCACGACCTCGAGCTCGCGGCTGCCACCTGCGACCGGATCGCCGTCATGTACGCCGGGGGCATCGTCGAGAGTGCGCCCGCCCGGGTTCTCGAAGGGCGCCCGGCGCACCCGTATACACGAGCGCTCTTGAGTTCACGTCCCCAGGTCGACCGGCGCCTTCCCCGGCTGGAGGCGATACCCGGCCGGCCGGTCAGTGCCCACGAGGCGCCGGCCGGTTGCCCCTTCAATCCGAGATGCCCGTACGTCCGTGACGTATGCCGGACGGACACGCCGCTCCTGCGGCTGGTGCCGGGCGGTCAGGGAGTGGCCGCGTGCCACCGACTCGAGGACGTCCTTGCGGATGACGCCGTTCG
>JAABUN010004551.1_pt1 | contig 18690 bp, 23 predicted proteins | sample 5559311 | NCBI WGS metagenome assembly JAABUN01 (sample SAMN10711877, study PRJNA513370) | rock metagenome | isolation source: Antarctica rocks | place: Antarctica: Victoria Land, Siegfried Peak sud | reverse complement strand
AGTGCGCGACAGTGGCGCACCGGCAGCCGGAGGAGCTGACACGGTCCTGGGGGACCCGAAGACACAGCTGGCGGCGGAGGTTCAACGAGCGATCGAAGCTTTCCCGCCGCTGACACTTGAGCAGCGCACTCGACTTACGAAAATCCTGGTTTCGGACGGCGTCAACATCCAGCATGGAGCCGCCTGACACGAACGTTCCCTGCGGGCAGGGGGGCGATGATGTCTCTGTTAGGGCCCTCTCCGACGCCAAAATTTCCTTGTCGCGCGTGTCCGACCATCCGCACTTACGGCGCGGGAAGCGAAGCGAGATCCTTCGCAACCTCGTCCGGAAGCCGTGGCGTAATCCTTGTCAGTTCGGGCCTGTAGTCCTTACCGCCGAGACCCGGATAGATCGTGACGTCCATCAACTCGCGCACGACCGCCCGGCGCCGATCGATGCTGAGTTGCTCCCATATGTCATGCGGATCCAAGCGGCCAAGGAAAGGTGCCAACACTGTGGACGACCCCGCGCGACTAATTCGCTCCTCAAGTCGATCAAGGTCTGCCCGTACGGTGGAGGTGATGGTACTCAGTTGGGCACCGGTGATAACCCCGGAGGCGAATAGTTCGGCGGCCTCTTCCAGTCGCGCTCTCGACTGGCTTGCCTTTGCGACGAGCAGGTCGACGTCAGCACGTGGCTCGGGCGCCAGCATCGTGGCCAGATCTTCACGCTCCAGTAGCGCAACCACGACGGCCGAGACATGCTCATCAACGGACTGAGCGTTCCTGGCCACGTGACCGACTCCAGGGGTACGGCAGCGGTATACGGTACGCGAGACTCCTCTGGTGGTGGCGGCTCCTGACCTCAGTGCGTTGCCACAAGTGCCGCACCGGGCGATCCCAGCGAGAAGCCACCGAACTCGGTTGGTGGTCGATTTTCGCCGTGTCGGGTCCTCAAGAACTGCGCATACCTGCCGCCACTCCTGTTCGGTGACAATTGGCGGCATCAAGGTTGAGCCGAGGATCTCTCCCTTTAAGACCGCGAGACCGGCGTTCCGAGGTCGGCGCAACATCTGTCGAAGCGTGGCGTACGACCACTGCCCACCTGTAGTGGTTGGTATCCCGCGGTCATTTAGGTCAGCCACGATCCCGCCGAGCGATGCGCCTTCAAGGACAGCTCGTGTCGCGGCCGCCACCTCGTGGGCCTCCGTGGGCTCCAATGTTGCCAGTGTTGGGCCCTGAACTCGCCACCCAAACGGGCGGGCGCCCCCAAGCCATCTTCCCGCTTGAACTGCCTGGAATTGTGCTCGCTTGGTCCTGGCCGATTTGTGTTCCACCTCGTAACGAGCACTCGCGCCCAGCATGCGCGCGACGAGACGACCCGACGGCGTGGTCAGGTCCAACAGTCCCGCTTGGACGGTTTGAACCGCCACATCCTTGCGCTCACAAAGGGCGACAAACTCTTCAAGTTCACTCGGCGACCGATGCAAGCGATCGGTGTGCCAAACGAGGACTGAATCAGCGACGCCACCCTCGAGATCGGACATCAGGGCGCGGTATCCGGGCCGGGGCCTGCCGGAGTAGGCGCTCACGTCGTTGTCTCTGTGGTGCCCGACGACCTCCCACCCGAGTCGCTGAGCAAGCGCGGTGCAGTCCTGCAGCTGTCGCTCCACACCGAGTCCAGCGCCGTTCCGATCCTGACTGATACGGCTGTAGATCAGAGCCCGTCTCGCCGCCACCGTTGCAGTGTGCCACAGCATTATTCGGTAGCCCGGAGTTGAGGGCGATGAGCAGGTCAAGGGACTCGGCCTGGCGCACTTCGCCGACGATGATCCGCGACGGCCGCATCCTCAGCGCCTCCTTGACGAGCCGGCGCAGCGGGACCTCGCCGGTGCCCTCGAGACTCGGCTGGCGGCACTGCAGGCCCGCGACGTCGCGGAGCGGGATCTTCAGCTCGAAGACCTCTTCACACGTGACGACTCGCTCCCGCGACGGAATCGCCGAGGCGAGGCAGTTGAGAAAGGTCGTCTTGCCGGCCTGGGTGCAGCCGGTAGTTTCGCAGTATCTTGAAGCATGGCTCACCCTAAGCGCGTCGTCGTGTATGCCAGGCTCTCCGTGGCTCGCGAGGAGTCGGTCTCGATCCGGCGTCAGGTCGAGTCCGCCCAGAAGTACGCGGAGGCTCAAGGCTGGACGGTGATTGGTGAGCCGCACATCGACGACGGCGTGTCCGCCACACTCAATAGACCAGAGGACCGCCTCGGCTGGCAGCGCCTTCTTGCATCCAGTGACCACTTCGACGCCGTGCTGGTTTGGAAGATCGATCGACTAAGCCGCAAGGCTCTGGACTTCCTCCATGCTGACCAAGCACTTCAAGACCGAGGCGCTGGACTGGTTTCCGTGACCGAACAAATCGATATGACGACTGCCCAAGGGCGCGCATTTGCGGTGATGCTCTCGGTCTTCGCCGAGATGGAGGCCGAGGCCATCCGTGGGAGGGTCAAGGCGAGCCGTGATTACCTCGTCAAGGCGGGGCGTGTCGTGGGGGGGACGATCCCATACGGATGGCATTCCGTGGCTAACCCCCGGGGGCATGGACTAGTGCTGACCATCGACCCGGAGCGCACCCAGTACGTACGCGGGATGACAGAACGGGCGCTCAACGGGGACTCAATCTACTCGATCTGTAAGTGGCTCAACGAAGTGAGCGCCCCGCTGCCACGCGCTTCCCAGGGCGCGCGCAAGCATGCGGGTTGGTCTCACTCCACGGTCGATCGTCTGCTTCGCAACCCGGTCTTGGCGGGTATGACGCCCTACCAACCGGGACGCGGTCGGCACGACACAGTAGACCCGTGGGCAATACTGAGGGGTAACGACGGTCTGCCGGTGGTTGATGACGTAGTGGCCATAATCAGCGTGGATGAGCGCCGCCGCCTGTTGACCGCGCTCGACAACCGTGGAACGCCGCAGGCACGGCCGCGTGCCAGCAAAGGAGCCACATCGCCGCTGCTGTCGGGGCTCATGACCTGCGGGCACTGCTCGCGCACGATGCACAGGGGTACTACTCAAAAGCGCCCGTCACTCTCATGTCCCGCTTGTCACCAAACCATCAGTCGAAACCAGTTGGACTCGCACATGGCTCAACGTCTGCTCGACGAGCGGGGGGCTGTTCCCCTTTGGGAGACGACGAACCTCACCGTGGACAACTCCACCGACCTGGCCACCATCGAGGAGGCCATCGGACAGATCACAAGAGAAATGGAGCAGGACGTTGCCGACATGGATGCACTGCTGGAGAGACTTGGTGGTCTCAAGGAACTTCGGGCAAAGGCGCGACTCGATCTACCCTCCCAGCGCATCTGGCGGATCACCGGGCGCTCCGTGCGAGAAGCCTGGCAGAAGGCGAACAGCGAGGAGGCACGCCGGGAGGTGCTCCTGGGCCAGGTTGATCAAGCGACCGTAGTCCGCGGGAAGGTCGGACGAATCTTGGACCCCCTTCGCGTGATAATCACGTGGAAGGAAATCCCCGAAGGGATGCCTCTGCCCGACGGAACGCTAGTGGGTCAGCATGTAGCCGCTCCGTTGGGAACCGGACGCGTCGGAAATCCTATCGTGCTGATGCCCGACGGGTCTCATCATGTGCTCACCGGTGATCCGGGGATCAAGCACTAAACCGCACGCGCGTCCGACGAAGCAAAGCGAGCATCGAGCGGACACCGGCTCGGCGAACCTCCTTATGGCGAGAGTAAAACGGACTCCTGGAACGCTGATGAACACGAAATTATGTCTCTGCGCTAGAACCGGACGCTCTCGCTCCCATGATGCCCGATCGCGTGCGCGGCTGGCGGGAACGCCGCCTCGAATCTCTCCTGTCGGAACCCCGATGAGCACCGCGAAGGGGCGGAGGCGACAAGTAGGTCACCTCTCGATGGAGAGGCCGCGGAGGCACGAACGGCAAGGGCGTCTGGCCAACACCCCAGCGAGTTCATACATTTTAAAAGGTGCCTCCCGCAGAAACGCTCGCGTCAAGTCCGACTCACTGAGGACCGATCCGGATCCTCATTGACCAGCAGCGTCAGTGAAGCGGCCAGCGCTGCAGCAACCAACACGCCACCGGCATCTCCCAGCGCGACGGGGCGCACCGCAGGAAACAGACTGCCGCGCTGCGGCGTCTCGACGTCCTTGGCGGTCCCGGTTGGCATGGCACGAGGGTAACCGGCCGCCTTTCCGTCTGCTCGCGGAGGGACGCGGCTTACCTCTGAGGATGCAGCAATGCACCTGTCGGGTCCGGCGAAGCCGGGGTCAGGAGCGGACCGTCACGAAGGTTGCTGACGCCGGGGCCTGGGCGAACTTACTGGTCGCCCGCACCAGCAGCGTGGACCTGTCCAACAGCCCTCGCGCTGCCAAGCCCTCTGAGGGACTCGTGCCTTCAGCCCAGGCCGCGGGTAGCGGCTTCGTCGTCTGGCACCTACGGGCCTGGACGCACTCGCGGGTGTGGGCCTTCTCGGAGACCCAGGGCAGCCACCATCATGCTCAAGTTATGCGCCCCGCTTGCACCTAGGTCAGCCCTTAAGCATCGTGCGTGCTTGGGTCTCGACGCCGGGTCGTGGGTCTACGCGCGGCGCTGGCTATCGAGCGGTGATCAGATGCTGAGACAGAAGCATGACTTGCTACTAAGTTCTCTTGGTAATCGTTGTGTCTCAACGTAATTCGCGGTTGCGATAGGTTGACATGGCCGTGCAGGCACTCCATTGTCTAGGCATGGCGTGCGCCTCTGGAGCACCTTCCCGGCGTCCCACAGGGCACTAGCCGGGTCATCAACTCGGACGCCCACGGTGCACCCCTCAGGCCGGAACCGTCAGGTCAAGTCAATTGAAGAGCACACCACGCCCCGGCTTCGTGCCCCCTCTCTCAGTAGGTAGTCACACGATGCGACCTCGGCCCGCGCGGCTGAGACCTTGTAGCGCGCCTGGGACGAGGCCACACCGACGACAAGGTGACCTGGCCGAGACGCCTGGGATCTTCCTACGAGTTGCCAAGACATTTTGTAATCCCTGCGAATCACGTAGCCGATGAACGAAGCGACGCATCTTCACCTGGGAGATACCAGCCCACCGAGCATTGCCTCGTCATCACCATCGAGCCGAAGGCCCGCAACGTCGGCCTTCGTGGCCTCTCCCTTTTGCCGCTCTACCACCGCAAAGGTCCTGATGCTGCGGACCACCGACGTGAACCTTCCTGTCCGACAGGAAGGGAGCCCTCCCAAGGGGTGAAGGGGACCGGCTCGGTCCCCTCGAATGGTTTTGACCCGAAGACACGAACGGCCAGGGCTTGGGGCCCTGACCGAACTCGTGCGGGTCAGCCACCGAAGAGCGAGTTCGATGGGACATAACGAATGCTATATGAGAACGATTCTCAGGGCGGGTCGCCCTACGCGGGTCTCGACCTTCTTGATACCAGGGCGACACTTTCGAGCCAACTGTCCCCTGCTACCCCTACCAAGGGGAGACCTTGGAGCCAACTGCCCCCTGATACCCATACCAAGGCGAGACCTTTTAGCCAACTGTCCCTAGTGGAGCAATGGGGACACCGTACCGTGACACTGAGTCACTGCCCAAACGCAAGACAGGTCTTTGTCAACCCACTCACCGGAGAGGTAGGGGGGCAGAACTGGTGCAAGCGCAATACCTGCCTCTTCTGCATGAGGGTGAGGGCCAGGCAGTACCGCAAGGCCATCCGATTAGCCGCACCCACCCAGATGCTTACACTGACCGGTCTTCGCGGGGTGTGGCGCGACGACGGCCCAGCAGTGCACGACGTCTTCAGGAACCTTCGGCGCACCGATCGCCTTGAACTCGCAGTTGCTTGGGCCACCGAGGCCAACCCTCGCGGTACGGGGTACCACGCGCACGGATGGCTCTGGGGCAGCCACCTGTCTCACGAGCGGTTGGCCTACCGGGCGAACCGCGCCGGTCTTGGCGGAGAAGTAGACGTGAGGCCTGTCACGCACAGCCGAAACTTCGCCTACCCCATCAAGTGCGCGGTCCACAACGAAAGGAGCCTTGCCGAGCACCTGCGCCTCAACGGCTCCGAACCGCTGCATGCCCGACGGTTCTGGCGTGACGCGGCCTCCGGCGAACGGTTCGACCGAGACGAGGCCATCCGGCGCTCACGGAGCCGCGCGCCAACCAGAGGAGCACGGGGCCTGGTCCCACTCGCAACGATTGGTTGCGAGTCCTGAGGACTCGTCACCGACCAATCCGGACTCCACCCCCCGAGGGCATCGCCACCGTCATGGCCAAGGTCGATAGGGCCCTCACTCCTGCGATTGGCGAGGCCAACGACCCCCCGGACGCGGCTTTCATCTTCTTCCAAGGGCAGCCGCTTCCCAGCGCACACAGTCGCCCAGTGGTACCGATGGGCCACCGACCACGCAAGGCCCTCCTGCGGCGCCTCCACCGGCTCGGGACTCACCGGTGGTAGCCCAAGGTGGCCCGCACGCTGTTGACGGCTCTACGGGCGTCCCCCGGGGTGTAGAACTTACGCCTCGATCGGCAGGCTTGTCGGGTGCTGTACTTCAAGAGGTTCAAGGTCCGGTGCGGACGGGCAGAGGCCTCTACGGCGCCGGATACGTCCGAGGATGTAGCGGTGCTGCCACTTGTCACGGGCATACTGCCGCTGGGCCTGCTCCCGCTGCAGCAACTCCTGGAAGGGCCCCTCCTAGTCCTGCCGCTGGACCTCCGAGTACGAGGGCTGCTGGTGGGGTCTGTCCTCCCCCCTATCGGGCCGCTTGGGCTGGTGAAGCCACACGGCTCCAGAGCGGCGCTGAGGGCAACCGACACTCCCATAACGAACTCCGGTTCTCACAGCGCGAGGACCACTTCAGGCCGGTCGAGAGGGGCAGCCTGACGACGAGGATTAGGAAGCCCAGCCCCAATACCCACGTCTGGCGGTGCGCAGGATGACGTTCGTCCCAAGCGATCCCACAATCACATGCTGTCGACGCCTTAGATTCCGCCCTCCCGATCAATCGCAGGGGGTTGTGATCGGTGCTGCATCAATGCCCGCGCCTTCGGGCTCAGAAGAGGCTCAGAGAGGAAGCATGGCCTACTAGCGTGGCCTTGCCCAGACGGTTCTGCTGGGGGCGTGATGTCGCTCTGAGACGCACTGGGCGGACCTCCCAAATCTACCCAACTCGAGTCCGTTCAACTCGTACTTGATTACCAAGAAAAGTAGCGTCGTGGACCTACTTTCCTTGGTAGCCGTCCCCCTTGCATCTCGCGGTTGGGCTCGAGACGTATTTCGGGTCTGGCCGGGACGACGTGGGTGCTCTCAAGGTGGCGATCGGTGGGACTCTGCCGCTCCACGGTACATAAGCACGCGGGCGTGTCGACGCACGGTCGCGGGACCGGATGGCTGCCTAGGGTCCCGGACTGATCGAACTAGCCAGTCCTGCTTGGTGCGACGAACAGCCAGGAGGGTCCCGGACCTGTGGTGGGGTTCCGCCCCTCCTCGTTCGCAGCCCCTCACTCGCAGAGCGGTGCGGTTTGAGACAGTGCCTACAGGCAACGAGCAGGAGGGCAGCGATGACGCCGGATGACTTCTTTGTCACCGCGAGCGACGGCCCAAGGCCACATCCAGTCTCTCCACGGCCGCCGAACTGGAAGACCACATGAGCACCTCGCCGACCACCAGCGGACTGGGATAGCGGTCGGAGGAGGAGCCAGGCTCGACGTCGATCTGCACCGACCATGCACGGCCGTTCTGGGGCTGCTCGAGCGGCACCGGCTCACCGGCGGTGGACCAGGTGACCTTGAGGGCGTTGATCGCCATACGGACGTCCTGGGCGGTGTAGAAGAACGCCGCGATCGGGATGCTCACAACGATCCGTCCAGGTAGCCGAACTGGTTCAAGTGACTGCCTCCCTGGTCGCGGTTCTGGCTGACCTGCAGGGGGGTGGGCTGGTTGCTGTCCTGGCTGTCCTGGGTCCGCTGCTGGTTCAACGCCCACGAGGCAGCGTCCCGGTATGCGTCCTGCTGCTGGCGCTGCTCACGCTCGTGCTCGCGCCGCTCGTGCTGGTAGGCCAGGGTGGCCGCCTCGGCGGCGAGAATGGCGGCAGAGACCTTCGCGACCAGGCCCCGGTCCTCGCAGCGAGTCGCCCACTCAAACCAGGCCAGGAGAATCAGCATCGCCAGGAGGACGAGGACGCCAGCCCCCTGGGACCCAGGGATTCCGAGCAGTTTCAGACCCAGTCCGAGGCCCAGCGCGACCACACCGGTCTCCATGACGAGCGTAAAACCGTCCCTGGTCCGGCGGTAGCCCTCCGGCCAATAGTGATCCGGACCGACCTGCTTCGTCGGCGGCGAGATGTCCAGGCCCAAGGACTGAGCGACAGTCCGTTAGTGCTCCGTGCGCCTCTCGGAGCAGTTGTCCGGTTGGATGTCGCGGGCCTTCTTCTCGACGTACCGGTGGCAGTCGATGCAGCGGCCCTTGACGTACTGGTCCTTCGACAAAGCAGTGCTGTCCATGGCGGGTCCTTTCGGGTGACTGAGTACATCTTCCGGCTCCACTGAAAGAACTTGTCAGTTGCACTCCGGGGTACCGCTACGCCCAGCCAGGGACCGGCTGGGCTCAAAGTCCGCAGCCGTCTTCCAGAAGACGCGTACCAGGCCGTCCTGTCGAGCGGCCACCTACAGCGCCGAAGGAGTGACGGAGGCATCCGCCTCCTCTTGGCCTCGAACGCACTGAGGGCCACCGCGACAACGGTGACCCCCACTTGTGCTCTCGCGGCCTCCTTCGAGAGAGGCAGCGCATGACCATCATCCCCCGCACCATCGACCCCGGCAACCGTCTCCTGATGCCTCGTACTAACAGGCGCACGAGTACTTCACATTCTGAACGAGTGATGGTTGAGGACACTCCCATCATCGACACGATCAGGGTCTGCGGGAGCATCTCTGACCACTGGATGCCAAGCCACAGGTTCAAACGTGTTATCGACATTCAGGGCGAGATCCACGACATCTTCACGTCCGCCTCAGAGAAAATCGGTGATGGCGTTCTTGAGGTCCGCAGGACGCCCCGCGGGCTCGAAGCATCTATGGAGCGATCCCTACCCGTCCTGCTGTACGGCGATAACGTGCACCCCGTCACAGTGGGCGAGGCCACTGCCCTAGTGACTGACCTCCACCTCCAGGCTTCCGAGTGGGTGCGGTTCATGCACGGGCCATCGGGACTGCGCATCGACAGACTGGACCTGGACCGAGGCTTCACCGGTGTCAAACACGTCCACCACCTGCTGACGTCCTTAGGCCGTCTGAACGTCCCCCGGACGAAGAATGCCCAAGTCCATTACGACGCCAAGCACCACGGCGGAGCCCTCACCTTGGAACGCGGCACCCGCAGTCGCTCATGGCGTGCTCTCATCTACGACAAGCACGCGCAGATGCTCACGCTTGTTGAACGAGAGGACGAACCGGACCGCAGGGCGTGGCTCGCAGATGCTGCCGAGCGCGCCAAAGGTCACCTCAGATTCGAGGCCCAACTCCGCCCCAACTTCCTGCGACCACGAGGAGTACGCACCATGGCTGATCTCAACAACACAACGCTTCTGGGACTCCGACAGACATGCTTCGACAAGGCTCGGTTCGGCACACCGGTCGGGGGTGCGGCTCGGCTCGACGAACTGCAAATCCATCTGGCTACCAGCCGAGATGCCGACTACAAGTATCTCGGTCCGGTCCTGGCGATGTTGCGCGCAGAGGCGCTCCGGTTGCCGCAACCGTGCCCCGCACCCGCCACGCTGGCCAAGTACCGGCGACTGGCCCAGAAATGGAAACTCAGTGCCGCCGACGTTTCCACCGCAGTCGGACCCGCCATTGTCCTCGACTACGAGGCCGGAATGTTGCGGGCAGCCTGATGGCGACGGCCACTCAAAACCCCGGACCCAACCTCCTCCACATTTGTTCCTTCGGACATCGCGCCACCCGACACCCCCGCACGGGCGAACGCCCATGCGTGGTGCTGGAGTGCCACTGCGAGAGATACGAACTGGTGCCCCTCCTGCGCTGCGCGACTTGCAACCACACACCAGGACTCCACCACCCGACGGCACCCCAAGCCATCTGGACCTGCAAAGCCAACGGCTGTCAGTGTGCCGAATGGCGGCCTCCTCGCCCGAAGATTGAAGACTGCGACGACCACGCAAGCGACGCCCAGTGCGTCATCGTCCTGGAATCAAGCTAGGCCAAGGTGACAATCTCGCTCCCGCGAGCTTGGGCCTGCGGTAGCCCTCCGGCATGGTGATCTTCGAGGGCAAGGGGACGACCTGCTTCGCGGGCGTCTGGACCTTCTCCTCGACCGGCTCCCGGACCGGCATGATCGTCGGCATCACCTGGGTCGCCGGACGGGCCCTGCAGTAGCGCGGGTGCAGGCGCGCGTTCTGGAGATGTAGTGGTCGGTCTGACCGGTGAGGCACCCCGAGGACCGCAGGGGCGGGCTCAATGAGCACTCCCACGTCGAGGTAGAGGTTGGTGGGCAAACGGGCCCGCCGACTCGATCAAAAGGAGACGCGTTCTGGGTTGTCGAGCCAGATGTCGATGTAGCCCGATGAGGTGATGAAGTGGTTCGTCAGCGGGTTGGCCTTGGGGTTGGGTCCGGCCCAGATGACCTGCCTAGCGGAGTGGCACCGTCGTCCTTGCGGACGTGACCTGGGCTCGGTGCAGCATGCGGCTGGTTTCGTCCGTCACAGGACGGAACAGGTGGGCGCGAGCCATTTGACCCCTCCTTCACCCCTTCGCGGGGTTTGGAGGTCATCAGACATTGACATCCTCCCCGGCACGTTCGCTGGAGATCCCCACCTGCGCGGCTCACGCCGCACCTGCGTCCAATGCGCCGCCAAGGATCAGGCCGACGGCTGCAGCGTCCCACCCACCTGATCAGCGATCTCCTTGACATCGATTTTCGAGTCAGAGAGGTTGGTCGCCCCTGCCACTATCACCATGAAGTCTGGGCCGATGATTACCCCCCTCCTGGCTTCCGAGTGCCATCCCTTGAGGGAGTCTGGGGACATTTCAACGATGCGGATTTCCACCAGACGACTCTTCGAATCAGAGTTCATGGTGCATGTCGCGTAGTCGGTGTTTTCCACCAACCTCCCAGCCTTCGTATCCTTTGGAATCTCGCACCCCTTGATCTTTGACAGGATCGAGACCAGTCGAGCCAGGGTCGGATACTTCTGCGCCAGGTTCGCCTCTGCCCTCGCTTGCGCCTGCGCCTCGTTAGCCTTGGCTTGTGCCGCGTCAGCCTTGTTCTGCTGCTCCCGGTCCGCGTTAATCTTGTCTCGCGCCTGCGCCTCGGCCACGGCCTTGGCTTGCGCCTGCGCCTTGGCTTGCGCCGCGCTGGCCTCGGTCTGCGCCTGCGACACCGGCGTAGGAGCAGCAGGAGTTGGCGCAGGTGCCGCTGACGCCGTCACGGTCTCCGTCGCGACTGCGGGAGTGCTCTCGGCCGCCTTTGTGCTGCACCCGCCCAGCACCACCGCCGCGAGCAAAGCCGCCAAAACCAGAGACGTGCGCTTGCCCAGGGTCTTGCGGACTGTCATCCGGTCCACCCCAACCCGGCGCGCGATCTCCGTCTCCGAAGTACCGTCCGCCGCCGCGCTCTTGACAGCGGCGTCAACCTCAGCCCGCATCTGCGCGAGACGGGCACGCGCTGCCGCGTAACGACGGCCCGCGATGTCCAGATCTTCAACGTTCATAGTTTCCGCTCCCGGGCCGACATCCTGCCGTTCCTCTGTAGAGGACTCTAGACGCCTCCTGTAGGCGCGGCAACACCTAGAAGTGAGGAAACATGCCTGGCTGGGAAGGGGCCCGGTGCGAAGGTAGAGCCGGTCACCGGCCCGACCGCCGCGCAGTAAGTCGCCCGACACTCGCAGGCTTGGTGGGTTACTGCTTCATCACCAATCGTCGGGACAAGTCCCGGCGATTAGCTCCATGACCGCACGGATAGTCAGGGAGTGGCAGTGAGGGTGCCTCGCCCGTTCAGGATGGAGGTGTCACCCTTAAGATTCGCCGCCGAAGATTCCCTTGCCGACGAATCCGAACGTGAGGGCGTAGATGCCTGAGGACATCAGCGTCCCGGAGCCGGAGATGGTGGCTGTTCCCAGGGTGCTGCCGGGTGCGTTACCGGGCGAACGCAACGTGGTGGAGTTGTCCGGCGTGCACGACCATGAGTAGTAGCCGCCCAGGTCGGCGGGCGAGTTGCCATCGACGTAGGAGCCGACCGTGCTCGCCTTGACCATGATGGCGTTGCGCAGGGTGTAGTAGGTGTTCAGAGCCCTGGCTCGGAAGGCCTTGGGCGGGGCCTCCGGTTCAGGTGTAGGGGTAGCCCACCAGCGCGCCCTTCTGGTGTGAGAAGGGTCGAACCTGCCTCTAGTGGCGAAGCGCCCGCAGGCGGCTCGTGAACGCCATGACGAGACGTTGCCTCATAGCCATGTGGGTCGTGGACCCAAGGCGTCGCTAGTCAGTCGTCAACGTCTGCTCTGCCCACATCGCCGTTCTCGTCTAAGTCAACGTCTGCTCTGCCCCTGGAGCGCTCGCGAAAGCGCTCCATGACGGCACGGATCGCCTCCACCGCACCCGTGGCAAGGAGCGTTGCTATCACGCTCTCGGCGATCTCCCCGGCGCCCCGCGTCTACAGGGGAGGCTCACCTGACAAAGTAACGGCGACGCCTTCGTCTTGGAGCATTTGCCTCAGCATCCCCACGAGAGGAGCAGGACCTCGGTACGTGATTCGGTGATCACCCATGGGTTGAACCTAATGACAGGGGCTGCGCAGCGACACCCAGAAGGACAGGCGGCTCTGGCCTACCTGCGACGGGCATCTGGATCTTGTGCGGCGGTGAGAGCGGCCACGGCGTCGACGCTGGGGCGGGCGTAACGCTGGAGAGTGCGCAATGAGGCGTGCCTGCTCTTGGCCATCAGCAGCGGCAATGGAACCCCCGCCTCAGCGAGGTGGGTGATGGCCGAGTGTCGTAGTTGGTGAAGGGTTCGTCCTGGGGCCGCAGCGGAGAAGAGTTCCGCCGCTCGGCGGTACGACAGCCGAGCATGACCCGTGGTTGAATCGCGGTCCAGAGCCGCTGGTGCCCGCGTCGTCGCCGGGGCGGTCTCGGACAGGAACAACGGTCCGTTGGTCCGTCCACCGATGACCTTGGGCAACAGTCGAGCCGAGCCGGTCTGGAAGTGCAACACGTCCCGGTCGCCACCCTTGCGGACGGTGTAGGCCCGCTTGGCGTCCAGGTCCACGTCTTCGACGTTCAAGTTGAGCACCTCGCTTGCTCGTGCCCCGGACTCGTACAGCAGTCTCCACAGCGCCCGGTCGCGCAGGCTGACGTCACGTCGGGTGAAGAGCCGGTCTAGTTCCTCACGCGGCATGGCGCGGGTGTGGTCTTCGACCACGCGCCGACGCTCCAGCCCGGAGGTGACCTCATGCTCGATCCATCCCTGGCGCTGCGCATGCGAGGTGAACGAGCGCAGCGTTGCCACCACCCGGTTCCAGGTCGCCGGTGACGCGCTGGGGTAGGCCATGCCCAGGGCCCGTCCCAGGTCAGCTACGGTGATCTCCGCCAGCATGGTGCTGTCCAGATGCTCGCCCACCGCCGCCAGCGCCAACCGGTAGATCCGGCGCGTGCCGGGCGCCAGGTCGCGGCGCAGGAAGGATTCGGTGGCGTCAGTCCACGAGGCGCCTACCCCTGGCCGAGGAACCGACGTCAGTGCTCGTTTGGTTGCCATCGGGGTCGCCCTCCGTAGGTCGTCGCAGTAAACAAGCGTCCGAAGCGCCGCGCTACGGAGTCGGTCCGTGCCTGGCTGCACTCGGAGGATAGCAGTTCGCCGCAGTAAATAGCCCATTTACTGCGGCGATGCCGACTCGCTGGTGTGGGGAGGCTGCCATCTCATGCGCTACGACGAAGCGCCCGTCGAAGCCTTGTCGAGTGTGGCAGCGCACGAACGCCGTCTCAGTCGCCTAGGTTCGAGATGTGACCCGCCAGCCCTCCCTCTTCGTCAGTTATGCGCACGAGGACAGTCGCCTCGCGCAGGAACTCGCGACGGCGACGAAGGCGCTGGGCGCACGCGTCTGGGTCGACCAGGGCGAGTTGCTGATCGGCGACTCGCTCATTGAGCGCATGTCCGAAGCCATCGCAGAGTTCGACTTCGTGGCTGCCCTGGTCAGCCCGGCGTCGGTGCGGTCCAACTGGTGCCGCAAGGAGATCGCCCTGGCGATGAGCAAGCAACTTCAGAGGGGGTCCCGAGTCGTAACGGTGCTGCCGGTCCGCGTAGGCGATGTGGAAATGCCCCCCTCGCTCCTGGACGTCAGATGGATGCCGTTGGACCCGACACAGATCGCAGAATGCGCTGCCCATCTCGTCCAAGATGCTTCCAGACACCTGGCGAGGATCGCTCCCCGCCCGGCTCCTCGCGCCCCTTACCTCGACCAACTCCTCGGCCTTGGGCAGGCCGGGTGTCGCTACGTCCGACGACGGGCCGGTGCGCATCATCGGAGTGGACACGGAAGGGGTTGGCGAGCCGAGGATGGACGGGACGAGGGGAAGCGCTCTGTACCGGGTACCGCTGCTGTTGAGCCGCGTACCCGAGAAGTTCTGGGCAAGTCACTTCGTCGAGGCCTGGGATCACCCACCCGCCTGGTCGTCGATGCACCGACCAGGGATCGCTTCCCTCCAGGGCAACCGGATCATCCTCGACGGCAGCACCATCGAGGAGTTGGAGCGCTACCACCTCAGGGCCCTCAAGTTGGTGGTGAACGTCCTGAACCAGAAGACCGCCGACCGCCTTCAAGCCGAACGGTCGCGCCATGAATCAGAGGCAGTGGCCCGCGAGGCCCAACCGCAACCAGATCCGAGATGCGATCGAACGCTTGAAGTTCAACGACGACTAGCAGAGATGCTGGAGCGCAACCTCCGGCGGCTCGGCCCTGGCGTCCGGGAGCCGGTCGACACCACCGACTTGTGAGGCTAACTGCTATCACTCCGGCGCCCAGGGCCAGCAGAGGTGGGCCACGTCCCCGAGGTGGGGGCACAACGGCCGGTCGTGAGGATCACCCTTGGGCTGGCCAACGAGATCGCTCAGCGCGAGGGATACCGACCCGAGGGCGAGGAGCGCACCGAGGTCTTCCGAAAACCCGCCGAGGCCATAGATCGTCACCCAACTTGCCTACCACGCGGCATGCTGGCCACCACTACCACCGTCTCGAGATCCAGGAGGAAGGAGCCCGGATAGCCGTGCGCCGACGCATCGTCACCTGGGACGAGCAGGACGCCTACAGCCCGTGGCGTCGCGTCCTCTCCTACATTCAGCGCCCCGGCGTGCGCAAGGGCATCAAACGCCGGACCCACCGCCGCGAGCGCCGCGAAGCGAAAACGGAAATCAGGGAGCGTCAGCCCCCGGAATGACTACGGGGTGACGGCCCAGGCGAGCCATCGGAAGGTGCCGCCCACTCGGTTGTCCGGGTGGCTGTAGTCCTGCCAGTCGGCGATGTAGGTGCCGCGCAGCGGTCTGTCGTTGTCCGGGTAGGGCTGCTCTGGTGTGCCCCAGGTCAGGCCGCCGGTGAGTTTCTCTCCTTGGTGGAAGCGGTATGCCTGGTCGCGGGTCACCCTCACGGACTTGGGGTGTTCCCAAAGCCGGTTGTCGTTCGTCAGGAGTACCGCGAACCCGTTGGTGTCGGTCCGGTCGGCGGTCCATTCTTCGAGGCGGGTCACGTCGTGGATGAAGTGCAGCCGCGCGAGGTCGAGGGCTTCGTGACTTCGCAGGTGGAACTGCTCCGTCGAGGGGCCCAGGGCGGCGGACCAGGCACGGGTGACGTACTTGAACTCGATGAGGGTCCGCTGGTCCGCGAAACACACGAGGTCGACGTACGTGCGGCGTTCAGCACGCTGCGGCACTTCGAGGCGGACCTCGATGGTGTCGTCGAGGGCGGCGACGGACTGGGCAAACGCGAATTGAAAGTCGGCCTCGGAGTGGAATACCGGGCGTTGGCCAGCGAGGTGCGCCATCACATTCGACAGCCCGAGCCTCCCGGCGATCTGCTCCACTTGCCTCACACTGCCGCAACAGGTGCATCCCGTGAAGGCACGCGTCCTCGGTCGCCGATTTCGGTGGGGGTGGGCGTGCCGGTGAGCGACTGTCGAAAGTCTGTTCCCGGGCGCTCCGCAGCCGACGGGGTCACCATGGTGTCGTGTCCTTCATTGCCGTGGTTGAACCGGAAGGGCAGTTACGTGACCTGTCGACGTGCGCCCCGACATGACGCGGAGGAGGGTCCCGGAGTCCTTGCGGGCCAGGGCGGGTGTGAACGCCCCCGCATGTGGGCGTGGCGCAGCGGGAACGTGACCTAAACTCAAGGAGATTGCCCTCAGGGAGCGGCTAGCATCGCATCGACCTTCCGGTAATTCGGTGCAAGGGGGCATGGTTCGTGATGCACTACTACCGCATCATGCTCGGGCGGTCTGGCGCGTTCTTGGACGAATGCGTCTCCGGTGGGTTCCTCGGTGCCGATTTCGAAACTCACCAGGATCTCACCGCGCACCTCCCGGGCGACTGGCGTGCGTTCAACAAGTCCTACATCCCAATCTTCATGAACAACCGGCCGGACAAGAGCAAGGTGGCGCTTCTTCGGCCTGACCGGCACGCCGATCTCGGACAAGGACCGCAACACGTTCAAGGTGTTCGGTGACCCCGCCGACCCCGGTTACATCCTGAACACCTACTCGATGGAACGGTCCATCGCTGACGGGTCCAGCGTGCCGGTCCACGTTGAGACACGGCTACTGCGCTTCCACCTCGACCAGGCGGCCCTTGACGAGGCCTTCGATGAGATGGCCGAGGAGGAGAACCTCTCAGAGGAGGAGCGGGAGGTGCTCGCAGGGGAGGCTGCGCACGTCAAGACGCTACTGCTCAACCCGGAGCGGATCGAGGCGGTCTGCCGCGACATCCTGGACCACTACGAGGCCAAGATCGCTCCGCTGGGGATGAAGGCGCAGGTGGTCGCGTTCGACCGCGAGTTGGTCGTCGCCTACGAGCAGGCGCTCAGCCGGATGCTGGCCGAGCGGGGACTGCCGCATCAGACGGCTGTGGTGATGACTGTCGGAACCGCCAAGCACGAGCCCACCGAGTGGCAGAAGTATGCCCTCGACCGGGCCGCGGAGGCACGCGTTAAGCAGCGGTTCAACGACGCCGAGGACCCCTTGACCTTCTTGATCGTGACCGCGAAGTTGCTTACCGGCTTCGACGCGCCCATCGAGCAGGTGATGTACCTGGACAAGCCGCTGCGGCGGCACACCCTCTTCCAAGCCATCACCCGCACCAACCGCCGCTTCACCAACCCCAAGAGCGGCCAGGAAAAGCGATACGGCCTGATCGTGGACTACATCGGTCTGGGCAACCAGATCGCTCAAGCGCTGCGGGCGGCCGATCCAGAAACCGGCGGCAAGCGACCCGTCAACGTTGACGACCTGGTGACCGAGTTCGAGGCCGCATTCGCTGGCACCCTCGCACCTCGGTTCGACGATATCGACCGCGCAGACCACTCGTTCACGGGGCTGCAAGCGGCCATGGAGCGCCTCCCGGACCCCGACCGGCGGGATGCATTCGCCCGCGACTTCACCGCCGTACAGACGCTCTGGGAGTTCCTCGACCCGCACGAAGTCCTCCAGACCCATGCCGCCGACTACAAGTGGCTTGCTCAGGTGTACGAGGCGATCAAGCCGACGAAGGTCTCGGACGCACTGCTGTGGCATCGGCTCGGAGCCAAGACACTGGCTCTGGTTCACGGGCACATCAGCGACGTCCAGGTCACCGGCACCGGCCTAGAAGAGGTCGTCGTTGATCCCGAGGCCATCGAGGCCCTACGCGCCTTGGTGGCGCAGGGGGACCTCGACCTGGACCCGAGACGCAACCTCTTCGACCAACCGGTCACCATCGATGAGGTCTTCGACACCATCGACGCCCGCATCCGGCGGCGGCTGGCGCTGAACCCGCACCCGGTCTACAAGTCGCTCGCAGAGCAAATCGAGCGGCTACGGCAACAGGTGATCCGCAGGGCCGCGGACTCCATCGACTTCCTCAAGCAGGCCCTGGAGGTCGCCAAGATCGCAGTGCAGGCCGAAAGACTGGAAGCCGAAGGCCGACTCGACGAGTCCGAACCATTGCTCGACCCGCACATCGGCGCGCTGACCCAAATCGTGGACGCGTACAAGCCCAAAGGCACACCGGTGATCGTTGACGACGTCGTGCGCGACATCGACGGCATCGTCAAGCAGGTCCGCTACACGGGCTGGAACGAGACCCAGGAAGGTGACCGGACCGTGCGCCGCGAGGTAAGCATGATCCTCCAGAGGTACGCCTTGCCGCTCACCGGGCCCCTGTTCGACAACGCCTATGGGTACGTCCGGGCCAACTACTGACCAGGGTGCATCCACCGTCGCCGCGCCAGAGCCCCGGCTTGCAATGACCCGCCGCGCTTGGGAGGACCAACATCCTGGGTCGCTCCTGCCTGCGTGCCCCCGGCCACGAGGATGTTTAGTCCCGCGACGACGCATGCCTCGAGGAACTTCGCCGCCTGCCTCGTCACCGTGCCGAGTCGCACGAGGTCGTCCAGGTGGTTCGCCTTGACGACGAACTTACGGATGTTGACGTGCCAGTGGTCCTT
>JAABUN010004550.1_pt1 | contig 18694 bp, 2 predicted proteins | sample 5559311 | NCBI WGS metagenome assembly JAABUN01 (sample SAMN10711877, study PRJNA513370) | rock metagenome | isolation source: Antarctica rocks | place: Antarctica: Victoria Land, Siegfried Peak sud | reverse complement strand
CTAATAGAGATTTCTCGTGATGGTTATTCCATTCTACATAGCTACATCCATCCATTAGTTATCATAATACTATTGCACTACACCCAAATCACGTGCAGATGACTCATTGACATCATACATTTCAACAGTTAGTAGGTGACGTGAATAGTAGGGTTTTTGGCCTGTGAATGCGACAGCATTAGCCATATCATATGCATGTACTAATGGACTGATATGGATTATTCTAACAGCGTTACATACCTGGAAATGAGACGGATATTTCCCCCTATTTAGACTGATAGTAGACACGTTAGTAGGCGTTATCATGGAATAGGTAAAATGTAAATAATGCTAGGATTTTTGTTATTTATAATCCATATTCTAGCCGTTAGCGCATGGAATTTAGTAGGTAAATCTATTTATAACGATATATCTTTTAAACTACTATACTAATTCTTATTATTTTTAAAGTGTTAAGTACGTTAAGATAAGTTATATAATTTCTTCTAATTAGAAAATATTATAGAGCGTTAGTACGTACGTAGGTAGAATATAAAGAAATATTAGACTTTTAATATTTACCGCTGTTGGCGCTAGTCTAGGAAAGGGAATTCGAGGGACTTTAGACTAATCGATAAGCTGTAATAAGCTTAGGGTCTGAAATTAAGTATTTTCTATTATAGTAAGAAGATTAAGGATATAAATTATTATAACTATAAACTAATAAAAGAATTAGTTAATATAAGTTAAAAGAAGCTTACCTTAAGAAAAGGAAGGTACTAATATAAGCTTTCTATTAGCGGAAGCGAACTCTATTATATTAAGAGATAGAATAGAATTAATATAAAGATAGCTATAATAGAAGAGACTATATAAATCTATTTAAGTAAATAATTATCTAGGAATATAATAGTATAGATTCTAAGTTAGTCCCCTTAAGGTATATAAGGTGTAATATAATAGTACCTCTTAAGGTATCTTTAAGCTAGGTTAACTAATAAGTACTCTATCTAGTTTATATAGATTAATTAATTCCCTATTAAGGATTCTATTAAGGACTACTTTTGTAATCCGTAGAAGGCTTCTATAGATAAGTAATAGGCTAGCGACTATATTAATATACCTTGAAGATAAATAAGACTAACATCCTTATTAGTATTATAAAAGTAAAAGTAGAAGTAATATTAACTAACTATTAAGGTCCTTAATACTTATCCTTATAAGCCTTTATTATATTACTAGCCTCGCTTAGATCCTCTAAGTTATACTAGGTATTATCCTAGTTACTATATCTAGCCTACTTAATAAGATATTAGGTTTTACCCTCGCTAATACGCCTATTAATTAGTTATTCAATTTTATATTTATTATTATATACTACACCGTCTTTTATAGTAATAGGAGGGTTCGTTTAATTAAACGCCCTTCTATAAGGGTCTAGGCCTAGTATCTTTAGTTCTAGTTATATAACTAAAACAACTAGCTAGATATATATAGTAGGGGGAAAGTCTAACTTATAAGTAAGTAAACTAATTTTATATAGTACCTAGAATAGTCCTACTTATTACTAAGATAATTTATAATTAGTAATACTAGATATTTTATATTTATAGTATAGGTAGAGAAAAACTTCGTTATTAGTTATAAGATTTAGTTCCTTATATTTATAGTTATAACGCGCTTTTATTATAGTATTAATAAATAATATATAGTCCTCCGCTTCCTTATACTTAGTAAGCCGTAGCTTATTAAAGGCTTCTATAGGTATATTCCTAGTAGTAAGTATATCTATAATATTATTTACCTTAAATCCGTAGTAGAGCTTATTTAGAGTAAAGCCTATAATTACTACTAGCGAGTTATTTAATATAGCTTAGATATATAGTAGTATTAGATCCTATTTATTCTAATTATTAGGATTATAGGTTAAATAGAACCTTATTATAATTTCTACTATTTAATTAGTATATTTACTCTACCTATTAGTCTATAGATAATATACTATAAATATAAGAAATTTAACTCTAAGATATTTAAAGACTTCCTACTAGAAGTCTAATATAAATTAAGGGTCTTAATTACTAATAATACTTCTTAGTATACCCTAATTATAGGATAATAGCTTATAAAGTACTACTTTAACCTACTCTAGTACTTTTTATATATTAATACTAGGTAAAAGAAGGACCTTCTTTAAGAACTTATATATAATAGTAAGTAAGTAGTTTATCCCTATAAGTATTATAAGTAAAGTAATAATGAAATCTATTATAATAGTATAAAAGGGTATTAATAGTATTAATATTAGAACTTATCTACTATATAATAGGTATCTCTTTATTTAATTTAATTAGTATTAAGGGTAATAAGAGATATATATCTATAGATTTTTCGCTAGGTAATAAATATATACAGAGTCTAAGAGTTAATTATAATACTAGTAGTAACTACTATAATTTAATAGGTTATAGGCTTATTTAAATAGCTTCTACTTTATAGATAGAGGTATATATAGCCTATACTTTCCTTTACTACTAATATAGTAGATGAGATTATTATAAAGGATAAATAATAGACTAGGCTTTACTAAAGGAGTAGTATTTATTAAAGGCTTTAATATACCTATAATCTTTCTCTATTAGTTATTAGCCTTATAAGCCTTCTATAGCCTAGACCTGAATTTATTAGTTATATCTACTAAGGTCGTATAATATACTATAATATTACCTTTATTAAGGTCCTTAATTAGACTAAAGGCTTTAGGTATTAAGTTCCTAAGGAAGGCTTTTATAGTCCTACTATAAAGAGCGTTAAGTACGCCTTTAGTTAAACTAGGTATATTTATAATAGTAGTACGTAGTCTTAATAGGGTATCTAGTATAATATTAGATTTTCCGGCCTTATAATATAATTCTAGGTTGAACGAGGATAAGTACTAAGAGGCTCTAACAAGTTATAGATTTAACTTATTAATACTAGTAGTATTTAGCGTTATTTACTTAGAGATAGGTATAGCTACTAAGTAGTCCGTATATATAATAATAGGAGGCTTTAGATTAGACTTAATTATATATCTAATCTTTTTTATAACCTAAATAATTCCTACTATTTCTAGTTCTATAAGCTAATAATTCTATTTTATATTATTAAGATATCTACTAAAGAATATTATTAATTAGATATTAGCCCTCGTAAAAGGCTTTAATAGTACTCTATTATAGTTATAGTAGATTAGAAAGCGTAGAGTACTAAAAGCCTTTTATAAGTCTTAGAATACTAGTATTTCCTTAGGTATAGGCTTATAAAAGATAACTTATATTATATATCTCTTTTATACTAGCTCTTTTACTCCTATAATAAGGCCCTTATTAAGGATGACCTTATATTTTTATAATGGATCCGCCTATTAGGCGTATTAAGTAATAGATAAGCGGAGCTATCTAGTAAGGCTAAGGAATATTTCTAGGTCTCTAAGGTTATAGGGAAAGCGTAGGGATATAATAGCTATAACCTTCTCTTTAATTATTAATATTCCTAGGCCGTCGACGTACTAGCCTAGTAGTATAATAGATAGGTAGCTAATATATAATTTTAATAGTAATAGGCTTATATATTTCTTCTAGAATAGATTAAAGATATTATATAAGTATTTAATATACTCTTATAAAGTATGTAAGTATATAATAATATTATTAATATAGGCCTTAGTAAAAGCCTAGTATTACTAAAGTATAGTATTAGTCTAATACTAAATATATAAAAGCGAGCCCTTATAACTTATAAGGGCTATAAAAGACTACTCCTAGCTATAATAGCTTATAATTATAAGCTTATAATAATCCTTAACCTAGATATAAAACTAATAAAACTACTTAACTATATTAATAATAGAGATATATTAATAGCCTTAGACTAAGGCTATTATATCGGCTTATAATAGTAAGGGGTATATATTACTATCTATAATCTTATTAAGCTCCCTGATATTAATAATAACTCGACCCTTCCTTTTATTAGAAGTATCTTACTAGACTATAAAGTAAGGGTAGTTATATAGAGTTAGCTAATCTAACTATATAAGTTTCCCTTAGGCCTAGAGCTTATTAAAGGTCTTATTAACGACGTCTTTATCCTTCTACCTAAGAGGATATACTTAAGCGGGTCTAGATATTACATTAGGCTTTAATAGAATTAGTATCTATTATTCTTTAGGTATATCTACGGTGTTACCTTTATCTATAAAAAGGTCTTAGTAAGAATTAATAATATTTACTAATTAATTAGCTACGCGAGATTCTCTATAGATTTTAACTCTATTAGTAAGTATATACTCTAGAGTAGGGTTAATCGTAGTATTTAGTAAAGGGTTCTAATTAAGGCCCTTATTAGGCGTTATAGAAGCTTATATTATAGTTATAGAAGTCTCTTATAGACTTCTTAATAAAGCTATTATTATTATAATAGTAGCTAATCCGGCTACTTTAGCGAATTTACCTTTCTAAGTATTTTACTACCTAGTAGTAGCGAGGCTAGTATAATAGGCATCGACTATAAAATAGCCGTTATAATTAAACTCCTCTATAGTACTAAGTCTTACCTTCCTAGGAATAATAATATTAGAGTTTATATTATTCTTAATAAAAACCTAGCCTAGGGATATATTAATAATATAAGTAAATACTCTACTAGCGTAGCTAAGACTAAGGTTATAATTAGGCTTAAAAAGAAGGTCTCTATTATCTAGAAGTAACCTATTATAAACTACTAGGACTATTATAATAGACTAGGTAGGTACTATAAATTTAGCTTTATTCTTAATAACCCGTCTTACTAGGGTGGACTATATATAAGTACTTATAGGTATAATAATATCCTAGTAACTACTAATAGTAATTTACTACTTCGTGAAATTTAGTACTATTTCTTTAGGAGTTATAATATCCGCTCTTATAAGTATTTTAGCCTTAAGGTTATCTATAATATAGACCTCTCGCGTAATTTAAGTAATAGCTAACTTATTATTAGCCCTACCCTTAAGGTAGAAGGTAATAGTAGTAAACTTATCCGAATAATATAGTTTAGACTTAAGACCTCTTATTAGAATGCTAGTAGGTATAATCTTAATATTAGTACCTTTAGGAATAAAGGTAGCATCTGTTATTAATATTATATACCCTGGATTAGCGTATATCTTAATATCTTCCCTATTAGTAGTCTAGCTAATAGAGGTTAATATATAATAGTAGTTCTTAAACGTATAGCCCGTTTCTTAGATAGCCTCTACTAATAAATAGATAATTATTAGATTATCTACGGAAGGATTTAACGTATTAGCGTCTACTATAGTTATTACTATAGTTAACAAGGTCCTTATTAAAGGCTTTATTAGGTCTAATATAGTAGATCTCTAATATTAGTCTTAGAGGTAAATAAAAAGTTTATTCTTAGATAAGAATCTCTTATTATAATATTAATATCCGTGATCTAGTAATAATATAGGTATAGATAAGAAGTAGTTACTAAAACCTTCTTCCTATTATTTAAAGTCTTCGGTAACTAATACTTAATAGTATTAGGATAGATTATCTAGATATTACTTAGTTGTACCTTCGTTATACTAATCGGGGTTATTAGTAGGTAATATATTATTATCTTCTTAATTGTATTACTATAAGTTCTTAGAGTTTTTAGTATCCTTTATAGTAGCTTAATAGGTTCGTTAAGGCTTCTAAGGGTATATACCTCTTAGTCTAAATAGTATTCAGCCCTATTAGTTTTAATTTTAATTCTATCTATATTAAGGACCTTATTAAGGTTAATATTATTTATTAGATTAAGAATTAGACGCGTTTACTAGTACTATAATTTATAGCCTTATTAGCTACGCGGGTAGAGTACGAATATTTACTCCTTAATTAAACTACTAATTCTAGTTCTAATCTAGCCGGTAGCCTTAATAGCCTATTAAAGGCTTCTAGTATAGGTTATTATAGTAAGTATTATTATAGTTATTATTTTAATAAGGTTAATATTAAGGGGGAGGCTATTATAAAGGCTTATAAGGCTATTTCTACTAAGCTAGGAATTAAGATTAATACCTACTACGTTATTATTACTACTACTATTAATAGGGCTTCCTATAATAAGAAGTATATATCTACTACTAGTACTTTCTCTTATCTAATAAATTAAGGAAATTATTATAGTCTATAGTTCTACTAGGCTCTAGGATATCCTACTAGAACTTTATATTAAGCCTATACTAAATAAGTAAGATATAGTCCTTTATTATATTAAGTTTAGTATCTTAAGTAGCTCTTATAATAGCCTACGCGTATTTATAAGGCTCCTAACGTTATAAAGTATCTTATATAATATACCTCTCACGAATTAAGGTACTTATACTAATATTATAGGGTACCTTCTAATATTCTATTAATAGATAATACTATTTATTAATATTATAAGTAATAAAGCGCTTATTTCCTTCTCCTAGCTTTAAAGTATACTAGCTTATAACTATTCTATAAAGATATAGCTATAGGTTTTAGTAAATAATATCTCCTTTTATATAAATAACGTCCTTAATCCGGTCTATAAATATATATATATTATAGAAGTATATAGTCTTACTAGTATACTTAATACTTAATACTATATCTACTAATTTATTATTATAGAATAGATTAAAGTAATTAATATTATTAGGGTTAAATCTTAGCGTATTATTATCTATATTTATAGTAGGATTTATAATAGGGTTTATAAGTAGCTGTAGGATAATACTAGTAATTATCTTATAAAGCTTAGTATATTATACTTTAGTAAAGCTTATATTATCTCTTATAACTAGTAGGGAAGGTTTAATAGGATAATTATAGATAGCTTCTTTAGCTAATATACCCCTAGTAGTAGGATTAATAGTCTCGTTATTAGATAAGGTAGAGCTTATTACTCCTACTACTAGAGGGTTCTAATACTTTATAAAGTATACTTAAAGTTATAGAAGGTTATAGTACTATTTAGTATCCTTAGTAAAGGACCTAATAGCTCTCTAAAATACTAGGGTATTAATAGCCTAATTATATAGAAAGCGTAGTAGTTTAACTAATATAGAATATTAAGTCTATACTTTAATACTACTTAGTTATTTAAGTTATCTATAGAATTTAATAATATAGTTAATATAATATCCTATTATTTCTAGTACTTGATATTTATAAGCCTTTCCGGTAGCGTTAATAAACTTATAGATCTAGTAGGCTATAATAATAAGGTCTTATTTAAGAGGTAGTAGGGATATTATAATAGCGGTTTAAGAAAGACTATTAGTTATAACCTTACTAAGATTTTAAGAAGGGAAGGAACGCGGTACTTATATAAAGTAAGGTATAGAGGTAAGCTATTAAAGGCTTTAATAGACGGCTATTATAGTTTAAGTAAGGTGCTTATATAGTCCTACTATTAAGGGCCTTATTATCGTAAGGATATAAGTTAGTTTAGTTACGGAGAAAGGTTAGTAAAGACTTCTCCCGGAGGACCGTAGGATTAATAGTACTATAAGGGTAGCGTTAGTAGGTTTAGTAGTTCACGACGATTAAATAGTATTATAAAGCCTATAGTATAGTATTACTACTAATTAATAAGTACTCTATCTGGTTTATATAGATTAATTGATTCCCTATTAAGGATTCTATTAAGGACTACTTTTATAGTCCGCGGAAGGCTTTTATAAACAAGTAATAGGCTAGCGACTATATTATTAACTCTATTATAACATAGCCTTCTCTATTCTCTTTCTAGCTTCTATTATATTTAATTTTATAGTATCTTTTTATTATAGATAATCTTAAAATAAAGGTCTAGATTTTAATAGTAACTAATCTAATCTTTCTTTATCTATATAGGGATAGAGGAAAAGTAGGATATAATTAGGGTCCTTAGGGAACCTTTTTAAGATATAGTTACTCTAGCTTACCTTAGCTAGGTAAGCTAGAGGTAAGAGCACGTAATACTACTTACCTAAAAAGCGGCGAGGTTACTTACTAGAATTAATTAGGGCGAGGGGCCTACCTACGTATATATTCAGGTTAAAAAATAGATTAAATTATCTAATATAATAAAAATAGATAGGAAATCTAATAAATTCGCGTAATAAATAATTCAAAATAATTTAGAAATAACTAAGAAAGACTATAATAGTAAATAAGTACGTTATTATATAAATTATAAGGTACGAAGATATTTCTTATTTACTAAGGTTTTACCTCTATTATATATATAGTAAACGAGTTTTAAGAAGGGAGAAAAATCGTAGCTATTATACTAGAGAGTTTAATTATATAGGTTATACTTAATATAAGATCTAGTAATAACTATATTTATAAACGCAGATAATTATTATTAGTATCTTAGTAATTTTCTTAAAAAAAAGAAACTTTCTTAAATAGAGATATATTATAGGTACTAGGTAGCTTATCCTATAATAATACCTATAGAACTAACTATTAATATATAGAATCGCTTTATTTAAGCTACTATTCCTTTAAAATAGTTATATCACGTAGTAAGTATATATATATAGAGGATTAAAGGATTATTAGATATTATATAACTATCTAGGATTTACTAGTCTATTAATATATATACGCTAAGAGTACTAAGCCTTACTAACTAAGTAGTAGAGACTTCTATATATAAGGTAGATATACTAATATATTCTACTCCGTATACTTAATCCTATTTAAAGGGAAGTTATAGTATATAGTCTTAACTAAGATATCTATAAGATAATAATACTAAGAGAGCGCTTACTAAAAAGAAATTCCTTAATTCTTTTATACTTATTTACGTTATAAGAAAAGATTATAAGAGCGTCTTAGTAGTATATATAAAAGAAAGCGTATTATAAGGGATAATTATTTAAATTACTAATAATACTAAAATATATAAAAAGACTTTAAGAGAAGTCTAAAAACTTATAACTATACTAAATACTATTAGTAATAGAGGTATACTAACTACTACTACTATAATAAAATACTATATTATATAGAACTAATATTACTTTTCTTTAATATAAGAAAAGTCTAATATTAAGGCTAAAGTTCTTACTAAAATTATTAGAATTAATATCGCGAAAATATAATACTATTTAAAGGATCTTTATACTATTAAAAGTATCTTTAATAAGCTTATCTCTACTATTAAAGTACGGATTATAATATTTTATAACTTAGAGCCTACTTTAAAGGAATTTCTAATATAGTTTAAGTACTTTATTATAATTAAAGATCTACTTCTAAATTTAGAACTAAAGAGTCTAGTTAAGTATATTAAATAGGCTTAAAAAATTTAAGTATTCTACTTTAATCTTCTTTAAGTTATATTCTCTACTAATACCTATTCTTTACTATAATAGATTTATATTATTTTTAAGCTAGGATAACATAATATTACTTTTAAAGCTTTAGTCTAACTTACCTTTAAATTTCCTACTCTTTTTAATCCTATAATTATTAAATTAGTTATAGCGCCTTTATAAATACCTTTTACCTTCTCTAAGGGTAAGATACTATTAATATATATCTTATATAAAGTAGTAGGACCTCGTACTCTAGAATACCTCCTATATATTACTAGGACCTAGAATATATTAAATATAGAGAACTATTTTTTAAAAATTTACTCCTTAAATCTAATTATATATACTAAGATATAGTTTATTAATTTCTATAATTATAATTAGTAATATAAATTATTATTTTAGTTTATTAGAGTAAGTAAGAAGTCTTACTATCTATATTATATATTCCTTATAACTTACTTAGACTCCTTTTATATTTTATCTTACTATTAAAAATTATATTTACTATAGATTCCTCTACTAACTACTAATTCTAGTATCTATTAGTAATATAAAACTATTACTAATAAACTAAGTAAGTTATTAGAAGTAATAGTAAAATATAATATTAAAGATTATCTAAGTAGTTAATATAAACTAATTCCTATAGATTCTATAATAAAAGTATCTCTTTCTAGCTTAATAGATATAGTAAGAAGGGAGTCTTTAAATCTATTATAATTATAAGAGAGTTTATATATTAGCTTAAATATTTTAATAGAGCGCGGTAAGGGTAAAACTAGAAAGAAAGAAGAGGCTATTTAATCCTTATTATTATTATACCCTATTAATATAGTTAAGCTTACGCTAGTAGATATAGATATTAAACTAATTATATTAGGTAAAAGAGATAAAGTAATAGTAATAGAATAATTAATTAATAATAGTAACTCTACTTTAGTTCTAGTAATAGTTCTCTATTTTATATAAGCTAATAAACTTAATAAATAGGATATTATTAGTATAAGAGATATCTTTAATCTTTCTACTAATTACCTATCTTAGGAGAAACTACTTAAGATCTTAAAAGTAGATAATAGCTTTAGAATTACCTTTAAAGAGGGTTAGTAGGTATTAATAATAAATAATTAGATTTAAGTAAATAATAAATAATAATTTTTTACTTATTTATAATACCTACTAAATCTAAATATTTTAAACTATAAAGTCCTCGTATATAATATATAAAATAAGACTTAATAAAGAGTAGGTAGCCTATCCTTTTTATAAAAATTATAAGGTTAAATCTACTAATCTTTATTAGAGAGGATATACTTTACTAATAGTATCTTACCTACTAATTAATAGAGTAATTCTTAATATTAGTATTACTAATAATTTAATAAAAGTAATAATAGTAATATTCTTATTTATAGAAATTATATAATTAGAGTATAATTAGATAAAGTAATATAACTTTAAATAGATTAGTAAGTATCTTAAAAGCTTTCCTATTAAGTAGATCAAATAGAAAACTTATATACTATTTTTTAGTCTTACTTTATTTACTAGATAATATTAATTTTTATTAGCTTAAATAACTTAAGTACTAAGTACTTAATTTCTATTAATAAATAAATAAATCTATTAATAAATAAATATATCTTCTTACTATAATAGAAAATACCTAATTTTAGATCCTAAGCTTATTATAGCTTATTAATTAGTCTAAAGTCCCTAAATTACCTCCTTAAAACTAGCGCTAATTATAGTAAATATTAAAAGTCTACTATTTCTTCTTATTCTACTTATATATATACCTACTATTTATAATATTTTCTATTTAAATAAAGTTATATAACTTATATATAACTATTTAGTACTTTAAAAATTATAAAAATTAGTATAGTACTTTAAAAGATATATCTAAATAAATAGATATACCTACTAAATTCTATGTACTAACAGCTAGAATATAGATTACGAATAATAAAAATTCTATTATTATTTATATTTTACCTATTCTATAATAACGCCTACTAATATATCTAATATTAGTCTGAATAGGGGGTAATATCTATCTTATTACTAGGTATATAATACTATTAGAATAATCTATATTAGTCTATTAGTATATTAGCTAATACTATCGCATTTATAAGCTACCTACCTACTAAAACGTCTGATATAATCCCTACTATTCACGTCCCCTACTAATATATCTAATATCTACCTACTAACGTATCTAATATTAGCCTAAATAGGGGGTAATATCTATCTTATAACTAGGTATATAACGCTGTTAAAATAATCTATATTAGTCTATTAGTATATTAGCTAATACTATTATATTTATAAGCTACCTACCTACTAAAACATCTAATATACTCCCTACTATTTACCTTACCTACTAACGTGTCTAATATTAGTCTGAATAGGGGGTGATATCTATCTTATTACTAGGTATATAACGCTGTTAGAATAATCTATATCGGTCTATTAGTATATTAGCTAATACTATCGTATTTATAAGCTACCTACCTACTAAAATATCTGATATACTCCCTACTATTCACGTCCCTACCTAACGTGTCTAATATCTACCTACTAACGTGTCTAATATCTACCTATTAACGTGTCTAATATTAGCCTGAATAGGGGGTGATATCTATCTTATTACTAGGTATATAACGCTGTTAAAATAATCTATATCAGTCTATTAATATATTAGCTAATACTATTACATTTATAAGCTACCTACCTACTAAAACATCTAATATACTCTCTACTACTATTTATATTACCTACTAACATATCTAATATTAGTCTAAATAGGGGGTAATATCTATCTTATTACTAGGTATATAATACTATTAGAATAGGTATATATATCTAATATACTCCCTACTATTTACCTTCCCTACTAAACGCTAGGTAGTAGGGGTGATTTTCTAATGTAAAAATCTTGAATTTTTACACGTATTTTCTAGTATTATATATACCTTAAACTTAAACTTAGGATTAGGGATTATTATTTTCAATTAAAAAAGGGAGGAGGGCTACTTTAAAGTAAGTAAGAAGTAAGTACGGGGGCGTAGTAAGGGAGTAGTAAGGGAGTAGGGGGGAGTATTAAGGGAGTAAGGGGGAGTAAAGGGAGAGTATATCAACGAAATAGGCGTTAGCAGGGGAGTAAATCAGCGGTACCTTAGTTAGTAGCTAGTCACGTGCTATTAAATCCTAGGAATCTATATATATAATATATATACCACGAACTTAGGATTAGTAACTGCCGTTTCAGGTCGGGAAAGGGAGTAGCGAGGGAGTAAAGGGGCGCAGTAAAAGAGTACTAAGGGAGTACGGGAGAGCACCGGGAAAGCAAAGAGGCGTAGCATAAGGGAGCCTAAATTAGCAGCAGCCTTGTAGCCGGCTAAAGCTCCTTGGTCTGAAATCAATGATATTCGGCCAACGCTGCTGCCTAATTGCGCCTGTAGTAGCTTTAGGCTTAGCCATATACCTCCTGCTGTAAATGTTCAGAGAATTTTCCACACGGTAAATCGGGAGCCATCAAGAGTTGTAAAAATCGTTACTGTGCCCTTTTTTCTAAAAAAAAAAGATTCTTCACGGTTAAAAATAAAGAAAACAAGCTCGATGCTAAGATCCCTCTAAATTCTACATCCAGAAGATCAATATTCGGAAATTTTACAGTATAAATTTCAAAATTTGTATGGAATCTTGAGCCTGAAAAAGCACTTTGGAATCAAAATCGCAGAATCACAAAATTGTCTTGACGGTAGTAGTGATACATGGCCGAAAATAGCCGTCGAATTTTTTAACATCTTAGCGCAAAAATTTGATACTTGCGTGGGTTTTACGAGATAAGTAAAAGGGCATGAAGTTTTTCCAAGCCAAGATCTTCTTGTTCTGACCATATATTCCTTGAAAAAGATGTAAAGTTTGCGCTTATTCTGACCCGCTCTACTGCTACTCATCTGGATACTCCCAATCCGTTATCTCCACTAATCCTCTTATCCATTTGATAGTAAACAAGCTCTTGTTAACAGTACTAAAGAAAGGATCCCCATCATAATTCAAGCCATTCTTGTGAGCTACAATTCATACGCCAGGACAACTTCCTGTATACCGCCTAAATCTAGCGCCTCTCCATCCGTGAAACCGTGTACGTAGGCTTCGCCTATATATGTCCACTCTAGTTTTCGGGTGTCTCCATGCTTCCGAATTATGTGAGGGACAGAAGATCCTATGATTATTGCAATCTGATCATTTACTTGTGCGCTGAAGGGCGCAAGTCCGAGTAATTCTCTTGGATTCCTCGACGCGAAGAATCTTCTCGAACCAACCGATATGATAACGTCACTAATGTATGGATTGGCTCTTTGCTTTGAGGAGCACTGCATCGGTGTCATCAGGGACTCTAAGGCTTCTTGGTAAGACTTTCGAGCTGCTTGAAGGTCTCTCAACAGGGGTTGGTCACCCAAAGTCATGCCATCGGGTGATGCCTGCTCTAAATAAGAACACAGAACCTCCCAAAAAGCGTCATCAGCAGTTTCGGGAGCACTTCTATGTATTTGGCATCCCATTGAGCAATTGTATATACACTGACTCGGGCCACGATATACACGATTAGGAGCATTTTCTATGCGGGCAAGTGACCTCCATCTCTGGACTGTCTTTATGTTTTCAAGACCCATTATCGTGGCCCCCGGTTCACTCCTTTTACAAGCGTCCCCCGTAACTTCAATAGCTCCGAGGATGACACCTTTTAGTGCAAGCTTCCCTGGTTTTAGATGTGAGGCAGTCGATAGTGAACCCTTAGAAGCCAAGAACGCTCTGAGTTGGCTGTGTGGTTGTCGAGTAAGAATTATTGAACGTCTGACGTTGGAAGGCACACTTATTGACGAATCCGGCACCCACAAAGGAAGGTCTTTAATCTGCATTTTAGTACGCAATGATTGCTCAGGAAGTACTTCTCGCAGTAAATCCAGGCATTTTCATCGGTTCCCGGCAAACAAACAAGTCAACCAATTAACATCCATCAACCCCAGCCTTACTTGCGCCTAGCCTTCCGCCTTTTCTATTGGCACCAGGCTAGAATGCAGCATGTAACAGGCTACTTAATAGTTCGGTGACTGATAGTTGAGAATCTATGAAGAATGATGCTATAAAAATAATCATGTTACTAGCGTTACCGTTCCAATACTTTTATGTAGCGGTCTTAGTACTACCCGAGAAAAATCTAAAATTCTTATATAATTTATATTATATAAACTAATATATCTCTAAAGTACCTAATAGATATCTAAGTAGTCTAGATATATTACTAATTAAGGTTATATATACTTTACTTATATAATCTATTACTACTATTACCTACTATTTATATTACTATTACCGCCTCCCTACCCTTCCTTACCTTATACCCCGCTAGAATAGCTTATATTTATAAGAGGAGGTCGCGGGATATCTACTTCTTAGATATAATAATAAAGAAATACTATTAGCTACTATAATAAAAAGGAGGATGCTAGAGTAATAGAGGAGTAATTAAGTAAAATATAGAATAGTCTAATAGTTAGAGGGTATCCTTCTATTAAGTAGCTAGTATTTTATACTATTATTATATTATATAAAGGAGCTTCTAGACTTCTTAGCCTATTAATTTATAATATATTAAGATAAGATATAAGACTTTCTCTAAGATAAATTTAATATTACTATCTTATAATAAGCTATTAATAAGGCTATTAGGCGAATTAACTAGAGTAAGAAGTAAGTAAAAAAGATTATATACTAGTAAAGTTAATTCCTTAGAATTAATTAAATACTACGTCTTACTAGCTAGTAAGTAGAATAGCTTATTTTCCTAGATAAGAGTACTATAAATAAGTAGTCTACCTTCAAGAAATATAAGTATATATTAAATAGGGTAAAGGTAATATAAAAAGAATTCTTTATTTATAATAAGAGATAGAGTATTTTACCTATAATTACTATTAATAGATATATTACCTAGGATATTTATTATCTTCTTACTATAATAGAAAATATAGAAATTAGGACCCTAAGCTTATTATACCTTATTAGTTAGTTAATAAGCCCCCTAGATTCCTTTCCTAGACTAGCGCGAATATTAAAAGTCTAATAATTCTTCCTATTCTACCTACTTATATACTAACGCTTTATAATATTTTCTAACTAAATAAAGTTATATAACTTACTTTTAACTATCTAACGCTTTAAAAATAATTAAAATTAATATAGTAGTTTAAAAGATATATTAGAATAAATAGATTTACCTACTAATATTAATCTAAGTATCTAATATCTTAGTACTTCCCTACCGCCTAACTAATTTTTCTTCCTACCTTATTTTTATTATTTAATACCTTATTATAGATATTATTCCTCTCCCCTATAATCTACGCCTTATAAGCTATATTAATTATCTTTAAAGTATATATTATCACCCTTCTTATACTAAATATAGCTCCTCTAGCTCCTTACTAATACCTTCTAAGCGTGTAGCTCTTTCTAAGCTATACCTTAATACTATTAATAAGAGAATTAAATCTTATAAGAGTAATAGTATAAGGTATATTAGACGCTTAAAGAAAATTAATCTAGTTACCTAAGTTAGATTTATAAACCTACTAGCGAACCTTATATATATTACGTTAATAGAACCTCGCCTTAGAGAAATACTATTAGGTACTCGCCCTTATAACTACCTTAATAAGGGTATTACTCCCTAGTAGTATATACCCCTTACTAATATAACTATTTAAGTAGTTATTCTACCTAGGGACCCCTAGTAACCTACTCCCTTAATAATTCGCCCCCTAGCCTCCCTCTAAATACTACTAATATACCTATTACTTATATACTAGACGCCTAGCTAATATAAAGGATGATACTAAGTACTAACCTCCCCTCTAATAAGGCCCGTACTAATAGCGGAATTATATATATTAGGGTTAAACGCTAGGTTAGGGATATTAGGTATATAAGGACCCTAAGATAGTAATAAATAGGGGTTTATTCTAGGTTAATAGATTATTTAATATCGCCGGTAATAAGTATCTATACTATAACGTACTATTATAGGAAAATAAATATAGTAGCTTAGACGATAGTTAATAGCTATACTATAATAGTAGGAAGAATAACTAGCCGGCTCCTAACTAATTATATAAGCCCGCCGACGTTAACTTATTACTTAAAGGGCTAGGAAAGGAGGTAGAGCTTAAAGTATAATTTATTAATAGCTTACTTAGCGACGTTAATAGTATTATAGTTAATAGATAATTTATATAAAGGAGGATTATACGTAGTAAAGAATTTTTAAATAATATTATTAGTTATAACAATTATCTATCTTTAACTAGTAAGGGTATAACTAATATTAATACTTATATTAATTAAACTACCCTCTAGATCTAAGGGTCTATTTATTATTTAATAGGTCCTCTTCTTACTAATAATAGCTTTAAGCTAAAATTCGCCTAGATTTATATACTAGATAGTATATAGGAGTAACTAGACGTTTACTATTAATATTTTAATAATTTAAATTAAGATACCCTTACTTCTACTTAGTATACCCTCTAGTCTATTAACTTATATATCTAGGGGTTTAAATCCTATTATAATTACCTTAAGGAGGATAAATTATAATATCCTATTAATATTATAAGCGTTTATATCTAATAGTTAAATCCTAAATAATAGGATAAGAGTACTTATAATTAGCCTACCTTTATAGAAGTCGCCTGTATTATAATAACTCCTAATAATATTATAAGAGGCCGGATTAAGCGGGATATTTATATTAAAACTATTAAGGGGGGCCTTATATTAATCCCTAATTAGTATCCTTCTTATATAGCCCTTTAATATCTACTCCTATTTCTATTTAGTAAATAGTCGTAGTATAACTACCTTCTATTAGCTAGCTATTAGCTTCTAGGCGACTATCTATTATACATATCGCGATAGAACTATATTACTAGTACGCTCGCCTAGTATACCCTAATTAATAGTAATAATAAACTAGAGTAGGAAGATAGTAGTAACCCTAAGTAGGAGCTAGACTAGTATATTACCGGCGAGTATATACCTTAGGATTATAATAGGTCTTAGTTAGTAATAAGATAATAATTTTATATAAAATAGATATAAGTAAGACTATTTAATATATTTCCCTAGTTATTTTTTAAACCTAAATCCGCTTAGTTATAAATAGTTCTAAATTATCTAAATAATAGCTAGGGGGTAATTAATATAATTTAAATAATTAGCTAATTAATATCTAGATCTAGCCTAATTTCTTTAATTATATTATTAATAGTAGATATCTATTTAGCTACTAGGCTACTAATATCTAGATATTAATAGAGCTTAATAACCTAAATTAGTATTATTAGAATTAATAGACTATTTAAGCGGACTACTACTCTAGCCTAATAGATAGGCTTAGTATTAATCTAGATATCTCGCTTAAAGATATTAGTAGTAAGGTAACTATCCTCCCGTTAATAATACTAGGAAGCCTACGTACTATAAAAGCGAGAATATAAGATATTATAATAATAGTCTAAAAAAGGGGTAAACCTAAATTTTTTATTACCTTTATATATAATTCTAAGTAGCCTAATATTTAGAGCTTACTAGAACCTAGTTAGATATTAGAGTACTATTATAATCTAATTACCCGTATCTTTAATTAGAAGCTCTAGGAGCTAATAGGAGACCTCCTTAAGTAATACGTCCTTAGTATTTATATAGGCTACTATTATATTATTAAGTTTTAAAAGTAAGGTCTCTTATATACTTATATTCTCCTTATTATACAGGAAGAGGATTAGATCTAGATAGTTAGTAATATTAATAGTATTATTTAAGTATTTATCCCCCCTTAATAGGATAATAATATACTATATAAGTTAGTCTTATAATATATAGTTTATAATTACTATACTAGGGTCCCTAGTAATAGATATTTTAATCGGGAGAAGAATTATTATAATAAGGCTTTTCTAAAGGATTTTTACTAAGAGATATCTTTTATACTTAATATAAGTTATCCTTTCTATAAATATCTAGTTAGCCCCTATAAACCTAATTCCTCTATTAATAATAGATAGGTTATCCCTTATAACTTATACCTATTAAAGAAATATAGTACCTATATTAATATTAATATTTATAGCTCTATTAAGTCTATTTTTTTTATCTATATAAATATATTTATAAGGGACCTAATTAGGCTAATATCTCCCTTACTAGGAATTATACGCGTAATAATAATAACCCTACTCCTAATAGCTAGCTGTAATAGTAAGGGGAGTTAGT
>JAABUN010004549.1_pt1 | contig 18694 bp, 20 predicted proteins | sample 5559311 | NCBI WGS metagenome assembly JAABUN01 (sample SAMN10711877, study PRJNA513370) | rock metagenome | isolation source: Antarctica rocks | place: Antarctica: Victoria Land, Siegfried Peak sud | reverse complement strand
CCGAGCCGGGCCGTGCTGCGGCACGGCCCGGCTCGGAGTCCGGCTCAGGGCAGGGGGACGAGCCGGACCCGCGCGCCGGCAGCCAGGTCGGCGTCGACGACCGCGAACGCGTCGGCGGTCGCGGCCCCACGCAGCATCGCGGCCCCGCCGTGCCCGGTCGGCCTGGCCAGGCCGCCGGACACCCGCACGGGGACCAGGCGGGTGCCGCGGCCGGCGGGCACCGCGTCGGTGAGCCGGGCGCAGGCCAGCTCGGGCAGCCGCCGGCCGGCCAGCCCGGCCAGGGCCGGCGCGGCGGACGTGACCAGCGCCGAGAGCGCGGCCAGCGGGTTGCCGGGCAGCCCCACCAGCAGGCGGCCGTCGGGCAGCCGGGCCAGGGTCTGCGGGGCCCCGGGCCGCACGTCGACGCCGTCGAGGAGCACCTGCGCGCCGAGCTCGGCGATCGCGCCGGCGAGGTGGTCGGCGGGACCGCGCGAGGACGCCCCGCTGGTCAGCACGAGATCGGCGTCGGCGGCGGAGATGGCCGCGACGAGCGCGTCCCGCAGGTCGCCGACCGGTCGCCGGGCGGTGAGCCGGCCGCCGAGCGCCGCCACCGCCCCGGGCAGCAGCGGGCCGACGGCGTCGCGCACCCGCCCGGCGCCCGGCAGCCCGGCCGCCAGCAGCTCGTCGCCGGTGACCAGGGCGACCACCCGTGGCAGCGGCCGGACCCGCAGCGTGTCGTGCCCGAGCGCGGCGGCGAGCCCGAGCGCCGCGGGACGCAGCGCCGTGCCGGCTGCGAGCACGGCGGTGCGCGGCGCGCACTCCTCTCCTTCGCGCCGCACGTGCCGGCCGCGCGGCGGTTCGGCGGTCAGCTCGCCGTCGAGCAGCACGCCGTCCTCGACCGGCACGACGCCGTCGCACATCTGCGGCACGGCCGCGCCGGTCGCCACCTCGCGGGCCTGCCCGTCCGTGAGCGGCGGCGGCGGCGGGTCACCGGCGAGGGTGCGGCCGCTGACCCGCCAGGGGCCCGGGCCGCGTACCGCCCAGCCGTCCATCGCCGCGGTGTCGAAGGCCGGCAGCGCGGCCAGCGCCCAGAGCGGCTCGGCGAGCTCGCGGCCGAGCGCGTCGGCGAGCGGTACGTCGACCGGCGGCAGCGGGGTGGCGGCCTGCCAGCACAGCTGCCGGGCCTGGTCCCAGGACGTCATCCGTCCACCATGGCTGGCACCCGCCGACCGTACGTGCGCCGGGGACCGGGCGGGCACCCGGACCGCCGGGGGCGGCCGAATTCGACGGCGCCTCGCGCGCCCCGGACCGCCTTGGCTGTCGGAAAGTGACCAAGGTCGCGTCCAGCCCGGCGCACGCTGCCGGATCGTGAGCGGTAGGTGGACGTAACAGGGCTGGAACCCGCACCAGGCACCATGAGGGCCGACAGCAGGGAGGTCGTGTGGACGAGCTGCCGCTCGCCGGGTTCACCGTCGCGGTCACGGCCGCGCGTCGCCGCGAAGAGCTGATCGGGCTCCTGGAGCGCCGCGGCGCCCGGGTGATCGAGGCGCCGGCGATCCGGATCGTCCCGACCGGTGACGACGAGGAGCTGCTCGCGACCACGCGCGCCTGCCTGGCATCGGCGCCCGACGTCGTCGTGGCGACGACCGGTATCGGCTTCCGTGGCTGGATGGAGGCCGCCGACGGGTGGGGTCTCGGCGAGCAGCTGCGCGAGCGGTTCGCGTCCTCGGAGCTGCTGACCCGCGGGCCGAAGGCGAAGGGCGCGGTGCGCGCCGCCGGCCTGTCGGAGGCGTGGGCGCCCGACAGCGAGTCGACCGACGAGGTGCTCGAGCACCTGCTGGCGGAGGGCGTCGCCGGGCGGCGGGTCGTCGTGCAGCTGCACGGCGAGCCACTCCCGGAGTTCTGCGGGCAGCTGCGGGCGGCCGGCGCGGAGGTCCTGGAGGTGCCGGTCTACCGGTGGGTGCCGCCCGAGGACGTCAAGCCGCTGCGCCGGCTGGTGGAGCAGCTCACCGCGGGCCAGGTCGACTGCCTGACCTTCACCAGCGCGCCGGCGGTCGCCTCGCTGCTCGAGACCGCGGCCCAGGAGGCGAGCACCGACGCGCTGCTCGCGGCCCTGGCCGGCCCGGTCCTCGTCGCCTGCGTCGGGCCGGTCACCGCGGCCCCGCTGATGCGCCTTGGCGTCCCCGTGGTGCAGCCGGCCCGCGCCCGGCTCGGCGCCCTGGTACGCACCGTCGTGGAGGAGCTGCCGGCCCGGCGCAGCCGGTCGGTCGCCGCCGCCGGGCACGTGCTGGAGCTGCGTGGGCAGCGGGTGCTCGTCGACGGCCTGCCGGTCGAGCTTCCCGGCCGCCAGGCCGGCGTTCTGTCGGCGCTGGTGCACGCCGACGGCGGGGTGCTGTCGCGCGCCGACCTCATGCGGGAGGTGTGGGCGGAGGAGGGCCGTGAGGAGCATGCGGTGGAGATGACCGTCGGGCGGCTGCGCGCCGCGCTCGGGCCGGCCGGGGTCGTCATCGAGACGGTCGTCAAGCGCGGTTACCGGCTGGCTGCCCCGGCCGACCTGGCGCGGGTACGCGAGGTCTGACGGCGCGCCGGCCCGGGAGTCGGACGGCTTCAGTCCGCGGGCAGCAGCAGGTCGGCGAGCGGCACTCGGGTGCGGGGCCTCGCCTCCTTCTCGGCGAGCCGGTCCGGCAGCGGCTCGCCGCCGACGACCCCGACGGCGACGACGACCGCTGGCCGCTGGACGGGCAGCAGCCCGAACTCCCGGCGCACGCAGTCGGGGTCGAAGCCGCCCATCTGGTGCACGCGCAGCCCCTGCGCGGCGGCCTGGAAGGTCAGGTGCGCCGCGGCCTGCCCGGTGTCGTGCAGGTGCCACGGGTAGGCCCGGCCGTCCGCGTCGGCCTCGAGGGCGACCGCCACCAGCAGCGCCGACGCGCGGGGCGCCCAGGACTGGTTGCCCCGCGACAGGCAGCCGACGAGGCGGGCGTGCGCCGGGTCGCCGCGCAGGGTGACGAGCCAGCGGGCCGGCTGGGTGTTGCCGGAGGACGGCGCCCACCGGGCGGCCTCGAGCAGGGGCAGCAGGTCCTCGCGGGTCAGCACGCAGCCGGGATCGAAGCCGCGCGGGCTCCACCGCTCGGCGAGCAGCGGGTGCAGCGTCGGGTCGGTCACGACCCGCGCTTGACCCACTCGTCGTGGGACGGCGCCTCCGCCCCGACGGTGGTGTCGTCGCCGTGCCCGGTGTGCACGACGGTCTCCGGCGCGAGGGTGAACAGCCGGCTGCGGATGGAGTCGAGGATCGTCGGGTAGTCGCTGTAGGACCGCCCGGTGGCGCCCGGGCCGCCGGCGAACAGCGTGTCGCCACTGAAGACGGCGCCGAGGTCTGGCACGGAGAAGCAGACGGCGCCGGGGGCGTGCCCGGGGGTGTGCAGCACGTGCACCCGGGTGCCGGCGACCTCCAGGACCATGCCCTCGCACAGCGCCCCGTCTGGCTCGTGCCGCGAGTGGGTGAGCTCCCACAGCACCCGGTCGTCGGGGTGCAGCAGCACCTCGGTGGACAGCCGCTCGGCGAGCTCCGGGGCATACCGCACGTGGTCGTCGTGGGCGTGCGTGCAGGCGATCGCGACGACGGTACGGTCGCCGACCGCGGCCTCGATCGCGTCCGGGTCGTGCGGCGCGTCGATGACGAGCACCTCGCTGTCGTCGCCGAGCAGCCAGACATTGTTGTCGACGTCGAAGGTCTGCCCGTCGAGGCTGAACGTACCGCTGGTGACCAGGTGCTCGAGGCGGGCGGTCACGAGCCGGCCCCGTCCAGTACGACCACGGAGCGCAGGACCTCGCCGCGCTCCATCTTGTGGAACGCCTCCTCGACCGCGTCCAGACCGATCCGCTCGGAGACGAACCGGTCGAGCGGGAACCTGCCCTGCTGCCACAGGTCGATGAGCAGCGGGAAGTCGCGCTCGGGCAGGCAGTCGCCGTACCAGCTGCTCTTGACGGCGCCGCCGTGCCCGAAGACCTCGATGAGCGGGACCTCGAAGCTCATCGTCGGGCTGGGGACGCCGACCAGCACCGCGGTGCCGGCGAGGTCGCGGGCGTCGAAGGCCTGCCGGAAGGTCTCCGGGCGGCCGACGGCGTCGATGACGACGTCGGGGCCGTAGCCGCCGGTGAGCGCCCGCAGTGCCTCGACGACGTCGCCGCTGCCGGCGTTGACGGTGTGCGTGGCGCCGAAGCCCCTGGCCCACTCCAGCTTGCGGTCGTCGAGGTCGACCGCGATGACCTGCCGGGCCCCGGCGTAGAGCGCCCCCGCGATGGCCGCGTCACCGACGCCGCCGCAGCCCAGGACCGCCACGGTGTCGCCCTTGACGACGGGGGCGGTGTTGACCGCCGCCCCCCAGCCGGCCATGACCCCGCAGCCGAGCAGCCCGGCGGCCGCCGGGTCGGCGCCCGGGTCGACCTTCGTGCACTGGCCGCCGGCCACCAGCGTCTTCTCGATGAACGCCCCGATGCCCAGCGCCGGACTGAGCACCGTGCCGTCGGCCAGCGTCATCTTCTGCGTCGCGTTGTGGGTGCTGAAGCAGTACCAGGGCCGGCCGCGCGTGCAGGCCCGGCACTCGCCGCAGACCGCGCGCCAGTTCAGCACGACGAAGTCACCGGGCTGCACGTGCGTCACGCCCTGGCCGACCGCCTCGACGACCCCCGCGGCCTCGTGGCCGAGCAGGAACGGGAACTCGTCGTTGATGCCGCCCTCCCGGTAGTGCAGGTCGGTGTGGCAGACACCGCACGCCTGCACCTGCACCAGCGCCTCCCCCGGTCCCGGGTCGGGGACGAGCACCGTCTCGACCGTGACGGGGGCGCCCCTGCCCTTCGCGACGACACCGCGGACCTCGTGTACCACTGCGTACCTCCTCGGGGAGTGCCCGCCAGGTCAGGTGGCGGGAGTCCGACCTTAGGCCCGCGGGGTAGGGGGCCCACGACCCGACTCTCCCGGAGGACCCCGTGCAGCAGCGCCGCCTTGCCGACCTGACCGTCAGCGCCATCGGGCTGGGGGCGATGCCGCTGTCGGTGCCTGGCCGGCCCGACGAGGACGCGGCGGTCCGCACCGTGCACGCCGCGCTCGACGCGGGGGTGACCCTCATCGACACCGCCGATGCGTACTGCCTGGGGCACGACGACGTCGGCCACAACGAGCGGCTGGTCGCCAAGGCGCTGGCGGCGTACGGCGGCGACACCTCGGCCGTCCTCGTCGCCACCAAGGGCGGCCACACCCGGCCGGCGGACGGCTCGTGGGCCCTCGACGGCAGCCCGGAGCACCTGCGCGCCGCGTGCGAGGCGTCGCTGCGGGCGCTGGGCGTCGAGGCGATCGGGCTCTACCAGTACCACCGGCCCGACCCGGCCGTCCCGTACGCCGAGTCGATCGGCGCGCTCGAGGAGCTCCGCCAGGAGGGCAAGATCCGGCTGGTCGGCATCAGCAACGCCGACCCCGACCAGATCGAGCTGGCGCTGGCGACGACGCCGCTGGCGGCGGTGCAGAACGAGTACTCGCCGGCCTTCCGGTCCTCGCAGCGCGAGCTCGACCTGTGCGCCCGGCACGGGGTCGCCTTCCTGCCCTGGTCCCCGCTGGGCGGCGCCGGCAAGGCCGCCGGCCTCGGCCAGGCGTACGCGGTGTTCGGCGAGGTGGCGCGCGAGCGCGGGGTGTCGCCGCAGCAGGTGTGCCTGGCCTGGGAGCTCGCTCAGGCCGACGTCGTCCTCCCGATCCCCGGCGCCCGCCGACCAAAGTCGATCACCGACTCGGCCGCCGCCACCAAGCTGCGGCTCAGCAAGCAGGAGCTGGCGCGGCTGTCCGCCTGACCGCTACAGGTCGCCCTCGGACAGCACGCCGCGGACCAACTGCGGGTAGCGGTTGATGCACTGCTCCAGGGCGGCCTCCTGCTCCGGCGTGGTGTCGCCGATGAGGAAGCGCACCGGGAAGCGGTACTGCCGGTCCGCGGCGCCCTTGTCGGGTACCAGGGAGATCCCCGGCAGCGAGCCGCACGCCTGCTTGAGTGTGACCCGGTCGGCCTGGGTGACACCCTGCTCCAAGGTCACGACCAGTTGGCGTTGGTCACCCGCCGTGAGGTACCTCGAGCCGGCAACGAGCATCCCGCCGAGCGCCACGAGCCCGAAACCGAGGAGCAGGGCCCGCGTACGACCTTCCGAGGTGCGCCACCACGTCATGCAAGGCATCGTCCCAGGACACGGTTGCGCAGTCCTCCCGGGCGCCCGTGACCGTTGACACCTGCAGCCCAGCTTCCTCGCCCCGCTGACCCAGGAGATCCCGCACGACCGCTCGCGCTGCTCGCCGCGGCGGCCCTCGCGCTGTGGGCGTGGGAGCGCCGGCTGCGTCGATAGGGTCGCCCGGTGACCACCGCCGAGCCGGACTGGCAGCGACTCGACCGCGGGCTGCTCGTCCTGCGGCGCCTCGAGTGCCTCGTCGGCCTCGGCGTGCCGGTGGTCGCCGTCACCTGCGCGTTCGCCCTGACCGGACGGCCGAGGCCCGCCGTCCTCACCCTGCTGGCCGGCGCCGGCGTGCTGCTGCTGGCGCTGCACGCCGTCTCCCGGCGCTACGCAGCGTGGGCGTGGGCTGAGCGCGAGGACGACCTGCTGCTGCGCCGCGGCGTCCTGGTGCAGCGCACCACCGTCGTCCCGTACGGCCGGATGCAGTACGTCGACGTCACCGCCGGCCCGCTGGACCGGCGGTTCGGCCTGGCCACCCTCGTGCTGCACACCGCCGCGGCAGCCACCGACGCGACCGTCCCCGGGCTGCGCAGGGACGAGGCGGCGCGGCTGCGGGACCGGCTGGCCGCGCTCGGCGAGGCCCGCGCGGCGGGCGTGTGACCGAGCCGGCCCCGGCGCCGCACCGCACCCCTGCCGGTGAGGCGCTGGACGCCGGCTGGTCGCGGCTGCACCCGCTCAGCCCGCTGCTGCGGGGTGGCCGGTTCCTGCTGGGCGCGCTGGCGGTCGTCGGCCAGCAGGGGCTGCGCGAGGCGTCGCTGCGTACGCTGCTCGTCGGCGTCGCCGCGGTCGTGCCGGTCGGGCTGCTCGTCGGCTTCGTGTCCTGGCGCACCACCCGTTACCGGCTCACCCCGACGGAGCTGCAGGTCGACAGCGGCCTGCTGCAGCGGCGCAGCCGGCGGGTGCCGCTGGCCAGGCTGCAGAGCGTCGACGTCGTGCGCTCGCTCGCCGCCCGCGTCCTCGGGCTCGCCGAGCTGCGCCTGGAGGTCGCCGGCGGGGGTGACACCGAGGCCCCGCTCGCCTACCTCTCCGAGGTCGAGGCGCGGCACCTGCGCGGCCGGCTGCTGGCCGGCTCGTCGGGGGCCCCGGCGACCGACGACGCCACCGAGGCGGTGCTCGTCGCCGTGCCCACCGGTGCGCTGGTCACCTCGGTGCTGCTCGGCGGCCCCGCCATCGTCACCGCGCTGCTGTTGGCGGTCGTCGTGCCCGTCCTCGTCCTGGCGCCCGGCAGGGCGCCGGCGCTGCTCGCCGGTCTGGCCCCCGTCGGCCTGGGCACAGCCGGCTTCGTGGTCCGGCGGCTGCTCGCGGAGTACGGCTTCACCGTCGCGGAGTCCCCCGACGGCCTCCGCCTGCGGCACGGCCTGCTCGACACCCGCGCGCAGACCATCCCGTACGGCCGGGTGCAGGCCGTACGGGTGACCGAGCCGCTGCTGTGGCGGCGGCGCGGCTGGGTGCGCGTCGAGGTCGACGTCGCCGGCTACGCGGCGACCCGGGGCGAGGAGCAGACCCGCACCTCGGCGCTGCTGCCGGTCGCCCCGCGGCAGTTCGCGCTCGCCCTCACCGAGCGGGTGCTGGGCAGCCCGCTGCCCCCGGCCGCCTACCCCGCCCCGTGCAGCGCCCGGTGGCGGGCCCCGCTGTCGGCGCGGCGGCTGCGGGTCGGCGTCGACGACCGGCATCTGGTCGCGACCTCGGGTGTGCTCACCACCACCACGGACGTCGTCCCGCTCACGAAGGTGCAGAGCCTGAGGCTGGTGCAGGGCCCGTGGCAGCGCCGGCTCGCTCTGGCCAGCCTGCACGTCGATTCCGCCGGGCGGAGGCTGCCCGGCGCGGTCGCCCGGCACCGCGACGCGGCGCAGGCTCAGGCGCTGCTGGCGGACCTGACGGCCCGGGCCCGGCGGGCCCGCCGCCGGTAGCCTGCGGGCCAACAGCCGCGCCGCCTTCTGGAGGTCCCCGTGCAGCTCGCCGGCTCCGCCGCCCTCGTCACCGGGGGCGCCAGCGGCCTCGGTCTCGCCACCGCGACCACCCTGGCCCGCGCCGGCGCCGCGGTCGTCGTCGCCGACCTGGCCTCGAGCAACGGCGAGGCCGCGGCGGCGGGCTTCGGCGGGGTGTTCGCGCCGACCGACGTCACCGACGAGGCGTCGGTGCAGGCGGCGGTCGACCTGGCCGGATCGCTCGGCCCGCTGCGGGTCGCGGTCAACTGCGCCGGGATCGGCACGCCGGGCCGGGTGGTCGGCCGGGACGGACCCCTCCCGCTGGAGCGGTTCGCCCGGGTGGTCACGGTCAACCTGGTCGGCACGTTCAACGTGATCCGACTGGCCGCCCAGGCCATGGCGGCCACCGAGCCGGTCGACGGCGAGCGTGGGGTCATCGTCAACACGGCTAGCGCCGCGGCGTTCGACGGGCAGATCGGGCAGGCTGCCTACTCCGCGAGCAAGGGCGGCGTCGTCGGCATGACGCTGCCGATCGCCCGCGACCTGGCCGACAGGCTGATCCGGGTGATGACGATCGCGCCGGGGCTGTTCGACACCCCGATGCTGGCCGGCCTGCCGGAGCCAGCCCTCCAGTCCCTCGCCGCCCAGGTGCCGATGCCTTCGCGGCTCGGCGACCCGACCGAGTACGCCGCCCTCGTCCGGCACATCGTGGAGAACCCGATGCTCAACGGCGAGGTCATCCGTCTCGACGGGGCAATCCGGATGCCCCCGCGCTAGCCGCCGGTAGCCGCCGCCTGCCGCCGCGCCGCCGGCAGGGTCCCGCGTGCCGCGGCCGACCGCCGGGGCCGCCGCCAGGGTCGGGATGTCACCCGCTTGCTGCGCGGCAAGCGGGTGGTATCCCGACCCTCACGCCGCCAAGCCCGCGTGGGAGCCCGCCGGGCCCGGCCGGCGACATCCCCAGGCGAGGCGGGCCGCGGCCCTCGGGCAGGATGACGCGTGGCCATCCCCAGCGCGTCCTACTCGATCACCGTCCGCCTGGAGGTGCCGGCCGACCCGGCGTCGGTCGGGCGGCTCACCACCGCGGTGGGGACCGCCGGCGGGGTGGTGACCGCCCTGGACGTCACCGAGTCCCACCCCGACCGGATCGTCATCGACGTCACGTGCGCGGCCAGTGACCAGGCGCACTCCGAGCGGCTGGTCGAGGCGCTGCGCGGCGTGGACGGCGTGCGGGTCGGTCGGGTCAGCGACCGCACCTTCCTGCTGCACCTCGGCGGCAAGATCGAGGTTCGCTCGAAGGTCCCGCTGCGCAACCGCGACGACCTGTCGATGGCCTACACCCCCGGGGTCGCCCGGGTCTGCCTGGCCATCGCCGAGCACCCGGAGGACGCCCGCCGGCTGACGGTGAAGCGCAACTCGGTCGCCGTGGTCACCGACGGCTCAGCGGTGCTGGGCCTGGGCAACCTCGGTCCGGCGGCCGCGCTGCCCGTCATGGAGGGCAAGGCGGCGCTGTTCAAGCGCTTCGCCGGGATCGACGCCTGGCCGATCTGCCTCGACACCCAGGACGTCGACGAGATCGTCCGTACCGTGCAGCTGATCGCCCCCGTCTTCGGCGGCATCAACCTGGAGGACATCGCCGCCCCCCGCTGCTTCGAGGTGGAGCGTCGGCTGCGCGAGCTGCTGGACATTCCCGTCTTCCACGACGACCAGCACGGCACCGCCATCGTCGTGCTCGCCGCCCTGACCAACGCGCTGCGGGTGGTCGGCAAGCAGCTCGGGCAGGTCCGGATCGTGCTCTCGGGCGCGGGAGCCGCGGGGTCGGCGATCGCCCGGCTGCTGCTCACCGCTGGGGCGCGGCACCTCGTGGTCTGCGACATCGACGGGGTCGTGCACGCCGGGCGCGTCGGGCTCGACCCCAACCAGGCGTGGCTCGCCGGGCACACCAACCACGAGGGGCGCACCGGCACCCTGCGCGAGGCCCTCGCCGGCGCCGACGTGTTCATCGGCGTGAGTGCGCCGGGCATCCTCAACGGCGACGACGTGGCCACGATGGCCGACCGCGCCGTGGTCTTCGCGCTGGCCAACCCCGACCCCGAAGTCGACCCCGCCCAGGCCCGGCAGACCGCCGCGGTCGTCGCCACCGGCCGCAGCGACGAGCCCAACCAGATCAACAACGTGCTCGCCTTCCCCGGTGTGTTCCGCGGGCTGCTGGACGCCGGGGCCCGGGACGTCGACCTCGCCATGGAGGCCGCGGCCGCCCGCGCGCTCGCCGACGTCGTGGCGCCCGAGCAGCTCAACGCCGCGTTCATCATGCCGAGCGTGTTCGACCCCGAGGTCACCAAGGCCGTCGCGGAAGCCGTCCGCGCCTCCGTCGCGGCGCAGCGGTCGGCGCTCGCGGCCGGCCAGGCCGAGGGTCACGTTCAGGGCCGGACGGAGGGCCAGGTCGCGGTCGAGGTCTGATCGACGGCCTGCCCCACCACTCCGCGACCCACTAGCGGCGCATCAGCCGCTCGTCGGGGTCGTCCGCCGAAGGGCGGGCATCGACGAAGCCGTGGCGTTCGTACAGGCGGCGAGCTCGCTCGTTGTCGGTCTTCACCGACAGCACCACGGCATGGCCGGGATGCTGGTCGGACGCCCACGCCACCACCTGCAGAACGGCCTCGTCCCCGACTCCGCGGCCTCTCGCAGCGGGTGAGACCCACAGGGAGATCAGCTCGACCTCGCCGTCAGTGTTGGGCGCGGTGGCGCTCACCATCCCGACCGGCTCGCCGTCCACCGTCAGCACGAGGTTCAGCGCCACGCCCGCCAGGCGGGTTCGCCACCGCTGCTCGGTGTCGCCCGGGCCGCTCCACCCGGCGAGGGCCGAACCGAAGGCACCCGGTGCTTCGGCCAGCGCAGCGCGTCGAAGCTGGCGCCACAGCTGCCACTCGTCGGACGCCACGTCGAGGACGTCGACCATGCGACCATCCTCTCTCACGAGTACGCGCGCTGCTGCTGCGTGCTTGACGACGCTTGCGGGAAGCGTCACCTCGCGACGTGCGGCGGCCCGGGACGAACGCGAGGGTCTTCTCGGGCTGGTCGGGCTCGCGCACCAGCGTTGTGTCGGCGGTCAGGCCCGTCTCCTGGAGCTGCTCGACGACTCGCGCGGGAGGGCGGCGGTAGGCGTCGCGCGAGATCGCGTGCCCGTACGCCTGCTCGAGGTGCCTGCGCTCGTCCACCTGAAACGCCAGGTCGGCGTCGTCCGGCGACCGTGTCGTACGCCGTCCGCACCTGCGCAGGTACGACGGCTCCGGCACACCCGGCCCGTAGCGAGGACGGGTTCGGCCCCGACTCAGAAGGTAGTGAGCGTCGACGATCTCCAAGAGGAGTCGTCCCAGGCCCTCATGGACGGGTGCCGACGGCCTTCAACACATCTGTCAGGAAGCGCCCACCGTCTCGTGGGGAGGCCTGCGCCATCTCGGAGCTGGGGCTCCACCTGGACGCATGCCCAACGCCTTCAGCGACGTCGATGGTCACCGGAACCCCGCCTCAGGTCCCGCAGAAGGTCCGGTAGGCGCCGAAGTCGTTCGGGGCGGGGGCGGCGTAGCGGTCGAGGCCAGGACGCTCGTCGTAGGGGGTAGCCACCGCCGGAAATCGTCATGTTGTCGGTGTTCATGACCCCGTGGACGTCCGGGGTGCTCGAGCAGCAACCACGAGGCGGCTCGCTCGGGCGCGCTGGCCAGCACCGGCTCGCCCAGCGCCGCTCGCACCGCTGCGCAACCGGACGATCTCCTGGCACCAGCTCTTGACACACTGCAGGACGTTAGGTGAGGTTGCCCTTAGTGCCACATCGGGTACGCGGGCTCCGTCCCGGCCCTCGACCCGCCGGACCGACGCAGGAGCCAACGACGACAGGAGAGCGGCATGCACACGTCACACCTCGCGGTGCAGGCACGGACGGCCGTGGACCAGGCGCGCTTCGGGACTCTGACGACCTACGCCCGGCTGCCGAGCACCCCGCACGCGACCTGCGTGGCAGTCGAGGCCGGCAGCGACGGCAGCGCCGAGGTCGAGCTGGCGAAGGACGCCATCGCCGTCCGGCAGATCCTGGCCCGCCCTCTGGCGAGCCTGCGCGTCGCCCCGGTCGGCTGCGAACCGGTCCTGCTGCACGGAGCTGCGTACCGCCGGCCCGGCATCACCAGGCAGGGCAGGCTCCGGTTCCACCTGCAGGCTGCTGCCGTCCGGGTAGGCAGCCCGCCGCAGCTGGTCGACGAGGCGTCCTACGCCGCCGCCGAGCCGGACCCGCTGCGCCACGACGCCTGGCACGTCCTGGCTCACCTCAACGACGGGCACGCCGACGCTCTCGCCACCTGCCTGAGCGCTGGTGGCCACGACGTGGGCTTCGTCCAGGCCACTCGGCTCGACGCTGGGGGCCTGACCGTGCTCGCCGTCCATGACGGCGGCGTCGACACCGTCCGGCTGAGCTTCCCGGCTCCTGTCCGGGACCTCCGCGAGCTCCCCCCGAGCCTGCGCGGGGTGCTCAGTCCCCGCTGCGGCTGCGGGTCCCGGCCCCCGACCGGGGACTCCGGGACTCCGTCGATCCCTTGACACGCCGCTAGTTCCTAAGGTGAGGTTCCCCTAAGAGGCTGGTAGGGGCAGCCTGAGGCTCCAGCTGTGGCCGCTTCCGTCGTCCTCTCGATACTGCTCGTCCACCGACTCGTCCCGGTACCGCGGCGCCCGGCGCGCTCGCTCCCCCCGGCTGAAGGAGCTCGCACCCGTGCTGGTGTGTCACTGCCACCGCGTCAACGACACGCGCGTCGACCAGGTCCTCGCCGCCGGCGCCGACGGGCTCCGAGGAGTCGTCCGCGCCACCCGGGCCGGCACCGGCTGCGGCGGGTGCATCCCGATGCTCCGCGAACTGTGCGTGCAGATGGCCAGCGCCTGCACGGAGCATCAGGACGAGGCCCTCGCGGGCTAGCGTCCACCCACCAGCCGAGGATCGACGAGGGAGACGCATGCGCGGCGACGAGCGGGTCATCGAAATCCTCAACCAGGTCCTGACCAACGAGCTGACCGCGACAAACCAGTACTATCTGCACTACGCGATGCAGAAGAACTGGGGCTTCACGCGGCTGGCGCAGCACACCTACGACGAGTCCATCGACGAGATGAAGCACGCCGACCTGCTCATCCACCGCATCCTGTTCCTCGAGGGCCACCCGAACCTCCAGCGCCTCGGCTCCCTGCGCATCGGTGAGAAGGTGCGCGAGCAGTTCGTCGCGGACATGGCCATCGAGGTCCACGCGATCGAGACGCTCCGCCGCGGCCTTGACCTTTCTCATGAGGCGGGAGACACCGTCACCCGCCACCTGCTCGAGGGCATCCTGTCCAGCGAGGAGGAGCACATCGACTACCTGGAGACGCAGCTCTCCCTCATCGAAACCCTCGGCGAACAGCAGTACCTGGCCCTGCAGGTGGACAACAGCGGGCACTGACAGTTGTCGTCCAGGTAGTCAGCGTCCAAGCTCCACACCCAGCCTCTTGCAGGACCTGCCGCCCGCAGACGGTCCCGCTACGGCCGCGCGCATGACGCCGGCGAACTCCTCGTCGTCGTGCCGGCGCCGCGGGCGCAGCGGTGACCTCAGTTGACCATCCGGTCCCGCCCGGACCAGTACTGCTCGCGCAGCTTGAACTTCTGGACCTTGCCGGTGGCGGTACGGGGGATCTGCTCGCGCAGCTCGATCGAGGTGGGTGCCTTGTAGCCGGCGAGGCGCGACTTGCAGTAGGCGATGAGCTCGGCCTCGTCGGCGTCGGCCCCGTCGGCGAGCACCACCAGCGCCTTGATGGTCTCGCCCCACTTGTCGTGAGGCACGCCGATGACGGCGACCTCGGCGACGGCCGGGTGGTTGAACAGGCAGTCCTCGACCTCGATCGACGAGACGTTCTCCCCGCCGGTGATGATGACGTCCTTCTTGCGGTCCTTGATGGACAGGTAGCCCTCGTCGTCGAGCTCCCCGCCGTCGCCGGTGTGGAACCAACCGCCCTCGAGCGCCGCCTCGGTTTCCTCCGGCTGCCGCCAGTAGCCCTGCATGACGACGTTGCTGCGGACGAGCACCTCCCCGGTGTCGGAGATCCGCGCCCGGCAGCCGATCGCCGGCATCCCGGCCCGGGACAGCCGCTTGGCCACCTCCTCGGCCGGCAGGTCGTCCTCCTCGGCGCGGCGGCGGTTGACCGTGAGCAGCGGGGAGGTCTCGGGAGGCCGTAGATCTGGGTGAACTCCCAGCCCAGCTCGGCCTCCACCCGCTGGATGACCCGGCTGGGCGGCGGGGCGCCCGCGCAGATCACCCGCACCCGGTCGCGTCCCGGGATGTCGCCGTCCCAGGTGGCGGCCGCTTCGAGGACCGACGCGACGACGGCCGGCGCGCAGCACATGACGGTGACGCCGTACCTCTCGACCCGGCGCAGGATCTCCGCCCCGTCGATCTTGCGGATCACCACCTGCGGGACGCCCATCCCGGCCATCGCGAACGGCATCCCCCAGCCGTTGCAGTGGAACATCGGCAAGGTGTGCAGGTAGACGTCGCGATCGGTGACGCCGGCGTGCAGGGCGAAGGTGACGGCGTTGGTCCAGATGTTGCGGTGGGTGACCTGCACGCCCTTGGGCCGGGCGGTCGTACCACTGGTGTAGTTGATCGTCGCGGTGGCGTCCTCGTCCGGCTCCCACGCCGCCGGCTCGACCCCCGAGCGCAGGAGCGCCGTGTCGGAGTCCTTGCCGAGCACGAAGCGGTGGGGAGCGGTCACGGTCGCCAGCGCCTCGTCGATCTCCGGGTCGACGAGCAGCACGCTCGAGCCGGAGTGCTCGACGATGTAGGCGACCTCGTCACGGCTCAGCCGGAAGTTGACGGGTACGATGATCCGCCCGCAGGACGTGCCGGCCAGCAGCAGCTCGAGCAGCCGGGCGGAGTTGTGGCTCACGACGGCGATCCGCTCCTCCGGCCCGACGCCGAGCTCGTCGAGGCCCGCGGCGAGCGCCCGCGCCCGGTCGGCGAGCTCGCCGTAGGTCAGCGAGCCGAGGCCGCCGTCCTGGTGCGGCGGCGGCTCGTCGACGACGCCCGTGCGCCGGCCGTAAGAGAACGCCGCGCGCTCGAGGAAGTCCGGTGTGACGAGGGGCACCTTCATGCCGGCAGGTTACGACGCCGGGTCCACGCCGTCACGCCTGGTTGGCGGCGTCTAGCCTCGCCGCATGGACATCACCTACCCGCCGGAGGCGGAGGAGTTCCGGGCCCGCGTACGGGCGTTCCTGGGCGAGCACCTGCCCGCCGACTGGGCGGGGCTGGGGGCCCTGGACGAGCAGGAGCGGGAGCGCTTCCGCGGACAGTGGCGCGCCACCCTGGCCGAGAACAAGATGCTTGCGGTCTCCTGGCCGCAGGAGTACGGCGGTGCCGGGCTGACCCTGGTCGAGCAGGTGGTGCTCGCCGAGGAGTTCGCGAAGGCCGGCGCGCCGCAGGGCAGCGAGAACGACGCGTTCGGCATCGGGATGCTCGGCAACACGCTGATCCATCTCGGCACGCAGGAGCAGAAGAAGCACTACCTGCCGCGGATCCTGTCGGGCGAGCAGCGCTGGTGCCAGGGCTACTCCGAGCCCGACGCCGGCTCCGACCTCGCCGGGCTGCGGACAACCGCCGTGCTCGACGGCGACGAGTGGGTGATCAACGGCCAGAAGACCTGGACGTCGGCCGGCCACACGGCCGACCACATCTTCGTGCTCGCACGCACCGACCCGGACGCCCCCAAGCACCGGGGCATCACCTTCCTGCTGGTGCCGATGGACCAGCCGGGCGTCGAGGTGCGGCCGATCCGCAACATGGCCGGCTACTCGCTGTTCAACGAGGTCTTCTTCACCGATGCCCGGACCGCCGCGCACGAGGTCGTCGGCGGGGTCAACGACGGCTGGCGCACCGCGATGGCGCTGCTCGGCTTCGAGCGGGGCGTGACGGCGACGACCGACGCGATCCGGTTTCGGGCCGACCTCGACCGGCTGGTGGCGCTCGCCCGCGAACGCGGCCTGACCGCCGACCCGCGCCTGCGCGACCGTCTGGCGTGGTGCCACGGGCGGGTCGAGGTGATGCGCTTTCGCGGCTACCAGGCGCTCACCCGCTCCCTCGCCGGCCAGCGCCCGGGCCCGGAGTCAGCGATCAGCAAGATCATCTGGAGTGAGTACGCCCAGGCCTACACCGAGCTGGCGATGGAGATCCTCGGCCCGGAGGCGCTGACGATGTCCGGCCAGCGCACCGGCGGGCTGCTGCAGATGCCCGAGCACGGTACGGACAACAGCCCGCGCAGCTGGGTCGAGACGTTCATGGCGGCCCGCGCCGGCACCATCTACGCCGGCAGCTCTCAGGTGCAGCGCAACATCATCGGCGAGCAGCTGCTCGGCCTGCCGAAGGAGCCGCGTCTGGACGCCGGGCCGTTCCGCGAGCTGACCCGCTCCTCCTCGACCGGGCAGGGCTGACATGGACTTCGCCTACGACCCCGACCAGGAGGAGCTGCGCAGCACGGTGCGCCGCTTCCTCACCGACAAGTCGCCGCTGGCCAAGGTGCGCGCCGACGTCGGCACCGAGCTGGGCTACGACCCTGGCCTGTGGAAGCAGATGGCGACCCAGCTCGGCCTGCCCGGGCTGCACCTGCCCGAGGAGCACGGCGGCTCCGGCACCGGCCTGCTCGAGCCGGCCGTCGTGCTCGAGGAGACCGGTCGCGCGCTGGCGTCCTCGCCGTACGCCGCGGTGCTGTTCGCCTCGCTCGCCGTCCTGCACCTCGGCGGCGAGGAGCAGCAGGCCACGCTGCTGCCCGGCCTGGCCGCCGGCGACACGGTCGCGGCGCTCGCGACCGTCGAGCTGGCTAGCCCGACGGGCACCAGCGGGCTGCAGACGACGGCGCAGTACCGCGGCGACGCGGTGACCCTGACCGGCAGCAAGACGCTCGTCGAGCACGGCCACAGCGCCGACGTGCTGCTCGTCAGCGCGACCGGCGACGGCGGGGCGGTGCACCTCTACGTCGTGCAGGGCGACGCCCCCGGCCTGACCCGCACCCGGCTGGACGCCCTCGACCTCACCCGGCCGGTCGCCGAGGTGCGGCTGGACGCGGTGCCCGCCGTCCCGCTCGGCGAGGCGACGGCGCTGGACGGCTTCGTCGACGTGCTGTGCGCCCTGCTGGCCTGCGAGATGGTCGGCGGCACCGCGGCCTGCCTGGACATGGCGACGGCCTACGCCAAGGACCGCTTCCAGTTCAACCGACCGATCGGCTCGTTCCAGGCGGTCAAGCACCGGCTCGCCGAGATGCTGGTGGCCCTCGACGGCGCGCGGGCGGCGGCGCAGTACGCCGTGTTCGCGGCCGACTCCGGAAGCCCCGAGCTGGCAACCGTCGCCCCGCTGGCGAAGGCCGAGGCGTCGGAGGCCTACACCTTCGCCGCCGGCTGGAACATCCAGGTGCACGGCGGGGTGGGCTTCACCTGGGAGCAGAACGCGCACCTGTACTTCCGGCGGGCCTGGGCCGACAGCGCGATGTACGGCGGCCCCGCCGCCCAGCGCGCCCGGCTGGCCGACCGGCTGGCCCTGTAGTGGACCTCGGCCTCCGCGGCCGGACGTTCCTCGTCACCGGCGCCTCCCGCGGCCTCGGGCTGGCCTGCGCCGAGGCACTGGTCGGCGAGGGCGCGCAGGTCGTGCTGTCCGCCCGCGACCCCGCCGCCGTCCGCGCAGCCGCCGACCGGCTCGGCGCCACCGGGGTGGTCGCCGACCAGGCCGACCCCGCCGCCGCCGGCCGGCTGGTCCGGACCGCGCTCGACGCCTACGGCCGGCTCGACGGGGCGCTGGTCAGCGTCGGCGGACCGCCGATGGGCAGCGCGCTCGGGCTGTCCGACGCCCAGTGGCAGGACGCCTTCGACGCGGTCTTCCTCGGCACGGTGCGGCTGTGCCGCGCCGTCGTCGGCGCGCTGCCCGCGGAGGGCGGGTCGCTTGCGCTGGTGCTGTCCACCAGCGTCAAGACGCCGGTCGCCGGGCTGGCGGCGAGCAACGGGCTGCGTCCCGGCCTGGGGATGCTCGCGAAGACGCTCGCCGACGAGCTGGGCCCCCGTGGTGTGCGGGTCAACGGGCTGCTGCCGGGTCGCATCAAGACGGACCGGATCCGGGCGCTCGACGCCGGCCGGGACGCCGCCGACCTCGCGGCCCGGGCCCGGGACATCCCGCTGGGCCGCGACGGCGAGCCGGCGGAGTTCGGCCGGGTCGCCGCGTTCCTGCTGAGCCCGGCGGCGTCGTACGTGACCGGGGCCATGGTCCCGGTGGACGGCGGGTCCCTGCGCGCGCTGTGACCGGCGCCGGCGGGGCCTGCTGACGCAAGCGCCAGGGCCAGCCGAAAATCACTGCGAAAGCGGGCTCAAGGAGCGACGCCACAGTGCCGAAGAGCAAGTGCGGCGGCCTCCGACGGGGAGGCTGCTCAGGGAAAGGCTCCTCCGTGGTCCACACGAAGCACGTCCGTACCGCATGCAGCACCCG
>JAABUN010004548.1_pt1 | contig 18698 bp, 17 predicted proteins | sample 5559311 | NCBI WGS metagenome assembly JAABUN01 (sample SAMN10711877, study PRJNA513370) | rock metagenome | isolation source: Antarctica rocks | place: Antarctica: Victoria Land, Siegfried Peak sud | reverse complement strand
CTTGAGCCGCTCGTACTCGCTGTCGACGTCGTCGACGAGGAACTCGACGATCAGACTGTGGTTGTCCGCAGCACGCGCGGAGTCCTCCCCGAACAGCTGAGTCGTCTGGGTGTGGCCGAACGCTAAGTGCAGGACGGCATCTTCAGCTCGGCGAACACGGGCGTGGAGCGCACCGCCGCAACGCCGGTGACCTGCTCGTAGAACTGGACCACACGCTCCAGGTCGTCGGTGATCATGCGGATCGAGACGAAGTTCATGGTGGCGTCCTTTGGCATATCTAGTCTGTGGTCTTAACTAACGCTACGCAACAGTAGCGTAGTGTTTCTGGCAGAATCAACCCATGGCACGAGAGACGTTCAGCAGTGCTCCGCCGACGCGGCGCTCCGCAACAGCCTCAACGGAGAGCGGCGTCAGCGAGGTTGACTCTCGCGTCCGGCGATCGCGAGATCGGGTGCTGACGACGGCGTACGAACTGCTGAGCGAAAGCGGGGTCGCTGGGTTCACCATCGATGAGGTCGCTCGGCGGTCCGGAGTCGCGAAGACCACCATTTACCGGCACTGGCCCACCCGTGAAGCGCTCGTGATCGATGCCTGTTCTCGGATCACCGCCGAGCAGGAGGTTCCCGATACCGGCTCGTTCGAGGGAGACGTCACGGCGATCCTTACCAACATCGCTCACCTGCTCCGCACAGCCCGGTGGTCCTCGCTCGTGCCCTCGATCGTCGACGCTGCCGAGCGCGATCCGGATTTCGCCGACATCCACAGCAGGATCCAGCACGGACACGCAGCACCGCTCAGAGAAGTCATCGAGCGAGCAGCAGGCAGGGGGGAGTTAAGCGCGACAGCTGACCGCTCGAGCATGGTCGGGGCGCTGCTCGGACCGCTGTTCTACCGCCGCTGGTTCTCACGCGAACCACTCGACGACGAGTTCGTCAAGACGGTCGTCGGAGTCGTCATCGGAACTCAACGAGCCACGGACGATCTCCATCCAGACCTAGGCGCTTCCTCTCGCGCCCAGTAGTCCGAAGTACTTCGGGCCGCCCCCGACAGCTCTGCCTCTGCTCGCCGACGAGAGGAGCCATCGTGATGTGACCGGCAACGCGACCGTGGCAGTACCCATCACCAGACCCTGCGAGCTCTGGCGAACCGGCTCGTCGGCATCCTCCACGGCTACCTCACCTACCGCGGCAGCTACGACGAGCATGTGGCCGTCGGCTAGTTCTGCCCCCAACACCAAGCCGCCGCTTGCCATGTTCAAAGGCGTGGGGTATCTACACGCGGGGACGACGATGACGGCGGCGGCGCGTTGTTTTTGACGAACTTGACAAAAGGGGAGAGGAGGAGGGGGGCAGAGGAGGCGGCGAGGAGCCACCAACGAGAAGAAGCGGAAGATGTAGGAACTCGCTCAGATTGTCGCAGCGGTCAGCGCTTGACTAGGGGAGCGACAACTTGGCCCAGTGTTTGACTTCTCACAATCTTGTCAGAATCCTCAGCATCGCAGACGCAGCCCATCACCAGCCCGAGCATCCTCCCGGTTTCCTACTGACGTCTTCCTCAATTCTGGTGGTTGGGGGCGGCGGCTCAGTCGTTGATGGCCTCGATGCCTAGCCGCTCGAGCTGGTCGAGATGGTTCAGCATCGCCTGGAGTACGTGAGGGGGTGGCCTTCCCACTCGAGGATTTGGCTGACTACCCGGAGTGGCTGCTGGGTGCGGTAGGACCTGGTCGGGTTGCCCGGGAACTTCTGGTCGGTCAAGTTCGGGTCGTCGTCGATGGGGCCGGTGGGATCCACACAGTAGATCCTGCCGGGCCCCTCGCCAACGGCTAGCTCCGCTCCCCAGGTGGCCGCATCCAAAGTCGAGGTCAGGTAGAGAAGTTCGCCTTCTTCCGTTCTCCGTAGTTGGAGCTGTAGCCGGGTTGCAGGAGGTCCCCGGGCGCCAGGTCAGCTCTGGTGGCGTGAAAGAAGGGTCCGGGTCTGGGCTGTTCGAAGTGTCGGCAACGTTCACTGCTGAGCCTGCACGATCAAGTGGAGCGTCCGCCCCTGCCCCCTGTTCACATGAACGGCGCCCGCTGGCTACGGACCGGCCGGTCGATTTGCGCACCTCAATCGTGTACGAGCAGCTCCGTCGGACAGTGCTCGAACCCTTACCCCACGCCACAACGGAGCCCGGGCGTGCGGGGCCCGGGCCGTCGGACTCGGCGGTCTGCGGTGCTGCGTGCCGACTCGGTGTTTTAGGGCTACGAGGTGGTCGCGGCGCCCTGCCGGGCATGCTCAGGTTCCGCTCAGCGCCGCCGGGTGATACTGCAGGCTCCCCCCTGCGTTCAGCAGACCACGACAGCAGTAACGGAGCGGCGATGTCTCTGCCCAGCGATCTGACCGGCGCGGTGGCCGGTCGGGCTCCGGCCGCGGCTGCCCCGGACAGCTGGCACCGGCGCCTGCCGGCGGGTTGGCGTAGTCCCGGTTGGAACAGCCGGGCACTGGGCTTGTGGACGGTCGTCGCCTTGGTCACGTTCTTCGGCGGCACGCTCGTGGAGGACCTCGGGATGCCGGCGCCGCACCTGATCACGGGCCTAGTCGCCGGGCTGGTGCTGGCACTGACCGGGCTGGCCCGGCGCACCGGGGCGGTCCTGCCGCGGGTCGTGTACCTGGCCGGGCAGGCGGTGGCGGGGGTGCTGCTCGGGACGTACTTCTCGCTGCCGGCGCTGGGCCGGGCCGGTTGGGCGCTGGTGCCGCTGGTCGCGGTCACCGTGCTCACCCTGGTTCTGAGCGTCGCCGCTGGGTTGATGCTGGCCCGGCGGACCGGCCTGGACGAGCCGACAGCCGCCCTGGGGATGGTCGCCGGCGGGAGCGCCGGGATCGTGGCCGCCGCCGACGACCTGCACGCCGACGCCCGGCTGGTGGCGGTCCTGCAGTACGTCCGGCTGATCCTGGTGGTGGTTACCGCGCCGCTCCTGGTCCGGTTCGTGCTGGCCCCGCACGGCACCTACGCCGCGGTCGGCGCGAAGGAGATCGAGGCGACTGCCAGCGTGCACGGCTACCTGCTCACGGTCGGGCTGGCTGTCGTCGGCGCGTACGCCGGGAGCCGGCTCAAGGTCCCGGCCGGCGCGCTGATCGTGCCGCTGGTCCTCACCGCTCTCGGCGGTGGGCTGGGGCTGTGGAATGATCTGCAGCCCCCGGAGACCGTCCGTGAACCGGCGTTCATCATTATCGGGCTAGCGGTCGGGCTCGGTTTCGACCTGGCGGTGCTCCGCCGCGTCGCCCGGGCAGCGCCGCTGGCGTTAGGCGCGATTGTCGGGATCATCGTCGCTTGCGGAGCGCTCGCCGCGGCGGTCGCCGCGGTCACGCACGTGAGCCTGCTCGACGCCTACCTGGCGACCACGCCGGGCGGGATTAACGCGGTGCTCGTCACCGCGTTCGCCGCCGGCGCGAACACCAGTCTCGTGTTCGGGCTGCAGGGACTGAGGCTGTTCGTGATGGTTCTGGCTGCGCCGGTCTTGGTGCGCTGGCTCCTGCGGCGCAGCGCACGGCGCGCTGGCCGAGCTAGGTGACTAGTCACCCACGACGAAGGCCGATGCGAGCTGCGACCCTATCGCTTACCCCATACCTTCCGCACGGCGCGCCAGGCCACGCCCACGCCACAGGCGGATGTAACGCTTTCACGGGGCTGTCACGAACCGAACGATGGTTACGACTGACCCGCCGCTCTCACCGCTTTTGCGGCTCGGGCAGCAGGTTCTACCCGGAGTGTCGGCCGATTCGAGAGCTTGAACGCCCGCTACCGGCGCGCCGTCCGCGCTCGCGGGCACTTCCCGACCGAGCAAGCCGCTCGGAAGTGCCTGTACCTGGTCACCCGATCCCTTGACCCCACAGGCCAGGGCAGAACACGATGGACGATGCGCTGGTTGAAGTCGGCCCGGGGCGCGGTGTCGGTATTGCTGCCGATCCGTTTCCCCAGGCCGCTCGCCGAACCGGGCGTGCGCCTTTCAACGCACCCGGCTCTCCACGGTCAGCCGTGGGGTGGTGTTCGTTCGCAGGTAGGGGTTGGGGATCTTGTCGCCTCGGTATCGGTACCGGGTAACGGTCACCGACCCTGGATTGAACACGATCACTCCGTCGGCACCGAACGGTAGCCATGCCCCGCTGGGAGTGGTGAAACGGCGACGGAACTGAGTCCACCTCCAGCGGTGTCGTTTGCGAAGCCACCTGATCAGCCGCCAGTTCACGAAATGGCGAAGCCGGCTCAGGGTGTGCTTGCAGACGGCGTGGCGGAAGTAGTTGGTCCAGCCGCGCAGGATCTGGTTGATCCTGGTGATCACCGTTCCAGGTGTGCCTGCGAGACCCGGTGGGTCAGCCCACGAATCTTCGCCTTCACCGACCGGAACGGACGGTCGGCGATGAATGTGTAGACGTACCACTTGTTCGTTCCCCGTTTACGTTTCCACTGGATGTGGAAACCGAGGAAGTCGAACCCATCGGACAGGTGCACGATCCGCGTCTTGGCCTCGGACAACCTGAGGCCCAGAGGTTGGAGCACCTGCGCGATGGTCTCGCGGAGGGTTTCGACGTCACCTCGGTTCCCGTGCACCAGCACGACGAAATCGTCGGCATAGCGCACGATCCGCCAGGTCGGCAGACCCAGTTGGCGGCGTCGGTGACGCCGATAGGTGGTGCCCATCTCCCGGTCTGGCCGCCACGGTCCCATCAGATGCTCATCGAGCACGCTGAGGGCAATGTTGGCCAGCAGGGGGACAGGATGCCGCCCTGCGGGGTGCCGGTGTCGGAGTCGTGCAGATCACCGGTCTCAGTCATGATCCCGGCCTTCAAGAACCCTTTCACCAACGCCAGAACGCGTTTGTCCTTCACCCGGGCCCGGACGCGGTCCATCAAGGCGGTGTGATCGATCATGTCGAAACACGCCTCGATGTCGGCGTCCAGCACCCAGTGATAGCCCTGGGTGCCGAGGCGGTGGATGTCGGCAAGCGCGTCATGAGCCCGCCGCTGCGGCCGGAACCCATAGGAGACCGGCAGAAAGTCGGCCTCGAAGATGGCTTCCAGCACCAGCTTCAGCGCCGCCTGGACCACCCGGTCAGCGATCGTGGGAATGCCGAGCTTACGCAGCTTCCCCGACCCGCCGGGCTTAGGGATCATCCGCTGACGCACCGGCAACGGCCGGAACGTCCCCGTTTTGATCTGGGTGCGGAGATCGTCCAGGAACCCCCGGACACCGAGATACTCCTCGACCGAGGCGACGGTCCAACCGTCCACCCCTGCCGTGTGAGCGCCCCGGTTGCCCGCGACCCGGGCGAACGCCCTCAACAGCGTCGCCGAGTCATGCACGAGATCGAACAGGTCATCGAACCGGCGGCCAGGATCAGCCGCCGCCCAACAGTGCAGTTTGGTCTGCATCTCCGATACCCGCAGGAGCGATCCCGACTCGGGCCACTCGAGCGCGGCGCCACCGTTTGGTAGCGCATCTTTCGGCATTACAACCCCCTCCTGCGTCTGACCGCTGTCGCCCTTCCCCATGTGACCGGCTTTCCCGCCCTCGGAGTACTACGGCGACTCCGCCCCACCCACGGTCATCAGTCGACGGTGGACCTGTCCCACCCACGGCGATGGCTTCGCCGACGGCTGGGACGACCACGGGCGGTTCCCGTGTTCACTGCTGCTCGCTCAATCGAGGAGGAGCCTGGCTCTGCCCCTGCGGCTTCGCCGTGCCTACGCCGCAGACCTTCAGCACGGCCTTCCCAGGGTTGGGCTTCACCAACCCCATGAAGTTCCCCACCCCAACGATGTCGAGGGGGGATGCGCCACTCCCGGCCCAGATCCGCCAGGTTCGAGCCGGTCTAGCGTTGAGGGGCTTTACACCACCAGTTCCTCACGTACTCCTCTCGATCACGCTCGCCGGGCCCACGCCATCTGGCAGTGCTGACGCATCCCGGCTTTGTCGGGGCTGCTCCCACCCTTACCGGCACCTCCCGGCTCAGGCTGCCCCCAGCTTCAGCAGGCCGCTGCGACGGCCCACAGGTGCAGGTCTCCCACCGCCACTCAAACAGCAGCGCCTCACGGCGCACGAAGCCCGCCCTGAACGCCTTCGCCATCACCTTCGCCGACCGCATGCCAGCCGCCCAAGACCGCTGACGTGGAAACCGCCACTTACACCGTTCATCGGACAGTCCCGCTGTTCGCCGAGACGGTTCTCGACTGGTTCGCGGCCTTGCGTTGATGGCGCCCTCGCGCCGGGGCGTCGCGCTAGCTTGCGTGGTTCAGGCGGCTGAGTTGATGAGCTCGTCCGGTGTTGAGGTGGCGACCTGGCTCTTTCCGTGGGTGTTTGGTGTGGCCGGGGTCTTTGTTCCCAGCCCCGCCGCGGTGGGCTGGCTGGAGATGGCGGGTGGGTGCCGTCGGGTGCTGCGGGCGGATCGTAGTTCGGCGTAGCGCGACTCGAAGGTGTCGAGGGTGTGGCTGATGGCGTGCTGATCGGCCATGGTCCGGCTGGCCAGACCCATCCAACGCCGTAGCGCCGGCTGGCTGAGCAGGCGGGCGATGTGGTCGGTCAGCTCTCGGGTGTGACCGGGGGTGTAGAGGTAGCCGTTGTGGCCTTCGGTCACCAGGTGGGGGAGGGCCATGGCGTCGGCGGCGATCACGGGCTTGCCGGCTGACATGGCTTCGAGGGTGGCGAGGCTCTGCAGCTCAGCCGTACCCGGCATACAGAAGACGTCGGCTCCGCGGTAGGCGGCGGCGAGCTCGGACTCATCGACCCGGCCGGCGAAGGTGACGCGACCTGTCAGGCCGAGCTGAGCGGCCAGCACCTGCAGCTGGTGTTTCTGGGTGCCGGTGCCGACGATGTTCAAGCGGGCCGGCACCCTGGCAGGGAGCGCGGCGAAGGCGTGCAGAAGCTCGTCGATCCGCTTCTCGGTCTCGAGCCGGCCGACGAACAGAACGGTGGGGATGACGTTGCTGGGGCTGGTGAGGTCCTCCTGCCAGAAACGGTTGGGGTCGATGCCACAGGAGATGGCCTCAGCGGTCAGGCCGGCGGCGGTGTCGAGCAGTTGGACCGCTCTCAGGGTGGGTGCGGTGACCAGGTCGGCCTGGCGGTAAACCGACGCCAGGTCACGCCACGCCCAGCGGCTGGCGACGGCGTTGGACCGGCCGAGGAAGGGGACGTGGTCGAAGACATTTTCGGGCATGAAGTGGTTGGTGGCCACCAAAGGGTAGGAGGCCTGCTTGGCGGCTCGGGCGAGCTGTCGGCCGATGAGCACATGGGACTGGAGGTGCACGACGTCGGGTTGTACCGCGTCGAGGACACCGCGGATGGCGCGACCGCTGATGCGGGGGTCGCTGACCCGGAAGCCGTTGGACCGGGGCCAGCGGAAGGACTGGAGCCGGTGGACATGGATGCCGGCCTCGACGTAGGTCCGGGCGGCTCCGTCAGCGGAGGGCCAGATGACGGTGACCCGGTGCCCGCGGGAGGCGAGGCCGCGGGCGAGGCGGTCAGTGAAGTTGGCCGCCCCGGTGATGTACTCGGGGTACTGGTCGCCGCCGATGAGGATCTTCATGCGCGTGGCCTTTCGAGTTCGTTCTCGAGCAGATGTTGGTTTCTGAGCGGTCAGTGGACGGCGGCGAGGACCCGCGCCGGTTCCCGGGCAGGGTCAGGGAGGGCTGCGGGATGGTGAGTGGCCAGCAGCCGGACGCCCGCCGCGGCGGTGACGGCGCAGCCACCCATGGCCAAGACGACGACCGGGCGAAGGTTCAGTCCTTCCCCGAGCAGGCCGGCGCTGAGCAGGATCGCCACCAGCGGGTCACCGACGGTGAGGACGCCGATGACCACAGCGGCCGGACCGGAGGCGTAGGCCTGCTGCACGGCCCACGCCCCGAAAGCGAGCGCACCCGCGGCGGCGAGCCCGGCAGTGATCACCAGAGGTGACAGAAGGGCTGCGCTGTCGGCGGCGACGGCTCGGGAGATCAGGCGGATGAGCGCGGAGCTGAAGCCGAAGCTGATTGCGCCGACACTGGCGTAGCCGAAGCTGTGGGCTAGACCCTGCCGAGCTCTGGCCGCCATCTCGAGCCCGGCGGCGGCTGCGGCGACGACGAACAGAGCAGTCAGGAGACCGGTCAAGGTCACGGGAGAGCGGCCAGCCTGGGCGGTGCCGCCGGCGAGCAGGACGAAGACGCCGGTACCGGCCACGGCCAGGGCGGCGCCGGTGACCACGGAGCGGGTCGGTCGCGTGTGGGCGGCGTGGGCGGCCAGCAGCACCGCCGACGGAACGGCGAGGATGCCGATCGGTTGGACCACGCTGACCGGGGCCAGCAGCAGTGCGGACACGTGCAGCAGGGTGCCGGCGGCGATCAGTCCCCAGCCGGTGAGCCAGCGCCGCTGCCGGGCCAACCAGCGGAACGACTCGACTCCGACACCGGTGTGCCGGGTCGCTCCCGCACCGTCTTGGTCACTGATGGCGTCCACGACAGCGCGCTGTTGGAGGAACGCGCCGGAGGCGAAGCAGAGTGCGGCGATCATCGCGAGGACTACCGCCAGCGCGGTGGGTATCCAGGGCGCGGAGCCGAACACGGTCGTCCTCTCGTGACCACCTCCCCTCGACTCGGTGAGCCTGTCTGGCTTGCGGAGGTGACGCTGTGTGGGTGGTGAACCTGCACGTCCCACACTCCTCGCGCTCGAGTCGGGAGTCGTCGTCTCGACGCGGTAACCGCCCTACTGCGGCTGTCGTAGATCCGGCTCGGGGTCCGGGCCGCATGCCGTGCGTGCCTTCGGTTAGGTGACGACTTGCGGCGCTCTAGGCTGGAATCGCTCGGCTTGCTCTTCTTCACCAGGTTCTGGCGCGGAGCGGCGACCTCAAGGGGGATCGTGACGCTGGTCGGCCCGCAGCAACCACATCCAACGGAGGGTGCGCCACATGAAGGTTGTCTCGTCGCCCTACCAGGCCTTGCTCGCCCTGAACCAGGGGAAGCGGCACGAGCTGTCGGTGGTGGGCACTCGGACCCGCTACTGGACCTACGGACCGCCGACAGCGCGCCACACTGTCGTGATGGTGCACGGCTTTCGGGGCGATCACCACGGGTTGGAGCCGGTGATCGCGCACCTGGCCGACTATCGCGTCGTGGCCCCCGACCTCCCTGGCTTCGGTGAGTCGGACCCCTTCCAATACAAGGGGCACTCCGTCGACAGCTACGGTGACTGGCTGACGTCGTTTGTCGCGCAGTTGCCCGCGGAATCTGAGGCGGTGTTGCTGGGGCATTCTTTCGGCTCGGTGGTCGTCGCTGCTGCACTGGCCCGGGGCCTGGGGGCCTCGCGCGTGGTTTTGGTGAACCCGATCGGGGCGCCGGCGCTGAGCGGCTCACGGGGGATCCTGTCGCGGCTCGCGGTCCTCTACTACCGGCTGGGAGCGGCCCTGCCGGAACGTCTGGGCGCGGCGTTGCTGCGCAGCAGCTTGGTCGTCCGGGCGATGAGTACGCTGTTGTCGAAGTCGAGGCGGCGTCCGTTGCGTCGCTGGATTTTGGCTGAGCACTTGCGCTATTTCAGCGTCTTCGCCGATCGGCAGATGGTGGGAGAGGCGTTCGAAGCTTCTGTGGGCGACGACGTCAGTGCGTACGCGTCACGCATCGTGGCGCCCGTGCTGCTGGTCGGCGGTGACTGCGACGACATCACCCCCGTCGCGGTCCACCGCCGGTTGGTGTCGCTGTTCCCCGCTGCGGAGCTGGTGATGATTGCCGGTGTCGGGCACCTCATCCACTACGAGGCACCTGACCAGGCCGCGCAGGCGATCCGGGTGTTCGTTGAGGCGGATCGGTGAAGGTTGTCGTGGACTGCCGTTACGTTCGGCTGGGTCCGCCGGACGGGATCAGCCGGTATACGATCGGCATCGTCACCGCGCTCGCCGAGCGGCATCGGGTCACCATGCTGGTCAGCGATACCCGTCAGCTGGCCAGGCTGCCCGACCTGCCGCACGTGCTGGTCAGCGACCCGACCAGCCTCCGGGAACCATGGGTGGCCCGGCAGGTCAACCGGCTCGCACCGAGCGTGGTCTTCTCCCCGATGCAGACCATGGGGTCATGGGGCCGGCGGTACCGGCTGGTCCTCACCTTGCACGACCTCATCTACTACTACCACCCTCAACCGCCTCCACGGTTCGCTCGGCCACTGCGGCTGCTGTGGCGGGTTTACCACCTGAGCTGGTGGCCGCAGCGGATGCTGCTGAACCGCGCCGACGCTGTGGTCACGGTCTCCCGCACCACCCAACAGTTGATGGTCCAGCACCGCCTGACCCGGCGGCCGGTCACCGTCGTCCCGAATGCCGCCGATCCGCCGCCACCGCCGGACCGTGAGACCGACAACTCCGACTCCCGGTCCCTGGTCTACACCGGCACCTTCATGCCGTACAAGAACGTTGACGTCTTGGCCAGGGCGCTGCACGAGCTGCCCGGCTTCACGCTGCACCTGATCAGCCCGATCACCTTCGCGGAGCGCTCTCAGCTCGAACGGCTGGCTCCGCCGTCCTCAGTCGTCTGCCATCACGGAGCGACCGACGAGGACTACCAGCAGACTCTGCGCGGCGCGTTTGCGCTGGTGACGGCCTCCTACGACGAAGGGTTCGGCATCCCGCTGGTGGAGGCGATGGCCATCGGCATCCCCGTGGTAGTCAGCGACATCGCCATCTTCCGCGAGGTCGGCGGTTCAGCGGCGCTGTTCGTCGACCCCGCCGACCCGGCCGCCTTCGCTCGCGCCGTCTTGTCGCTGACTGACCCCAACCAGTGGCGGCACCGGTCGGAGCTCTGCCGTCAGCAGAGCCGGCGCTTCTCCTGGGACACCTCAGCCGAGCTGCTGCTTACCCTCTTGACCGAGGTCGTCGCCATGGCCGATTCGCCGGGCTTCTAGCGCCCGACCAGCCCGCTCTGAAAGGCAAGGACGACGAGCTGGGCGCGGTCGCGGGCGTGCAGCTTCATCATGGCCCGGTTGACGTGGGTCTTGACGGTGAGCGGGGACAGGAACAGGTCGCCGGCGATCTGGTCGTTGCTGAGGCCCTGAGCCACGAGCCCGACGAGCTCGCGCTCCCGTTCGGTGAGTCCCGCCATGCTCGGTGGTGGGGCGCTCGGCTCCTGGTCGGGGACGGCGAGGTAATGACTGATCAAGGCCCGGGTGGCTCTCGGTGAGAGCAGCGCTTCGCCGGCAGCGACGGTGCGGATGGCGGCGAGCAGTTCGGTTGGGGCTGCCCCTTTGCCGAGGAAGCCGCTGGCGCCGGCGCGTAGGGCGAGGAGGACATTCTGGTCCAGCTCGAAGGTGGTCAGGACCAGAACACGGACGCCGGCGAGATCCTCGTCGGCGGTGATCAGCCTGGTGGCCTCGATGCCGTCCAGGTCGGGCATCCGGATGTCCATCAGCACCACATCGGCCCGGCGCTGCCGGGCTAGCGTGACGGCTTCGCGTCCGGTGGTCGCCTCCCCGACGACCTCGAGGTCGTCCTCGGAGTCGATCAGGGTGCACAGCCCGGCGCGGATGAGGCGCTGGTCGTCGGCGACCACCACGCGGGTCGCTGTCATGGCACGGTGACCGTGGTAGGCAGGGTCAGCCGGACGCGGAACTCGCCCGCCTCGTCGGAGCGCACCTGGAGGTCCCCGCCCACCGCGGCCGCGCGTTCGCGCATGCCGGTGAGCCCGTTACCTGTGCCCAAGCGTTCGGCAGCAGGCTGTCGCAGCGGGTTGACCACGTCGAGCACGACGTCGGCGGGGGTGTAGGTGACGGCTACTCGGGCGCAGGGGCCGCCGTGCTTGTGGGCGTTGGTGAGCGCTTCTTGCAGCACGCGGTAGGCGACGAGGTCGGCGTTGCCGCTGAGCTGCCGCGGTTGTCCGGCTCTCAACAGCTGCACCGGCAAACCCGCGTCGACATAGAAGCGAACCAACTCGTCGAGCTCGCCTAGACCTGGTGCGGGTAGGCCCGGCTGGTCCTGGTCGTCGGGGTGACGCAGAACGCTGAGGATGCCGGCAAGCTCGTCGAGGATGGTGGCGCTGGCCTGCTGGACCTGGTGCAGCGCCTGTTGCGCCGCCTGTGGCTGTTTGAGGATGAGGTGACCGGCCAGGCCGGCCTGGACGCTGACCACCGCGACGTGGTGGGCGACGACGTCGTGCAACTCGCGGGCGATCCGTAGCCGTTCTTCCACCACCTGGCGCCAGGCCTCCTCCTCCCGGGTGCGCTCGGCCCGGTCGGCTCGCTCCTCAGTGGCGGCGAGATAGGCGCGTCGGCTGCGGACCGCGTCCCCGAAAGCGGCCGCGATCGCGCCCGATGTGATCAGCCCTGTCGCACCATCCAGGAAGTATCTGGCATCTTCGGTCCTGGATGTCACAGCGACCGCCGCGAGCAGGGCCAGCGCGGACAACACGAAGGCGCGCACCGTGGTGCGTCGGTCCGTGGCTACAGCAACCGTGTAGAGGGCCACAACCTCCGCGACGGTGTAGACGGGTAGGCCGCCCGCGAGCACGACGGCGGCAGCGGTGGCCAGGACGACCGCCGTGAAACTGGCTCGCGGCCGCAAGCGCCGGGTGACCAACGCCAAGCAGGCGGCGCCGGCCGCCACCGTCGCGGCCAGGGGAACCTGCTGCCCCGGTATGGCGTCCGGGTTGGGGGCCACCACGGTGACCACTCCGATCACTGCGGCGAGAGCCGAGTCAACGGCCAGTGGGTGCCGACGCAGCACGCCACGCAACCGCTCCACCTGGACCATGACATCAGCCTAGGGCGGGAGTGGCCGGGCCGCGTCGTCTGAACGCAGTAGCCGCAGCTGATCGCGGGAACGGACGCGGCCACGACCGCCACGAGCAGCTAGGTGCCCAGCCACGGCGGAAGGCGCCGCCCGAGGACAGCGATCCCGGGGGACGGCTCAGCTGCCATCGCGCTAGTTCCTTCCTCTGGTCGCATATCCCCGACTCCAGTGTCGCAGCCGCCTCGGGTCGACGACACTACGCGCTGGAGTACCCGGAGCTACCCCGCCCGCGGTATCCCGGCCGGTGGCGCCCGCCGCCCGTACGGCAGGCGCGGCACCAATAGATACCGCTGCGAGGGGATGTCGCCGAGGCCGTCGGCGCGAACGATGGGAGGTGCCCGAACGCCATCACTCGTCAGGAGAATCATGCCCGTTCCCGTCCTCGCAGCCCGCAACGTCTACAAGACCTACGGCCGCGGCTCCGGCAAGTCGACTCTGATGCACCTGCTCGCCCTCCTCGACCAGCCGACCGTCGGCGCTATCGAGCTCAGTGGCCGCGACGTCGCCAGCCTCAAGGGCGACGAGCTCAACCACACCCGGAACGCCACCTTCGGCTTCGTCTTCCAGCAGTTCTTCCTGACTCCGCACACCTCCGTGCTCGACAACGTGACGCTGCCGTTGCGCATCGCCGGCGTAAGGGCTGCGGAGCGTCGGCGGCGCGGGATGGCGGCGCTGGAACAGCTCGAGCTGAGCGACAAGGCGACGAGCAGGGCCAACGACCTCTCCGGCGGCCAGAAGCAGCGGGTGGTCATCGCCCGAGCGCTGGTCAACCACCCGCGGGTGCTGTTTGCCGACGAGCCGACCGGCAACCTCGACAGCACCACTGGAGTTGTGGTGGAGGACATCCTGCTCGACCTGAACCGCCGCCAAGGCATCACCTTGATCGTCGTCACCCACGACGACGACCTGGCTCGGCGGCTCGACCGGCAGGTTTACCTGCGGGACGGCCGGATGGTCAATGAGCGCGGCGTCGAGGTCGACCAGGAAGGGCTCGCCGCATGAGCATCTACGATCTGGTCCGGGCTGCCGTCGGCAACAGCTTCCGCAGCATGGGCCGCACCATGTTGACCGTCGTCGCCATCGTCATCGGAGCCTTCACCCTCACCCTGACCAACGGTGTCGGCAACGGCATCAGCTCCTACATCGACTCCACCATCTCCGCGATCGGGGCGAGCGACGTGCTGACGATCACCAAGGCCAAGCCGGACGGAACCGGGCCCCAGCGCTACGACCCGAACAAGGCGGTGGTGAGCACCGGCGATGGAGGACCCGACGAGTCCGGCACGGTTACCGCGATCACCACGGCCGACTTGGCGCAGCTGCAGGGGGTGGACGGGGTGGACTCGGTGGCCCCGGTCCTGACGGTACGGCCGGACTACGTCGCCTACGGCGGCGGCCTGCCATACCAGTTGAGCATCGGCGGCTTGGTGCCGGGAACCACGCTGCAGCTGGCTGCCGGTGTCCAGCCGCAGTGGGACAGCACGCAGCGGCAGATGGCGCTGCCTGAGAGCTTCGTCGCCCCGCTGGGTTTCCGCAGCGACGCCGACGCGGTCGGCACGACCATCACCCTCGGCGTGACCGACGCCACTGGCAAGCGGTCGACCCTCACCGCCACGGTCGTCGGCGTCGCAGCCAAGGGACTGGTGGGCGGCGATGTCGCGAGCGCCAACCACGCGTTGACTCAAGTGCTGTACGAACGCCAGAGTGTCGGGCTGAGCACCACCACCAAGCAAAACTACGCGGAGGCGATCGTCCGCTTCCCCGCGACCGACAGCGCGGCCCAGGTCGCCCAGCTGAAGACTCGCCTGGCCGATCTCGGGTACGAAGCGCAAACCGTCGACGACCAGATCGGCTCGTTCAAGAGCGTCATCGATGCGGTCGTGCTCGTGCTGGACGGGTTCGCGGTGATCGCCCTGCTCGCCGCCGGGTTCGGCATCGTCAACACCATGATGATGTCGGTCCGGGAACGGACCCGCGAGATCGGCCTGATGAAGGCGATGGGCCTGGGCAGCGGCCGCATCTTCGGACTGTTCAGCCTGGAGGCGGTATTCATCGGGCTGCTGGGCAGTGCGCTCGGGGTCGGGCTGGCGATAGGGGCAGGCGCCATCACCAACACGGTCCTGGCCGGCAACCTCCTCGCGAACCTTCCCGGGCTGACATTGCTGTCCTTCCCGCTGATCTCGGTGGCGGTGATCGTGTCGCTGATCCTCGCCATCGCCTTCCTCGCTGGCACCACGCCCGCGCTTCGCGGCGCCCGGCAGGACCCGATCGAGTCGCTCCACTATGAGTGACCTCGTCGGGCCACGGCCGGTGCCGGGAAGGACCTCCTGATGCCCGTCGTCCTCACGTTCCTGGTCTACGCCGGCCGCATCCTCAGCAGGCCGATGGATGCGCGTCTGAAGCAGCGTCAGGCCGGCCCGTTCCTGGTGCTCGCCCTCGCGGTCGTCATCCCGGCGCTGTGGGTGCAGTTCCGGCCGACGGGGCTGGCCACGCTCTACTTCTGGGGCGAGCTCGCCGGGGTGTGGGTGATCTACCTGCTGAGCTGCTCGTTGGTACTGGCCACCCGGGCCCGGTGGCTGGAGCCGTGGTTCGGCGGGCTCGACCGCATGTACCTGTGGCACAAGCGGGCCACGGTCCTGGCCACGGTCGCGCTGGCCCCGCACCTGCTCACCGGCAGCGGCGCCACGCGCTCGTACGACAGCCCGGTGGGGCTGGGCCTCGGGGTGGTCGCGCTGCTCGGCCTGCTCGCCCTCGTGCTGGTCTCGCTCCCACGCGTGGAGAAGACCCTGCGCCTGCCGTATCGGTGGTGGCTGTTTCTCCACCGGCTGACCGGGATGTTCGTGCTGGTCGCCCTGGTCCACGGGGTGCTGCTCGACAGGGTGGTCGGCGGCTCCCCGCTCCTGATGACTGTCTACCTGATCATTGGAGGCATCGGGGTGCTGGCGTATGCCTACGCCGAGCTGGTGATGCGCCGGCGGGCGCCGACGGCGAGCTACGTCGTCGACCGTGTCGACCGGCCCTCAGCGACGATCCTCGACCTGACGCTGGCGCCGGTTGGCGGGGCAGTAGCCCTGCGGGCCGGTCAGTTCGTGTTCCTGAGGGTTGGAGGAGACGACGCGAGTCGTGACCGCCCCTTCACCGTCGCCGGCTCGGACCCTCACGGCGGGCTCCGGCTGACTATCCGGTCGCGCGGCCGCGGCACCACCGCGATGCATGCCCGCCTCAAGCCCGGGCTGCCGGCGAGCGTCACTGGGCCGTACGGGATGTTCGACTACACACTCGGCCGGGACCACCAGGTCTGGGTCGCGGGCGGCATCGGGATCTCCCCGTTCCTGGCCTGGCTCAGCGCGCTCCACGCGGACGACGCGTACCGGGTCGACCTGTTCTACAGCACTGCCACCGAGGCTGACGCGGTGTACCTCGACGAGTTGCACGCGGCCGAGAGACGGCTGGCTCCGGTGCTGCGGGTGCACCCTGTGTTCACCCGCGCCGAGGGCCACCTCACCGCCGCCACGATCGCCGCCCTGACCGACCTCACGGCCGGAACCCACGTGTTCCTCTGCGGCCCCGATCCGATGGTGCGGACCCTTGGCCGCGACCTCCACCGCCGGGGCGTGCCTCGCGACTACATCCATAGCGAGACCTTCTCGTTCCGGTAAGCCCGTACGCGACCCCTCCTCGTCCCCTGCTCTCACTCGTGTCGTCGTCGCTGATGGGCGCCCGCGCTACCCCGTCGGCGGTACCCGTTCGTGGGTCGAACGTCGTACGGCCAGCCGGGTGGGCGAAACCCGTACCGCGCACGCGGTAGCCACGGTTACTGCCGCCAGAGGATGCCCTAGGAACCGGTGAGGGGGAGTCTGAAGGTGACCTCCTACCAAGACCTGGCCTCGCACAAGGGCTGCCGTACATCCCCCGCGGATGACCAGAAGCGGCCGGCTTACGGCCAGATCTTGGAGCTGTCCGAGCTCGTCATCGGGCGCAAAGTCGCGCTCCCCGTCCTACAACCAAGGAGTACATCGTGAGCACTTCCCATGTCCCAGCGTCGACGCCAGCCGCCGACCTTGGTCGTCCCTCTGCCGGCTCAAGAATGCTCAGCAAGGTGCCCCAGATCACCGTCCTGTTCTGGGTCATCAAGATCCTCACCACCGGAATGGGGGAGTCCGCCTCGGACTGGCTGTTGAACAGAGGCGAGGGGCTCCCCGGGCTGGGCGTTGCTGGGGCGCTGGCCATCGATGCGGCCATCTTCGTCGTCGCCTTCGTCTTGCAGTTCTCCGTCCGCCGCTACATACCGGCGGTGTACTGGCTCGCCGTGGCCGCGGTGGGCATCGTGGGAACGGTCGTCGCCGACATCACGCACTTCATCCTCGGCGTGCCGCTCTGGGCGACGACGACTGCGTACGCCGGAGTTCTCGCCGTCAACTTCGTGCTCTGGTACCGGTCGGAGAAAACCCTGTCGATCCACAGCATCTATACCCGTAGACGTGAGGTGTTCTACTGGATCGCGGTGTTCTTCACCTTCGCGCTGGGCACCGCGGTCGGCGACTTGACCGCCTCGGCCTGGAATCTGGGCTTCCTCGGGTCGAGTGTCCTGTTCCTCGTGCTCATCGTGGTGCCCGCGGTCGCCCACCTGCGGTTCCGGGTCAACGCCGTCTTCACGTTCTGGTTCGCCTACCTCCTCACCCGGCCACTCGGGGCGTCGATCGCCGACTGGCTTGCGGTCGTGCCGGAGGAGGGTGGCCTGAACCTTGGGGCGGGACCGGTCACCTGGGTCGCGACCGTCCTGATCGTCGCTCTAGTCGGATACCTCTCGGTGACCCAGAAGCGGCACACCCCGGTCCAGGCCGACGAACACGATGTCATCACCACGGCTCCGGCGGCCGGGCCGGCTACCCCTCCGGTCGAGAGTCCCGCCCGCCCGCGGCGCACCCGCAACGCGGCCTGACCGTGACTGGGCGGTGCGCCATCGCACCGTCCCGCCCGTCGGGACCCCACTACTGCCACCACAGCAACCTGAGAGGGACCATCAACCATGACTCACCACAGCGGCACCCCTGAGCCCGACAGCGAGAACAACTTGCGAGGTAACCCGTTCCACGTCAGCGGACGGTTTCGGACACCGATCGCGGGGCCCCTTGGGGACCTGGTCACCGAGGGTGAAGCACTGGCTCGCCTCCCCTTCGTCGGGGTTACCAACCACGGTTCCCCCGAACGAGGCCTGTTCGAGCTCACCGGAGACGGTCCTTCCACCGCGCCGATCGCCGCGGCTGCGTCGGCCTTTCTCGCCGTACTCGACCCACGTCAACGCGTCGAGGGCACCTTCCCCCTGGAGAGTGAGAACTGGCGGCGCTGGTCGAACATCGCACCGAACGTGATGCGTCACGGGCTGCTGCTGGAGAACCTCAGCGACCGGCAGAGGGACGGCGCGCTCGACCTGCTCCGCGCCACGTTGAGCCCTGAAGGCTACGCGACCGCCCGAGGCGTCATGAGACTGAACCACACGATCGCAGAGATCACGGGCGACGACGAGCAGTACGGGGAATGGCTCTACTGGCTGTCGCTGTTCGGCAGTCCCGATCAGAAAGGACCTTGGGGTTGGCAGATCGACGGACACCACCTTGTGGCCAACTGCCTTGTGATCGGGAACCAACTGGTCACCACCCCCTTGTTCTGGGGCAGCGAACCCGTCATCGCCACCACCGGCACGAACGCCGGTACGATGCTCTTCCGAGCCGAGGAGGCTCTCGGTCTTGCCGTGGCGAACTCCCTGACCTCTCGTCAACGCCTGCTCGCCGTCCTCGGGGACGAACTACCGGAGGAGGTGTTCACCCGTGCCTATCGCGACAACTTCGAGATGCGTTTCGACGGCATCGCCTTCGGTGACCTCGCGGACAATCAACAGGCGCTGCTGCTACAGCTGATCGGGGTCTACGTG
>JAABUN010004547.1_pt1 | contig 18700 bp, 18 predicted proteins | sample 5559311 | NCBI WGS metagenome assembly JAABUN01 (sample SAMN10711877, study PRJNA513370) | rock metagenome | isolation source: Antarctica rocks | place: Antarctica: Victoria Land, Siegfried Peak sud | reverse complement strand
CGCCCAACGCGTCGAGCGAGGCCGCCCCGTGCCGGCGCAGCAGCGGCGCCAGCCGGGTTTCCAGCATGTATCCCTGGTCCGGGGTCAGCAGCAATCCGGATCGGGCCTGCGCCAGGCCGGCGATGCAGGCGAAGGTCTCCGGCCTCATGGCGCCCCTCGCACCTCGCCGTGGCAGGCGGCCAGCAGCAGCCCGGCCAGTGCCTCGGGCGGCAGCAGGGCGCGGGCCAGGCCGGCGCGGGCCACCGCGCCGGGCATCCCCCAGACCACCGAACTCGCCTCGTCCTGCGCCAGCACGGTGCCGCCGGCGGCGGCGACCGCCTGGCAGCCGGCCAGCCCGTCCTGCCCCATGCCGGTCAGGATCACCGCCAGGACCGGCCCCGTGGCGGCCAGGCTGCACAGCATCGGATCGACCGCCGGGCGGCAGAAGTTCTGCGGCGGGCCGTCGGTCAGCCGGGCGACCAGTCCGCCGCCGGCGGGCGCGGCCTCGGCCAGCAGGTGGCGGTTGCCGGGTGCGAGGTAGAGCCGGCCGGGCAGCAGCGGCGCGCCGCACGCGGCCTCCTCGCAGGGCAGCCGGCCGATGCGGTTCAAGTGGTCGGCCAGCAGGGTGGTGATCCCGGCCGGCATGTGCTGCACCACCAGGACCGGCACCGGGATTGGCCGGTTCAGGCCAAGCAGCAGCGCCGCCAGTGCCTGCGGGCCGCCGGTGGAGCAGCCGATGCCGATCGCCAAGGGCGGCGCCGGATTGCTTGGCGCCAGACTGCCTGGCGCCAGCCTGCTTGGCGACGGCCCGGACGGCGCACCCGCGACGGTGAAGGCGGGAGTGGCGGAGCCGGCGGGGTGGCAGGCCGTGGCGGCCGGGCGGTCGCCGGACCATGGCGCCGGTCGGCTCCCGCCCGGCAGCCGCCCCCGGCCGGCCCAGCCCTTCACCTTGGCCAGCAGTTCCGCCTGGAAGGCCGGGTCCGCGAGGCCGCCCCCGGCGGCGCCAGGCTTCGGCAGGTAGTCCACCGCGCCGGCCCGCAGCGCCGCCATCGCCGCCGCGGCGCCCCGCTGGGTCAGCGCGCTGGCGACGATCACCGCCGGCGGCGGCTGGCCCGGCGGCTGATCCGGCAGGGCGCGCAGCAGTAGCGGCAGCGCCGTCAGGCCGTCCATCACCGGCATCTCGAGGTCCAGCAGCACAACCTCCGGCCGCGACCGGGGCGGCAGCGCCACCATCGCTGCGACCGCCTGCCGGCCATCGCCGGCCCGCGCGACGATGCGGATGCCGGGATCGGCCTCTAGCAGCCGGGCCAGCGCGGCGCGGACGGTCACGCTGTCGTCGCACAGCATCACCCGCACCGGGCCGACCCCCGCACGTCCAGGCCCGGCGCCTGCACACAGCATCATGCGGCCTCATCCGGCAGCAACCCGGCCTGGATGAATTTGTCCCGCAGGATCGCCACGTCGAACGGCTTCATCACGTATTCCCGGGCGCCGGCCTCCAGCGCCTCGACGATGCGGTCCATCGCAGCCTCGGTCGTGCACACCACCACCACCGGGCAGGCGGGGCCGAATTCCTGCCGCGCGGCGCGCAGGAATTGCAGCCCGTCCATCACCGGCATGTTCCAGTCCAGCAGCACCGCGCGCGGCATGGCGGCGCGGCAGGCGGCCATCGCCTCGGCGCCGTCGGCCGCTTCGGCCACGGTGAAGCCGTGGTGTTCCAGCATCTGCCGGGCGATCCTGCGGACCACCCGGCTGTCGTCGACCACCAGGCAGGTGCCGAGCGCTTCGGTCATTGCGTGAGTCCTTGCTGCCGCGCCTTCAGGGTTCATGGCGCCCATCGGGATCATTCGGGGTTTCGCTGGCAACTACCCGCCGGCGAGGCTTTCCACAGGGTTCCAGGCCGATCGCCAGGACGCGCCCCACGTCGAGCGCGATCAGCAGCCGCTCGCCCTGGCGGTGGACGCCCATCGAGATGTCGCGCCACAGCGGGTCGAAGGTCGGCGGGTAGGGCGCGCGGTCGGCCTGCGGCAGCGGCAGCACCTCGCCCACCTGGTCGGCGAGCAGACTGTAGAGTTCGCCGTCGCGCTCCACCACCACGCCCATGCTGCCGCACTCGCCAGGCGACCTTGCCGGTTGCTGGGGCGCCAGCCGGGGCGGCAAGCCAAGCCGCCGGCGGAGGTCGATCGCGGTGACGATCCGGCCGCGCAGGTTGAGGCTGCCGGCGACCTCCGGCGGAGCCAAAGGAATGCGGGTGATGGCCTGCGGTCCCAGCACCTCCCGCACCGCCAGCACCGGCACGCCGCAGAGCTGGCCGGCCACGCTGAGCGTCAGGAACAGCTCCGCCGCCTCGGCCACGGCACCTGGCGGGGCGGGGCCGCCATGGGCCTGGGTGATCGCCTGTCGCTTCGGCCGTCCTCCGGGTCAGGGTGTCAGGCGGCCACGGCCACGGACACGGCCTGAGCCTGAGCCTGAGCCTGAGCCTGAGCCTGGGCCTGGGCCTGGGCCTGGGCCTGGGCAGGCATCAGGCAGCGCCGGAGGCTTTCCAGCAGCGCCGCGCGGTCGAATTTCGCCACATGGTCGGTGAAGCCGGCGCGCCGGCCCTGTTCGAGGTCGGCCGGGCCGCTGCGGCCGCTCAGCGCGATCAGCGGCAGGTCGCGCCAAGCGCCGTCCTGCCGCAGCGCGGCGGCCAGGGCGAAGCCGTCCATTCCCGGCATGTCGAGGTCGGAGACGATGGCATCGAAGCCATGCCCGGGCTCGCGCAGCCGCAGCGCTTCCTGGGCACCGGCCACCGCCGTCACCCCGTAGCCGGCGGCGCCGAGCGCCGAGACGACCAGGCTGCGGAAAAAGGCGCTGTCCTCGACGACCAGCACGCGGCGCGCGGCGCCCGGCGGCGTTCCAACGGCGAACCAGTCCGGGCCGGCCTGGCGCAGCCACCAGGCGATGTCGATCAGCTCGGTCGCCTTGCCGCCGATGATGGCGCTGCCGAGGATGCCGGGCCGCTCGCCGGCCGGGTCGATGGCCAGCGGCACCTCCACCACGTCGAGGATCTCGTCGACCAGCAGCCCCATGGCGCGGTCGCCCTCGGTGAGCACCAGAACCGGCTGGCGCTCAGGGGCGGTCGCCGGGTCCCAGGCGCCGGACAGCGGCACCAGCGGCAGCAGCCGACCGTGGTACTGCAGCACCGGCTTGCCGCCGGCGGTCTCGATCCGCGAGCGTGGCACCTCCTCCAGCCGGGCGATCAGCGCCAGCGGCACCGCCTTCGGGGTGCTGTCCACCGCGCGGAACAGCAGCAGCGCGGTCGGCGCCGCGGGCTGCGGGCCCTCGGCCAGCCGTGCCGCCGCCGTCCCGGCCGCCTCGGCACTGACGGTAGGGGCGATGCCGGCAGACCAGGCGATGCCGTCGGGGTCTAGGATCATGATGACTCCGCCATCGCCGAGGATGGTGTTGCCGGAGAACACGGTCAGGTGGCGCAGGATCGGCGCCACCGGCTTCACCACGATCTCCTCAGTGTCGAAGACCTGGTCGACGAGGAGGCCGAAGACCAGCGGACCGGCCTGGGTGACCACCACGAAGGCCTCCCCAGGTCCATCCCCTGGTCCCGCGCCGGGCCCGGCGTCGAGCCGCAGCAGCGCGGCCAGGCTGACCAGCGGCAGCAGCCGGTCGTGCAGCCGCAGCACCTGCGCGTCCTTGATGCGCTCGATCTTCCGGGTGCCCCGATTGGTGCCGGCGACATGGATCAGTTCCAGCACGCCGGCCTGCGGGATGGCGAAGCGCGCGCCGCCCGACCCCACGACCAGCGCCGGGACGATGGCCAGCGTCAGCGGGATCCTGAGGACGAAGGTGGTCCCCCGGCCAGCCTGCGAATGCACCTCGATGGTGCCGCCGATGCGCTCCATGTTGGTTCGCACCACATCCAGGCCGACGCCGCGGCCGGACACCGCGGTGACGGCATCGGCGGTGGAGAAGCCGGGGTGGAAGACGAATCGCCGAAGCTCGCCCGCCGGCATGGCCGTGAGTTCGGCCTCGGTCGCCAGGCCCTGTGCCAGCGCCTTGGCGCGGATGCGGCCGAGGTCGAGGCCGCGGCCGTCGTCGGCGACCTCGATGAGGATGTGGCTGCCCTCGTGGCGGGCGTTCAGCCGGATGGTGCCGGCCTCCGGCTTGCCGGCGACGCGGCGCTGCGGCGGGGTTTCCAGCCCGTGGTCGGCGGCGTTGCGGACCAGGTGGACCAGCGGGTCCCCGATGAGTTCCAGTACCTGGCGGTCGAGTTCGGTCGCACCGCCCTGCAGCTCGATCCCGATCGGCTTGCCGAGTTCGATGCCGAGGTCGCGGACCAGCCGCGGCAGCTTGGCCCAGGCGTTGCCGACCGGCTGCAGGCGGGTCTTCATCACGCCCTCCTGGAGGTCCGAGGTGATGTGCGACAGCCGCTGCAGCGGCGCCGCGAGGGCGCCATCCGCGGCGCTGCGGGCAAGCTGCAGAAGTTGGTTGCGGGCCAGGACGAGTTCGGAGACCAGCACCATGAGGTCTTTCAGCACGTCGACCGAGACGCGGATGGTCCTGGGCGCGGCGCCGGCCGGCCGCGCCGGGCCACCCATGGTTGGCGCCGCGGGGCGTGGCATCGTGGGGGCTGCCGATCCGGCCACGGCCGGGCCGGGGGCGGCCACTCCGTCGGCCGCGGTGGCATCGAGCGCGGCGATCAGCGCCGCATCCGTGCCGGACGGCTCGGCGCCGGTCGCTTCCAGCGCGTGGACGATATCGCGGATGCAGTCCAACGCCCGCAGGATTCCCGAAATCCCGTTTTGCGTCACCGCCAGCGTGCCGTCCCGGTAGCGGCCGAGCACGGTTTCGGCGGCATGGGCCACCGCCTCCAGCCGCGGCAGGCCGAGGAAGCCGCAGGTGCCCTTGATGGTGTGGACCAGGCGAAACACCTCGGACAGGGTCGCCACATCGTCCGGCGTGCGTTCCAGCCGGACCAGGGCGGCGTCCAGCGCCAGCAGGCCCTCATGCACCTCGGTCAGGAATTCGGCCAGCAGATCGTCCATCGCGGTCCCTCGGGGAGGCTGGGGGGCAGTCTGCGCGGCGGCGGACGAAGAAGCCGTTAACCGGCGGCGGGGCGCCTCAAGCCGCGGCCGCCGGCGTCAGCAGCAGCGAGGGCGCCGTGGCGTCGCTGGTGGGGCCGCCAGCGAGACCGAGCGACAATTGCCAGCCCGCCTCGGCCGCCAGCAGGCCGAGCAGCGGCGCCAGCACGAAGCGCGGCCCGGCGTCCAGCAGCGCCGCCGGGGCGGTGCCGGACAGCAGGGCCAGCAGCGGCGGCGGCCAAGCGGCGTTGAGGCCCTCCGGCCAGATGACGAGGCCGTCCTCCGGTGCGCCGGACAGGTGCCCGGATAGATGTACAGTACCGCCGCGCGGCAAGGCTTCGGCGGCCAGCAGCGCGGCGTTCAGCGCCAGCGGCACCAGCGCGTCCGGCAGCAGTAAACCAGGGGTGTTTCCAAGGACCAGTCGTTCGCAGGCGAAGCGCACGCGGGAAGCGGCCGGGGCGCCGGCCAGCAGGGCGGCCAGGGTTTCGGCGTCGGCCGCCTCGCCAGGGCCGGTCCAGGCGGCGGCATACAGCCTAAGCCTATGGCGGAGCGCCAGCGCGGTGTCCCGCGACAGCACCAGCATTTCGTCGCCGGGGGCTTCGACCAGGTCCAGCGTGCCGACCAGGGTGGCGACGGCGCCGCCCAAATCGTGGCACAGCCGGGCCGCGAGCAGTTGAGCTAACTTTGCACCGAGGCTCATCCGTCGCATCCTGCTGGAATTCCGCTCCTAACGGTAACCCTATCGTGTTAACGGATTGCATCAGGACCACGCCGACCTTGGACCGATCCGTGCAAAGCGACCTCGAACCTGGAATGCGCGTGCGCCACCCCGGCCGTCCCGATTGGGGTGTTGGACAGGTGCAATCCGTCATCGGGAATCGGGTGACGGTGAACTTCGAGGATGCCGGCAAGGTGCTGATCAACGCTGCCCTGGTCGCGCTGCAGATCCTTCACGAGACGCCCCGATGACCGCCGCATCGAGGCCGCCCGGCACGGCGGGGCCTTGCACCGGAGGGGGATCAGGGACCAAATGACCCTGCACTTTCCCGTTCGATCCATGCCCTTCCGTGGGGGACCAGGCCCATGATCGATCCGTTCGGCCGACAGATCTCCTACCTCCGCGTCTCGGTGACCGACCGTTGCGACCTGCGCTGCGTCTACTGCATGGCGGAGGACATGACCTTCCTGCCGAAGGCCGAGGTCCTGACACTCGAGGAACTGGACCGGCTCTGCGGCACCTTCATCGCGCTCGGCGTCGACAAGCTGCGGCTGACCGGCGGCGAGCCGCTAGTGCGGAAGAACGTCATCAGCCTGGTCCGCAGCCTGGGCGCGCGGCTTGGGGCGGGCGGGCTGCGTGAGCTGACGCTGACCACCAACGGCACCCAGCTCACCAAGCTGGCCGACGACCTGTATGCGGCCGGGGTCCGGCGCATCAACGTCTCGATGGACACGCTGGACCCCGTGGCCTTCGCCGCGGTGACGCGCTGGGGAAAGCTGGAGCAGACGCTGGACGGCATCTTCGCGGCGAAGGCCGCGGGGCTGGCGGTGAAGATCAACGCGGTGGCGCTGCAGGGCGTCAACGAGCACGAATACGACCGGATGATCGCCTGGTGCGGCGAGCACGGCTTCGACCTGACCTTGATCGAGACCATGCCGCTCGGCGAGATCAGCGGCGACCGCACCGACCAGTACCTGCCGCTGTCGCTGGTCCGCTCCCGCCTGCGGGAACGCTGGACGCTGGAGGAAACCGACTACGCCACCGGCGGCCCGGCCCGCTACTACACGGTGTGCGAGACCGGCCGGCGGCTCGGCTTCATCACGCCGCTGACGCATAATTTCTGCGAGGGCTGCAACCGGGTGCGGCTGACCTGCACCGGCACGCTTTACATGTGCCTGGGGCAGGAGGACGCGGCCGACCTGCGGCGTCCGCTGCGCGACCCTGGGGTGGACGAGGCCGGGCTGCGTGCGGCGATCGAGGCGGCGATCGCCCGCAAGCCGAAGGGCCACGATTTCGTCATCGACCGGCGGCAGGCGCGGCCGGCGCTGGCGCGGCACATGAGCGTGACCGGAGGCTAGGGGCAGGCATGGGCGTGCTGCAGGATCTGACGGCGCGCCTGGCGGTGCCGGGGCTGCCGGACTGGACCGGTCTGCTGGCGCTGCTGCTGCTGCTGCTGGTGGGCCTCGCCTACCTGCTGATGCCGTTCGGGGTATTCGGCGTGAAGGGCCGGCTGGATTCGCTGGAGGCGCAGCTCGACGAAATCCAGGCGGACCTCCGCAACCTGGCGCTGCGGCTGCCGGATAGTGGGCGGCGCGCCTCGCAGGACGACTGGGTGGACCTGCCGGCGCCACGGCGCGCGGCGGAGGAACCGGTGCGGGCGACGCCGCCGGTGCCGCCGCCCGCGACCTGGCCGGAGGCCGGCCGCGGCGCCCGCTCGGAACCACGGCTCGACTGGCCAGGCCGCCGCTGACGAACAAAAATAGATGGGGGACCGGGGGAATACCTTCCCCCGGCCTTGCCTTCGCCGGAGCGGCCCCATGCGCGTCACCGTAGTGCAGATGAACCAAGGCTCCGACAAAGCCGCCAACCTGTCCCAGGCGCGCCGTCTCATTGAGGCGGCGGTGGCGGCCGACCGCCCCGCCCTGTTGACGCTGCCGGAGACCTGGACCAACCTCGGCGGCGGCGGCCGCGACGCCCGGCGCGCGGCGGCGGAGGTGCTGCCGCCGGCGGGATCGGGCGAGGCGGGCGGCGCGGCGTATGAAATGCTGCGCGGCTTGGCGCGGACGCACGGCCTTCACGTGCATGGCGGCAGCATCATCGAGGATGGCGGCGAGCGGTTGTTCAACACGACCGTGGTGTTCGACCCGGTGGGTGCCGAGGTCGCGCGCTACCGCAAGATCCACCTGTTCGACATCACCGGCCCCGACGGCACCGGCTACCGGGAAAGCGCGCTGTACGGCGCGGGAGACGAACTGGTGACGTTCGTGGCGGGGGGCATCACCTTCGGCTGCACCATCTGCTACGACATGCGCTTCGCCGAGCAGTACGTGGCGCTGCGGCAACTGGGGGCGGAGGCGATCCTGGTGCCGTCCAACTTCACGCTGCAGACCGGCAAGGACCATTGGGAGGTGCTGCTGCGGGCGCGCGCCATCGAGAGCCAGTGCTGGGTCCTGGCCGCCGCCTCCCACGGCCAGTACGAGGAGCGTGGCGCGGCACGTTCGGTCTACGGGCATTCGCTGGTGGCGGACCCGTGGGGGCACGTGGTGGCGAAGGTCTCGGACGGCGTTGGCTGGGCGACGGCGCGGATCGACCCCGCGGTGACGGCGCGGGTGCGGCGGGACATGCCGGTGATGGAGCATCGCGCCGCCAGGCGCGTGGAGTTGGGTGGCGCCGGGCGGCCGTCGTCGTGACCGCCGCGTGAACGACCTGCTGCCCGCGCCGTTGCCGCTGCGGCCGCAGGCGTTCGAGGGCCGCATCGGCTTCGTGGCGGCGGCGACCGATGTCGCGGCGGCAGCCCTGGCGCGGCTGGCACAGCGCTACGGCGATGCGCCGCCGGAGCACGCCCTCGCCATCGTGGCGCTCGGCGGCGACGGCGCCATGCTGGAGACGCAGCACCGTTTCCTCGGCCGCAACCTGCCAATCTACGGCATGAATTGCGGCAGCGTCGGCTTCCTGATGAACGAGTTCCGCGAGGACGCCATGCCACGGCGCCTCGCCGACGCCCAGGCCGCCATGCTGCACCCGCTGCGGATGCGAACCTCCGGCGCCGACGGCACGCCGGCCGAGGCGCTGGCGATCAACGAGGTCTCGCTGCTGCGGGAAACCCGCCAGGCCGCCAAGATCCGCATCCTGATCGACGGCAAGGTGCGGCTGGCGGAGCTGATCTGCGACGGCATCCTTGTGGCGACGCCGGCCGGCAGCACCGCGTACAACCTTTCGGCGCACGGGCCGATCGTGCCGCTCGGCGCCAACCTGCTGCCGCTGACGCCGATCTCGGCGTTCCGCCCGCGGCGCTGGCGGGGTGCGCTGCTGCCGGCCGACGCCGAGGTGGTGTTCGAGATCTTGGAAGCCGAGAAGCGCCCGGTGGCGGCCGTCGCCGACTCCACCGAGGTGCGCGACGTCCGCCGCGTCGAGGTGCGGGAGGACCGCAGCATCTCGCTGACCCTGCTGTTCGACCCCGATCACGGCCTGTCGGAACGCATTATCGCCGAGCAGTTCACGGTGTGACGCTTTCGGCCTGGCAGTAGGCGGCATGGCATCGGGCGACGGCCGGCTGATCTGCTGCATCGCGCTCGGCCAGGCCATCGGCTGGGGCACGCTGTTCTCGGTGTTCCCGCTGTTCATCGCGCTGATGGAAGCGGAACTCGGCTGGTCGCGCGCCGAACTGGCCGCCGGGCTGACGCTGGCGCTGCTGGTCTCCGGCCTGGCCGCGGTGCCGGCCGGCCGGCTGGTGGACCGGGGGGGCGGCCGTTGGACCCTGACGCTGGGCGCCGCCTTCATGGTCGCGGCAGGCCCACAGCGGACCAGCGCGTGACGGACTGGCCCGCGGTAGGCCGGTCTTTGACGGCCGCCTAATCCGTCCGGAACGCCCGCCGGGCGGAGCTGCGGATCGGCCCCCAGAAGTAGCCGAGCGGCGTGCGGGTTTCCCCCAGCACATAGGCTTCCACCGGCATCCCGGCGGTCAGCGTTCCCTCCGGCAGCCCGCCCGGCATCGCATCGAGGTCGAGTTCCGCCCGCAATTGGAAGAAGCCGGGGACGCCCGGCAGGGTCTGCACGTCGGCGCCGACCTGGATCACCCGGCCGGGAATGACCGGCAGCCGGCGCACCCGATTGGACAGCAGCCGCACGTTCACCGGCTGGCCGACCCTGACCTCCTCGATGTCCACCGGCATGACCTGGACCTCGGCCACGAAGCGGTCGCGCAGCGGCACGAGGTCGAGGACCGGGTCGGTGGCCGCGATGCTGCTGCCTGGGGTGAAGGCGCGGATGTTGGTCACCTTGCCAGCCTCGGGGGCCACCACCACGCGGCGCTGCAGCGTATCCTGCGTGGCGCGCAGTTGCTGGGCGGCGGTGGCGACCAGCGCCTCGGTGGCCTGGGTGTCGGTGGCGGCCTCGGCCAGCCGGTTGAGCCGCAACGTGGCCAGTGTGGCCCGCGCTTGGATGACGGCCTCGCGCAACTGCGCCTCCTGCGCCGCGAAGCTGCCGATCGCGGCGTTGTAGCCGGATTCGGTCCGTTGCAGTTCCAGCAGCTTGAAGCGCGAGGCGAAGCCCTGCACCAGCAATTGCTGCAGGCTGACCACCTGGTCCTGGGCCGAGCGCAGTTGCAGCTGCGAGGCCTCCCGCTGCGCCGTGGCGCCCAGGAGCTGTTCCTGGAATTGGTTGATCTGGCGTTCCTGCACCGTCACCGCGCCATCCGCGGCGCTCCAGCGGGCGCGGAACAATTGCTGCTCGGCGTCGAGGAACACCGGCAGGGCGGGGTTCGCGGCGACCGCCTGCATCAGGTCGTCCGGGAAGACCAGGCCGCGCTGCTCAGCCAGTTCGGCGCGCAGCCGGGCGAGGCGGGCCTGACCGCCCCAATAGGCGGCGCGGGCCTGTTCGGCGGCGGCCTCGGCAAGCGTCACGTCCAGTTGCAGCAGCGGCTGGCCCTGGCGGACCACATCGCCCTCGCGCACGTCCAGCCGGCGCAGGATGCCGGCCTCCAGCAGGTTGATGGTCTTGCGGCGGCCCTCGGGCGCCAGTTGGCCGCTGGCCAGCACCGCGCCCTGGATGGTGGTGAGGCTGCCCCAGGCGAATAGCGGGCCAAGGGTGAGCAGCATGACCAGCAGGGCGTTGCGCGCCACCCGCCGCACCGGCGGAGTCTTGAAGGCGGCGTCGAGCTCGGCTTCGAGCGTTGCGGGCGGCACCGGGGCCGGGGGTGGCGGCGCGGTCCCTAGTCGCAGCATCGGCAGCAAGGCGGTCCTCCGGCGGCACGGCCGAACATAGGCGCCATGCTGCGGCGGCAAGCAACACCAAGGGATGAATTGCGCGGCAGATTTTTCACGCCGGACGGCAGGACGCCGCCTCAGCGCCGGTCGTTCAAGTGGGCCGGTCGTTCAGATGGCAGGCGCTGCGTTGGCCGGGGGCGATCTCGCGCAGCGCCGGGCGCTCAGCCCTGCAGCGGTCGAAGGCGTGCGGGCAGCGCGGGTGGAAGTGGCAGCCGGGGGGCGGCGCGAGCGGCGAAGGGATCTCGCCCTGCACGCCGGCGAAGGCGCGCTTGCGGGTGTCGATCCGCGGCACCTCGGCCAGCAGCGCCTGGGTATAGGGGTGGTTGGGGCGCTGGAACACCTGCTCGGCCGGCGCCTCCTCCACCACCCGGCCGAGGTACATGATAACCACGCGGTCGGACAAATGCTCGACCACGCCGAGGTCGTGGCTGATGAACAGATAGGTCAGGTCGAGTTCGCGCCGCAGCTTCATGAACAGGTTCAGGATTTGCGCCTGGATGGAAACGTCCAGCGCCGCCACCGCCTCGTCGCAGACCAGGAAGTCCGGCTGCACCGCCAGCGCGCGGGCGATGCCGATGCGCTGCCGCTGGCCGCCCGAGAACTGGTGCGGGTAGCGCGCCTTGAAGGCGGGATCGAGGCCAGCGCGGCGGAGCTGGTTGTCGACATAAGCATCGAAGCCGTCGGCGCCGACCAGGCCGTGGTAGCGCGGCGCCTCGCCGACGATCTCCGCCACCTTCAGGCGCGGGTTGAGCGAGGCGTAGGGGTCCTGGAAGATCATCTGGGTGCGCAGCTTGGCCTCGCGGGCTTCGGCGCCGTGCAGCGCGCGCAGGTCGTGGCCGCGCCACAGGATGCTGCCGGCGGTGGGCGGGAGGATGCCGGCGACCATCCGGCCGAGGGTGGACTTGCCGCAGCCGCTTTCGCCGACCAGGCCGACCACCTCGCCCTTGCGGATCGCGAGATCGACGCCGTCCACAGCATGGACCACGTCGTCGCGCACCGGGACGCCCAGGCGGCGGGCCAGCCTGGCGGCGAAGTCGAGCGGCTTCGAGAAGCGCTTCGAGACGTTGCGCAATTCGATGACGGGCGCCCCGGCGGCCGCCCCGCTCATGCCGCCACCGCGGCTTCGAGGTGCGGGTGGATGCAGCGGGCGAAGCGGTCCGGGCGGTATTCGGCCATCGGCGGCGGCGCTTCGCAATGCGGCTCGGCGCGTGGGCAGCGGGCGGTGAAGGCGCAGCCGGGCGGCAGGTTGAGCAAGGACGGCGTCATGCCCGGAATCTGCCGCAGCGGCTCGCCCCGCTTGTTGCGGCTGGGCACGCTGCCGATCAGGCCGAGGGTGTAGGGGTGCAGCGGCGCGTCTAATACCTGCGCCACCGGGCCGCTTTCAACCACGCGCCCGGCGTACATCACCGCGATGTCGTCGGCGAGGCCGGCGACCACCGACAGGTCGTGGGTGATCCACAGCAGCGCGGTGCCGGATTGCGCGCACAGCTTCTGCGCCTCCGCCAGGATCTGCCCCTGGATGGTGACGTCGAGCGCGGTGGTGGGTTCGTCGGCGATGATGAGGTCGGGCTTGTGCAGCAGCGCGATGGCGATCGCAACCCGCTGCCGCATCCCCCCCGAGAACTGGTGCGGGTAGCTGCGCAGCCGCTCGTCCGGCGAGGCGATGCCGACCTGGCCGAGCGCATCGCGGGAGCGTTGCCGGGCCTCCTCGCGCGAGACCTTGGCGTGCGCCTGCACCGTCTCAATCATCTGCGTGTCGATCCGCAGCACCGGGTTCAAGGTCATCATCGGGTCCTGGAAGATCATCGCGATGCGGTTGCCGCGCAGGTGCCGTATCTCCGCCTCGGACAGCGTCGCCAAGTCCTTGCCGTGGAACCAGATGGAGCCGCCGGCGATGCGGCCGGGCGGATCGACCAGCCCGATGATGGAGAAGCCCGTCACGGTCTTGCCGGAGCCGCTTTCGCCGACCAGGCCGAGCACGCGGCCAGCGCGCACGGCGAAGGAAACGCCGTCAACCGCCTTGACCACGCCGCCGCGGGTGAAGAAGTGCGTCCGCAGTTCCCGCACTTCCAGCGTCGCTGCGGTCACTTCCGCAGCCTCGGGTTCAGCACGTCGCGCAGTTGGTCGCCGACCAGGTTGATCGAGACGATGGTGACCAGCAGCGCGATGCCGGGATAGAAGCTGATCCAGTACTTGCCCGATAGCATGTACTCGTAGCCGTTGGCGATTAGCAGGCCGAGCGAGGGTTCGGTGATCGGCACGCCGAGGCCGAGGAAGGACAGCGTCGCCTCCAGCGCGATGGCGCGGGCGATCTGCATGGTGCCGACCACGATCAGCGGTGGCAGGCAATTCGGCAGCAGGTGCCGGAAGATTATGCGGTGGGTCGGCAACGCCAGGCATTGCGCCGCCTCGATGTATTCGCGGCGGCGCTCCACCAGCGCGGAGCCGCGGACGGTACGGGCGTAGTAGGCCCATTCCACCACCACCAGTGCGATCACCACGTTGCCGACGCCCTTACCCAGGAAAGCAAGGATCATCAGCGCGGCGAGGATGGTGGGGAAGGACAATTGCAGGTCGACCAGCCGCATGATGAGGCTGTCGGTCCGCCCCCCCGCATACGCCGCGACCATGCCGAGCGAGGCGCCGACCAGGCAGGCGATCAGCGCCGAGCCGATGCCGACCACCAGGCTGATCCGCAGCCCGAAGAGGATGCCGGACAGCATGTCGCGGCCCTGGTCGTCGGTGCCGAGCCAGAAGGTGAAGCCGTCGCCACCGACGGTACCCGGTTCCAGCCGCCCGTCCATGATGTCGAGCTGCGCCAGGTCGTAGGGGTTCTGCGGCGCGATCCAGGGCGCGAAGACGGCCACCAGCACGATGGTGGTGAACACCGCCAGCCCGAACAGCGCGAGGGGGGAGGCGATGAACTCCGACAGGAAGCGCTGGAACGGCGTCTCGACGCGCGGAGCGGCGGGCAGCGTCGTCGTGCTCATGCCTTGGCCTCCAGCCGAACCCGCGGATCGAGCATCGAATAGGTAAGGTCCACGACCAAATTGATGGCGATGAACATCAGCACGATGATCATCAGGTAGGCGACGATCACCGGCCGATCCAGCACATTGATGCTGTCGATGATGAGCTTGCCCATGCCCGGCCAGGCGAAGACGCTCTCGGTCACCACGCTGAAGGCGATGGTGCCGCCGAACTCCAGGCCGACCACCGTCACCACCGGGATCAGGATGTTCTTGAACACGTGCACCATCACCACGCGGCGCGGCGACAGACCCTTGGCACGGGCGAACTTCACGTAGTCCATCAGCATCGCCTCGCGCACCCCGGCCCGAGTTAGCCGGATCACCAGGCTGATCTTGAACAGGCTGAGGTTGACCGCCGGCATGATCATGTGTGCCAGCCCGTCGCGCGTCAGGAAGCTCCAGCGCATCCCCAGAACCTCGACCGTTTCGCCGCGGCCGGTGCTGGGCAGCCAGCCGAGCTGCACGGCGAACACCATGATGAGCATCAAACCAACCCAGAACGTCGGCAGCGAGAAGCCGAGGATGCTGCCCGCCATGATGCCGCGGCTCAACGCGCCGTCCGGCCTGAGGCCCGCGTAAAGGCCGAGCGGCAGGCCGATCAGCAGCGCCGCCACGGTGGCGCCGATGGCGAGTTCCAGGGTCGCCGGCATCCGGTTCAGGATGAGCTGCAGCGCCGGTTCGTTGAAAACGAAGCTGCGGCCGAGGTCGCCCTGCAACGCGCGGCTCAGGAACACCAGGTATTGCTGGTACAACGGCAGGTCGAGGCCGAGCGCCTTGATCGCCCGTTCGCGCTCGATCTGGTCGGCGTCCGGGGCGATCAGGATTTCCACCGGATCGCCGATCGCAAAGACCCCCAGGAACACCAGCAGCGACATCACCAGCACCACGCCGGCCGCCTGCAACAGCCGCCGCAGAAGGAAGACCGTCACCGCGGCGCGGCCGGCCGCACGTCCTGCGCCCGGGTCAGCTCATCGGCCCGCGCGTCGTGCGCCAGGCCGCGGCGCATTGCCCAGATGTTGGTCTGGATGTGCAGCGGGATGATCGACACATCCTCCATTGCGAACCGCTGCGCCTCCTGCAGCAGCGCCTCGCGCTTGCCGTCGTCGAGTTCCACCAGCGCCGTCTCGATCATCCGGTCGAGCGCCGGGTTCGAGTAGCGGCCGCGGTTGCTGGCGCCCCAGCCGCGCTCGCGGTCCGGCGTCGCCACCAGGTTGCGCAGCGGGTGCGAGCCTTCCGGGTTCGATCCCCAACCGACCAGGAACGCCGAGAACTCGGCCCGGCTGGCGTGGCCGATGAAGGTGGTCCAAGGCTGCGCCTCGACCGCGGTGCGCACGCCGACGCGGGTCCACATCTGGCCGACCGCCTGGATGATCCGGCTGTCGTTGATGTAGCGGTCGTTCGGCCCGTGCAGGGTGATGCGGAAGCCCTGCGGGAAGCCCGCCTCGGCCAGCAGCTTCCGCGCCGCGTTGGCATCGGCGCGCGGCGCCGGCAGGTCGGGCACGTGGCTGTAGATGCCGGCCGGCAGGAATTGGCCGGCGGGCACCGCGGCGCCCTCCATCACCCGCTCCACGATCGCCTGCCGGTCGATCGCCAGCGACAGCGCGCGCCGCACCCGCACATCCTTCAGCGGGTTACGCGCGATCGGCTGCCCGGCATTGTCCGTGACGAAGGGCGAGGCGTCGCTCCGGCTGTGGTCGAAGCCGAGGAAGATGATCCGCAGGCCGACCGCCTCCGACAGCGCGATCCGCTGGTCGGTCCGCAGCTTGACCAGGTCGCTGGTCGGCACCTGGTCGATGAACTCCACGTCGCCGGCCAGCAGCGACGCGGTGCGGGCGGCGTCGTTGGTGATCATCCGGTAGTTCACCCGCTGGAAGGCCGGCGCCGGCCCCCAATAGGCGTCGTTGCGCTCGAATTCGATGCGGTCGCCGCTGCGGTGCGACACCATGCGATAGGGGCCGGTGCCCGCACTGGCGCGACCATTGTTGAAGTCCTCGGTCGTGGCGGTGCCGTGGGTCTCGCGGTCGAGCACGCGGATGTTGGACAAATCCTGCGACATCAGCGGATGCGGCCCCTCGGTCCGCAGCCGCACGGTATGGCTGTCGACCACCTGCACCTCGCGGATCGGCCGCGTGTAGATGGCGAAGGACGAAGGGCTGTTCGGCACGTTCGGCACGCGCGCCAGGGTGAAGGCCACGTCGTCGGCGGTGAATTCGCGGCCGTTGTGGAAGCGCACGCCGGGCCGCAGCTTCAGCTCCCACAGGTTGGGTTCCACCGCGCGCCATTCGGTGGCGAGGCTGGGGATCAGCCGCGATTGGCTGTCGGTATTGATCAGCTTGTCGAAGATCATGTCGGCGACGGCATTGTTCGGCGACAACTGGTGATAGTGCGGGTCGATCGAGGTGACCGGCGCGCCGACCGCCATGGTCAGCGTCTGGGCACCGGCCAGCGGGACGCCCGCCGCCACTGCCGCCACGACCGCGAAGGCCGTCCGTCCAACCCGCATCTTCATTGCCGCCCCCGGAAAACCGCACCCAGCCTGCCGATTTCTAGCAGCCTGTCCATCCCGCCGCCAGCATCCCGCAACCCGGCGGCGGCGGGTCCGGCGGCGGGGCGTTTTCATCGCCGCCACCGCCGCCCTACGCTGCCGCCTGGCCCCGCCGGAGAACCCCCGATGCACTTTCCCGTCCCACGCCGCAGCCTGGCCGCGACCCTGCTGCTGCTGGCCGCGCCGGCGGCCCAGGCCCAGTCCCAAACCGCGCAGACCGCCGGCACCACGCTCAACATCGGCATCGGCGGCGCCGTCACCTCGATCGACCCGCACTTCTACAACGCCAGCCCGAACAACAGCCTGGCGATGCACATCTTCGACCGGCTGGTGGAACGCGACGCCCGCGCCCAGCCCTATCCCGGCCTCGCCGAAAGCTGGCGCGTGGTCTCGGACACGGTCTGGGAGTTCAAGCTGCGCCCCGGCGTCAAGTGGCACGACGGACGCGACTTCACTGCCGCCGACGTCGCCTTCACCATCCGCCGCACGCCCGACGTGCCCGGCAGCCCCGGCGGCTTCGGCGGCTTCGTCCGCGCCATCCTGCGGACCGAGGTGGTCGACCCGTTGCCCATCCGCTTCCACACCGCGCGGCCGCACCCGCTGCTGCCGACCGAATTGGCTTCCGTCGCCGTCGTCTCGCGCCACGCCGGCGAGGGCGCCGCCACCGAGGACTACAATTCCGGCCGCGCGGCCATCGGCACCGGCCCCTACAAGCTGGCCGCCTACCGCTCTGGCGACCGCGCCGAACTCGTCCGCAACGAGGCCAACTTCCGCGGCGCCGAGCCGTGGACGCGGGTAAACTACCGCTTCCTCGCCAATGATGGCGCCCGCACCGCGGCGCTGCTGGCCGGCGACGTGGACGTGATCGACCAGGTGCCCTCCACCGACCTGGCGCGGCTGCGGCGGGAGCCACGCGTCGCGCTGTCGGAAATCCAGGGGCTGCGGCTGATCTACCTGGCGATGGACCATTCGCGCCGCGGCAGCCTGCCCTTCGTCGCCGACAACGAGGGCCGGCCCATCGCCGCCAACCCGTTCGACGACCTCCGGGTGCGGCGGGCGCTGTCGCTGGCGATCAACCGTGCCGCGCTGTCCGAACGCATCATGGAAGGCCCGGCGGAGCCGACCGGACAATGGCTGCCGGAAGGCACCTTCGGCCATGATCCGGCGGTCCGCCCGCCGCCCTTCGACCCTGACGCCGCCAGGCGCCTGTTGGCCGAGGCCGGCTTCCCGCAAGGCTTCCGCATCACCCTGCACACCCCGAACGACCGCTACCCGAACGATGCCAAGGCAGCCCAGGCGGTCGCCCAGATGTGGAGCCGGGTCGGCGTGCGGACCGAGGTGGACGCGCTGCCCTGGGCCGCCTACTCGGCCCGCAGCAGCCGCCAGGAATTCGCGATGCGGCTCACCGGCTGGGGCAGCGTGACCGGCGAGGCCTCCTACGCGCTGGTGAACATCCTCGGCACCTACGACCGCGAGAAGCGGACCGGCGCCAGCAACAACGGCCGCTATTCCAACCCGCTTCTCGACGCGCTGACCGAACGCGCCGCGGCGACCATCGACGACCCCGCGCGCGAGGCGCTGCTGCGCGAAGCCGTGCGGCTGGCGATGGACGACGTGGCGATCATCCCGATGTTCCAGCTTGTTAACATCTGGGCGCTGAAGCGCGGCCTGCGCTACGCGGCGCGGATGGACGAACGGACCACGGCGATGGCGGTGCGCCGCGTCGAGTAGCCGGCTTGGTCGTGGTGCACGACGCCGGACGCCTGGGGCTCGGCGGGAACGGGTTTCACCGGAACCGAAAGGCGCGCGGAAACGTCTGGCCGGGCCGCGGATCACGCCCGGTCAGGCGAAGCCTTCCGTCGGCCATGACGGTGCCGCGACGGCTCCCAGAAAGCGCTTGCCGGTGGGCGCCTCGGGTGTAGCCTTCGCTCAGGTGCGGACGCACCGCTGGAGGACGCCAAATGGATGGTACCGTCGCGGGTGCATCGCGCCCGGAGATAAGGCTCAGCATCTCCACCAAGGAGAGTTCGCCCCTGGTCCCAGGCCGGCGGAAGTTCTTCCGCTACCGCGACCTCGGCGTTTCGGCC
>JAABUN010004545.1_pt1 | contig 18713 bp, 25 predicted proteins | sample 5559311 | NCBI WGS metagenome assembly JAABUN01 (sample SAMN10711877, study PRJNA513370) | rock metagenome | isolation source: Antarctica rocks | place: Antarctica: Victoria Land, Siegfried Peak sud | reverse complement strand
CCCTCGTCGCATCGTGAGGGAAGTAATTCCCCTCGCTCGATGCTGTCCCCACAGGAGTCCGTTTGACCGGGAGGTCCTAGGGTGGTCGCCGTGTACTGCTCGACGGAGCTGGTCAAGCGCCGCACGGTGGACTTCTGCCGGCTGCGCAGCTCGCTCTGTCCGACCCGCTGAAGGTCCGTCGCCGTTCCATTGACACCTCACGGGAGTACGAGAATGAGCCGCAACGACGTGCTGGTCGACGCCGACTGGGTGCAGACCAACCGAAACGACCCCCGGGTCGTCCTCGTCGAGGTCGACGAGGACACCACCGCATATGACAAGGGCCACATTGCCGGCGCGGTCCGCCTGGACTGGAAGACCGAGCTGCAGGACCAGATCCGCCGTGACTTCGTCGGCCGGGCCGGCTTCGAGGCGCTGCTGCGCGCCAAGGGAATCGGCAACGATGACGTCGTCGTGCTCTACGGCGGCAACAACAACTGGTTCGCGGCGTATGCCTTCTGGTACTTCAAGCTCTACGGGCACGCCGACGTCCGGCTGCTCGACGGCGGCCGCAAGAAGTGGGAGCTCGACTCCCGCCCGCTCACCGACGAGACCACGCAGCGGCCGCCGACGAGCTACACCGCGCGGGAGCCGGACACCTCGATCCGCGCCTTCCGCGACGAGGTGCTCGCCGCCATCGGGACGACCAACCTGATCGACGTCCGGTCGCCTGACGAGTTCGCCGGCCGGTTGCTCGCCCCCGCTCACCTGCCGCAGGAGCAGTCGCAGCGTGCCGGCCACATCCCGACCGCGGTCAACGTGCCGTGGTCGAAGGCGGCCAACGAGGACGGCACCTTCCGCTCCGACGACGAGCTGCAGGCCCTCTATGCGAGCGCCGGCGTGGACGCCGGTCGCGACACCATCGCGTACTGCCGCATCGGCGAGCGCTCGGCCCACACGTGGTTCGTCCTGCACGAGCTGCTCGGCCACCCACGGGTCAAGAACTACGACGGGTCGTGGACCGAGTACGGCTCGCTGGTGGGCGTGCCGATCGAGCGTGACGCGTGACCGGCTGCGGCGCCCCCTCCCAGGACCTGATCGCGGTGGACCCGGGCACCGGCGCGGTGATCCAGGGGCGGGTCGTACGCGACGGCTCACCGGTGGGGGGTGCCTATGTCCGCCTGCTGGACGCGGGAGGCGAGTTCACCGCCGAGGTGGTGAGCTCCGGCACCGGCGGGTTCCGGTTCTTCGCCGTTCCGGGCGAGTGGCGAGTGCGTGCGCTGGCTCCGGGCGGCGTCGGTGAGGTCGCCGTCCGTGCGGTTGGCGGCCAGGTGGCCGAGGCACCGGTGACGCTGGCCTACTGATCAGGTCGGTACGGGCGTCGAGAGCCGCCCGACGAGTACCGCCGCGATGGCGATGACCACCAGAACGCCGGCGAGCAGGGCGACGGGTCTGCTCTCCGCCGGGGCCGGCCGCGACGCTGGTCCGGCGCTCCGGTCTGCGGCGAAGGTGGTGGCCGCCGTGACTCCCCTCGCGGTCACCACCAGCTCGACCGGCGCCATGTTCCCGGTGGCCTGGTAGCCGATGCGGTAGCGACCCTGCAGCTCCGACCGCACCGTGTCGAAGGCGTTCACCAGCAGCTGCGGTCTGGTGACCGTCAATACCCGTCCGCCGGACAGCCCCGGCAACCCACCCAGGTAGCCGACCGCTGACTGGCCCAACACGATCGAGTACACCGCCGTACGACGGTCGAGGGTGGCGCGGGACAGGTCGTACGGCACGGTGGTGGGGCTCGACCGCGAGTCCACGGCCACCACGACGTTGGCGCCCCCCGTCGTGAGCTGGGCGAGCGCGAGGTCGATGGACGGCGTGACGTCGACTGCGGAGTCCGGCGGCTGTGGCCGCAGGGAGGCCAGCGCGCGTACCGTCGCCGACCGGTCGCCGTCCGGCGCGGTGACGAGCTCGGGGTCCGGACCGCCGGCGATGACACCGGCCTGTGCCTGGGCGGGCAGCTGGAAGAGAAACTCCCGAGCCGCCCCTAGCTGCGCATCGAGTACGGCGGGTGCGACGGCGGTGTCGATGACCAGCATGATCCGCAGGTCCGCCAGGGAAAGTCGATCGGCCGAGGTGACGAGGAGCGGCAAGCCGTTCGCGCTCACCTTGAAGGCGGACGACGGCAAGGTCTGGTCGGACAGCAGTGGCGGTACGACCAGATCGACCGACACCAGTGGCGGTTGGTCCCCCTGGACCTGCAGTACGCGAGGGTAGTCACCAGCCGCGACCGCGGGACTGGAGGCGAGTGGGCACATGACCAGCAGCGAGACGCCGACGACCATGCCGCCCATCCGCAGGCCGAGCGACCGCGCCATCGACGGCTCTCCTCTCCCTGGCGAAGGTCTGTTGTGCGCGCCACCATCGTGACAACATGGCCGCCCTTCCACCAGCCCTGATGCGCATTCGGTGATGAGACACCCGGGTCGGCTGCTGGCGTTGTTGCTTGGAAGCCTGCTGGCCGGCTGTGCGCCCGCTCCCGGGTCCGATGGCCGCCAGCGGACGCCGGCGCCAGCGCTCGATCCTGGTGACGTCGAGTCCCCCGCCGTACCTCGGGACGCGTTCCCGGCGACCGTCGTAAGGGTCGTCGACGGGGACACGGTGGTCGCGACGGTTGCCCGCGATGCGCGACCGGTCCGGGCCCGGCTGATCGGGATCGACACCCCCGAGACCGTGCGCCCGAAGTCCCCGGTGGCCTGCTACGGCGAGCAGGCAGCCGCCCTGTCGCGCCGGCTGCTGACGGGCGCCCGGGTGCGGGCGGCGTACGAGCCCGGCGGCCGGCAGGACCGGTTCGGCCGTGAGCTCTGGGACGTGTGGCTACCCGACGGCCGGTTCGTGCAGGCGGTCCTGGTCACGGCGGGTGCGGCCCGCGCCTACCCCTACCGACCGCAGGTCCGTTACGCCGGCCTGATCGCGCGGCTGGCCGACGCGGCGCAGGTGGGGCGCCGCGGCCTGTGGGGTCCGCCCTGCGACGGCCACTCATTCCGGTGAGCCCACAGGTGCCTGCACCAGCCGGCACCTAGACTGGTCGGGTGATCGAGACGGCGTACGTCGGCGTACTGCTGCTCATCCTCGGACTTCTGGCCTGGACCTGCCTGTACGCCGTATACCGCATCTACACCGGTCCGCGGTGACAGGGGCACTCGACCTACATCCCGATCTGGCGCCGCTCGCTTTCCTGCTGGGCACCTGGTCCGGTGAGGGCGTCGGAGGCTATCCGACGATCGAGAGCTTCGCTTTCGGCCAGCAGTTGACGTTCTCGCATTACGGCAAGCCGGTGGTCGAGTACACCAGCCGCAGCTGGTCGGTGCCGGCCGGCCGGCCGTTGGCGCGGGAGTCCGGCTGGTGGCGGCCGCGACCGGGCGGCCATCTCGAGGTGCTGCTGGCACATCCCACCGGCGCCGTAGAGGTGTGGCTCGGCACGGTGACCGGCACCAGGGCGGAGCTGGCCACAGACGTGGTCGCCCGGACACCCTCCGCCAAGGAGGTCACCGCCGGCCGCAGGCTCTACGAGCTGGTTGCGGACGAGCTGATGTGGGCCTACGACATGGCGGCGATGGGGCAGCCGCTCCAGCCGCACCTCTCGGCCCGCCTGCAGCGCGCCTGACCGGACCCGGACACAGACAACCCCCGGGCGCTTCCTCGCTTGCGCGAGGGCCGGCTGGACGAGGGCCGGCACCCGGGGGTGCGGTGTCTGCCTGAGTCTCCGCCGTACGCCGTCATGGGAGGCGCCCGGTGGAACCGGAGTCCGGACGGGCGGCTAGCGGACAGCCACCTCACGAGTCCGTTGTTCATGCATGAACTAGGACCACCTCCCTTCCCGTGTACACAAAACGGTACGCGAGGTGCACCGGCCCGCGCAACGGGTTCTGCCATCGCCACGCGCCTAGAATTCCCACCATGTCGGGCGTCGGATGGCACGCGGAGCTGCGGGCCCGCGGCTACCGGCTGACCCCGCAGCGCCAATTGGTGCTCGAGGCGGTCGACCGGCTGGGACACGCCACCGCGGAGGACGTCGCGAACGAGGTGCGCCGGACGGCGAGCGGGGTGAACATCTCCACGGTGTACCGGACCCTGGAGCTGCTCGAGGAGCTCGAGCTGGTGACGCACACCCACCTCGGCCACGGAGCGCCCACCTATCACGCCGCCACCCTGGAGGCCCATGTCCATCTCGTCTGCCGGACCTGCGGCAGCGTCGAAGAGGTGGCACCAGCCACCGTCCAGAGCCTGGTCGACCAGCTGGCCGCCGACCGCGCCTTCATCGTCGACGTCGGCCATTTCGCGATCTTCGGCGAGTGTCGCGACTGCGCGGAGTCGGCGACCAGCGGCTGACCGCGAGACCGCCGTACGCTGAGGGCATGGACAGCCCACTGCTGGCACTGCCCGGCGCAGTGCCCGCGGATCCGCCGGACCAAGGTGTCGCCGGGCACTACGGCGACCCCTTCCGCGAGCAGAAGATGCTGGTGGAGGCGGCTGGGATCGTAGACCGCAGCAACCGTGAGGTTCTCACCGTCGGGGGACCGGACCGGCTGACCTGGCTGCACAGCCTGACCACCCAGCACGTGAGCTCGCTGCAGGCGCTGCGTGGAGCGGAGGCGCTCATCCTGAGCCCGCATGGCCATGTGGAGCACCACCTGCTGTTGCTCGACGACGGGGAGACCACCTGGCTCGACGTCGAGCCGGGTACCGCGGCCGAGCTGGCTCGTTACCTCGACTCGATGCGCTTCCTGCTCCGGGTCGAGGTCGAGGTGGCGACCTCGCAGTGGGCGGTCGCCTGCTTGCTGGGGCCGGACACCGACCGGCTGTTGGCCGAGCACTTCGGGGTGGAGGTCGCTCCCAGGCCCTACGCCGTACAGCCGCTGCCGAGAGGCGGCTTTGCCCGCCGGTTGCCTGGTCCGGGCGAAGCGGCCGTCGACCTGCTGCTCCGGCGGGCTAACCTGAGCGACCTCGGCTCGCTCGAGGGTGCGCCGCCGGCCGGTCTGTGGGCCTACGAGGCATTGCGGGTCGCCGCTCGGCTGCCGCGGCTGCGGCATGAGACCGACCACCGGACCATTCCGCACGAGGTCGGCTGGCTGGAGACCGCCGTTCATCTCAACAAGGGCTGCTACCGCGGCCAGGAGACGGTGGCCCGGGTGCACAACCTCGGCCGCCCCCCGCGCCGGCTGGTGCTGCTCCACCTCGACGGTGGCGCTGAGGCGCTGCCGCGAACCGGTGACATGGTGGCCGTCGATGGGGCCCGGGTGGGGTTCGTGACCAGCGCCGTACGGCACTACGAACTCGGCCCCATCGCGCTGGCGATGGTGAAGAGGACGACCCCGGACGACGTGGAACTCACCGCCGGTGGCGTCGGGGCGAAGATCGGTTAGGTCACCGGCAACGGCAGCTCGAGGCAGAACCACACGACCTTGCCGGTATCGGTGGCGGTGACCCCCCATGAGCTGGCGAGCAGGTTCACGATCGTGATTCCCCGGCCGTCGAGGGCGAGCTCGTCGGCCGACTGCATCACCGGCATCCGGGAGTTCATGTCGGCCGCGGACACCTTGACCCCGGCCCGGGTTATCTCGACCGTGAGCTCGACCTCGCTGCGGCCGTGCAGTACCGCGTTGGTGATGAGTTCACTCGCCAGCAGCACCGCCGTGTCCACGACACCGGGCAGCGCACACGACAGCAGGACTTCTCGAACAAAGCGCCGCCCCTGGGCCGCCGAGTGGTCGTTGGGTGGCAGCAGGGTGACGACGCGCACGGTCTCTGGCACGATCTCGACCTTTGAACGTCGGCGGTTACCAGTCAGGGATGCCCGCTAAGGGCGATTCCTACCGTCTTCGTTGCCAACTCGGCGACCGGGGGCGGAAGGGCCGGTCGCGCCTGGCGTGTTGAGACTGCGGCCGACTGCGCGTGCGACCATGCGGTACATGGCCGCTGCCGGCACCATGATCACTGTTGCGCCGACCGGTGCGGAGACCTCGAAGTCGGACGCTCCGGCGCTGCCGGTCACCCTGGCCGAGCTGGTTGCGGCCGCGCAGGCCTGTGCGGCCGCCGGCGCGGCCATGGTGCACGTGCACCTACGCGACGACTCGGCCGAGCCGACCCTCGACCCCGGCCGGGCGCGCGAGGCGGTCGCCGCGCTGCGGGAGGAGACCGACCTGGTGGTGCAGCTCTCCACCGGCGGGGCGGTCGGCGACCCGGAGGCGGCGCGAATCGCCGTCCTCGACGCCGAGCCCGATTCGGCCAGCCTGTCCTGCGGCAGCGTCAACTTCGGCGACGACGTCTTCGTGAACCGGTGGCCGTTCATGGTCGCGCTCTACCAGCGGATGCAGGAGCGCGAGATCGTTCCGGAGTTCGAGCTCTTCGATCTCGGCCAGGTTACGGCGATGACCCGGTTGATCGCGAAGTACGGGCCGCCGTCCGGGGGACGCCTCCACGCCGACCTGGTCATGGGCGTGCCCGGTGGCATGCCCGGCACGCCGGCCGCCCTGGTCGCCGCCGTAGCTGCGCTGCCGGCCGGCGCGAGCTGGTCGGCCACCGGCGTCGGCCGCTCGACCCTTCCGGTGGCCCTTGCTGCGCTTGCCGCGGGCGGCCACCTGCGGGTCGGGATGGAGGACACGCTCACCTTCGCCCCGGGCGAGCCGGTCCGGGACAACGCCCAGCTCGTCGAACGGGCGGCCGCGCTGGCCCGGCTTGCCGCCCGCCCACCGTTGCGGCCGGAGGAGGCCCGGACGCTGCTCGGCGTCAAGGACCGCCGCCCGGCGCTTGCCCGCACCGCCCACAGGGAGACGCCGTGACAACCTCCGACTCGAGCACCGGTGCCGCGGGCAACCGGCGCAGCGATCGGGTGCTCGCCCCCGACTACCTCGCTGAGCTGGGCACCCGCCCGCTGACGGAGGTCCGTGCCCTCCGTGACCAGGCCGAGCAGGAGGAGGCGGACATCTCCTACCTCCGCCGCCTCCTCCAGGGGCGCATCGACATCGTTCGGGCCGAGCTGGCCCGCCGTTCGGAGGAGGGGCCGACCAGCCTGATCGACGCGCTTCCGCAGATCCTCTCGGAGCACAACGCCGGCCCACCCCGCGGAGGCGGCCGGCGTACCGGCGTGGAGCCGTCCCGGGCCGACGCCCATCGCCGGGCGGTCGAGTCCCTGGTGGCCGACGTCGATCTGGACGATGTCGGGGTGCGTACCGACGACGAGCTGCACCGCGCCCTGGAGATCTACCGGGCCGAAGAGCAGACTTTGTCCGCCAACCGGCACGCCATTCACGGGGTCCTGGACCGGTGCGCGGCAGAGATCGCGCGTCGCTACCGTGACGGCGAGGCCGACGTCAGCGAGCTTCTCAATCGCGAGGACCTACGCGGCTGAACTCGCTGTCGGCGCGGCGACCCGACCCGGACGGAAGGTGCCGCGTGGTCCATCCCAGTCCGCTGCCCGTGCTCGCCGAGGTGATCCGGTCGGGTTTCCTGGAGTGCCGGCACGCGGGTTCCGCGATCGCGATGCGCGCCGACGGCAGCCGGGTGCTCGAACTCGGTACGCCGGACGCGCCGGTCCTGCCCCGCTCGGCCAACAAGCCGTTGCAGGCCGTCGGCATGCTGCGGGCGGGCCTCGACCTGGACGGCGAGCTGCTCGCGGTCGTGGCCGCCAGCCACTCCGGGAGTGACATGCATCTTGCGCTCGTCCGACGGGTGCTCGACGGCGCCGGGCTGGACGAGGACTCCCTGGCCAACCCGCCCGACCTGCCCCTGGACGAGCGGGCCCGGCTGGCTTTGCTGCGCACGGGCGGGAGCGCCGACCGCATGCACCACAACTGCTCCGGCAAGCACGCCGGCATGCTGGCCACCTGCGTCGCGGCCGGCTGGCCGATCGCTGGCTACCTGGACCCGGGGCACCCGCTCCAGCGGGCGTCCCGGACAGCGGTGGAGCGGCTTGCCGGTGAGCGCGTCACGGCCACGGCCGTGGACGGTTGTGGGGCGCCGTTGTTCGCCCTCTCGCTGGCAGGGCTCAGCCGCGCCTTCGGCCGACTCGCGACCGCGGCCGCCGACACGGCGGAGGGTCGGGTGGCAGCGGCCATGCGGGCCCATCCCGAGGTGGTGGGTGGTCCGGGGCGTGACGTCACCCGGCTACTCGCCGGCGTACCGGGCCTGGTCACGAAGGACGGTGCGGAAGGGGTGTACGCCGCCGCGCTGGCCGACGGGGGCAGTTGTGCGGTCAAGATCGAAGATGGCGCCGGCCGGGGGCGGATGCCGGTGATGGTCGCGCTCCTGCGCCGTCTCGGCTGCTCGGCGCCGGTGCTCGACGAGCTGGCCACCCTCCCGGTGCGCGGCGGCGGCGCCGTGGTCGGAGAGGTGCGCGCCGTGCTGTGAGCGGCGGGGTCAGGATCCGCCGGCGGTCCGCCCCTGCACCCGCCGCCCTGCGGACCGCTCGCGCGGTGTCCAACGGGTGTGCTTGCCGGCCGCTTGCTGGAGCTAGCAGTACGGCGATAACCTGGGGCTGATGAATGTCGGGGACCTCGGGCACTACATCCGGGAGCAGCGCCGTACGGCGGAGATGTCGTTACGGCAGCTCGCCCGGCTGGCTGGTGTGTCGAATCCCTATCTGAGCCAGATCGAGCGCGGCCTGCGGCAACCGAGCGCCGAGATCCTCCAACAGATCGCCCGCGGGCTCCGCATCTCCGCGGAGGCCCTGTACGTGCAGGCCGGCATCCTCGACGAGCGGCGCACCGACAGCCAGGTGCCGGAGGCGCTGCTGCAGGACCGCGGGCTGGGTGAGCGGCAGAAGCAGGTGCTGCTCGAGATCTACGAGTCGTTCCGGCGGGAGAACGACGCCAAGGGCGTCGATGCCGAGATCACCACACCGCGAAGCGACGACGGACCGCCGGAACCTCCGGCAGCAGACGATCAGAGGAGCACGTGATGCGAGTCGGGGACTTCACCAGGGTTGCGGACAGCAAGCCGTTGTACGCGCTGATCGGGGCCAACTCGGCGATGATGGCCAGGTTCCGTGAGCTACCGACCGACCTGAGCCGGCTGCAGGAGGACGTGCAGGGACAGCTCCGCGAACTGCCGTTGCAGGTGTCGCGGTACGCGACCGAGCTCGGTGACAAGGCGACACAGCTGTACGCCGATCTCGCCGACCGCGGCCACCGGGTGGTCGGCTCCCACACCGAGGACCCACCGCCCAGCGCGACCGACGAGGGCTCCTGACCGCCGCCTCTCTAGAGTGCAGCCTCTCTAGAGTGCAGTAGTCGGGGCTCGGCGGCGGCCATCCGGCCCGCCAGCTGCACTCGAGGACGGTGAGACCGTGGCAGACATGCGTTACCGGCAGCTGGGCCGGTCCGGCCTTACCGTCTCGGTGGTCGGGCTCGGCTGCAACAACATCGGCCGCCGCCTGGACCTGGACGGGACCAGGGCCGTCGTCGATGCGGCTCTGGACGTCGGCATCACCCTGTTCGACACCGCGGACATCTACGGGACCGACCGCGACGGCGGCTCAGAACGGCTGCTCGGCGAGGTGCTGGCCGGTCGGCGCGACGAGGTGGTGCTCGCCACCAAGTTCGGCATGGACATGGCCGGCGGCAACGGGCCGGACTGGGGGGTCCGCGGCTCCCGCCGCTACATCCGCCTCGCAGTCGAGGCCTCCCTGCGCCGACTGCGCACCGATCACATCGATCTCTACCAGCTGCACGAGCCGGACCGCCGTACGCCGATGGCCGAGACGCTGGCCGCCCTCGGTGAGCTGGTCAGTGAAGGCAAGGTGCGCTATCTGGGCTCATCGAACCTCGCCGGCTGGCAGGTCGCCGACGCGGAATGGACAGCACGCACGGCCGGCACGGAGCGCTTCATCAGCGCGGAGAACAACTACAACCTGCTCGAGCGCGAGGTCGAGGCCGACCTCGTGCCGGCCTGCGAGCACTTCGGGATCGGCGTACTGCCGTTCTTCCCGTTGGCGAACGGGCTGCTCACCGGCAAGTACCGGCGGGGGGAGCCGCCACCTGCCGGCACGCGGCTCAGCGACAAGCCCGACCTGCTCTCGGAGCGCAACTTCGATCGGGTGGAGGCCCTGGAGAAGTACGCCGCCGAGCGCGGCATCACGCTGCTCGACGTGGCGATCGGAGGGCTGGCGGCGCAGCCGGCGGTCGCTTCGGTGATCGCCGGCGCCACCCGGCCGGAGCAGGTCCGGGCGAACGCGGCCGCGGGGGACTGGCAGCCCGGCGCCGCGGACATCGCGGCGCTCGACGAGGTGGCTCCCAGCGCCCGGCCCGCATGAACGACATCGGCAACTTCATCCTCGGCCCGATCGAGGGACTGTTCGGGCTGCTCGGGCTGGCCCTGTTCGGGTTGAAGGCCTTCGCGCTCGTGGACGCGGCCGTGCGGCCCGAACCGGTGTGGCGCGCGGCGGTCGCCCAGTCGAAGACCTTCTGGTTGGTGCTGCTGGTCATCGCGCTTCTTTTCGGCGGGCTCGGCATCCTGGGTCTCGCCGGCCTGGTGGCCGCGGTCGTCTACCTCGTCGACGTACGGCCCAAGCTCCGCGAGGTGCGGGGTGGTCGGTCCGGCGGCCGCGGCCGGGGGTAACGGCGAAGTCTGCCCGGATCAGTGACCCGGATGCATATGCAGGGCCTCGGGCGCGAACCCCTGAGCCGACTCCTGGGTGACCCACTCGAAGACCGTCGCGGTGACGTCGTTGCCTGCCACGTGCACCGTCGTACCGGTCGCCTCGTAGACGTCGAGCATGCCGGGGGCGTCAGAGACGGCGTAGAGACGGGTGACCTCCGGAGCGACCGTGGTGGTCTCGCCGTCGCGCGAGCCGCCGCGGAGCAGGACCGTGGGGTCGTCGAAACCAGGCATGGCGGTCCTCTACCCCGCCGGCCCGCGCGGCACCCCCGTAGCGTTGCGCTCATGGCGACCGACATGCACGGGCGGACCTCCCGGCTGGAGCTGGCGGACGCGACCCTGCGGGAGTGGGCCGCGACGGTTCTGGACTCGTCGCCGGAGGGCGTGGTCCTGGACCGCTCGGCCTTCTATCCGGGTGGGGGCGGCCAGCCGCCGGATGCGGGTGTCCTGCTGTGGGGCGGCGTACAGACCCGGATCCTCGGCGTACGCCGGGGCGAGGACCTGCTGCTGGTCCCGCAAGAGGACGATCCGCTTCCACCGGTCGGCACCGCCGTCCGGGGAGCGGTCGAGGACGAGCGGCGGACCGCCCTGATGCGTACCCACTCGGCGCTGCACCTGCTGGCCGGGGTGGTGTTCCGTGACTTCGGCGCGCTGGTGACCGGCGGCAACATGGAGCCGCTCACGGCGCGGATGGACTTCGACCTCCCGGACATCCCGGCGGACTTCCGGGATCGAGTCGCGGCGGCCTGCGCCGCCGAGATCGGCGCGGACCGCCGCATCGTGGTCAAGGTGCTGCCGCGGGACGAGGCGTTGGAGATCCCGGACATCATCCGGACGGCGACCAACCTGCTGCCGCCTGACCTGACCGAGGTGCGCATCGTCGACATCGTCGGGCTCGACACGCAGGCCGACGGCGGTACCCACGTGGCCTCGACCCGCTCGATCGGCGGCATCGAGGTGGTCAAGGTCGAGAACAAGGGCAAGGCCAACCGCCGGCTGCGGGTCCGCCTCCCCTGACCGCGGCCGGGCCAGGTGGCAGGCTGGCGACGTGGAGATCACCCTGGTGCGCGGCGACATCACCGACCAGGTGGTCGACGCGGTCGTCAACGCCGCGAACTCCTCGCTGCTCGGTGGCGGCGGGGTGGACGGGGCGATCCACCGTTGCGGCGGCCCGGCGATCCTCGCCGCCTGCCGGGAGCTGCGTCGAACGTCGCTGCCGGACGGACTGCCGGCGGGCCAGGCGGTGGCGACGACGGCCGGCACGCTCCCGGCCCGCTGGGTCATCCACGTCGTTGGGCCCGTCTACAGCGGGACCCAAGACCGCTCGGACCTGCTCGCGTCCTGCTATCGGGAGGCGCTGCGAGTCGCCGACAAGCTGGGCGCCGGCACCGTCGCCTTTCCGGCCGTGTCCGCCGGGGCCTACGGCTGGCCCGTTCTCGACGCTGCCCGCATCGCCGTCGAGACCGTCCGTGGCACCGACACTGCGGTCGAGGAGGCGCGGTTCGTCCTCTTCGGCGAGCCGGCGTACGCCGCCTTTTCTGCTGCGGTCGCGAGAACCCCCGGGCAGGCGGGTTAGCTCGGATCCATGGGGCGGCGTCAAGTGGATCGGACGATGTTGCTTCTACTCGCCGATTTCAGCCAATCCTGCGAGTACACGCAACAACGATCACTCTACTTGGGGAGAGGCCCTAGCTCCTCCCGGTGGACCTTGTGCTGGGCGGCCTGGGCGAGCGGCTTGACGACGAGCAGGTCGATGTTGACGGAGCGGGGCGGGTGACCGCCCAGACCACGCAGTCGGCCACGTCCTGCGCGGTAAGCGGCTCCCGTACGCCGGCGTAGACCGCTGCCGCCCGGTCCGCGTCGCCGCCGAAGCGGTTCAGGTTGAACTCGTCGGTGGCCACCATTCCGGGCGCGATCTCCGTCACCCGCACCGGTTGCCCGCACAGCTCCAGCCGCAGCGTCTCGGCCAGCGCGGTGGCGCCGTGCTTGGCTGCCGTGTACCCACCACCGCCCTCGTAGACGATGTGCCCGGCGGTCGAGCTCATCACGACCACGTGGCCGGCGCCGCTGGCGACCAGCGCCGGGAGCAGCGCCTGGGTCACCCGCAGGACACCGAGCACGTTGACGTCGTACATCGCCCGCCAATCCTCCGGATCGGCCGCGGCGATGGGGTCGAGCCCGAGGGCGTTGCCGGCATTGTTGACCAGTACGGCGCACTCGGGTACGGCGGCGGCCAGCGCGGCCACCGACGCCGGGTCGGTGACGTCGAGCTCGACGGCGTGACCGCCGATCTCGGCTGCCAGCGCCCGCAACCGGTCCAGCCGCCGGGCGCCGATCACCACCTCGTAGCCGGCCGCCACGAGCTGGCGCGCGGTAGCCGCCCCGATGCCGCTGCTGGCCCCGGTAATGACAGCTTTACCCGTGCTCACTAGATCCTCCGGTGGTCAAGCAGTACAAAAGGTGCAGGGCCGAGCCCGTCTTGGCTGCTCAGGCAACATCCTTCCGCCTCGGGAGCTGCCATGCGCCAGCGACGCGCGACCCTCGTTGTAGCTGCTGGCGTGGCCGGGGCGATTGCCGTGGTGGCGCCTTCGACGGCGGCCACCGCACCGACGTTCACCGGCCCGAGCCGAGCTGACAACCCCGCGATCTCGGCCGTCAACGGCCAGAAGTACGTGAACGAGCCGGCCACGGTGGTGGGCGGGGACGGGACCCGCTACGTCGCCTACCAGCGGGACAGTCAGCTCAGCAAGACCACCAACGGAGGCCGGACCTGGACCTATGTCGGCGGCCAGGACGTGTTGACCAAGAACGTATCCGGCTGTATGCCGCTTACGGACATCGGGGACGTAGACCTCACGGTCGACAAGGCCGGCCAGGTGTACTTCGCCGACCTGCAAGGAACTGCCGGGCCGCAGGCCGACACCGGCATCCAGGCGGTTGTGGCGCACAGCGGCGACGGCTTCCGGACCTACTCGGGCACCTGCGCCGCCCACCAGGTCGCCAGCGTCGACCGCGAGTGGCTGGCCGCCTACACCGCCCCCAACAAGACCGCTCTGGGCAGCGACGTCTACCTCAGCTACCACGACTTCGGGCCGAACTACATCTCGGTCAACGCCTCGCACGACGGTGGCCGGACCTTCGGCCTGCCGGTCCCGGTGCTCGACAACCCGGGGGCCAACCTGGCCAGCGGCTGCGACACCGTGCCGGCCGGCACCGCGGTCGACCCGCGCAACGGATGGGTCTACGTCGCCTGGACCTCGGGCCCCAACCCGGTGTTCAACTCCACCACGGGGTGCAACTACACCCAGGGAACGGTCTTCAACAAGTTCTGGGTGGCGGTGTCGAAGGACCACGGCAAGTTGGGTTCATTCCACACCACCCTGGCCGTCGAGACGCCGGACCAGACCGACCTGACGAAGCCGTCGGACATGTCGGAGATCTTCGGCTCCATCGCGGTCGACCGGCAGGGTGGTGTCTACATCGCCTACACCGGCTTCAACCAGCGCCACCAGGAGTACGACGTCTTCGTGACCCACTCCGCTCCGGCGGACGCCAGCGGAGCGCTGCACTTCCGGGACGACGGCAGCGGTACGGCGAAGGTCAACCAGGTCAGCTTCCTGCCGGCCGAGACGGCGTACTTCCCGCGGCTGATCGCGGGCGACCGTGGCCGGATCGACCTGATCTACCTGGGAACGCGGGTCATCAACGTGCCGGCGACCGCGGCCAACAAGGCCAACCCCATGTACAACGGCAGCAACCCGGGTAAGCCGAACTGCCGGCCGGAGATCACAGATCCGCTACAGAAGGGGTTCCGCTTCATCGGCAAGCCCTGCGAGCTCCCGGCCGACGCTGCCTGGTACATCACGCTGGCCCAGTCCCTCAACGCCGCGGGCTCGGCGCCCACCTGGACCCGCAACCGGTTGCGGCCGGACCCCGTGCACATGGGCGACATCTGCACGCTCGGGATCTTCTGCCTCGGCGGCGACAACCGCGACCTCGGTGACGTCAACGACATCAAGATCGACGCGAGCGGCGGTGCGCAGGTCGCGTACACCTACGAAACCCCGACCGGCAGCCGCACAGAGATCGACTTCCAGTGCCAGCAGAGCGGCCCGGGTCTCTACGCCGGCATCTCGGTCACGCCCTGTCGGCGCTGACGAGACAGGACCCGACGGCCGGGGACGGCTTCCGTCCCCGGCCGTCGGCTTTCACCACCGGGAATCCGAGCACCCTGCCGGCGGTTCGGCGTACCGGGACGACCGGCGAGGAGGTGGCTTGGTGACGGTGCCACTGGCCCGCCGCCCGATCCGTCCTGGCCGGTCGGGACTCCCGCACCGGGTCGCCACGCTGAGCGTCCATACCTCGCCGCTGGAGCAGCCCGGCACCGGTGACGCCGGGGGGATGAACGTCTACATCGTCGAGGTGGCCAAGCGGCTGGCCGCGGTCGGCATCGAGGTCGAGATCTTCACCCGGGCGACGTCCAGCGAGCTGCCGCCCTCGGTGGAGCTGGTGCCCGGGGTGACTGTGCGGCACGTCACCGCGGGTCCCTACGAGGGGCTCGGCAAGAACGACCTGCCGGCGCAGCTGTGCGCGTTCACCTCGGGGGTGCTGCGGGCCGAAGCCAACCGCGAGCCGGGCCATTACGATCTGATCCACTCCCACTACTGGCTGTCCGGCCAGGTGGGCTGGCTGGCCTCCGAGCGGTGGGGGGTGCCGCTGGTGCACTCGATGCACACCATGGCCAAGGTCAAGAACGCCGCCCTGGCGGCCGGCGACTCCCCCGACCCGGTCGCTCGGGAGATCGGCGAGGCCCAGGTGGTCGAGGCCGCCGACCGGCTCATCGCCTCGACCAGCGAGGAGGCCACGGCGCTGGTCGAGCTGTACGGCGCCGACCCGACCCGGGTGTCGATGGTGGCGCCCGGAGTGGACCTCGCGATCTTCGGCACCGGGTCGGCCGCCGTGGCGCGGTCGCGGCTCGGGCTGCCGCCCGAGGCCGTCGTCCTGCTCTTCGCCGGTCGGATCCAGCCGCTCAAGGCGCCGGATGTGCTGCTGCACGCCGCCGCCCGGTTGGTCGAGCGCGATCCAGGCCTGCGGGCCCGTCTGGTGGTCGCGGTCGTCGGCGGGCCGAGCGGGACCGGCCTGGCTGAGCCGGCGCACCTGCAACGGCTCGCCGCGGAGCTCGGATTGGCCGATGTGGTCCGGTTCGAGCCACCGGTGCCCCAGCCCCGGCTGGCCGACTGGTACCGCGCGGCCACGGCCTGCGTGGTGCCCTCCTACAGCGAGTCTTTCGGACTGGTCGCCATCGAGGCCCAGGCCTGCGGCACGCCGGTGATCGCCGCTGCCGTCGGGGGACTGCGGACCGCGGTGGCCGACGGGCGCTCCGGCCTGCTGGTGGCCGGACATGACCCGGCCGACTACGCGGCCGCCGTACGCCGGCTGATCGACGACCCGGCGCTGCGCCGCCGGCTGTCGCGGGGGGCGCAGCAGCACGCCGCCGGGTTCAGCTGGGCGGCGACTGCGAACGGCGTTCTCGACGTCTACGACGAGGCGCTGGCCGAACCCGCTGCGCGGGTAGCCGCCGTCCGCTGATGGCCTCGCGCGATCATGACGCGACCGTGCGCGCTGCGCTGGACGAGCTGGCGCTGTCCTACGAGCGCACCGGCCCGGGCGCCTACCTGGTCCGGCTGGAGGGCAGTCGCAAGCTCGCCACCATGACCTGGCTGGTCGCGGCCGAGCACAGCCTGCTGGTCGAGGCGTTCTTCGTCCGGCGACCGGCGGAGAACGCCGAACAGGTCTACCGCTACCTCCTCGCGCGCAACGCCAAGATGTACGGCGTCGCGTTCTGCATCGACTCGGTCGGCGACGTCTATCTGGTGGGTCGGCAATCCCTGTCCTCGATCACCGCCGAGGAGATCGACCGGTTGCTCGGGTGCGTGCTCACCTACTCCGACGAGAACTTCAACCCGGTTCTCGAGATCGGCTTCGCCTCCTCCATCCGGCGGGAGTGGGAGTGGCGGCGCCGGCGCGGCGAGAGCACCGCCAACCTGGCCGCTTTCGCCCGCTTCGCCGACCCAGGGTGAGCCGGCAAGAGTGGGTGGTGGGCGGCGACCGATGAGTTTGCGGCTCCGATTCGGTCCACCGGTGAGCAGGACCTCGTCGCCCGCGGCGGAGGTCTGACCGAAGCCCAGCGTGGATCACCTGGTGCTCGCCCATGGAGGAGTCAAGCGTGTCCATTGATCATGTTCTAGCAGTCGTCCCGGTGGCCGATTTCGAAGGTGCGCAGGCTTGGTATGAGCGCCTGTTCGGTCGCCCCGCCGACAACCTGCCGATGGAGGGTCAGCTCGTCGAATGGCGGGTCACTGACACTGGGTGGGTCCAGGTCACTCGCGATTCCGGTCGCGCCGGCTCGGCCCTGCTGAACTTCGCAGTAGATGACCTGCACCAGCACGTCGCCGACGTCTCCGGACGGGGGCTCGTCCCAGGAGCGATCGAGACGGTGAACAAGGGCGTGCAGCTGTCCGCCATCCGCGATCCCGAGGGCAACACGGTCACCTTCATCGGGAACTTTCGCGTGGAGTACTGAAAGGCGATCCGGCGAGAGCGTGACATTGTCCGTTGCGCCTGACCAGCCCCCCTCATCGCGGTCGTTCGACTCTCCTCTGGCAGGCTCCCGCCATGACCGCCACGCTCGTGCTGCTGCGCCACGGCGAGAGCGACTGGAACGCTAAGGGTCTCTTCACCGGCTGGGTCGACGTCGGCCTGACCGAGCGTGGCATCGAGGAGGCGCGCCGCGGCGGCGAACTGCTGGTGGAGACGCGGCTGCTGCCCGACGTACTGCACACCTCGCTGCTCCGGCGGGCGATCCGCACGGCCGACATCGCGCTCGACGTCGCGGACCGACTCTGGATCCCGGTGCGGCGCTCCTGGCGGCTCAACGAGCGGCACTACGGCGCCCTGCAGGGCAAGGACAAGGCCGCCGTCCGGACCGAGTTCGGCGACGAGCAGTTCAAGCGGTGGCGCCGGTCCTACGACACGCCGCCCCCGTCGTTGCCGGCCGACGACCCGATGGCGCCGGCCCGGGACCCGCGATATGCCGCCCTCCCCGCCGACGCGCTGCCGCTGACGGAGTGCCTCGAAGATGTCGTCGTTCGGCTGCTGCCCTACTGGTACGACGCCCTCGTGCCCGACCTGCGCAGCGGCGCCACCGTGCTGGTGGTCGCCCACGGCAACTCGATGCGGGCCCTTGTCAAGCACCTCGACGGACTGGGCGACGACGAGGTGGTCGGGCTCAACATCCCGACCGGCATCCCGCTGCGCTACGACCTCGATGACGACCTCCGCCCACTGCGCGCGGGTGGACAGTACCTTGATCCCGAGGCCGCGGAGCGTGCGATCGCGTCGGTCGCCGCGCAAGGCCACTGACCACTGAGCGCTAGACCACAGCGCTACTGCGTCGCGGATCCGTCCTCGGGCAACTGGACGGGCACGTTCAGCGTGGTCGACCCGGCGTCGGCGAAGGTGAAGGTCACCCGCACCGACTGGCCCGGCCGGAGCGGGCGCCGAATCCCCTGCAGCACCAGGTGGACGGAGTCGGCGCCCAGGATCAGCGCGGCGCCGGTGGGCACGCTCAGCGGGAGTTCCATCGTCGAGGCCGGCGTCGGCTGGCCCGCGCCTGAGTCTGCGGCCGGGGTGGCGGTACCACTCGCCGCGTCGGCCGGCATGAGCCTGACCGAGGCGGCGTCGTCGCTGGTCACGTCGGTGAGCGAGTCCGCCGAGCCGGCGCGGTTGGCCACCGTGAGGTACAGCGGCACGTCGGCTCCGGTGCCGTACAGCGAGGTCCCCGGCGCGGCCAGCCGGACGTTGCGGACCTGCAGCTGGCCGACGTTCGCGTTCGCCGCGTCGCTGACGGTCTCCACCAGCGCGGTCTGAGCGTTGCGGCCGGCGGCGCAGGCCGCCAGCAGGGGCGCGCACAGCAACATCGCGACGACCCGGTGGTGGCTCACGAAGCCTCCCCCAGAAGTACCGGCAGGTCGGCGGCGTAGTCGCTCGAGGTGGTGGCCGCCGAGTAGAGCGCGGCCACCCGATCG
>JAABUN010004544.1_pt1 | contig 18714 bp, 20 predicted proteins | sample 5559311 | NCBI WGS metagenome assembly JAABUN01 (sample SAMN10711877, study PRJNA513370) | rock metagenome | isolation source: Antarctica rocks | place: Antarctica: Victoria Land, Siegfried Peak sud | reverse complement strand
CCCCATGCTCCGCTTCGGCGCGGCGGATGAGGTGGCCAAGGCCGCCGCGTTCCTCGCCTTCGACGCGACGTACACCAACGGCGCGGAGCTCGCCGTCGACGGTGGCGGCTCCCAGCTTTAAGCACGGCCACCAGCGGACTTGGGCGGGACGCGGACCCGGGTCCCGCCAAGGCCGTTAGGAGGGGGGACGGGGCCACCGCGCCGCTCCCGGAGTGCCGCTAGCGCGACCCCGCGGACGGCCCCATCGCTGCAGCAGCGATCACATCCGGGCTGCCGCGGGGGCGCGCCCCCGCGGCAGCCCGACAACGACGTCGCCAAGACCCTGATTGGAACGCTGTCCGCTTCTACAAGACGCCCGCGAGCCCGGCCTGAAGCCACTCGCCGAGCATGACCATGCCGGCCGTCCTCCGGCACCTGGCCGCATCCTTCCGGCCGCATCCGACCTTGCTCGCCGCCCTCACGCAGATCGGCACACCTGCTTCGCCAGGAGAGTGTCGGCCCGAACGAGCGTCCCCCCGACGCTCGCTCAGGCGGCTTCCGGCGCCTGCTCGAGTCGGAACCCCGTCAGTCAACGCGCAAGCAGGTGCCCGCAATCCACCAGCACCCACCCCAGCCCAACAGGAGGCAGCAATGCCCAGCAGCACGCATCTGATGGATCCCGAGCTCGCCCGCGCCCTCGAGGGAGTGCCGTTGTTCGACTACAACGCCGAGACGATCGGTACGCTGCGGCCCGCGGTGGTGGCCCTTGCCCTGGAGGCGCCGCCCGCCCCCGGCATCGCCACCGAGGAGCGGTTCGTCGACGGACCCGGCGGCAACCAGATCCGCATCATGTTTTCCGCCCCCGTGGACGGCCCACGCACGGGCGGAATGCTGTGGCTGCACGGCGGCGGCCAGAAGGTCGGCAGCTCCGGTGGCTACGCTGCGCGGAACCGCTACTTCGCCTCGGGGCCGGCATCGTTGTAGTCGCCGTCGACTACAGGCTGGCGCCCGAGCACCCCTACCCGGCCGGCCTCTAAGACTGCTAGGCCGTCCTGCGGTGCTGCACAAGTCGGTGACCGAACTAGGGAGCGCACAGGCGGTGGCCAGCTCGACGGTCGACCTGCGGGCGGCCGCTCGGTGCGCCGTGACGTCGGCAGCCTCGGTTTCGTGCTGGTCGGTGGTGGTCTGGTCGGTGCTCATGGCTTGTCCCCCGGAGTAGTGGTCCACTCTGGGGCGGTGGTCCGAGGGTCGGTCGGGGTGGGGGGTCGGGGATCACGTGCGGGGAGCGCGCGGCATCAGCGCGGCAGCCAGCGCGAGGGACAACAGCGCGAGGCCCGCCGCGACGAGGAGTGCCGCCTGGAACCCCTCGTTGAGGGCGGCGATCGAGGTCCCGGCGGCGTGCGTCCTGCTGGCCGCGACCGCGGTGAGAACGGCGAGGCCCAGGGCGCCACCGATCTGTTGGCTCGTGCTGACCAGGCCGCTGGCGAGGCCGTAGTGGTGCTCAGCGACGTCGGTCACCGCGGCGATGGTCACGGCCACGAAGGCCAGGGCGAGGCCGGTGCCGACCAGCAGGGACGGGCCGAGGACGTGTACTAGGAAGGTGCTGTCGACGGGGAGGCGTGAGAACCACGCCAGCCCGGCCGCGAACATGCCGAGACCGGTCAGGAGGACGGGACGTGCGCCGAGGCGCTCGGTCCACGTGCCGGCCGCGGCCGCGACGAGGACGAGCGCGCCCGCCAGGGGCAGCTGGCTGACCCCGGCCAGGAGGGCGCTGTAGCCGAGCACCATCTGCAGGTACAGCGACAAGATGAAGAAGAGACCAAACATGGCCGCGGAGAGCGCCACCATGGCGGCGTTGGCAGCCACGACACTGCGGGAGCGGAAGAGGACGGGCGGCAGCAGGGGCATGGCGGAGCGGGCCTGCACGATGGCGAAGGTGGCGATGAGCGCGGCAGACAGCAGCAGCAGCCCGAGCGTCTGCACCGACTGCCAACCCGACGTCTCCGCCTGTACGAGCGCGTAGACGCCGGCCACCGTGCCGGCGGTGACGGTGAACGCCCCGACCACGTCGATGCGGCGGTCGCCGCCCTCGGCCCGGGACTCGGCGAACAGCCGCGGCGCCAGGAGCGCCGCGACGGCGGCCACGGGCACGTTGACGAAGAGGACCCACTCCCAGCTGAGGAAGCTCGTGAGGACACCGCCGAGCAGGACGCCAGCCACGCCGCCGGAGCCGGCCACGGCGCCCCAGATGCCGAGCGCCTTGCTGCGCTCGGGGCCGGCAGGGAAGAGCGCGATCATGATGGACAGCGCCGCCGGGGCGAGCGCGGCCGCGCCGAGCCCCTGAAGGGCACGGGCGGCCACGAGCTGTTCGGCGGACACCGCGAGGCCCCCGGCGAAGGACGCGGCGGCGAAGATGAGCAGGCCGAGCATGAAGAACAAGCGGCGCCCGACGAGGTCGGCGAGCCGGCCACCCAGCAGCAGCAGACCGCCGAAGGCGAGGACGTAGGCGTTGATGACCCAAAACAGCGTCCCGGTGCCGACCTGCAGCTCCCGCCCGATTGCGGGAAGGGCGATATTCATGATCGAGGCGTCGAGGACGACGACGAACTGGGCGACGGCGAGCAGGGCCAAGGCAGCCCAGCGACGAGGGTCGGGATCCCGGTTGACTGCCGTCGAGTCACGTGTAACGGGACCTCCCGGCCGCTCGTGAGCAACGGCAGGCGGGAGGGATGGAGCGGGCGGGGCGGAGAGCTCGTGCCGGGCGGTTGCCATGACGGGGCCTCTCGAAGGGATGACGGACAGTCCGGCGTTTGTTAGAGACTATAACTATATAATACACCATAGCAACATGTGATGTTGTTACGATCGCTTGATGACCACTTCAGACGACCGGCACGCCCCCCCGCCCCCCCTGTCGCGCCGGGACGAGGCGCGCGCCCGCACGCTCACCGAGATCAAGGAGCGCGCACTGGGGCAGGTCGCCGCGGGTGGCTCTGACGCGGTGTCGCTCAGCGCGGTGGCGCGCGAGATGCGTATGTCCGGTCCGGCCTTGTACCGCTACTTCTCTTCCCGCGACGAGCTGCTCGCGGTCCTCGTTGCCGAGAGCTATGAGCACCTTGCTGAATCCCTCGCCGCCAGGGCACGCGAAGTCTCCCCCTGCCCGGCGCCGGACAAATTTCGTGCGATCGCCGTCGCGTACCGGGCCTGGGCGCTGGGCCACCCGCACCGGTACCGACTGACGTTCATGAGTACGTCAGGGTCCGGCCGGCTGGAGCCGCAACGCATCGTCCCCGCCGCCCACCGCAGCATGACGACCCTTGTCGACGCGGTCGCAGGCCTGCCGACCCAGCCGCATCCCGTCACCCCGGCCTTGGCCGACGAGCTCGACGCGTGGGACAGGTCTCGCACCGGTACCGACGACCCAGAAAGAGGCCGGCACACGACCGAGGTGCTGCAGCGTGGCGTCCTGGCGTGGACGCGACTGCACGGCGTGCTGAGCCTCGAGCTGCAGGGCGCGTTCGCCATGATGGGCGTCGACGCGGCTCTCCTCTTCGACCAGGAGGTCTCGGACATCCTCCGATGAGCCGGACCGACGGCGGCGAAGACGCCCGGCCGGGAGCGACAGGAACGGGGTGCCAATGCCGTGCTCACAGGGTGGATGGAGCTCAGAAGTGCTGGCCCGGGCATGTCGCACGGCACTCTCTCTCATTGCAGGATGGCTGCGCGGGCACCGGTAGGATCGACAGCTACGCGGGCGCCCAGCTGTACGAGGGCCTGTCCCACCCGACCCACGGTCGGCCTTCGTCACGCGGGCGGCTGCCGTCCTCGCCGACGACCGGCCCGTGGGCGCTGATGCTCCTCGACCACCTGCCTCTCGGCCGGGTCTCGCCTACCGGCCCTGCAGGTCGACCCGGGCGGCTGCCCTCGAGCCCTTGTCGACAGCCGGCTACGCCCCGCCCGGGCGCGGGCGCCGCGCTTGTGCGGTGCGACGCCGATGTGGGCGGTCGCCTCCGCCTCGGTCAACGCCGGCAGCATCGTCTCGAGCGCGAGCGCATCAGGCTCGCCGTCACCGGCCTTCAACGCCTCGACGAGTCCGAGCAAGGCAGACTGCTCCAAGGCCAGTTCCCCCTCCACCAGCACGGGCCGCGAGTTCGCCCGCGCCGAGGTGGTCGGCTGGGGACGTGGCGATCACCGGACCAGCTCGAAGTGCTGGACCTGCTGGACCTTCTGGACCTTCTGGACCTTCTGGACCTTCTGGACCTTCTGGCCAGAGCTGATGACACATGCTGTGGCGCACGCCCGCAGCGGGGGTCGGCAAGTCGGCGGGTCGAACGGTCATCTCAACACTCGAAGCCGTTGACCGACGTCAGCTCTTCGTCTTGACGCCGGCTCGCCGTTCAGGCTGTCGGGCGCATGTCCCCTCACCCGGCCGCAGTCCAGCGTCATCCTCACATTCAGCTCGGGGCAGCCCCGTAGTCGGCTGAAGGCGGTCCGGCACTGTTGCTCGTCATGATTCCAGGGAGGAAGGGTGTTGTCGGGGCGCCGCGGCGCCATTTCTGGTCGAGCCCAGCAATGGTGCCGCGCCCCCCAGCGATACCGCTCGCACCGAAGGGCTCGGCCTCGACGGCTGGAGCGCGGCCGACCACTCGGCCTCAGGTAGGCCGCTGTCGGCTCGGTAAGCCTCTCGCCCGTGGGTGTAGCCGGCGGCACAGCGCGACCCACGGCGGTCGTGATCAACTCTTCACACGGGGGACCCTTGTCTCCTTCCGCTTGCTCGTCCGGCCGGGCGGGCGGGCACGGCCGCTGTGGCCAGCGGATCGGCGGATCGGCGGCGAACGCCTCGGCCTAACCGTGCTGGCGCTTCACGTAACGCCGCGCCGAGCGAGCCCGATCGCTGCACGCCGGGCTGCAGGACGTGCGACGCGGGTGGTCCTTGAGGAAGAACAACGTGCAGCTCGGTGTGGCGCAGGCGAGTACGGGTGCGCCTGCGCTGAGCAGTTCAACCGCCTCCTGCGCGATGAAGCTCCGGACGGCCGCCGGCGCCGGTGCCGAGAAGCGCCGGACGCGCGTGAATGCACCGTCGCCGGCGTCGAGCTCCACCCACCCCGGACCCGCCGCCGCTGCGGCATTGACGACCGCTGCCGCGGCCACGTCTAACGGCCGACGGCCCGCTGCCGAGGTCAGCAGCGAGCGGAGCGCTTCCCGCAGGGCGCGCGCTCGTACCGTGTCTTCGTCCTGGACGCTGCTCGCGGCCGCAGCCGCCAGCCCCGCCGGCAGCCGATCGGCGACGCGCCCTAGCCAGACGGCCAGGTCTTCGGCGGTGCTCAGCGCGTCAGCGGCCCCGCCCCCGCGCGACGTGTAGCGCGTGTTGGCCAGCTCGATAGGGGCCAGCTCCCCAAGGACGGGCGGCACGTTCGGGGTCACGGCGCCACACCAGGAGCGGCCAGGGTAGGACGAGGCTGTCGGGCGGTGTAGGTTCTCACGCATGAAGCCTACTTCAAGCGTGACAAGTTCTGTCCTGATGATCGGAGGCTCCACGGCGGTGCTGCAGTACGGGGGCCTCCGCCTGATCACGGACCCGACCTTCGACCCGCCCGCGCGCAGCATCGACGGCACGCCGTGGCGGACCTCGCCGCCTGCGGTCGCGGTCGCGGACGTCGGGCACCTCGACGCCGTCCTGCTGTCGCACGACCAGCACCCGGACAACCTGGACCAAGCCGGGCGGACCCTGCTGGCGACGGTCCCGCTTATAGCCACGACGCCACTGGCCGCGACGCGGCTCGGGGTCCCGGCGACCGGCCTGGCGCCGTACGAACACGTCGAGGTTCAAGGCCCCGAGAGGCCGGTCCGCATCACCGGGCTGCCGGCGGAGCACGGCCCCGCCGGGGCGGAAGCCGAGTCCGGGCCAGTCTCGGGGTTCCTCGTCTCGGGCGAAGGGCTGCCGACGGTGTACGTGAGCGGGGACGACGCCTCCTTGGACGTCGTGCGAGACATTGCCGACCGGGTCGGGCCGGTGGACGTCGCGCTGCTGTTCGTCGGAGCAGCCAAGCTCGCCGGGCTGCTCGGGGGCGCGCCCCTCACGCTGGACGGAGAGCAGGCGGCGCGAGCAGCCGCCGTCCTCGGCGCCCGGACCGTCGTCCCGCTCCACTGCGAGGGCTGGACGCACTACAGCGAAGGCGTTGGCCAGGTCGCGGCCGCATTCGACCGCGCTGGGCTCCGCGATGTCCTGGCCGTCGTCGCGGCCGGGCAGGAGGTCAAGCTGTGAGTACGAACGGCTCCTGTAGCGCAGGAACAGATGACGAGCGGGCGTCGATCTCGCTCTGCCCGCGACCTGTCCGGGCCGGGGCCCTCCGTGCCCGGCGCGCCGGTGTGGTCCCAAATGGAGAACCAGCCATCTAGCCGGCCGACCAGTCCGCTGTGCCCCTCGTCCGACGGGAGTCCGTCGGGGCCTTCGAGCATGGGCGTACGTAGGCAGAGACCCCAAGGACGAGCAGCACTCAAAGCCCCGGTCTAAGGCTGCGGGCTCATGCACCGCACCGGCGCGCATAAGGACTGTCGCGTGCTTGGCCGCCCGCAGCCGCTTGTCTTCAAGATCTGGAACGGCCTCGCCGAGACGCTGTACATCGAGCGCGACGGCACCCCCACAGCGAGATCACTCAAGGACGCCAGCCACGGGCCACCGAGGCCCGGCACCGCTCCGCGTCGTCGCCGGCCCCGGCGAGCAGGGCGGTGAGCATCGACGGGCCGTAGCCCAGCGCCGGTTCGGGTAGCGGGCCGGTCGACACCAACGACACCAGGCCGTGCCCGAGCATCCAGGCCTGGGTCGCCAGCTCCAGCGGGTCCGGCCCGGCAGTGTACCGGTCCGCCTCCGCACCCCGGCGGACGGCTTGCACCAACTGTTCGAGGCAGTCGTCCGCCGCCTGCAGGTCCTCCAGCGCGAAGGTGGCGTCGAACATCACCCGGAACAGGTCCGGGTGCTCCATCGCGTTGCCGACGTAGGCCGAGAGCAGCGCCGCGAGATCACGGACCGGGTCGCGCGTCCGGCTGACGGCCGCCATGCGGACCGACAGCCGACCGAAGCCCTCCTGGCGCAGGGCCGACCACAACCCGTCCATGCCTCCGAAGTGCGTGTACACGGCCATGGAGGACACCGGCGCCCCAGCGACCAGGGAACGCAGCGTCACCGGCTCCCGTCGGCGCAGCATGTGCGCCGCGCGCTCCAGCAGTAGCGTGCGCACCTGCGGGTCCCTCGGTCTCGGCACGGTCCGAATCGTTGCATAGCATTCCTACGCTATGCTTCCCGAGTCAGCTGCCCCCACGTCGAGCTAGGAGCGCCCCATGACTGTCACGCTGCTCACCCCCGCCGGTCTGCCGCAGACCCCCACCCACCACCAGGTCTCCGTCGCGACCGGCACCCGCACGGTGCACGTCGCGGGCCAGGTCGCCATCGACGAGCACGGCGAGACCGTCGGCGTCGGCGACCTCGGCGCGCAGGTCGAACAGGTGCACCGAAACCTCCTCGCCGCACTCGCCTCGGCGGGCGCCACCTTCGACGACGTCGTCAGGCTGACGCTCTACATGGTCGACATGCGGCCCGAGACCCTCGGCCCGGCCGTTGAGGCCCTTCTCCGGACGCGAGAGGCGATGGGCGTCACGGCCGCACCACCGCTCACCGGCATCGGCGTCAGCGCGCTCGCCTCGCCGGACTACCTCCTGGAGATCGAGGCGGTCGCGGTCCTGCCGTGAGTCGCGAATGACGGCGACCTGTGCGCCACCGTGAGCAGTGCGACGAGCGGTTCCTCGTGCGTCTTCCGCCGGTCACAGCGCCGCCCTGCCGGGGAGTGCGAGCCGGCCCGGCGTAGAGCTCGCGCGCTAGCGCCGCTGCGTGAGATCGAGATGCCGAGTAGGCGCCGCCGCCGGGCTCGGACAGCACTGGAGCAGGCTGCGGCTCGTGGCCCGCCGACGTTCCTCGGATGGTTCGCGAGCATCCCGCGTGAAGCCAAACCGTGCCGGCTAGTTTCGCGCTGCCCTGCTGGCTCCCCCTGGCCCGCGCGTGCTTGGTTCCCCCGCCGGGTACTGGGCGGGATTCCCGCGGCGCGGGCAGGGCGGAACGGCTGCGGACCGAGCACCCCCAGCAATGCGAGCTGCTCCGCGGCCGCCGTGCCCGGTGCCGCGGTGAGGACCAGGAGCGCCTGCAGCTGGTCCTCGGTGAAGAGCACCTGGAAGTCCAGTTCCATCGGACCTGTCTCGGCGTGTAGCAGCGTCTTGTGGTCCTCGAAACGGCGCGCGACGCCCTGCTGCTCCACAACGACGAGAAGGCGTCGCTCATCTACCGCAGGCCGGCGAGCCCGCCGGAGCGTGACCGGGCTCCGAGAAGGCCGTGGGCCGCACGCAAGCCTGACAACAGGGCCGAGCGAGGAGATATCAGCAGACACGCTGACCTGCGGTTGACCACCTGTGGATAGCCGTGACCGCTCCGTTGACGCTGCGCCCCGACCGAAGCGCACTACTTGGCGGGGGGCGAGGGATTCGAACCCCCGCGGGAGGGGTGGTTACCTACCTAGCGGTTTTCGAGACCGACAATCGTACCGTTTCTGACCTGCACGGACGTGATCACGGCAGCGCCGCCGGGCACTTATAGGGCACGCCGCCAACGCGGCGCCTCCGGCTGTTCCAGGCGAGCACGCGGCGGTCCTCTCGGCCTAGGGCGACGGCACCCTGCCTACCGGCGAACCACGTGCGGCGCCTTGACCGCTCGTGCTCGCGGAGGCCCCAGCGCGGCAGACCCGACCCCGGTTTGAGGACCTCATTTCCGAGGAGGAGGTCGTCGTCCGCCGAGCGAGTCGGGCGCCCGGTCCCTTACCGCCCGGCTGGAGCCCATGATGACTAGCAGCTCGTCGGAGACGTCAGCCAGTACCCCAGGTAGTTCTTGCTGGTCATGTCCCGGCCGGCTGGCACGTGTCCGGGGCGTCCGCGGGCCCGGCGGCGACCCTCCTTGGACACGGTGCACGACGGCTGGTCGGGCCCTCATGAGGGGCCGAGGAGATCCAGGTTGCCGCAGGCTGAGACTGAGCCCGGCGGCGAGCCGGGAGACGGTCTGCGCGCACAGCGACGCGGGGGCGTCGAGCAGCGGCAGCTCCCCGGGTGGTGCACTCGTGCCCGTCTCACCCACGCGGTGGCCAGGCTGCCCAGCCGCTGGTCGCCCACCCAGCGGCCCCGCTGGCGTCGCCAGCTACACCTACGACCGCCTCCGCCAGAAGAACAAGCCGCCCTTCCGGACGCCGACACTCTTGCTGCCGCGCTGACCCCGACCTCGACCTCGACCTCGAACGTTCAGACTTGCGATGAGCCCTGACGGCTCCTGATCAGGGCGAGAAGTCTTCTTCTTGGTTCCGCCCGACGAGGTGTCAGGGTGCCCTGAGCACACAGCAACACGTCAGCGGTCAGGTGCTCCGGTGTCGCCGAAGCATGCGGGCGTCGCTGAACCCGACCGCCCTGGCCGCGGCTTCCATGGTGGCGCCCTGGGCGATGAGGTGCTCGGCGCGCTCGCGTCGCAGCTGCTGCCGGTAGCGCAGCGGGGTGGTGCCGGTGGTGGCTGGGGTCTCTGCTGACCGGTCTCGCGGCCGCTGAGAAGGTGGTCGGGACCGGCGGGGGCCGCCGTTGTCCCCGGAACCTCACCACCCCAGCAGGCGCACGCATTAGGGCTGCCGCCCTGCGACGGTTGGCGTCTCGTCCTCGGCGGTCGTGCACGGCGCCAGGCACCACGTGATGGTGAGGGCCCGACGTGGGGCCTGCTGCGGCATCTGACTGCTCGCGCCTAGTGCTCTAGCTGCTGGCGACCGCGGCTCAGTCCTGTCGGTGCCTCACCGCCAGGGTGGCAGGAAGCAGATTGAGGTCCGTCCTGCGGACCAGGCGCACGGCCTCGACGAACCGGCCGGCGCCCAGCAGCTGGTCGACCTCCGAGCCCAGCTCTTCCGGCAGCAGCACGGCCACCAGTTCCTCTGCCGGACGCTGCCCACCGAAGAAGAATCGCCGCAACATCGTGACAGGTTACGTTCGGCGTCGGCGGGAGCGGCAGCCCGGCCCGGGAGGCCGCTCCCCCTCGGGAGCAGAACGCGCCACCCAGCGGCGTCACGGTCTGCCAGACCAGCCGGCGCCGTGTCCCCGCCCGTCGAGCCCAGGTAGCGGCCGGCATCGCGTCGCACCGTCGTCACTGCCCAACTGATGATCAAACACCGATGGACCGTGTCGCAGGCAAAATGCCGCAACGAGAGGCGGCTCACCACGGACTAGAGATCGATGGCTGCCCTCTCGAACGTCACGGACGACACGAGTCTTCTGTTTGAAAGCCGACGACCGACGCAGCTGCGGCAACGACCAAGGCGGCACCCCCGTGGGTGCTGACGGGCATCCGTCCAGGCGGCTCGAAGACCCCAGCCAGGACCGGTCGCGTGCGTGCCCCTCATAGGAGCGAGAAGCGTCCGACACCTTGAGTGACCCCTCGGGGGCGGTCTTACGGCTGGGTCGACGGGCTATCGCCTCGGTCCTGCGTCGCCCGGGCCCTGCAGGGCTTCGCGGCCAGCACGGGCCTGTCACGCCGGCCGGTCCTGCTGAGGACACGAGCCGATAGCTCGGCATCTGGCGTGCGCCGCCTTCGTCGGCGGCCTGCTCGACGGCGGCCTCGACAGCACCTCGCGGCCGAGGAACGCTCCTGAGCGGGGCGACACGCGCCCGGGGAACCGAGAATTTAGGCCGATTCCTGGGGCACAGATGGGGCACTGGCTCACGAACTCGTCCCGCAAGACTCCACACCGCCGGACGCAGCCGGTGACAGCCGGACAACGTCAGCGAGTTCGCCACGTTGACCCAAAACGTCTCCAAACCGCCCCCCGGGCCCTAGTCCGGCATCGTCGCTAGGCAGGGGCGTTTCTCCTGGTCAACAGCCGTTTTCGCCGTGGCGGAGGGCGTGGCATTCGAACCCACGAACCGGGGTGGTTACCCGGTCAACGTTTTCAAGACCGTCCGACGTACCGTCCCTGACCCGCGGAGACATACCCTGTCGGCGATACCTCGGCAACATTAGGCAAGGCGCCGGTGATCGCCGAGATCTCGAGTCAGGCAACCGTTCGAAGCTGGTCGGCGCCGCCTCGGCGCACGTGCAGCGACGAGGCCGAAGCAGACGGCCCGACCTGCTCGGGTGCCGCACCCCGTCCGGCGGCTCAGCCGCTGCTGCGGTCCGGTGCGTAGAGGGCGGTCATCCGGCCTTCGGGGTCCAGCCGGGTGAGCAACGCGTCGCCGATGCGCCTCAGCTCGCGGAGCTGCTCGCGCGTCAGCGGGTCCAGGACGTGCTGGCGGACCGTGGTGACGTGCCCGGGGGCCGCCGCGACCACGGCCTCCCAGCCGACCGGGGTGAGCCGGGCCATGGTCACGCGCCCGTCCTGGGGGCAGGGGAACCGCTCGACGAGGCCTCGCTCCTCCAGCCGACGCGCTACGTGCGAGAGGCGGGGCAGGGTGGCGTTGGTGCGCTGCGCGAGAACGGCCATGCGCAGGGTCCGTTCCGGCGCCTCGGACAGCATCGCCAGGACGTAGTACTCGAAGTGCGTCACCCCGGAGTCCGCACGCAGCTGCGAGTCCAGGACGCCCGGGAGAAGCTCCACCACGGCGATGAGCCGCAACCACGCCGCGCGCTCGTCGTCGTCGAGCCACTCGGTCGTCATGGGCCGAGCATACCCAGGTGACTTGTCGGAACAAGTAAAGGGTGTACCTTGTTAGTTGTAGCGACAAGCGACTTCACGACACTTTCCAAGGAGCACCTCATGGCACAGATCACCATCCTCGGCACCGGCAACATGGGCACCGCCATCGCCGCCCTCGCGGCCAAGGGCGGGCACTCCGTCCAGCAGCTCGGCTCGTCCGACACCGCGACCCCGGTCGCCGGCGACGTCGTCGTCCTCGCCGTCCCCTACCCCGCCGTCGCCTCCATCGTCGCCGAGCGCGGCGAGCAGCTGGCCGGCAAGGTCGTCGTCGACATCACGAACCCCCTGAACTTCGCCACCTTTGACTCCCTCGTCGTGCCCGCGGACAGCTCCGCGACCGCCGAGATCGCCGCCGCCCTCCCCGCCTCGCGCGTGGTCAAGGCCTTCAACACGACCTTCGCGGCCACGCTGGCCTCAGGCTCCGTCGGCACCGTCCCGACCACCGTCCTGGTCGCGGGCGACGACACCGAGGCCAAGGCCGTCGTGGCCGACCTCGTCACCGGCGGCGGCCTCACGGCGCTTAACGCCGGGGCGCTGGCCCGCGCACGCGAGCTCGAAGCGCTCGGCTTCCTCCAGATCACCCTCGCCGCGAGCGAGAAGGTCGCTTGGACCGGCGGCTTCGCCGTCGTCGCCTGAGCAACCCCCGCCTGACACCCCACCCCCCGTCCCGCCCCAGGAAAGGACCCCCGCCAATGACCGTCCAGGCCGTCCGTCTTAACCACGCCGTGCTCTTCGTCGCCGACCTCGAGCGCAGCCTCTCCTTCTACCAGGCGGCGTTCGGCATGACGGTCGTGGCGCGGGAGCCTCGGGCCGACGCCGTGTTCCTGCGGCTGCCCCGCTCGGGCAACCACCACGACCTCGGCCTGTTCGGGGTCGGCGCCCAGCCGCCCCGCCCGCGCGGGTCGGTAGGGCTGTACCACCTGGCCTGGCAGGTCGACACGATCGATGAGCTCCAGCAGGCCCGGACCACGCTGGCTGGCCTGGGCGCCCTTGGCGGCGAGTCCAGCCACGGCACGACCAAGAGCCTCTATGCCCAGGACCCGGACGGCAACGAGTTCGAGGTCATGTGGATGCTGCCCCGGGCAGACTGGGGCGTGTACGCCGACAGCGCGCCGATCGACCGGCTCGACCTGGCTGCCGAGGTGGCGCGCTGGGGCGGCGTCCGCACCGCCGCCGAGCTGGTCCCCGTCCAGCCGTGAGCTAACCCTCCTAATGACGCCGTCGGAGGCGACGCCCGGGGGGGACCGTACTGCGGTGGCCGGTCCGTCGACCTTTGTGGTCGGCGGACCGACCTTCGGCGAGTCGGGGCCCACCGCGACGTCCCGGTGCCGCTCACGGCCTCGGGGCGACCAGCGTGCGCTCGGTCCCGACGATGGACTCGACCAGCCGCAGACTCCGCACCGTCACCCCACCCGAGGGAGACGCACGCGTCGACAGCGAATGGCGGCCAGCACCCACTCTCCTCAATTCGCGAGAAACACGGAGCCAGACCGCCGTGGATGCCGGCCGGGCGCCCCAGGACGCGTCGCGTCGCAACTCCCGGTTGTTCGAACAGGACGCTGGTGGTGTACCTGGGCTTCACGGCCGGCGCCCTGACCGACGAGAACCTCCGGGACGCAGGCGCCTTCACCCGCGGCGAGGAGTTCCACGCATGGTTGACGGAGGAGCTGCGCGCCGGCGTCCCCTGGGGGCTGCACCCGGCGACGGGGCTGCGACCGGGGTGATGAGCCAGATCCTCGGGCCGTCCCTGGCTGTGCTGCTGCCGGGTGACACCCCGCGCGACCTTCTCGGCCCGCGCGACGACACCTGTCCGACCTCGGGCTCCCGCCGGACTGACCGTCCTAACGCCGGTCCTGTGGACGCCCAAACCAGGCTCATCACCCCGTCGGCCGCGGAGGCGCTCTAGTTCCCGCCCGTCTGGCGCGGTGGGCTCGCACCCCGTGCGCCGGTCAACCGGTTGTCGTCTCCGTCGCCGAAGCAGGTGCGCGGCCCGGGCACCGCGCTGCAGGCAGCGCGGTGTCGGCCCAGCTGCCCAGCTGGAACAGGATGGGGACCAGCTGAGCCCCGGTGTGGGTCAGCTGGTACCTCACACCGGGCGGTCGTGTCTCGGTGACCGTCCGTTCTACCAGGCCGGCACCGGCCAGCTCGACCAGGCGGTCGGAGAGGACCGAGTCGGTGATCGACCCCACGCCGCGGCGAAGGTCGGCGAACCCGGTGGGACCCACGCTCAACGTGCCGAGGATGACGCCGTTCCACCGCTTGCCCAGGAACTCGAACGCCCGCCGCACCCCCGCGTCGCAGGACACCGGGGCAGCAGCATCCGTGGGGAGGCGTTGCTCGACGTCCGCTAGGGGGCTGTCCATCCGGCCAGGGTACCCGGCGGCTCGGCGTCGACGATGTGCTAGCTTTTTCCTACCTGATAGTCACACAGAAGCAAGTTGGAGAATGTCATGCCCCTGTTCCGCCTGGACGCCAGCATCCGTGTCGATGGATCCCACAGCCGCGAGGTCGCCGACCTCGTCGAGGCCGAGTGGGCCTCCACCCACCCCGACGACACCGTGGTCCGCCGCCACGTCGGCACCGACCCCGTCCCCGCCACCGTCTGGGCCGACGCGGTCTCGGCCGCGTACGCACCGGAGGACCAGCGCACCCAGGCGCAGCGCGACGCCGCCGTCCTGGCCACCCAGGCCGTCGACGAGCTCGTGGCTGCTGACGCCCTGCTCTTCGCCGTCCCGCTGTACAACTTCGGGGTCTCCCAGCACTTCAAGGCTTGGGTCGACCTCGTCATCACCGAGCCGCGCATGGCCCCCGGGGCCGAGCCGGCACTGGCGGGCAAGCCCGCTGTCCTCGTCGTCGTCCGGGGCGGCTCCTACGCCGCCGGCACCCCGCGAGAGGGCTGGGACCACGCGACCGGCTGGATCCAGCGCATCCTCACCGACGTCTGGCAGCTCGACCTGACCGTGGTCGAGAAGGAGCTCACCCTGGTCGGCGTCAACCCGGCCCTGGACCAGTTCACCGACCTCGCCGCCGAGCTCAGCACCAAGTCCCAGCAGAACGCCCGCGACCACGGGCGCGCCCTGGCCGCGCGCCGACCCCAGGCCGCCTGACCCGGGTCACCAGCCCGTGGTCCGAGCGCGGCGCGGCACACCGCCCGCGGTCCGCTCTGCGCCCCCGGGCGGGTGCACGATGCGGCCCAGTTCGACGGCACTCGACGACGGAACAGCCCGGCTCCGCACCGGGGCCCACAGGACGGACGGATTATGCAGCCCAGCGGTTCTCGAGACCGCGAGCGATGCCGCCTCTGGCCAGAGTCTTCTCTGCCAGGACGACCAGTCCCAGGCGGGCCATGTCGCTACTCCCTGCCGTCGAGCCCGGGCTAACTCGCGCGGCGTTCGCACAGGTTGTGCCGGGACCCTCCCCCACGGCACGAGGAACGTGGAACCGGCTTTGAGCGAGTTGGCCAACACGTCGGTCGGATTCCTCCGAGAGCACCGTCGCGCGCGAGCCGCCGGTCAGCGGGTCACCAACAAGGACGACCTCTCACTCCCGTTCCGTTGATCGGCTGGCGCCTTTCACCCGAGACGGTCCTCTCGATCGGGCCCTGCGCATCTGCCACCCTGTCGCGGTGAACGGCTGAACACGTGAGCCGTTGCGTGGTGAGCACCTGTCGGAGAGGACGCCCGTTGACCAGCATGCCGACGACGTTGCGTTTTGTGGTGGCGCAGAGCGAGACCGGCTTTCCTGCGGTGGTTCTACGAGAGGACGTCCTACGGGATTACGTCGACCTCCTGGTTCGCCTGGTGGAAGCCGCGGGAGCGCTCATCATCTTCATCGGCGCAGTGTTGGCGGCCGTGTCGTTCGTCCGGGCCCTGGTGAGCCGGCACCCGAGCCGCGCGTTCGTCCGGGTGCGCTTGCGGCTGGGCCGCTACCTCGCGTTGGGCCTGGAGTTCCAGCTCGCCAGTGACGTCCTGAGCACCGCGATCGCACCGACGTTCGACGAGATAGGCAAGCTCGCGGCGATCGCCGCCATCCGTACGTTGCTCAACTACTTCCTGGGCCGAGAGATCGAGAAGGAGCGTCTAGAGGTCGGCGAGGAACCGTGACACTCCTGGTGCAGCAGGCGGCCGTCCTTTGCGTCGCCACCGGCGTCCTGACAGGTGTCGCGGTCGCTGTCCGCACCGGAGACCTCCGACAAGGGCTCAGCATGCTGCTGGACTTCGTGCTCGCGGCAGGTGCGCTGCGCCTGAGCGCGTCCGCCTCCTGGTCCACCGTGCTGACGGCGGGCGCCATCGTGCTCGTCCGTGGGCTGCTCTTGCATGTCGGACCCCGGGTCACAGGTCCACCACCCCAGACGCCTCCTAGGACCGTCACGTCACCGCAGGAGCGCACTGCGCGGACAAGGCCTCCGGGTCCCTCGTGATGGTCGTCCGACAAGCCTGTCGCAGCAGGTCAAAGGCGGCCTCGCCGCTGCACCGGTTCTACGCCGTGACCCACGATCGCCTGATCCATCACGCTGCACGAGCCCAGTGCCACCTCCAGCTTGGGCGCTCAGAGCAGTCTCGTCGGCAATCTGCGCCACAGCAGTCAACTGTCTGATCCCGCATGTTCGCGGCGCCACCGCCTGGGTTGACGGCGGGAACCCTTGGCGGCAACGGTTAAGTTGAGTAATTCGCGACCGGGTTGGACAAGCGGCCTGAGCAGTAGGTGTGCTGCCGCAGCCGACAGTCGAGTTGGGTCCGCCCGCACCAGGAGCGTGCACGACCGGAGGGAGACTGTGACCGGGGACATGGTGGACGACCGGCCGCGGTGGCCCGGGTCCGGCCGCGGATTCCTGATCCGCATGGACCCGGCCGTCGTGCAGCCGCGTGCCCTGCTGCACGTCAGCGGCGAGCTGGACCTAACCACGGCTGCGGCACTGCTGAGTTGTGTCCGGGACCTCGCGGACGGCGGCCACATACAGGTGGATCTTGACTTCAGCGACGTTCGGCTCTGCGACGCGGCAGGGCTGCGAGCACTGGTGGCAGGTCGTGAGTGGCTGCGTGACCTCGGCGGCACCCTCGTCGTCCACGAACCGTGCTGGTCCCTGACCCGACTGTTGGACATCTTCGACCTCACCAATACCCTCGACCGTCGACCCCGCGCCACCGTCCAGAACGTCTCTCCCGAGGAGTAGCGCACAAGGTTGGGGCCGCGGGTGTCTACCCCACACCGTGCGGTCACGTCGTTTCGGCCGACGTCGGCTGGGTACCCCGATCACTGCGGAGAGACCTCCGCGACGTGCCGCCTGGACCCCGCCCACGTCACGCTTCGGCGAGACGGAGAACCGATGGACGTCCAGACCCTGTTCCTCCTTCCAGGCGGGGACACCGCTGTCGCAGAAGCGCGGCGGCACGTGCGCTTTGTGGGTCTCGGCTGGTGCCCGCAGCTGCTCGAGTGCGCGCTACTGGCTACCAGCGAGATTGTCACCAACGCCGTGCTTCACGGCGGGGACCAGGTCAGCCTGGTGGTCCGCACGACGGCGGAGACCATCCGTGTCGAGGTGTACGACAACGGACACACCCTTTTCGGCCCCCCACTCGCCTCGGACGGACGCGTCGCAGACGCTGGCACCGCCGCCGGGGTGCACGCGCACGACGAGCTGAGCGTGGGCGGGCGAGGTCTCCACATCGTCGACGTCCTGTCCCAGCGCTGGGGAGTCATCCAGGCGCAGCAGCTGCCTGGAAAGGCTGTCTGGTTCGAAATAAGTCCGACTTCCTGACATGGATACGCACCAGAACCCGGCGACCAGAGCGGGCAACAGAGCGTCCGGCGAGATTGTCTGCCCTCGGCTGCGGACGTGACAGTCCAGTGCGACATCCGTACCGATGAACAGTTCAAGGCGTCAGTCCCCTTGTCGTCCTTCCCAGTGCAGGACACGCAATACCGGGTGTCAACGACGGCCGGCCTGCCCAGGGCGGTGCGCTTGCTCGACGGCCGGGAGGTTGAGCCACCTCTCAGTGGACCGGCGCTGCCCTCACCCTGTGCCGGTCACCGGGCCACGGGCGCAGTCGCGGCTTCGGTTGGCTCCGCGAACCAGTTGACACGCTGAACGGGTGGTCCTGGCGTCGGCTCAAGTGAGCGCCGCGATCGTCATGTCCAGGAGCAGCTGGGTGCGCCGGTGTGCCTGCCGACGGTCAGTCAACCGCCGGGATGCACGACCTCGAGATTCGTGACGCCGACGCCGCGTGGGCGCGGTACAGGTGACGGTGTCGGAAGCCCGAAGCAGGTCGCTGGGCACGCCGCCATCTCACGACCGCAACGCCTGTGGCGCCCCGACCGTGAGCATCGTGACGTTCAGCTCCGCTGCGGATGTCGACCGGATGTCGCGGGCACCGTCTAGTGGGCGCGGAGTTCGAACCAGATGGTCTTGCCGGCGGTGTCGTCTCGTACGCCCCAGCGGGAGGCGAGCAGCTGCACCATCTCCAAGCCCCGGCCGTCCAGCGCCTCTGGGTCTCGGGCGTTGACCGCGGGGTGGCGGGAGTTGTCGTCACCCACCTGCACGAGGACGGTGTCGGGATCCGCGTCGACCTGCAGCCGTGCCTCGCTCCGCCCATGGATGAGGGCGTTGGTGACGGTCTCACTTGTCAGCAGCACAGCGTTGTCGCACATCTCAGGACTGACCCCCGCCTCGGCACAGACCTCCTGCACGAGGCGGCGGGCCTGGCGCACTACGGCAGGGTCGAGGGCGAGCAGCTGCGCCCTGTGGGCACAGGCCGGGACCTGTTCCGGCGATCTACTTGATCCGCCCGGACACATCAATTCCCCGCCCGCAGCCGCTTCTCCGCCACTGAAGCAGCGTAACCACATGTGTGCGATGGGCTGTGTCAAGGATCCTGGACAGGTCGTCGGTGGGGGCGGGTCAGGCCGCGGCGGTTGTCGCGGTCTGGTGGTCGGTGAGGGCTTGGAACGGGGTCCGGTAACCGAGGGTGGAGTGCAGCCG
>JAABUN010004541.1_pt1 | contig 18727 bp, 17 predicted proteins | sample 5559311 | NCBI WGS metagenome assembly JAABUN01 (sample SAMN10711877, study PRJNA513370) | rock metagenome | isolation source: Antarctica rocks | place: Antarctica: Victoria Land, Siegfried Peak sud | reverse complement strand
TTGATGGTCGGTGTGAGAACTCCCATCAAAACCTCACGGGCCACATCCGTCACACACGCCACACCGCGCATCACACGACAAACCTGCAGGTCACAGCCCTACGAGGCGACCTTGCCGAGGCCCTGCCACTACTCCCTACGCCGTTCCCGCCTCCGCGTAACAGCGCGTCAGCGGCGTCGAGAGTGAACGGTCACCGTCGGCTGCGGCGATCGTGCGAAGCGGGTACTTGTAGCCGTCACCAGCTGACATCACGCGTATCGAGACCGTCAACAGACCACCGCCTTTCGACGGTCAGGTGAGCATCCGAGAACTCGTCACTCCGGGCCAAGACGCCGCTAAACCTCGACCTGCAAGACGCGTGGCGGCTCAGAGGGTGAATGCGGTCGTGCCGGTTCCGGATATGAGTCGGCGGGCGTCAGGTGGGTCAGCAGTCGGTTCTGTGGCGGAATCAAGCGAAAGTGTGCGGTGCTGAGGGCTGGAGTCGTGCACCTGGGCAGTGACCAGCCCAACGATGAATCCCAGAAGAGGTTCAGCTCCGGGGTCGCCGATCTGCCGGAGCCCTCGTTCGCGACACCAACCCCTAGCTTGACGGGCGTCGCCTGCGAGTTGGGTCGCCGTTCTCCGGATAGGGGGGCTCGGGATCGCCATCGAGCACGTCTTCAATACCGAGACCGCCGGTTCTCCGAGATCACCGAACCCGAGCCCGCGTCTTCGCCCCACCACTGGCCCGACGCCCCGACCTGTGTGACATCACCACCATCGACTGGAACACAGTGCCCTCGGGTGGACATCCTCTGCGGTGGATTTTCTTGCCAGAATGCCTCAACCGTAAGCAATGCAACCCAAGTTCGTGGTGATCGAGAAGGTCCGCAGGCTGCTGTCGGCACCAGCTACCCGGCCTCAGTTGGAAGGAGCAACCGATGATCGATGCAACCCCCGCGAAGCAACCGGCGGCGATGCAACCGCAATCCTTCGTGACGTGGAACCCGACCCTTGGCATCTGGGAGAAGATTCAGCACGACCGCTATATGCTCCGTGCTGCGGCCCGGCCTATGGTGCCCGGTGGCTCAAGGCGCCAAGGTGCTCCGCGAGGGGACGAAAGTAGGAGCGCCTTACCGGCTTCCTCTCAGGAAGAGACTACTGCGCTGTACCTGCGTGGTGGTCGAGGATGCGGCGGAGTGTCGTGACGAACGCCTCGCGCTCTGGCTTGGGGATGTCGCCGAGCAAGTGGGCCTGGGTGGTGTCGAGCACGCTAGCGATGTGCTCCAGCCGCTGCTGGCCCGTGTTCGTAAGGGTGATGAGGTTCTGCCGCCGATCGGCGGAGTCTTGGCGTCGTTCCACGTACCTCCCCTCGACGAGGTCGTTGACGGTGGCGACGATGTCGCTGCGGTCGATGTGGCATCGCCTGCCGAGTTCGGCTTGGCTGGTCGGCCCGAACTCATCGAGGGCGGCCAGCACTGCGTAGTGATAGCGCGTCGCGCCGACCTCCGCTAGTGCCGCGGACACGAGCCGATTGGTGAGCGTGGCGGTCTGGGTGATCAGCCAGCTCGGCATCGCGCGTAGCCGTGCGGGTTGCTGGCCGCTTGCTCCCTCGACGTCATCCACATCTCCGAGACTACCAGAACTGTTGGCGCGACCAACGACATGGTAGCGTTGGACATGCCAACATTGGTGATGCCAACGATATGGAGTGAGTGATGAGTCAAGGGGTGACAGTGCGGCAGCGATCGGGTGCCAGGCGGTGGTGGGCGCTGGCGTGGATATCGGTGACCCAATTGATGATGGTGGTCGACGGCACGGTTATGAACATCGCGGTGCCATCGGCGCAAGTCGACCTCGACCTATCCGATGTGCAGCGCCAATGGGTCATTACCGTCTACGTGCTTGCGTTCGGGTCGTTGTTGCTGCTCGGCGGACGGGTCTCGGATGTCATCGGTCGACGCAGAGCGTTGCTAATCGGGCTAGTTGGCTTCGGGCTCGCCTCGATCGCCGGTGGTCTCGCAGGGTCCGCAGAGATGCTGATCGCCGCTCGCGCCGTCCAGGGTGTGTTCGGTGCACTGGTCACCCCGTCCGCGCTCGCGCTGCTATCGGTGAGTTTTCCCGAGGGCGCGGACCGTGCCAAGGCGTTCGGCGTGTTTGGCACGATCATGGGTTCCGGTTCAGGCATCGGCGTCCTTTTGGGCGGTGCGCTGACCGACTCCTGGGGTTGGCGGTGGGCACTGCTGATCAACGTACCGATCGCCCTGGCCGCTGGGATCGGTCTGCTCCTTTCGTTGACCGCGGACGGTCGTGGGCACGGTCGCATCGACGTGGCCGGAGGCGTGCTGAGCGCGGCCGGACTCACGGCGGTGACGCTGGGCCTGACTAACGCCGAGTCGTCCGGATGGGCCTCACTGTCGACGATCGGGTTGCTGGCAGGCGGACTTGTCTTGCTGGCCGGATTCGTGGCCCGCCAGCGGACGGCGAAGGCACCGTTGATGCCGCTGTACCTGTTCGCCGAACGGCTCCGGTCCGCGGCGTTCGCTGCGATGCTGGCCTGGGGCGTGGCGATCCTTCCCACGTTCTTGTTCCTGAGCGTATATCTGCAACAGATCGCCGGGCTGAGCCCGCTGCTGACCGGCCTGGCATTCCTGCCCTACACCGCCGCGATCCTCATCACGGTGCGCCTGGTCAGATCCGCGTTGAGCCGGATCACTCCACGGGTATTCCTCGCCACCGGCCTCGGGCTGCTGGCCGCGGGGCTGCTCGTCCTGTCCCTGCTGCAACCCGACGCCTCCTATTGGTCGCATGTCTTGCCCGTGTTCGTCCTTCTCGGGCTCGGCACCGGTTGCGTACAACCAGCTGCCAACAGCGCGGCTACCCACCGAGCCGGTCCCGTCTCCGGCGTGGCCGGAGCCGCCGCCAGCACCTCACAGCAGGTCGGTTCCTCCCTCGGTCTGGCCCTGCTCGGCACGATCGCCGCAACCACCACCGCCGGTTCCTTGACCGGCACATCCCTGGCCGACCAGCACGCGGCCATCATCGACGGTTACCACAGCGCCGGCCTCACCGGCGCCGCGATCCTCGCTATCGCTGCCGTCGGCGTCTTCGCCCTCGCCGGCCGACCAGCAACCACGTCACGGAAGGACACCTGATGATCCTCGTCACCGGCGCCACCGGCAATGTCGGACACAACCTCGTCACTGCGCTCCACACCGCCGGACAGCCCGTCCGTGCACTGGCGCGCCACCCACACACCTGTGACCTGCCCACCGGGGTCGAAGTGGTCGCCGGCGACCTCACCGATCCGGCCACCCTGTGCGCTGCGCTTCGCGACGTGCAGTCCGCGTTCCTGTTCCCCCTGTTCGGACGCATCACGCCGTTCCTCGACGCTGCGCACAACCATCAGCTCGGCAACCTTGTGATGTTGTCCTCAGCGGCGGTGACGTTCGGTGAGCCGGGGTGGATCGGCCAGCAGCATCAGCTCTTGGAAGAGCAGGTACAAGGATCCGGCATCCCTGCCGCCTTCGTCCGACCTGACGTCTTCATGGCAAACGACCTCGCCTGGGCCACCACCATCCGCAGCTCGCGCACCGTCAGACTCGCCTACCCCGAGGCCGCCACCGCGCCCATCGACGAACGTGACATCGCAGCGGTCGCCGCCCAGGCGCTGATCGACAAGACCACAGGCACCGCCTACGAGATCACTGGCCCCGAATCCCTCAGCCAAGCCGACCGCGTGCGCACCATCGCCGCTGTCCTCGGACACCCCATCGACATTGTCGAGCTGAGCCCTGACGAGGCCAGCATCGAACTTCAGCGCACCATGCCTGCCGAAGCGGTCGCATTCCTCCTCGACACTCTCCGCGGAAGAGGGGACACCCCCGCACGCACCACCGACACCGTTCACGAGGTCACCGGGTGCGCGGCACACTCCTACCGACAGTGGGCCGCTGATCGCAGACACGACCTCACGACGAACCCATGAACACCCCTGCCCGGGAACCGGTCCGGCCCGCGTTCCCTTTCTACCGCGCCATCGCCTGCCTGTCGTTCGAGGCATAACCCGACCTCCACCCCCTCGCATGCCGTCCGCCACCACTGCCGCGGACCGAGAAGTGAACCCTGACCGGACCCGGGGCTTCACCCCGATCGTCGCGCGCACACGCACTATCCACCGCCCGATCAGACCGATCGCCTACGACTGCGTGAAACTGATCTTCGTCCGCGCCGGGTCCGCGATCCTGCTCAGCGAGTTCGGCGAGAAACCCGTCTCCGTCGGCAATGTTGTCGCCCTCGCTGCGAACACGCTGTGCGGGAGCGAACCCGAGGGTTCGATCACCGTCACCACCGTCTACCTGGACCGCGACTACGTGATCGACCAAGTGTTCTGGCAGCACGCTGCCCTTCTCGCAGATCGGTGGGATGCGCAGGACTTCGCTGACGAGCTGTACTCCGAATCCGCCCAGGTACTCCACCTCGGTGAAGACCGTGCCGGGATGCTCATGCCGTGGCTGGACGAGCTCGTCGCGCTCAGCCTCGACGGACCCTCACCCGAGCGGTTCTACAGGATGCAAGCGCTCCTGTTCGCCGTGCTCGACGTGATCACCCCCTATGTGAAGACCACACCGGTGCGTCGGTCCCCGACCCAACGGAAGACCACCAGCCCGACGGTGCCGCACCTGCGCCGATTCGCGCCGTTGCGTGCCGAGGCCCGGCGAGTTGTCGAACTGCTCCGTGAGGAGCCCGAGCAGCGGTGGACGCTCCAAGCCCTTGCCGCCGCTGTGCACCTGTCGCCGTCTCAGCTCGGTCGAGTCTTCGTGGATGCCTATGGGCAGACACCCATGACGTACCTCGCGACCGTGCGCGCCGAGCGTCTGGCCCGGTTACTGCGCGAGACGGACCTCCCGATCGAGACAGCGATGCGGGAAGTCGGTTGGAACAGCCGTGGCCACGCCGCTCGGATGTTCCGCCAATGCGTCGGTGTCACCCCGGCCCGATACCGCCAGAAGGCGGCCGACTGACGTCGCGATACGTATCTGCGCATCTGCGATACGCGTATGCGCATCCTCGTCCGATGCCGCGGCCGAGGCGGCTTGTGGGCTGGTAGTCCGGTGGGGACTCGTCTGGTTCACCGCCGCGCCTGACGGTCACCTCGTCCGTCTCATGCCGTGGGTGTTCCCGGCGTACCTCAATGGTCACCGAGCCTCATTTTGGCCCGGTGCTCAGGGTATCGGGAGGAGACCGCGACGATGAGGAGAACACGGGAGGAAGCTCAGGCCGCGCAGGAGGCGAAGCTTGATGAGCTGCACGAGCGCCTGACCGGCGCGGTCGAACAGCTCGTCTCCGGCGATGACTGGGTGCGGGCGCTCGCGTTCGCCGCCAAGTTTAGGGCGAGATCGTTCTCGAACACGCTGCTGATCTGGGCGCAGCACGAGGCCGCCTATGAGACGGATCGGGTGCCCGAGCCGATGCCGTCGTATGTGGCCGGGTATCGGCAGTGGCAGTCGTTGGGCCGGCAGGTGATGAAGGGGCAGCCGGGGTACATGATCTTTGCCCCGGTCACCGGGCGGTTCGCCTCATCGAAGCCGACGGATGCGGAGTCATGGCGTCGTCTCGGTAAGGGTGAGAAGCCGCGGCCGGGTGAGGCGGTGCGGTCGAAGATGATCGCCGTCCGGCCCGCCTATGTCTGGGACGCCTCCCAGACTTCGGGTGATCCGATCCCGGAGCCGCCGGCGCCGCGCCTGCTGGAGGGTGAAGCCCCGCCAGGCCTGTGGGATGGCCTGGCCGCGCAGGTGCACGCTGCGGGGTTCGAGGTGGTGCGGGTGCCGCACGAGGGAATAATCCACGGCGCCAACGGGGTGACGGACTACACCGCGAAGACCGTCGCGGTCCGAGAGAATATGGACACCGCTGCTCGGGTCAAGACCCTCGCCCACGAACTCGGACATGTTCTGCTCCATGGCCCCGACCAGGAGGACGCACGTCAGCATCGCGGCATCGGGGAGGTTGAGGCCGAGTCGGTCGCGTTGATGATCGGCGCCGCCCACCGCATGGACACGAGCGGCTACACGATCCCCTACGTGTCGACGTGGGCGGCCAGAGTGGATGGCAAGGAGCCGGTCGAGGTCATCAAAGCCACTGGTGAGCGGGTTCGCAAGACCGCGCTGGCGATCCTGGACCAGCTCGACACCACCCAGGTCGCTGATGGCACGGCGCCCGGCCTCGACCGCCAGGCAGCACAGCGCGACCAGCCAGCAAGCGGTCACGTCGCGCACGAGCGGCCCACGATCGAACGCTCGACAGCGCGGCGGCAGGTAGAGCCGTTGCCTGAACCAGATACGCGACCCAGCACCGCCGCACCGGTTACGCAGGGACGGGCATTGTGATGGCCTCGCCCGATGCCCTCTCGGGCGTGCTGACACGACTGACCGGCCGATGGGCGCTGCCTGCTGCTGCCTATGAGTTGGCTCGTGCCGAGGTGCCTGTCTTCCCGTGCGTGCCGGGCGGGAAGCGCCCGCTCACTGCGCACGGGTTCCACGACGCCACCACCGAACCCGACCAGATAGACGCATGGTGGCGGCAGCATCCGGAGGCGAACATCGGCGTCCCCACCGGCGCGACCTCTGGGGTGGTCGTGGTGGATGTCGATGTCCACGGCCCCGTCGATGGCTACCGGGCGTTCGAGCGCGCCCACCGCGCCGGACTGGTGGAGGCGTGGCAGTTCCTCGTGACCACCACGTCGGGTGGGATGCACGCCTACTACCCGGCCACACCGGGCGAGGCTCAGCGGTCGTGGCAGGCTGCCCGTGCCGGGATCGACTTCCGCGGCGACGGCGGCTACATCCTCGTCCCACCCTCGGCGGTGTCCACCAACGGCGCGGGTGTCGGCTACCGGGTGCGGCAGGTCAGCACCGGACCGTCCTCGATGCTGAATGCGGTCCGGCTGCGCGACTTCCTCGATCCCCGGCCCACACCCCGCCATGCGGTGGGCCCCGGTGTGGCGCAGGAGCAGGACATGTCGCGGTTGGTGGCATGGGTCGCCGCCCGCAGCGACGGTGAGCGCAACCGTGGCCTGTTCTGGGCCGCGTGCCGCCTCGCCGAGAACAGCATCCCGGCCTCGGACGCGTTGGATGTGCTGACGGCTGCGGCATCGGATGCGGGCTTGGATGAGCGGGAGATCACCGCGACCGTCCGCTCGGCCTACCGCACCGCCCACCCCCGAGCCCGCACACGAACTGTCCGCTCTGCATCTGCATTGGCTGTGCGCCTATGACGCCGAGCAAAACGGCTCCGCACCTCACGGGTGGCACCGCGACTTCGCAGACACCCGCAACCGGCTCCGCGACTGGGTGGCTGCCTGCGGCACTCGCCTGGACCGGGACCGACCCACCCGGCAGACGACCTGGCCCGGCGAGGACCCCGCACCCCCGTTGGAGGACATCGTCATCGTCGACCGCGACGAGGAGTTCGTGGAATGGGTCCAAGCCGATGTGCGACGCCGCCAGCAGGCCGAGGACGAGTTCTACGCCCACATCGACACCGACACCGGGGAGGTGCGGGACTGATGGGCACGTATGTGCAGAAGACGAACCGCCGCCGCTATGAGGACCGGTCGTTCTCCGTCCGCGCGGTCCATCGTGACCGACCCGACCTGCACAAGCTCGCCGAGGTGCTGATTCGGCTGACCTTGCAGGAGACCGGCCGCACCCGCGCCGAACACCGTGCCGCCGAACTACCCGACAGCTACCGGCCCGCGACCGGCGCTTCGGTGTCTACGGCTACCGAGCAGGGGCGGACCGGGAGGGTAGAATGAACCAAGCAAGCCTCGCGCACCGCGTGGGGTGTTGTGGTCATAAACCCGCCGATTGGCGGGCAACACGCACCGTGATCCTCCCTGGGTCTAGTCCTACAGCCTTCGGGCTGCTCTCACGATCAACACCACCGTCCGAGCTTTCACTGGCTCGCGGGCTCGAGGGTCGATCCGCGTGAGAGAAGGACCCCGATGACGACCGCATCCACCAGCACCGACGCTGTCCGGGACGACCCAGTACAGAGCCTCATCGACCCGTCCGAGGGCACTGCGGTGGCGGTGTCGTATCTGCGGGTGTCCACCAAGGAGCAGGCGCAGAGGGGCGGCCGTGACGAGGGCTTCTCCATCCCCGCCCAGCGCGAAGCCAACCGCCGCAAGGCCGAACAGCTCGGCGCCGCGATCGTGGAGGAGTTCATCGACGCCGGGGAGTCCGCGCGCAAGGCCGACCGGCCCGAGCTGATGCGGATGATCCGCTACGTCAAGCAACACAAGGTCGCCTACTGCATCGTCCACAAAGTCGACCGGCTCGCCCGCAACCGCGCCGATGACGTGACCATCCACCTGGCCCTCCAGCAAGCCGGAGTCCTGCTGGTCTCGGCGACCGAGAACATCGACGAGACTCCCTCGGGGATGCTGCTGCACGGCATCATGTCCACCATCGCGGAGTTCTACTCCCGCAACCTCGCCACCGAAGTCACCAAAGGCATGACGCAGAAGGCCGCCGGCGGTGGAACCCTCGGCAAGGCACCTATCGGCTACCTCAACGTCCGTAATCGCGACGAGATGGGCCGTGAGGTCCGCACCGTCGAACTCGACCCCGACCGGGCGCCCCTGGTCGAGTGGGCGTTCAAGGCCTACGCGGCGGGGAACTGGACCGTCAGCCAGCTCCACGACGAACTCACCTCGCGCGGCCTGATGAGCCTGCCCACCCCGAAACGCCCGTCCAAGCCGCTCGCGGTCTCCTCAGTGCACCGGATGCTGACCAACCCCTACTACAAGGGCGATGTGATCTACCGGGGTGTCAACTACAAGGGAGCCCACCAGCCTGTCGTGCCCGCCGAGGTCTGGTACCAGGTCCAATCCGTGCTCACCGCGCACAAATCTGCGGCCGAAGCCACCCAAGTGCACGACCACTACCTCAAGGGCACCATCCACTGCGGGCTCTGCGGGTCCCGCCTCATCGTGTCGAACGCGAAGAACCGGCACGGCAACGTCTACTGCTACTTCGTCTGCTCCGGCCGACACTCCAAACGCACCACCTGTGACCGTAGTGCGATCCTCATCGCCGACGTCGAACGACTGATCGAGGAGTACTACCAGCACATCCAGATCACCCCTGCCCACCGCGAAGCACTCGCAGGGATGCTGCACCACGAGTTCGACCAGCTAATGTCCGCCGAAGTCGACGAACTCGCACAGCTCACCGCCAACCGCGACCGGCTCCAGCACGAGCAGGAACGACTCCTGCAAGCCCACTACGCCGACGCGATCCCACTCTCCCTGCTCAAGAGGGAGCAAGACCGCATCCTCTCTGAACTCGACCAAGTCAGTCGGCGCATCGACGCACACCACGGCGAGTACGCGGACGCCCGCGCCCACCTCGACGACGCCCTGAACCTGCTGGAGAACTGCGCCGACATCTACAGCCGGTGCGACGACGCCAACCGGCGCCTCTGCAACCAAGCGATCTTCACCAAGATCTACATCGACGAGGACGACGAACTCCGCGTCGAGAACAACCGACCCTTCGAGATGCTCCTCGACCCCGAGATCAACGCCAACGCCCTCACCTGGGCCAAGAACGCCGACAAGGCCCGAACCCCAGCCAACGATTCTCTCGGCAAGGGTTCGAGCCTTGTGCGTGGGGTGGAGCTGAGGGGACTCGAACCCCTGACCCCCTCGATGCGAACGAGGTGCGCTACCAGCTGCGCCACAGCCCCAGATGCGGTGATCACGCTAGCACCGCGCCGGCGGGCCAAGAACATCGAGGGCGCGCCCGCCGTTCCCGCGAATCTCAAGAGACTCGCCCTGCAGAAGGCGTCCTGAGGGCGAGTCTCTTGAGATTCGCGAGGTGAGGGCGCGCCTACTGGTTGGCCGCCCGGAGCCTGACCGGGGCGTACGTGGGGATGTCGTCGGCGTCTACCTGGTGCGCTGAGGCAGCGACGTCCGGTGTCCAGCGTCGAGGGGCGTGCGGCGCCAGCAGGTAGGAGGGCAGGGGCACCGCGACCGGCGTCCACTCCCCCGGCTCGGGTTCGCGGTAGGGGGTGTCCGCTACCAGGGCCGCTCGCTCGGCCAGCTCGTGCAGCCGGGCCACCTCCTCGGCCGCGACGTGCACCGACTCGTCGTAGAGGTCGTCCCCGCGGGAGCACCCGGGTGCCGCGGCGACGGGCGCCACCTCCGGGACGAGGTCATCAACCGGGGCGGCCACCGGCTGGGGCCGCGCGCTCGCCCGGCGGACCGCACGCACCCGCAGGGCGACCAGCGTCGCAACGGCCCAGGCCGGCGCGACAGCCAGGGTCCAGAGCGGCACGAGGTCCAGCACGGACAGGACCGAGAGCACAGGCAACGACAGCACCCCCAGCGCCAGGCAGCCGGCGAGCAGGCGGGGAACCCAGCGCGGAGCCACGGCAGCCCGTACCGGGACCCGGGCAGCGGCCTGCAGGCCGGGGGGCACCTGGACGGACCGCGGAGCCGGCGCGGGCAGCACCTGCTGCTGGCCGACCGGGCGTCCCCTCGTCGGCTCGAGCTCGCGCACGTCCTCGCGCGGAGGGGTCAGCAGCACGTAGGGCCGCTCCTGAGGGTGGCCCGAACGCTGCGAAGGGTCCGGACGGCGGGCGAGCACCCGCATCGCCGTCGAGAACCGGTCCACCGAGCGCGAGGCCGACAGGTCCTCGCGGCGCTGGAGCCAGTGCGGGACGAGATAGGCGGCCCAGAGCCCGAGCACGACCAGGAAGATGACGCTGCTGTCCACGGCCTGAACGCTATGGCGGCACGGAGGTGAACACCGGGAGCCTGGTCGGTGTGTCGTGGTCTCGACGATGAAAGTCGTTGCAGATCAGGGCGTCAGCCGGGCGCGTCGCCGCGCAGCTCCCGCCAGCGGCCCAGGAGCCCGGATGGGATGTCCTGCACCGTCAGGGCGAAGCTGCGGTGGTCGCGCCAGCCGCCGTCGATGTGCAGATAGCGCTCCCGCACCCCCTCGTCGCGGAACCCGAGCTTGTGCACCACCCGCAGGCTCGCGGTGTTCTCAGGCCGGATGTTCACCTCGACGCGGTGCAGCCCCATCGAGAACAGGCAGTGGTCGGTGACCATGGCGACGGCCGTCGGGGTGATCCCTCGGCCGGCCACCGCGCGGTCCACCCAGTAGCCGATGGAGCCCGAGCGCAACGAGCCCCAGATGATCGCGACGCTCACCTGCCCCGCCAGCCGCCCCTCCACCTCGATCGCCAACGGGAGCGCCGTTCCCTCGCGGGCGGCGCGGTTGCTGTTGCGCACCATCTGCCCGAAGCCCCGCAGCGGTGTGTCCGGGTCGGGGCTGGTGGCCTCCCACGGGGACAGCCACGCGGCGTTGGCCGCCCTCACCTTGCGCCAGGCACGCGCGTCCGTGTGCCGCAACGGCCGCAGCACCAGGCCGCCCTCCTCCAACCGCACCGGCCAGGAGTGCCCACCCAGGGCCACGGGTCAGACCTCCCGCGGGTGGTCGCCCCCGCGCACCTGGCTGACCGCGTGCGCGAGCACCGGCCCCAGCACGGTCAGCCCGTCCCGGCAGCCACCGGTCGAGCCCGGCAGGTTCACCACGAGCGTCGCTGCGGCCACCCCGGCCAGACCCCGGGACAGCGACGCGGTCGGCACCCCGTTCGCGACCCCGTGCGCCCGGATCGCCTCGGCCAGCCCGCTCACCTCGCGGTCCAGCACGGGACGGGTGACCTCCGGGGTCAGGTCCCCCGGCGCCAGGCCCGTCCCGCCGGTGGTGAGCACCACGTCGTACCCGTCCGAGACGGCCTGACGCAGCGCGTCGCCCACCGGTTCGCCGTCCGGCACCACGACCGGTCCGTCCACCGCGAAGCCGAGCGCTTCCATGCCCTGCACCAGCACCGGGCCGCTGCGGTCCTCGTAGACGCCTGCCGACGCCCGGTTCGAGGACGTGATCACCAGCGCCCGCAGGGTCGTCGGTGCCTCACTCAGATCGCCAGTCACCGGACCGCCCCCCGCTCTTGGCCACCACGCGGAGGTCGGTGATCCGCGCCTGCCGGTCCAGGGCCTTGATCATGTCCACCAGGGCCAGGGCCGCCACCGCGACGGCGGTGAGCGCCTCCATCTCGATCCCGGTCCGGTCCGCCGTGCGCACGCTGGCCTCGATGGCCACGCCCTCGTCGAGGACCTGCAGGTCGACGGTGACCGCGTGGATCGCCACCGGGTGCGCCAGCGGCACCAGGTCAGGGGTCTTCTTGGCGCCCTGGATCCCGGCCAGCCGGGCGACCGCGAGCGCGTCCCCCTTGGGCACGGAGCCGTCCCGCAGGGCGTCGACGACCAACGGCGAGCAGAGCACCATGCCGCGTGCGGTGGCCTGCCGGGCGGTCACCTGCTTGGCGGACACATCGACCATCCGTGCGTGGCCAGCGTCGTCGAGGTGGGTCAGCGGCTGCTCCCTCATGCCCGCTCCCGCTCCAGCCGCACGCACCGCACGCGGTCGCCCGGCTCGACCTGAGTGACGTGCTCGGGCACCACGGCGAGGGCGTTGGCGTGCGACAGGTCGGCGACCAGGTGCGAGCCCTGCCCACCGACCGGGGCGACCCTCAGCCGGCCATCCGTGGCACGCAGGACGACGCGGGCGTACTGACGCTTGCCGGGCGGCGAGCGCCAACCCGACTCCGCCACCGCGTCGAGCACCTGCCGGTGCAGCTCGGTCTCGCCGCGCATCTTCCTCAGCGCCGGGCGCACGAACACCTCGAACGAGACGTAGGAGCTGACCGGGTTGCCCGGCAGCGTGAAGATCGGCACCCCGACGGTCCCGTCCGCCTGACGGCGGTCCCCCAGGGTGCCGAAGCCCTGCGGCATGCCCGGCTGCATGGCCACCTTGTCGAAGGTGACGGTGCCCAGCCGCGACAGCACCTCCTTGACCGTGTCGTAGGCGCCGGCGCTGACCCCGCCGGTGGTGATGATGGCGTCAGCGCGCACCAGCTGGTCCTCCAGGGCGCTGACGAAGGCGCGCGGGTCGTCGCCCACGAACGGGGCCCGGTAGGCGATGGCTCCGGTCTGGACCACCGCGGCGGCGATCGCGTAGCTGTTGGACTCGTAGATCTGACCCGAGGCCAGGCGCTTCCCGGGCTCCACCAGCTCGCTGCCGGTCGACATCACCACCACGCGCGGGCGCGGGTGCACCCGCACCCGGTCGAACCCGGTGGCAGCCAGCAGACCGAGGTGCCGGGCACCCAGCCGGGTCCCGGCGGCCACCAGCGACTGCCCGGCCACGACGTCCTCGCCGACGCGGCGGATGTTCTGGCCCTCCCGTGGTGCCTGGTCGATGCGCACACGCACCGTCCCGGCGTCGGTCCACTCCACCGGCACCACCGCGCTGGTCCCGCGCGGCACCGGGGCCCCGGTCATGATGCGGACGCAGCTGCCCTGCGTGAGCGGCATCACGTCCCTGGCCCCGGCGGGCAGGTCTGCCACCACCGGCAGGGTCACCGGGCTCTGCGCCGAGGCTCCGAGCACGTCGGACAGGACCACGGCGTACCCGTCCATGGACGAGTTGTCGAAGCCGGGCAGCGCCAGCGCGGAGACCAGGTCCTGCGCCAGCAGGCAGTCCAACGAGTCGGACAACGACACCTCGATCGCCGGCAGCGGCCGAACCCCGGCCAGGCACTGCGCCAGGTGCTCGTCGACCGTCCTCATCCGGTGAAGTCCTGCGCGACGTACTCGGTGAGCCACTCGCGCAGGTCCGGCCCCAGGTCATCGCGGTCGGTGGCGATACGGACGACCGCCTTGATGTAGTCCAGCCGGTCGCCCGTGTCGTAGCGACGGCCGCGGAACACGACACCGTGCACCCCTCCGCCGTCCGCAGGGTCGGTCTGGGCCAGCGTCTGCAGCGCATCGGTCAACTGGATCTCCCCGCCCCTGCCCGGAGGCGTCTTCTCCAGCACCCCGAAGACGGACTGGTGCAGCACGTACCGGCCGATGACAGCGAGGTTGGACGGTGCGTCAGCGGGATCGGGCTTCTCCACCAGACCCGTGACCCGGACCACGTCGCCGTCCGGCGAGCCCTCGACGGCAGCGCACCCGTACATGTTCACGTGCTCGTGCGGAACCTCCATCAGCGCCACGACCGACCCACCGCGCTCCCGCTGGACGGCCACCATCGTCTCCAGCAACGGGTCGCGGGCGTCGATGAGGTCGTCTCCCAGCAGCACCGCGAACGGTTCGTCCCCCACGTGCCGGGCGGCGCAGAGCACGGCGTGACCCAGCCCTCGCGGGTTCCCCTGCCGCACGAAGTGGATGTCGCTCAGGGTGGTGGACTCGCGCACCCGGGCCAGCCTGTGCTCGTCCCCCTTGGCCTCCAGCGCCGACTCCAGCTCCCAGGCGTGGTCGAAGTGGTCCTCCAGGGAGCCCTTGTTGCGCCCGGTGATCATCAGCACGTCGTCGAGGCCGGCGGCAACAGCCTCCTCGACGACGTACTGGATGGCCGGCTTGTCCACCACCGGCAGCATCTCCTTGGGGGTGGCCTTGGTCGCAGGCAGGAAGCGGGTCCCCATGCCTGCGGCCGGGATCACCGCCTTCCGGATGGACGGCGTGCTGGCGGGCGCAGAGGTCATGGGCGCAGGCTATCTGGGACGGGCCGGCGGTGCGGTCCGAGGAAGGCAGCACCGGCGGTGCCGGACCGCACCCGCCGGACGGCCCGGATGACCGAGATGGCCGAGACTGGGCACATGACAGGCAAGCACGAGCTCCGGGCCGCCGTGCGCCGGGCCCGCGCGGAGCGGTCCACCGCCTGCGGCCAGGAGCTGCGCGCTACCGCGTTCGCGGCCGAGCCGGTGCAGGCGCTCCTGCAGGCAGCGTCCTCAGGCCGGCGTCCTGTCGTCGCGGCCTACGCCGCGATGGCGGGGGAGCCTGACGTCGGTCCGTTGCGGCAGTCGCTGCGGGCGGCCGGGGTGCAGGTGCTGCTCCCCGTCGTCTGCCGCGGGCGCGACGGCGCTCCCGCGCTGGCATGGGCTGCCGACGACGGCGCCCTGCGGCGCGGGCAGGCGCTGCCAGGCGGGCTGCTCATCGACGAGCCCACCGGGCCTGCGGCGCACGACCCGTCAGCGGCAGCGCTGATGCTGCTGCCGGCGCTGGCCGTGGACCTGTCGGGCACGCGGCTCGGCCAGGGCGCCGGGTACTACGACCGGGCGCTGCACGTCATGAGACTGCACGCCATGGCGCTGAGCACCAGAGCCTCTCGGGGGACGGGCCGAGCCGCACCGTTGCTGGTCGCCGTGGTCCACGACGAGGAGGTGCTCGAGCACGGACGCATCCCGCGGCAAGAGCACGACCAGCCGGTGCAGGTGGCGCTCACCCCGAGCCGTTGGCTGGTGCTCGGCTGACGGGTCGGCCCAGCGGGCTTGCGCTCAGCCCCCGGCGGGTTCGATCGGCGAAAGCGTCAGGGTGTCCTGCGCCGCCGCGTCAACCGCCTCGCGGCTGAACGGCCACAGGAACGTCTCGCCGTCGGCCCAGGCCTGCGTCTGGTCCCCGTGGTGTGCGCTCCACGGATGCCCCGAGATGCCGGTGAGGTCGACCCAGGTTGAGGCGTCCAGGTCGGAGAGGTCGACCACCATCCGCATGGAGGGCACCCAGTCCACCGTGTACGAGCCGTCCTGCGAGGCGTCCCAGCCGTTGGCCTGCACCGCGGCGCTGCCGCCACCGAGCTGCATCCTGTCGGAGCTGAACAGCGCACGCACCGGCCATGGGGCGGCTTCGCCACCCAGCAGCTTGTGCTCCAGGGTCAGGGTGTGCAGCTTTCCCCACTCCCACTCGAGCGGGTCCTTGCCCAGGCTGGCGGTGAGCTCGAGCCGCGCGTCCTTCATGGCCTGGCCCAGCACCTGGTCGCGCGTCTCCACGATGGTGGGGGTGCGCACGTCGTCCCACCACAGGTTGTCTTTCTCAGCCAGCAGTGCGTCGACCACCCGGTACCAGCGGTCGCCCCCGTCCGGACGCACCTCCTCGGGCAGCTGGTCCTGGAACGTCAGTCTCAGGACGTTGCTCCACACCGCGTTGTAGTAGGCCGCAGGAGCCGAGTCCCGGCCCTGGGAGTAGTCCCAGTCGCGCAGCATGGTGATCGCCTCGGCCGTGAACTTCCGCGTCGCGGCTGTGGTGTCCACGTCGGAGGGTGGGGCCGCCAGCAGGCTGGGCACCAGCACCGGCGCGAAGCCGTTGTGGGTGTCCATCTGCAGGGCGCTCATGTCGTCGCTGGACAGCTTGTCCCCCGCCTCGATCTTCTCCGTCAGCACGTCCCTAATCCGCTGGGAGCGGTATCCGTAGTCCCAGTCCGCGGTCAGCCGGTAGGTGTAAGGCGGGCCGGTGACCAACTGGTTGGCAGCCACGATGAACCCCTCCTCGGGGTCCAGCACCTGGGGCAGCACCTCGAACGGGATGTAGCCGGCCCAGTCCCAGCGTGAGTCCCAGCCCAGCCGTGGCCAGGTGCCGTCGTTCTGGCCCAGACCCGGCCCGGGCAGCCGAACCGGGATCTTCCCTGCCGCCTGGTACCCGATGTGCCCCTGCGTGTCGGCGTAGATCAGGTTCTGCGAGGGGAACTCGAACAGCTCGGCCGCCGCACGGAAGTCGTCCCAGTCGGAAGCGGCGTTGAGCTGGAAGATCGCGTCGGCCGTGCGTCCAGGGGTCATGGCCGTCCAGGACAAGGACACGGCGTAGCCGTCTGGGCTGTAGGGAGCCGGCGGGGTGACGGGGGCGACGGCGCCGACGTCGTCGGCAGGGTCCAGCACATCCGAGATGATCGGGCCGTGCCCCGTCGAGCGGATGGTGATCTCCTCGTCGTCGGCGCCGGACCGTTTGATCATCTCTGTGCGCGTGTCGAGCTCGACCTGGACCCCGTCGCGCAGGTAAGACCCATCCTCGACGTCCTCGAGGAAGAAGTCGGACACGTCCGCGCCCAGCGTGGTCAAACCCCACGCGATCTCGGCGTTGTGGCCGATCACGACGCCGGGCAGGCCTGCGAAGGAGTACCCGGCCACCTCGAACGGGCACGCGGCACCCACCTGCGTGCAATGCAGCCCCACCTGGTACCAGGTGCTCGGGATGCCCGGGGCCAGGTGCGGGTCGTTGGCGAGCAGGGGCTGGCCGCTGACGGTGTGCTCGCCCGAGACGACCCAGGAGTTGGACCCGATCCCGTCACCTCTGCCGAGCAGCGTCGGGATCGCGTCGAGGGCCCGCTGGGCGTCCAGCAGAGGCTCTGCGCCGGCCCTGACCGCCCTCAACGTCGGGCGGGCGGCCTCCTGGCGCGCAGCGAGAGCCTTCCCCTGCCCTTGGTCAGCGCCTCCTCGGTCCGCGTCCTGGACCTTCAGCGCTCCTTCCACCGAGGCGCCGACGACGGACTCGCCCGGGACGATGGGAAGATGCTCGCCCACCGGGTAGGGCGGGTAGAGCTGTGCGACCAGGGCCTCGTCATCGACCTGGCCGTAGGTGATCGCCCGCCCCAGCTCGTCGTCGTAGTTGGGCCGCAGGTCCCACGCCATCGCCTTGAGCCAGGTCAAGGAGTCCACCGGGGTCCACCGCTCGATCCGGGTCAGGTTCCCCTGCAGGCCGATCACCGAGTACGCCGACGACAGCTCGGCCGGCGCGCGGTCGTCGATGTAGGCGTTCACCCCGTCCGCGTAGGACTGCAGATAGTTGCGGGTGCTCGGCTCGAGCAGCGGCAGCTCCTTCTCGGCGACCCTGCGCCATCCCAGCGTGCGCACCACCCGGTCAGACTGGAGCGCCTCCTCGTCAGGCCCGACCAGCTCAGACAGCCTTCCGGAGGCAACGTGGCGGCGATAGTCCATCTGGAAGAAGCGGTCCTGGGCGTGCACGTAGCCCTGCGCGTAGAAGAGGTCGCGCGAGGTCGAGGCATACACCTGCGGGATCCCGCGCTCATCGCGCTGGATGGAGACCTCCGACCCCAGGCCGGGCACCTGGGTCTGCCCGGAGTAGTCGGGCAGCGGGCGCCGCAGCGTGATGACGACGGTGATCACGAGCACCATCACCACCGCCAGCAGCAGTGCCACGGTGACGAGGGCGACGCGACGCAGTCCAGGCACCCGCCGAGAGTAACCACCTAGACTCGGCACCACCCCCGAACCCCCGACCACCTGCCGCGCGTCGCTCCGGGCGCACGCCCGAACATCCACGACAGGAGCCCGGTGGACGTCCGCGACCTGAACGAAGCCGTGCTCGCGGGCGCTCTGGTGCTGCTGCTGGCGATCGGGGCGGTGCGCCTGTCCACGCGCACCGGGATGCCCTCGCTCCTGCTCTACCTCGCGCTGGGGATGATGCTGGGCGAGGGCGCGCTGGGGATCCGCTTCGACGACTTCCAGCTCACCACGGTGCTCGGGTACGCGGCGCTCATCGTCATCCTGGCCGAGGGCGGGCTCACCACGCGGTGGTCCAACATCCGTTCCGCCATGGCGCCGGCCGCGGTGCTGTCCACCGTCGGCACCTCCGTGTCGGTGGGAGTCGTCGCGGTGGCAGCGCACTGGCTGCTGGACGTCTCCTGGGTGAACGCCCTGCTGCTGGGCGCAGTCGTCTCCTCCACCGACGCCGCTGCCGTGTTCTCGGTCCTGCGCCGGGTGCCGCTGCCCCGACGCCTGGGTGGGATGCTCGAGGCCGAGTCAGGCATGAACGACGCACCCGTCGTCATCCTGGTGGTGGCGCTCAGCGCCGGCGCCGACGGCCAGGACATGCACTCCCCGC
>JAABUN010004540.1_pt1 | contig 18730 bp, 16 predicted proteins | sample 5559311 | NCBI WGS metagenome assembly JAABUN01 (sample SAMN10711877, study PRJNA513370) | rock metagenome | isolation source: Antarctica rocks | place: Antarctica: Victoria Land, Siegfried Peak sud | reverse complement strand
TCCGGGAGTCGCTGGCCGAGGTCGGCCTGCCCGCCGAGCTGGCCGCGGCGGCTGACTCCACCGACTACGACCAGGCGCTCCGGGTGAGCCACCACGCGGGGATGGACAAGGTCGGCACCGGCGTCGGCACCCCGACCATCCACATCAACGACACCGCGTTCTTCGGCCCGGTCATCACCCGGATCCCGCGGGGCGAGGAAGCCGGACTCCTGTGGGACGCGACCGTCACCCTGGCCGGCTATTCCTACTTCTTCGAGCTGAAGCGCGAGCGGACGGACTCCTTGCACTTCGACTGACCTACGGGTGGGGCGCAGCACGGGGCGGTGCCTGAGCGCCGCCACGTACGACACGTACGCCGAGCCCGCGCAGTCCGCTGCTGCGCTGAGGTCGGCGGAGGGGGACGCGATAACGTTCTGGACGTGACCGACACCGACCTGGACGCGACCCGGAGCAATTCGGGCACCATCATCTACACCCGCACCGACGAGGCACCCGCGCTGGCGACGTACTCGCTGCTGCCCATCATCCAGGCCTTTGCCTCGACCGCCGGGGTGACGGTGGAGACCCGCGACATCTCCCTGGCCGGCCGGATCATCGCGTTGTTCCCGGAGCGGTTGACCCCCGAGCAGCGGGTCGGTGACGCGCTCGGCGAGCTCGGCGCCCTGGCCAAGACGCCGGAAGCGAACATCATCAAACTGCCGAATGTGTCCGCCTCTGTTCCCCAGCTCAAGGCCGCGATCGCCGAGCTCCAGGGACAGGGTTACGACCTGCCGGACTACCCGGAGAGCGCGTCCAGCGGGGCGGACTCCGAGACCCGGGCCCGCTACGACAAGGTCAAGGGCAGCGCGGTCAACCCGGTGCTGCGCGAAGGCAACTCCGACCGCCGGGCGCCCGCATCGGTCAAGCAGTACGCCCGCACCCACCCGCACTCCATGGGTGCCTGGTCGCCGGACTCCAAGACCAACGTCGCCCAGATGGACGCCGACGACTTCCGGTCCAACGAGACCTCGGCGGTCGTCGAAGCCGACGGTGCGCTGCGGATCGAGCTGGTCGCGGCCGACGGCAGCACCACCGTGCTCCGCGAGCGGGTCCCCGTGCTGGCCGGTGAGGTCGTCGACGCCACCGCCCTGCACGTCGCCGCCCTGCAGCAGTTCCTGACCGCGCAGATCGCCCGCGCCAAGTCCGAGGGCGTGCTGTTCTCGCTGCACCTGAAGGCGACGATGATGAAGGTCTCCGACCCGATCATCTTCGGCCACGCCGTCCGGGCCTTCCTGCCCGAGGTCTTCGCCCGCCACGGCGGGACCCTCGCCGCGGCCGGGCTGAGCGCGAACGACGGGCTGGGCGCCATCCTGAAGGGCATCGAAACCCTCGACGAGGCGGCCGAGATCAAGACGGCCATCGAACAGGGACTGGCCGCCGGCCCCGAGCTGGCGATGGTGGACTCCAACCGTGGCATCACCAACCTGCACGTGCCGAGCGACGTGATCGTGGACGCCTCGATGCCGGCCATGATCCGGACTTCGGGTCACATGTGGGGACCGGACGGCGACGAGCACGACACCCTCGCGGTCATCCCGGACTCCTCGTACGCCGGTATCTACCAGGTCGTCCTGGACGACTGCCGGGCGAACGGCGCGTACGACCCCACGACGATGGGCTCGGTGCCGAACGTCGGGCTGATGGCCCAGGCGGCCGAAGAGTACGGCTCCCACGACAAGACCTTCGAGATCACAGCGGCCGGCACCGTACGCGTCGTCGACGAGTCCGGAACCGCCCTGCTGGAGACCCCGGTCGGTCAGGGCGACATCTGGCGGATGTGCCAGACCAGGGACGCCCCGATCCAGGACTGGGTCAAGCTCGCCGTCACCCGGGCCCGGGCGAGCGGTACGCCGGCCGTGTTCTGGCTGGACAGCGGTCGCGCCCACGACGCCAACCTGATCGCCAAGGTGGAGCAGTACCTCCCCCAGCACGACACCGCCGGTCTGGACATCCAGATCATGGCCCCGGCTCAGGCCATCGCCTTCTCCTTGGCACGGATCCGCCGGGGCGAGGACACCATCTCGGTGACCGGCAACGTGCTCCGCGACTATCTGACGGACCTGTTCCCGATCCTCGAGCTGGGCACCTCGGCCAAGATGTTGTCGGTGGTGCCGTTGATCAATGGCGGCGGGCTGTTCGAGACCGGGGCCGGCGGGTCGGCACCCAAGCACGTCCAGCAGCTGGTCAAGGAGAACTACCTCCGCTGGGACAGCCTGGGTGAGTTCCTCGCCCTGGCGGTCAGTCTGGAGCACCTGGCGGTGACGACCGGCAACTCCCGCGCCCAGGTGCTCGCCGACACCCTCGACCGGGCTACCGGCACCTTCCTGAACGAGGACAAGTCGCCCACCCGGCGCCTCGGCGGCATCGACAACCGGGGCAGCCACTTCTACCTCGCGCTCTACTGGGCCCAGGAACTGGCGGCCCAGACCGACGACGCCGAGCTGGCAGCGGCTTTCGGTGGTGTCGCCGACCGGCTCACGTCGGAGCAGGAGACCATCAGCGCGGAACTGCTCGCGGTGCAGGGGTCGCCGGTCGACATCGGGGGCTACTACCGACCCGACGACACCTTGGCCGCGGCCGTGATGACCCCCTCGCCGACCCTGAACGCGACCTTGGCCAACCTGGTCGGGTAGGCCGACCTGGTCAGATAGCTGGGGGTCAGCCCACCTCGGCCGGCCCGGCGGGCGTGATCACCGCATCGACCCGCAGCTGGGGCCGCTGGGTGGTGACGTAGTCCTGCTCGCTGGGCAGCCAGTCGTCGCGCCAGCGGTCCAGCAGCGCCGGGCCGTCCCGGGCCAGGATCCGCGACCAGCGCAGTGACCGCGGGGCCTCGAGCCACAGCGTCAGGTCCCAGGGCACGGGCACCCTGCGGTCGGTCGCGGAGACGCCCTCCACGATCACCGTTCGGCGGGGCGACACCTCCACCTGGTCGACCGGTCGGTCGGCGACCAGGTCCCAGGTCTGATAGCGGGCAGGTCGACCGGCCACCAACGGCGTCAGGATCTGCCGGACGAACAGGTCACGATCCCAGCCGCGTACGCCGACCCGGCCGAAGTCGTCCACCGAGACCACCACCGCTCCGGGCAGCACCGCCGCGATGTCGCCGGCCAGTGTGGTCTTGCCGGCGGCACCGAGCCCGTCGACCCCGACCCAACGGGTCCCCACGAGACCGGCCAGCCGATCCCGGACCCAGCCCGGCGCTCGCTCTCGGCTGACCTGTGCCACCACGCCTCGACCTCCGGATCCGGTGCCAGGTTCAGACTTGCTAACGTCACCCTACAAAGCCACCCCCTGGAGGAGCGTTCGTGAGCACACCCGTCAAGGTTGCCGTCACCGGTGCCGCCGGCCAGATCTGCTACAGCCTGCTGTTCCGGATCGCCAGTGGGGCCCTGCTCGGTCCGGACCAACCGGTGGAGCTGCGGCTGCTCGAGATCACTCCCGCCCTGAAGTCTCTCGAGGGGGTGGTGATGGAGCTCGACGACTGCGCGTTCCCGCTGCTGAGCAAGGTCGAGATCGGCGACGACGCGAACCGGGTCTTCGACGGGGTGAACCTCGCCTGCCTGGTCGGTGCCCGGCCCCGCTCGAAGGGGATGGAGCGCGGTGACCTGCTGGAGGCCAACGGGGCCATCTTCAAGCCGCAGGGCCGGGCCCTGAACGACCATGCCGCCGACGACGTCTTGGTGCTGATCACCGGCAACCCGGCCAACACCAACGCCCTGATCGCGATGAGCAACGCCCCCGACATCCCCCGCGAGCGCTTCAACGCCCTGACCCGGCTGGACCACAACCGGGCGATGGCCCAGCTGGCGGCCAAGACCGGCAGCAGCGTCAACGACATCACCCAGATGACCATCTGGGGCAACCACTCGGCCACCCAGTACCCCGACCTGTTCAACGCACGCGTCAAGGGGCAGAACGCCGCGGAGCTGATCGACGACCAGGCCTGGCTGGAGTCCACCTTCCTGCCAGGAGTCCAGCAGCGCGGGGCGGCGATCATCGAGGCGCGGGGGGCCAGCTCGGCCGCCAGCGCCGCCAACGCCACCGTCGACCACATGCGCGACTGGGTGCTCGGCACGCCCGAGGGCGACTGGGTCTCCATGTCCGTGCCGTCGGACGGGTCTTACGGGGTGCCCGAGGGTCTGATCTCGTCCTTCCCCTGCACCGCGGCCGGCCGCGACTACAGCATCGTCCAGGGCCTGGAGATCAATGCGTTCTCCCGGGCCAGGATCGACGCCAGCGTGGCCGAGCTGACCGACGAGCGCCAGGCGGTCACGGAGCTGGGTCTCGTCGGCTGAGCAGGGTTCACGGGCCGTAGCAGGGGTCGACGCGAGGGGCCGCGGCGTCGGCTCCGCAAGATGGCTGACGACCCGGCCCGTACGTCACACTGGTCCGCATGAGTGAGAACCGACCCGAGAACCCGCCGAGCCCGTTCAGCCGCCAGGGCTCGGATGCCGGCGACTCGCCGACGGCCCCGGGGGGCCCTTCCGCCGGATCCGAGGCACCCGACCCGATGACGGCAGGAACACCGGTCCCGGCGCCCGAGCCGACCGGCCCGCAGGCGTGGCCCAGCTACCCGTCGTCCGGCTCAGACGCGACGTACCACCCGCTCGGGACTGCCCCTGACCGCCCGTACGACGGGGCCGAGCAGGCCTACCCGCCGCCTGCGTACGACGCCCAGCAGCAGAGCTACGGGGGGAACCCGTACGATCCGCAGCCGAACCCGTACCTGCCGAGTTACGGCGGCTATGCTCCCTACGGAGTCGCCCCCCTGCCCCACCCCAAGGCCACTCCCGCCCTGATCTGCGGCATCCTCGGCCTGGTGCTGGGCTTGTCCTGCGGGGTCGGCGGTCTGGTCGGCATCGGCGGCATCGTGATGGGTCGGCGAGCACGGCGGGAGATCGACGCGGACCCCCGGCGCTACACGGGTCGGTCGATGGCCAGCGCCGGTTTCGGCCTGGGAATCGCCGGTCTCGCCGTGCTGGCCGGCTACACCCTGCTCTTCGTCATACTGGGTGTCACCGGCAACTTGAACTGACGTGTCGCCGGTCGAACCAGCCGGTCACCCACCCACAGGAAGAACCATCTGCGATGAGCAACCCCTACGAGCAGTACCCCGCCGGCGACACCCCTGATCCTTACGCAGGCCAGTACGGGGGTCAACCGTACGGTGTGGCGCCCCAGGAACATCCGCAGGGCACCGTGGTGCTGGTCCTCGGCATCCTGGGCTTCTTCGTCGGCGTCACGGCCCCGTTCGCCTGGTACCTCGGGAACAAGGCGATGAAGGAGGTTCGGGCCAGCGGCACCAGCTATTCCAACGAGCAACAGATCAACATCGGCCGCATCCTGGGCATGGTCGTCACCTTGCTGTACGCCATCGGACTGGTGCTGGGCATCATCGCGGTGATTGTTCTCGCCGCCGCCGCCGCCAACGCCAACGGCGGGTACTAGGAGGGTGTCGCTGCTAGGGTGCCGACCCTGGGTGGAGCGCCCCGGACGGCGTGCCGGCCCGGGACTCAGCGACCGTTCGGCACCACCACGGCCAAGATGATGATGGCCGCCCCGGTGAAGGCCAGCACCGTCACGTCGAAGGCCTTGCCGCGGACCTGCAGCAGGCCGGCTTCCCGGTCGGGCAGCACCACCCGCACCATCGCGCCGAGTCCGACAGACGCCCCGACGACCAGTCCGCCCAGCCGCCAGGACGAGTCGCCCAGATAGGCGATCAGCAGGCCGGCGAACACCCCGGCCACGATGACCAGCAGTGGCCACTGGCGCATCGACCGGGCGGCGGGACTGGCAACGTGTCGAGGCACAGGCGTATCAGCGGGTACAGGTATCAGCGGGCACGTGGGGATCAGCGATCCTATCCGGTCACGCGCAGCTCGGCCCGCTCGACCACGTTGCTGAGCAGCATGGCCCTGGTCATCGGGCCCACCCCACCGGGCACCGGGGCGACCCAGGACGCGACGTCCTTGACACTCGCGTCCAGGTCCCCGACCAGACCGGCGGCCGTCCGGGTGATGCCGACGTCGACGCACACCGCGCCGGGGCGCACCATGTCCCCGGTGATCAGACCTGGGCGGCCAGCGGCGGCGATGACGATGTCGGCGGCCCTGGTGTGGGCGGCGATGTCCACCGTGCCGGTGTGGCACAAGGTCACCGTCGCGTTCTCGCTCTTGCGGGTCAGCAGCAGGCCGAGCGGACGGCCAACCGTCGTGCCGCGGCCGATCACGCAGACCTCGGCCCCGCTGAGGCCGATCCCGTTGCGACGCAGCAGCTCGACTATGCCCCGTGGGGTGCAGGGCAGTGGCCCCTCCTCCCCCAGCACGAGCCGGCCGAGGTTGATCGGGTGCAGACCGTCGGCGTCCTTGTCGGGGTCGACCAGCCCCAGTGCCCAGTTGTCGTCCAGGCTGCCCGGCAGCGGCAGCTGCACGATGTAACCGGTGCAGGCTGGGTCGGCGTTCAACTCGGTGATCTTGGCCTGGAGCTCGTCGGCGGTCGTGGCCGCAGGTAGCTCGACCTGGATCGAGGCGATGCCGACCTCGGCGCAGTCCCGGTGCTTTCCGGCCACGTAGGAATGACTGCCGGGGTCGTCGCCGACCAGGACCGTGCCCAGGCCGGGGACGATGCCCCGCTCGGCCAGAGCGGCCACCCGTTCCTTGAGCTCGGCCTTGATGGTGGCCGCGAGCGCCTTGCCGTCCAGGATCTGTGCCGTCATCTGTCTGCATTCCTTTGTCGTCGGTCCGGCCGGCGGAACGCCGGTCAGTGGTAGAAGTGCCGGGCGCCCGTGAAGTAGAGGGCGGCCCCGGCCCGGGCACAGGCGGCGACCACCTCGTCGTCGCGCTTGGAACCGCCAGGCTCGACGATCGCTGCCACTCCCGCCGCCAGCAGGATCTCGGCCCCGTCGGCGAACGGGAAGAATGCGTCCGAGGCCGCGACGGCACCAGCCGCGCGGACGCCGGCCCGGTCCACTGCGAGACGGCTGGAGTCGACGCGGTTCACCTGACCCATGCCGACCCCCACCGAGGCCCGGTCGTGGGCGAGCAGGATGGCATTGGACTTGACCGCCCGGCAGGCCTGCCACGCGAACTCCAGGTCGGCGAGGATCTCGGGGGCGGCCGGTCGGCCCGTGACCAGCTGCCAGTTGGTTGCCCGGTCGTGGTCGTGGTCCACGGTGTCGCGCTCCTGCACCAGAAGCCCCCCGTCGATGGTGCGGGTCTCGGTACCGCCCCTGACACCCGGCTCGACGACCAGGATGCGGAGGTTCTTCTTGGCGGCGAGGATCTCGACGGCACCGGCCTCGTACGCGGGGGCCAGGATCACCTCGGTGAAGACCTCGCTCACCTGGTGCGCCATCTCCACGCTCACCGGCCGGTTGGCTGACACCACCCCGCCGAAGGCGGATACCGGGTCACAAGCATGCGCTTTGCGGTGCGCCTCGGCGATGTCGGCCCCCAGCGCGATCCCGCACGGGTTGGCGTGCTTGATGATGGCCACGGCCGGTTCGTCGAAATCGTACGCCGCCCGCCGAGCCGCTTCGGAGTCCACATAGTTGTTGTAAGACATCTCCTTCCCGTGCAGCTGCTCGGCCCCCGCCAGCCCGGCCCGGTCGCCGCTACGGTAGAGCGCCGCCCCCTGGTGCGGGTTCTCCCCGTAGCGCAGCCCCGTGCTCCGCTGCCCTGTTGTCCCGACCCAGGCCGGGAACCCGGAACCGTCGCTGGTGTCGACGACCGCGCTGCCCAGCCAGCTCGCCACGGCCACGTCGTACGTCGCGGTGTGCACGAAGGCGGCGGTGGCCAGTCGTCGACGCTGCGCCAGGCTGAAACCGCCGTCGACCAGCGCGGCGAGCAGCTCGTCGTACTGACCCGGCGAGGTGAGCACAGCGGTGTTCGCATGGTTCTTGGCCGACGCCCGCACCATGGCCGGCCCGCCGATGTCGATCTGCTCGATGCACTCCTCGGGGCTCGCCCCGGAAGCCACCGTCTCGGTGAACGGGTAGAGGTTGCTGATCAGCAGCTGGAACGGGGCGATGCCCAGATCGTCGAGCTGGTTGCGGTGGGTCTCCAGCCGCAGGTCGGCGAGCAGGCCGGCGTGCACCTTGGGATGCAGTGTCTTGACCCGGCCGTCCAGGCACTCGGCGAACCCGGTCACCTCCTCGACCTGGGTCACCGGCAGCCCTGCGGCCGCGATGGTCCTGGCCGTCGACCCGGTGGAGACGATCTCGACCCCGGCGCCCGCCAGCGCCTCGGCGATCTCGGCCAGCCGGGTCTTGTCGTAGACCGAGACCAGCGCCCGCCGGATCGGCCGGCGGTCGGACTCCGAGGTGGGCTCGGGGGTTGTCTGGGTGGGCTCTGACATCCACTGCACCTTTCTGTCGACCACCTGCCACGCCGTGGTGGCAAGGGCATGGGTCGTGCTGACCAGCAGGTCACGTTCGGCGACCTTGATGCGTTCGTGCAACGTCTGAGGCGTGTCGTCGGGGGCCACCGGAACGGCGGTCTGGTCGAGGATCACACCGGTGTCGACCCCGGCGTCGACCAGGAAGACCGTAGCGCCGGTGACCTTGACCCCGTACGCCAGCGCGTCCCGAGGGCCGTGCATACCCGGGAACGACGGCAGCAACGCAGGGTGGGTGTTGATCGTCCGCCCACCGTAGGCGGCCAGGAACTCCGGACCGACCAGCTTCATGAACCCGGCACTGGCCACCAGATCCGGGGAGTAGGCGGCGACCTGGCCGGTCAGGGCGCGGTCCCAGTCGGCGCGGCTCGTTCCGGGTGCCAGCGGTTGCACGAAGGTGGGGATGTCCGCGGTCCGGGCCCGCTCCAGTCCCGCGACCCCGTCGCGATCCGATCCGACCGCCACGATCTGCACGCCGTACGCCGGGTCGCCGCACGCGTCGATCAGGGCCTGCAGGAGCGTGCCGGCACCCGAGACGAGGACGACGAGACGGGCGGGCACGTCCCCCACCCTATAGAAGCGGGACCTATGGAAGCAGGACCTGTGGAAGCAGACTGGGCCGCTCACGCGGAACGGCGACGGAGCAGGCCGAGCAGCAGGCCGGTGATCATGCCGGCCAGGCTCATGGTGGTCACGGCCATCACCAGCAGCGGCCGCAGCCGTGGGCCGAGGTCAGCGAGCCGGACCGTGCCCAGGTCACCGCTGGTCGCCCAGGCCAGACCGACGAAGACCAGGCCACCCAGCAGACCGGACAGAGCACCGACGAGGCTGGTCTCGTCCAACCGGGCCGCTGGCCGGGCGCGCACCACCAGCCAGGCCGCGACCACCCCGGCCAGCACCCCGGCCGTCAACCACCAGAGCAGCAGCGCGCTGCCCGGCCCGGCCGTGGGCACCGCCGCGAAGACGGGGATGTCGGGCAAGATGCCGATCTCGCTGCCCACCGGGGCCAGCACCGAACCCGTGCCGAGGGTGAAGCCGGCCCCCAGCGCGTACGAGGCGGCCCAGACGAACAGGTTCGGGGCGAAGGCGAGCTGACCCAGGAGCAGGGCGAGCCCGCCCGCCACGCCCGGTTGCAGGACGTCATTGAGCGCCGCGACCCGGTCGAGCTGGCGCCACAGACCGGTGATCACGAGGGCGGCTCCGGCGGCGAGCATCACCAGTTGGCCGCCGAGCACGGCCCTCGGCACGGCTCGGGCCCACCCGGGCCAGCTGGGCAGCAGGGTCCGGTCGAGCTCACGGCTGCTGCCCGACGCGGCGGCCACAGCGAGCACCGCGATCACGGCGCCCCAGTGACCGGGGGCTCGCCAGGGTTCGCCCAGCAGCACCGCCGCTACCAGCACCGGCATCAGGTAGCCGGCCAGCACGCCCACACTGATCGCGCCCGGACCGGCCGTCTGATCGGCGCGCACGAACCGGGCGGCGAGGCCGGCCGAGCGGTACACACCGAAGGCGGCTACCGCCGTCGCACCCCAGGGCACGAGGGTGACGGGGACCGTCCCGATCCGGGCGCTGACCCCGTTGCCGAGCAACCACAGGTCAGTGCCGGTCGACACGGCCTCGCTGAACGTTCCCGGCTCCGCCGACAGCCAGCCGAGCATGGCGATGCCGACCCACGCGACCCAGCCGACCGCCGCGGTGCTGATCCCGGCGACGACGGCGACCACCGGCCACCCGACCGGCGGCCCGCTCGTCTGCTGGCCGTCGCGGCGGGCCTGCCTCTGCACCAGCCCCATGGCGCGCAACCGCACTCCGGTGCGCGACCGACCCTGGGCAGCTGGGCGTCGCGAACCGGGGCGCTGAGGGGAAAGCAGGGAGGCCATGGCCCTTCCATGCTCACCCAGCCAGCAGTGCGGATCAGCCAGACACGCCCACGCCGGGGTAAAGTCTTGGTGCATGTTCGCCCGGCAGCTGACGCCACCGGGCCAACGGATATCCCGAGGAGCCCTCCAGAATGGTCGATGCCGAGCCCGACAGGTATCGGCCCCGCCGCGCCTTCATCGAGCCTGACCCCGCGCCTGCGCCGCCCGCTGACGACGCGGACGACGCGGACGAGGACCAACCGAAGCCGCTCTACCGCGAGGCGGTAGCCGGGGACGCTTCCACGCCCCGGCCGCCCGTTGAGGACCCCGCTGACCCGACGGCCCGCGGGGTGGCGACCGCCGCCTCTGACCCGGCCTCCCGACCCATCACCTTCACCCCCCGGCGCACCCGGTCCGCAGACGCGGACGCCACCACCATCCTGCCCCGGGTCCCGTCCGGTCGACGCGGGGGCGAGGTCGACGCAATCGACGACCTGTCCGACGAGCCCGACCCGATGGGTCAGCGGACCAAGTTGGCCCTATGGATCGGAGCGGCGGTCGCCGTGGCCGTGATCGGGTTGGCCATCGGCTACGCCGTGCTCCGAGTCGGCAACCCCCCAACCGCGAGCACCACCCCCGGGCCTTCCGTCACCGTCTCCACCGAGCCGAGCGCCCCGACGGCCGAGCCGAGCCTGGCGGTGCTCGACGAGGACGCGCTGCTCAGCACCCAGGACGCCAAGCTGGTGGCGGCCACGAACTGGAAGGTGGCCAGCACCGAGCGCGACACCTCCGCGGACTCCCCCGCACCGGCGTGCTTCGGCCCGGAGCCGGTCGAAGGCCAACCCGTTCCCGAGGCCCGGGTTCTCCGGCTGCTCAGCAGCAGCGGGAAGAACGCACCGGGTCTGCTGCACGAGGCCACCGCGTACGCCACACCCGAGGAGGCCGCCCAGGCCTACGCCGTAGCGGCCAAGACCCTGGGTGGCTGTCAGGTCGCCGGGTCCTACCTCTTCTCCGGCCAGACCATCACCGGCGTCGGGGAACAGGCCACCGGAGTCATCGTCACCAGTGTCGCCGCGGGGGCGAGCAGCCAACACACGCTGGTCCTCAGCCGGACCGGCCGGGTGCTGAACATCATCGACGCGACCCGACCCGTCGACAAGATCGCACCGGCTGGTGTGGCCAGGGCCGCGGCCGCTGTCACCACTCGGGAGTGCGTGCCCGCCGGGGGGGCCTGCGGGGGGTCGGTGTCGGTCAAGGACGGGCCGCCGCCCATCGGGGGCGACGAGCCCGGGTTCTTGGCCACCGGTGACCTGCCGCCGGTTGGAAGGACCCCGATGCCGTGGGTGGCCACGCCTCCGGAGCTGCCGAAGGAGGACTTCCTCGGATCCCAGTGCGAGTCGCTGAACTGGTCGACCCTGCCCACCGAGGCCACCACCTCCCGGGTCTACATCGTCCAGGACTCCGCCAACTTCTTCGGGCTGAACGACATCGTCGTCACCATGAAGGACAAAGCCGCGGCCACGAAGCTCGTGGACAAGATCAAGTCCGACCTGGACAGCTGCGCGAAGCGCAAGCTGACCGCCACGGTGAGCAAACCCGCGGAGGTCACCGGCACGGGCGCGCAGCGGACCGAGGTCGCCGGCTACACCGCGGAGGTCTCCCAGCGCTCGACCGACGGCACCGAGAAATACCGAGTGGGCATCGTCTCGGCCGGCACCAAGGTGGCCTACACCTTCCTGAACCCCCAGGAAGGCTTCGACTTCACCGACGATCAATGGAACACCGTCGCCGTACGGGCCGGTCAGCGGACCACCCAGGTCAACTGAGCCGAGCCGCTCTCGGTCAGGCCTGACCGAGAGCGACCAGGGCCTTGAGCAGCGCCCCCAGGGTCTGCACGTCGGTGATGGTCCCGTCGGCGATCAGGGTGGAGAGCTCCGCGAAGGTGACCGAGCGGCAGCCGGTGATTCCCTCTGCGGCCTGCTCGTCGCCTCCGACGAGCTCCAGGCCGGTCGCCAGGAAGACCTGGCCGGGGGCGTACGCCACGCCGTTCAGCGAGAACACGGGCCCGAGGTCACGCCATTCCCGGGCCGCCAGACCGGTCTCTTCCTGCAGCTCGCGACGGGCTGCCGTCAGCAGGTCGTCCTGGTCCGCCCCCCCTGCCGGGATCTCCAGGGAGGACTGGCCCAGTGGATAGCGGTCGACGCAGATCAACACGACCTCGCCGGCGTCGGTGATCGGCACCACGAAGACCGCCGGGGAACGCAGCTCGACGACCCCGTAGATGCCGGCCGACCCGTCAGGTCGGGTGATCGAGTCCTCCCGGACGCGAATCCACGCATTCTCGTACGTGGTCCGCGTGCCCCGGGTCGCCCAGCTCATCGACGAGGTGCGGTGCTCAGAGCGAGCTCATGATCTCGCGCATCAGGTCCGCGGTCTCGCTCGGGGTCTTGCCGACCTTGACCCCGGCCGCTTCCAGGGCTTCCTTCTTCGCCGCGGCCGTACCCGAGGAGCCGGACACGATGGCGCCGGCGTGACCCATGGTCTTGCCCTCGGGAGCGGTGAAACCGGCGACGTAGCCGACGACCGGCTTGGTCACGTTCGCCTGGATGAACTCGGCGGCACGTTCCTCGGCGTCGCCGCCGATCTCACCGATCATCACCATCGCGTCGGTGTCCGGGTCGTCCTGGAAGGCCTGCAGGGCGTCGATGTGGGTGGTCCCGATCACCGGGTCACCGCCGATCCCCACCGCGGAGCTGAAGCCGATGTCCCGCAGCTCGTACATCATCTGATAGGTCAACGTCCCCGACTTCGACACCAACCCGATCCGGCCGGCTTTAGCGATGTCGGCGGGGATGATGCCCGCGTTGGCCTGCCCGGGCGAGATCAGACCGGGGCAGTTCGGCCCGATCAACCTGGTCTTGGAGCCCTGGGAGAGGGTGAAGAACTCGGCTGCGTCCTTCACCGGGACACCCTCGGTGATGACCACCGCAAGCGGGATCTCAGCCTCGATGGCCTCGACCACCGCGGACTTGGTGAACTTGGCCGGCACGAAGATCACGGTGACGTTGGCCCCGGTCGACGCCATGGCCTCACCGACGGAATCGAACACCGGCACCGAGGTGCCTGCGGCGGAGCTCGCGTCAGGGTCCGGGGGGAACTCGACCTGCTGACCGCCCTTGCCCGGGGTCACTCCGCCGACGATCTTGGTTCCCGAGGCCAACATCCGGGCCGTGTGTTTGCGGCCCTCGGAGCCAGTCATGCCCTGGACGAGCACCCGAGAATCAGCATTCAGGAAAATAGCCATGAGTTCGCTCCTCAGCCTGCGGCCAGTTCGGCGGCCCGGCGGGCTGCACCATCCATCGTGTCCACTTGTTCCAGACCGGCCAGACCGGCGTCGGCCAGGATCTGGCGGCCCAGCTCGGCGTTGTTGCCGTCGAGGCGAACCACCATGGGCTTGTTGACGTGCTCGTCCCGGCTGGCCAACAGCTCGAACGCCTGCACGATGCCGTTGGCGACCGCGTCGCACGCGGTGATGCCGCCGAAAACATTCACGAAAACGCTCTTGACCTGAGCGTCGCCGAGGATGATCTCCAGCCCGTTGGCCATCACCTCGGCACTCGCGCCGCCGCCGATGTCCAAGAAGTTGGCGGGTTTGGGCGCTCCAGGGAGCTCCTCCCCTGCGTACGCGACCACGTCCAGGGTGCTCATCACCAGGCCCGCGCCGTTGCCGATGACCCCGACGACCCCGTCGAGCTTGACGTAGTTGAGGCCCTTGGCCTTGGCGAGCGCCTCCAGCGGGTCCTCGGTGGAGGTGTCCGTGAGCGCCTCGTGGTCAGGGTGCCGGAAACTCGCGTTCTCGTCGAGGGAGACCTTGCCGTCCAGCGCGACGATCTTGCCGTCTCCGGTCTTGACCAGCGGGTTGACCTCGACCAGGGTGGCGTCCTCTTTCTGGTACACCACTCCGAGCAACTGGATCACCCGCGCGATCTCGACCGCATCACCACCTTCGAACCCGGCCGCGGCGACGATCTCGTCGGCCTTGGCCTGGTCGATACCGACATTGGGATCGACCGGGATCCGGGCGAGGGCCTCCGGGCGCTCCACCGCGAGCTGCTCGATCTCCACCCCGCCCTCTTTCGAGCACATCGCCAGGTAACGCCGGTTGGCCCGATCGAGCAACAGGGAGAAGTAGTACTCCTCCACGATGTCGGCGCCCTCGGCGATCATCACCGTCTGCACGAGGTGGCCCTTGATGTCCAGGCCCAGGATGTCCTCGGCCCGGGCTGCCGTTTCGTCGGGGCTCTTGGCCACCTTCACGCCACCTGCCTTACCGCGACCGCCGGCCTTGACCTGGGCCTTCACCACGACGACCGGGGATCCGATCCGCGCGGCTGCCGCCTTGGCCTCCTCCGGTGTGGTCGCCGTGATGCCTTGCAGCACCGGCACCCCGTGCGCCTCGAAGATGTCTCTCGCCTGGTACTCGTACAGATCCACACTTGCCTCCTGGCGTTGCTGGACAGCGGGCAGGTAGGACCGACCCGGAGAGCGGTATGCGCTCGGCAGACCAGCCATGAGCCTAGTGGTCGGCCTCCGGACCAGTGCCGTGGGTGGGCGGTTGGCTACCGACGTGCGTACGTACCCAGCCGACGATGTCAGCCATCGTGGCTCCGGGGGTGAAAACCTGTGCGACCCCGATCTCCAGCAGCGGCCCGCGGTCCGCCGCCGGGATGATCCCGCCGCCGAAGACCACGATGTCCTCAGCTTCCGCGCCGCGCAGCAACTCCATCACCCGGGCGAACAGAGTCATGTGAGCGCCGGAGAGAATCGACAGCCCGATGGCGTCGGCGTCCTCCGCCAGCGCCGTGGAGACGATCTGTTCCGGTGTCTGGTGCAGACCGGTGTAGATGACCTCCATGCCGGCGTCACGCAGAGCGCGGGCGACGATCTTGGCGCCGCGGTCGTGCCCGTCCAGACCGGGTTTGGCCACCACGACCCGTAACGGCCCCGAGCTCGGAGTGCGGTCATCGGTCTCCACGGGGCTCAGGCTAGTACGGGGCAATGTTCTGCGCGGGTGGGCGTTGGCCGTCGCTGGCTTTTCGCGGACGGTGAGACGTGAGGTTGCGCCGCCGAACAGCTCGGGGTCGCCATCGAGAAGGTTGTAGCCGACCGGCGACGAGCGGACCAGAGGTGATCGCGGAGTTGCCGGGCCGGCACTACGAGAACTGGAGCTGAACGGCACACCCACCGACCCTGGTGGCGACTAGACTCACCACGTCTTCATCTGCAGGTTGAGCTGGATGGGGATCTCTCGGGATTTCAGATGTGCTCGATGGCTCTGGCCAGCTGGAACCCAAATGAGGAGTGTTCGTGGCACCGCCGTCGTACGACCCGGCCGGGCGTCGTCGTGGTGTCCGAGCTGCGGCCCGCGAGGACCGCCGCAGCTGGCTGTGGCACGGTCTGACGGCCCTGGCGATCTCTGCTCTCGGACTCGCCGCGGCGGGGTCGGTGGCTCTCACCAGCAGTGCGGAGGGCACGAGCGCGGTTCAACACCCGAGACCTTCGGTGACGCTGGGGCCTTCGGTGACTCTGGGGCCTTCGGTGACTCTGGGGCCTTCGGTGACTCTGGGGCCTTCGGTGAAACTGGCGCCGATCCAACCAGGGTACGCACCCAGGGCCAGCTCGTCCCCGGTCGACCCGACCAACAAAGATCCGGCACTCGTTGGCTTCGCAGCACGAGATCGGACGACCGGCACCGCCCCGACCCGCAGTGCCGGCCTGCGGACCGCGATCACCAAAGAACAGGCGGCGCAGCGTTCCGAAGACCTGGCCAAGACCGCTGAAGCCGTCACCCGCAGCTCTCGGACCGCAAGCGGCAACGCTCGGCAGCAGGACCTCTCGGCGGCCGAGCAGGATCGACAAGTCACCTCGGCGAAGCTCGCGGCGGAGAACTTGCGGCGCGCGGTTGCCGCGCGGTTGGCTGCGGCCGCCGAACGGCGCCTAGCCGAACAGCAGCAGGCGGCCCGGGAGCTGGCCGAGCAGCAGCAGGCCGAGCAGCAGCAGGCGACCCAACAGCAGCAGGCTCAACAACAGCAGGCTCAACAACAGGCCACCCAACAACGGGCGACCCAGCAGCAGACTGGGCCGCAGCGGGCGGTGACGCAAACCCCCGCCAGCACCACTCCAGGTGTCCTCACCGGCGGGGACAGTGTCTCCACCGGTGGGGGCGGCGCCTCACCCGTGCCCGGAGCCGTCATCGGGGCACATTTCGGTGCCTACGGACCGTGGTCTCGCTATCACACCGGACTCGACTTCAGGGCCGCGTACGGCACCCCGATCCGAGCCGTCAGATCAGGCGTGGTGCTCTACGCCGGAAACTCTGGCGACTGGGCTGGTAACCACGTTGCCATCCAGCACGGAGACGGCCAGACGACAATGTCGTCCCACCTGTCATCGATGGTCGTGCAGAACGGTCAGGCTGTTCGGGCCGGCCAGCTGATCGGCTACGTGGGCCAGACCGGACGGGCCTTCGGTGCCCATCTGCACTTCGAGCTCTACCCGGTCGGGGTCAGGTACGGCGACGTCTATCAGGCCGTCAACCCGCAGCCCTGGCTCGTGGCCAACGGTGTCCGCACCCGTTAGACCCTGAGCGCACTCGGTTCCGAGACGGGGCTCGGACCGGCTGAAACCAGCTGCGGCACTGGTCTTGGGTGGTTTGGCCCACCGTTATTCATCCGTTACTGTCTGATCTGAGTCACCGTCGGATTGCTGGGCGGGTCTCCCGGGTGAGGGCTGCACAGAGCTACCAACGACATGGGGGGCAAGACTGTCCTGCCGTCGTTCGAGGAGATCCTGAGTGCCTGACTCATCAGATTCGCTGCACGCGCAAACGCGTCGCGCGCTGGTGGAAGACATCAGAGAAGACAAAAAGGGCTGGCTGCAGCACGGGATAGCCGCTCTCGCCGTGTCTCTGCTCGGCCTCGGGATCGCTGGATCGGTCGTCCTCACTGGTGCTGCACAGCAGAGCACCACCACCGGAGCCAACACCATCAGTCAGGTGTCCGCCGCCGACCGTGCGGCGAACTCCACCAGTCGAAGCAAGCCGCGCGCCGCGATGGACCCGGCCGAGGTGCAGAGCCTGGCCGACCAGCGGGCCGAAGAGCTCAGCAAGGCCGGCGACAAGGTGACGCAGAGCGCCAAGGACCAGGCAGCCCGGGCCAGGGACACGGCGCTCGCCGATGAGTCGAACGCCACCACCGAACAGGCCAAGCTGATCATCCGCGCCAGGGCCGCCGCCGCCGCCGCCAAGGCCGCCGCTGACGCCAAGGCCGCCGCCCAGGCCGCCGCCGGCGCGAGGACAGCTCCCGCCCCTGCCCCTGCTTCCGTCCCCAGGGCCGACAACGCCCCGACGACACCGGACCCCGCTCCGCAGGCTTCTTCCGGAAAGAGCTGCTTGCCGATCACCGGCGGCTTCAGCATCGCCGCACGCTTCGGTCAGATCGGCACCTGGTCCCGTTACCACACGGGTATGGACTTCTCGGCCCCGGTCGGCACCCAGCTGCACGCACCCTCCGCCGGTGTCGTCACCAGTGCAGGAATCGGCCCGGCCAGCTCCTGGGCCGGCAACTACGTCGCGATCAGGTACTCGGACGGCACCCAGACCCTGATGGCCCACATGTCCACCGTGTCGGTCCGGGTCGGCCAGACAGTCTCAGCCTGTCAGCTGGTCGGAGCGGTGGGCATGACCGGGCGCACCTTCGGGCCGCACGTGCACTTCGAGGTCTACCCGGCCGGCATCACTCCCGGCGACCTCTACCGGGCCGTGAACCCGGTCGGCTGGCTGAACGCCCGCGGCCTGCAGCTGTGAACACTGGTTTGGCCTCGCGCTGAGCCTGCGCGTCAGAGTTTCTCCAGGGGGGCGTGCTTCAGGGACAGTCGCTTGAGACCGGCTGAGCCGAAGTCGACGTCGGCCTTGGCGTCATCTCCGGTGCCAGACGAGGCGACGACCTTGCCCATACCGAAGGTGGTGTGTAGCACCCGGTCCCCGGCCGCCACGCTGGGAATGGTCCGGATCCTAGGCTTCGAACCATAGCCCACGGTGTTTCGCCAGGCCTGGTTCGAGGTCGTCGCTGAGGTGTTCCGCCAGTTCGTCACCGCTCGCTCCGTACGTCGCCAGTCCACCAGCCGCGTCGGGATCTCGTCGAGAAACCGGCTGGGAGGGTTGTGCTGCGGCGCTCCCCAAGCCGCGCGGACGATGGACCGCGACAGGTAGAGCCGCTTGCGCGCCCGGGTGATCCCGACGTACGCCAGCCGCCGCTCCTCGGCCAGCTCGGCGGGATCCGACTGGGCGCGCTGGTGCGGAAAGACCCCGTCCTCGCAGCCGGTCAGGAAGACGGTGTCGAACTCCAGGCCCTTGGCCGTGTGCAGCGTCATCAAGGTGA
>JAABUN010004539.1_pt1 | contig 18732 bp, 16 predicted proteins | sample 5559311 | NCBI WGS metagenome assembly JAABUN01 (sample SAMN10711877, study PRJNA513370) | rock metagenome | isolation source: Antarctica rocks | place: Antarctica: Victoria Land, Siegfried Peak sud | reverse complement strand
TCAATCTCACAAAAAATTGCTACTCTATCCATTGAAAAGACTCCTTAGATTTATGATTTTGTCTTGTAAACCTAATTATATCTTATCTTTGGCGTCTTTTCTTACCTCGAACTGACGTTAATTTAACTTTTTGCTTTGAGGTTTAGCAAGATGCAAGTGAGCAGACGAAGCACTTTGAAATGAAGATTGTCCAACAATTCCTTTGCCAATTCCTACAAAACTTCCTTCATTCGCCGCACGCCTTCCGCCATTCGTTCTTCCGAGTTGCAGAATGAAATTCGCAAAAAACCTTCCGCCTCGTCGCCGAAAGCTATTCCGGGAACAGTAATCACACGGTTTTGCAAAAACCTTTCGGCAACTTCCAAATCATCGCCAATCTCGCGCACATCGAGCATTGTGTAAAACGCGCCTTCGGGATGCGTTCCGCGCAAACCAAGTTTATCTTCCAAAAGTTTTATCAAAAATTCGCCGCGTCTTTTGTAAATATCTCTAGCTTCGGATTTGGCTCGTTCTGCTTCGTCAGTCCATCCGAGCAGCGCGGCTTTTTGTGAAATCGTCGAAGTGCAGACGGTCAAAAACCCGTGAACAGTCAACGCGGCTTTAACAACTTCCGTTTGCGAACTCGCCAGCCAGCCGACGCGCCAGCCAGTCATACTCAGAGATTTAGAAAGTCCGTCAACAATCAAAGTTTTATCGTAAAACTCCGATGCCGAACGCGGTTTCTCATCGGTAAAATACAAATCGCTGTAAATCTCGTCGGAAATCAGATAAATTCCCGTGTCTTTCAAAACTTCGGCAATCTGTTTCAAATCGTTTTCCGTAAAAATTTTGCCCGTCGGATTTGAAGGCGAAATCACAACGGCGGCTTTTGTTTTCGCGGTGATTTTCGATTTGAATTCTTCGATGTCAAATGCAAAATCCTTTTCCGCCGGAAGCCGATAAAAAACCGGAACGCCTTCTGAAATTTTGACGCAGTTTTCATACGCGGGAAAACCCGGATTCGGAATCAAAACTTCGTCGCCTTCGTCAATTATTGCAAGAAACGCGGCGGTCATCGCTTCCTGCGAGCCAACCGTCACGCAAACCTGCGACGGCTGTAAATTCAAATGCGGATATTGCGCGGCGATTTTTTCGCGCAACGGAAGCAATCCGGCGTGATTTGTATAACCGTTTTGTTCTTCGATGGCAACCCGCGCCGCTTCTTCGCGCAGAAATCGCGGTGTCGGCAAATCCGGCTCGCCCAAACCAAAATTGATACTGTCGGGCAAAGCGCGTTCAAAAATTCGCCGAATCAAAGTCGGCTGAACGCCTCGCAAACGGCGCGGTGATTTGAAATTTTCATTTCGCTGCATTGCTTTCATAGTTAGAAATTTATGAGTTACATAGCTTGGAAAAGGATTTATCAAAAAGTATTCGGAATAACTGAAAGCTGATAACTAATAACTGATAACCGAAGACGCGCCACGTTATCAGCTTTCAGTTATCAGCTATCCGCTATTCCGAATGATTTTAAATTTCAACTGCGTAACTTCTAAAATTTATCATATAAATAATAAAGCAAACTAATTGCCGCAACGCGCCCAACCATTCGCGGCTTGCTCAAATTCTTCGGTTTTGGCGGACGCAAATTGCATTTGTTCAGTTTGCCATTCGAGACGTTCGACAATCAAACGCCTCTTTTCGATGCGAATCATATTGAACGAATTCGCTTCGCCGCGCCCGCGTGTCGAAGTTGCCGTTCCCGCCTGAATGACCAGCGCGGAATGTCCGCTGATTTTATAGCGATGCGCCGTATTTCCAATGTGGCTGACGTGCAGATGTCCGGCAAGAAAAGCATCCGCGCCGCATTCGGCAAGCGTTTTCATCGCCAATACCGCACGCCCGACAATTTCGTTATCACCATAACCTTCCGGCAAATCAAACGGATGATGCGTAACGATAATTTTTACGATGTCGTTCGGTAAAGAACATATTTTCTGACGGATTTCGGCAATCTGCATTTCGTTAATACGTCCGTCTTTGACAGTCAGCGAACGCGCCGTGTTGACCCCGACGACAGCGATTTCTTCATCCGCGTAAAATGGCTGTAAATCATTTGTAATATATTTTTTATATTTTTCGAGCGGTGTTACAAAACGCGCGAAAACATCGTGCATCGGAATGTCGTGATTGCCGGGAACGACGATTTGCGGCTGTGGTAATTTGTCTAAAAAAGCTCGCGCTTCGATAAATTGAGCCGAACGCGCGCGCTGCGTCAAATCTCCCGAAAGCACAACCAAATCCGGCGCGATTTCGTTAATTTTTTCGACGAGTCCGTCAACTATCGCGTAATCTACGCGCCCGAAATGAACGTCGGATAAATGAACAAGTATTCGCATAGTTTTTAATAGTGAACAACTAAAAGTGAATAGTGAAAAGTTTTCGTTTTTCACTTTTAGCTATTCACTATTCACTTTCTCCGGCACAATAACCCGCAAAGCGTTCGGACGAATGCGATAGTGAAGCGGTGTTTCCATCTGTTTTACCTCGCCGTCAAAGGCGACGAGGAGCTTTTTGCGCCGTGTTTCGATGGTAATCTCATCGGTGCAGAATGTTTCAAAATCCTTTGCCTGTCGCAGTTTGCCGAAGACTGAACGCAGCGCGAGCCGCACAAGTCCCATTCTTCCCGTGCGGTGAAGAACATAAACGCTCAAATTGCCCGCGTCCAGACATTTGCGCCCGCCGATGTTGAAGCTGTCCATTTCATATTCGTTGTTGCCGATAAAAACAAAAGGTGTTTTGCGGGAGAATTCTTTGCCGTCAATTTTTAGTTTAATTTTCAAAAACGGATAACGGCGCAAAACCGCGACAGCCGCCCAAAACGCGGCTGTCCATTTTCCGCGCCCCAAACGGTTCTGCTGCTTCTCACGCCGTCTGACGATTTGCGGATACAAACCGATGCTCGAATTATTGACAAAAATCTGTCCGTTGACCTCGCCGATGTCAATTTCCGCCGTGTTATTCTCCGCGATAACGCGAACGCTTTCTTCGAGTTCAGCCGGGATATTCAAGTCTTTTGAAAAATGATTGAGCGTTCCGAACGGCAAAACACCGAGCGTTTTGCCTTTTCCGGCGATTGCCGCCGCGACCGCGCTGATTGTTCCGTCGCCGCCCGCCGCGACAATCGTTTGATAATCGCTCTTTGCCGCTTCTTCCGCCATTTCGAGAAGCTGTTCGCCGCTCTCGGCAAGCGAAAAATGCGCGTCGAGATTATTCGCGCGAAACGCTTCGGTCAATTGCTTTACCGTTTCGTTTTTATCTTCGTCCGCGCCCGAACCGGCGTTTAAGATTACTTCAATCGGCGATGACATAATTTATTACCGTAAATAATCTTCGAGTTTGGTCGAAGCGTCGGTTTTTTCGTCGCGGTATTTGACGATAATCGGCGCGTAGATTGACAAACCGTTTTCTTTCCCGAAGCCGCTCGTAATTTGGCGCGAGCCTTGCACGACGACCGCGCCCGCCGGAATTTCGAGCGGTTTTTCGTCGCCGGATTTATAAATCGTATTTTTCACCAAATCAAAAACCGGAGTCGAGCGCGTCAGAATCACGCCCGAAGCCAGCACGCATTTTTCGCGCACGATGACACCTTCATAAACGCCCGTGTTGCCGCCGATTAAACAATCGTCTTCGATAACGACGGGATTGGCGTTTATCGGTTCTAACACTCCACCGATTTGCGCCGCCGCCGAAATATGAACCCGCTTTCCGACTTGAGCGCAAGAGCCGACCAGAGCGTGCGAGTCAATCATCGTGCCTTCGTCAACATACGCGCCGACATTGACATAACTCGGCGGCATCAAAACGACGTTTTCGGCAATATAAGAGCCGTCTCGAATCGTTGTTCCGCCCGGCACGATGCGGATTATGTCGTCCAGATTCATCGGGCGAAGCGGAAATGTATTTTTGTCGAAAAACTGAAACGTCTCGCCGCTAAACGACATCGTGACCATTTCGCCCATCTTGAAACCGGCAAGAATTCCCTGTTTGACCCAAACGTTTGTCTGCCAATCGCCGTTCTCGTCTCGTTCAGCCGCGCGAATTCTGCCCATCCGTAATTCGGTTTTAAAATCGTTAAAAACTTCGCGGTCGGTTGCGTCAAATTCCGATTTTGTAAATAAATACTCTATTTTTTCTTGCAGCGTCATTTTTTTGTTTCCTGCAGCCGATTATATTTTTTCAAAGCTGCCTTCAGTCGGTCGTGCGGCAAAGCGTAAACCGTGTTGCCATTTAAGCCTTTCATCGTTTCCGCCGCGACTATTGCGTTGACAATCGCTTCTTCGGTCGCCTGCGCGGTTGCCCAGAACAGCGGATTGATTCGTTCGTTCGGCAGCATTGTTAAATTGGAAACGTCTTCGTCTTTGCTGGCTTCGGTCGCATTAGCGGTCGAGAAGGCGATAAAAATATCGCCCGAAGAATTTTCGCCTCTGCCGCCGACGTTTCCGATGCCGAACGCGACTCTCTGGACGAGCCGTTTTAACTGATGCGGCAGAAGCGGCGCGTCCGTCGCCACGACGACAATAATCGAGCCTTGCCCTTCGCCGCCAAACTTTCTTTCAGACGGCAAAAGACCTGCGGCTTCCTTTCCCGGTGCCGGCAGTAAATCCGTGATTTCTTTTCCGACCGGAACGCCCGCAACGCTGAAAAGTTGCCGCGTTCCGTAATTCGCCTGCACGAGAACACCGATTGTATAGCCGCCGAGCTTTGTTTCCAAAACGCGCGAAGCGGTTCCCGTGCCGCCTTTAAAACGGTGCGCGACCATTCCCGTGCCGCCGCCGACGCTGCCTTCGGCAATCGCGCCGGTTTTCGCCGCATCCAACGCCTGAAAAGCGTGTTCTTTTTTTACGTGAAAACCGTTGATGTCGTTCAAAAATCCGTCGTATGTTTCGGCGACGACCGGCAAACTCAAATCGCCCGAATAATTGCCGCCGCTGCTTTTTCTCACGCCCCATTCAATCACCGCGTCGCGGACGACACCGACGCTGTGCGTGTTGGTAATCATCAAGGGCGAACCGAGTCCGCCGGATTCTTCGACCCAGGTTGTGCCGGTCATCTCGCCGTTGCCGTTGAGCGTGTGCCAGGCAGCAAATACGCGCCCTTTGAAGTTTTTACCCTGCGGCAAAATCGCGGTTACGCCCGTGCGAATCGCCGTTTTGCCGTCGCCGGAAATCAAAGTCGCGTAACCGACTTCTACGCCTTTCACGTCCGTAATAGCGTTAAATTGTCCGGGCGTGCTGTCAAACGGAATGCCCAAATCACGCGCCCGCGATTTCGTCTGCGCGGAGACCGACAAAACAAAAAAAGAAAACACCAGAAAAACGGACGCTGTTTTTTTCATAGATTTATTTTTCCAATTCCTTCAAAATTTCCCTTAATTTTTTCCGAGTCGGTTCGGTGACAGGCACGAGCGGCAACCGAAGATTTTCTTCCAGCAAATTCATTTCCTTCATCACGAATTTACACGGCGCGGGACTCGCTTCTGTAAAATTCGCTTCCATCAAAGGCAGAATCTTGTAGTGAATTTTCCTGGCGGAAGTCCACACGCCGTCCAGAGCCTTTTCGACCATTTTAGAAGTTAAATCAGGAATCTCATTTGAGCAAACCGAAACTAGACCGTCCGCGCCGACGCTGATTAAAGGCAAAGTCGTCGCGTCGTCGCCGGAAAAAACCGCAAAGTTTTTCGGACGCTTCGCAATAATTTCCATAATTTGCGAAAAATTTCCCGACGCTTCTTTTGTCACCACGATATTTTCAAACGCTTCGGCAAGTTTTAGAGTTGTTTCTGCTGAGAAATTGGAAGCCGTGCGCGAAGGCACGTTGTAAAGCATCAACGGAAATTTTTTGACTGATTTGGCGATTTCCGAAAAATGCGCGAGCATTCCTTCCTGCGTCGGGTTGTTATAATACGGCGCAACGACGAGCGCGGCATCCGCGCCGAGTTCGCGCGCTTTTCTGGTGAAATCAATCGTCGCGGCGGTGTTGTTGCTTCCCGTTCCGGCGATGACTTTTGCCTTTTTGCGCGCGACTTCAACCGTCATTTTGATAACGTGCAATCTTTCGGGTTCGGACATCGTTACGCTTTCGCCGGTCGTGCCGCACGGAATCAAGATTTTCACGCCGCCCTTTATCTGCCGCTCGACCAGCGATTTGAAACAATCGTCGTCAATCGAGCCGTCTTTACGGAACGGTGTGACCAGAGCAGTTCCGCAGCCGCGCATCCATTCAATTCGCATTGTCATAATTTTGTGGACTTCTCTACTTCATCAAAGAATTTTTCGAGTTTGAATTTATCAAGTTTCCCGCCCGTTCGCACGCCCGAACACAAATCGAGTCCGAACGGTTGAACTGTTTCAATAGCTTCGCGCACGTTCTCGGCGTTCAAGCCGCCCGCGAGAAAAACAGGCTTTTTGATACTTTTGACAATCTTTCGGCTCAATTTCCAATCGTGTCGTCTGCCCATTCCGCCGAGTTCCTTGATTTTTAAATTCGGATTGCCCGAATCAAGCAAAATCGCGTCAACCGATTCGGCTAATTCAACCGCTTGGTCAACCGACCTTTTATTATTGACGTGAACGAGTTGAACGATTTTCACATTCGGCAAATTTTTGCGGATTTCGTGATAATCTTTCTCTGCGAGTTCGTCAACAATCTGAATCGTCGTCGTTTGCGCTTTCCGGTAATGCTCGATTATATCTTTTGAATTTGTCTCGCTCGTTAAAAGAAATGTCGCAATCGGCGGCGGAACAATCTGAGCAATCCCAAAAATTTCTTCGTCGGAAATCACGCCCGGACCCGAAGGCATTTCGCCGACCAGACCGAGAGCCGACGCGCCCGCTTCGATTGCGTCAAAAGCTTCTTGTTGGGTTGAAATACAGCAAATTTTTATTCGCGGTTTAATCACTTTTTCAAAATCTCATCCATCACTTCGGTAAATTCATAAAAGCCTTTTTTACCGACGATCCATTCCGCCGCAAGAATCGCGCCCGAAGCAAAGCCTTCGCGTGAACGCGCAAAATGTTCGAGCAAAATTTGGTCTGCGCTTCCGTCAAAACCGACGCGATGCGTTCCGGGAATATTTCCGGCGCGAGTCGAAGAAACGCTGAAATCTTTTTCAATATTTTTAGCGACGATTTCTTTTAATTTCAAAGCCGTCCCCGAAGGCGCGTCCTTTTTGCGCGAATGATGCTGCTCTTCAATAAACGCTTCGTAATCTTCAAATTTTGCAAAAAGTTCAGAAGCGTAATCCGTAATTTTATAAAATAAATTCACGCCGATTGAAAAATTCGCGCCGAAGACCAACGCGCCGTCTTTTTCTTGCACTAATTTTTTAATCGTCTCTTTTTCCGCATTCCAGCCGGTTGTGCCTTCGACCAGCGGAACATTTGCCAAAAGACACGCCTCGACGTTTCGCTTTACCGCGTCGGCAACCGAAAAATCAATCGCCGCGTCCGCACTTTTCAACTGTTCGGCTAATTCTCCGGCTGACAGTTTCGCGCTTCGTCCGATGATTGCAGAAATTTTGTGATTTTTATTTTCGGCTAAAGTTCTGACGAGCCTGCCCATCGCCCCGTAACCGATTAACGCTATTTTCATTTCGTCTATTATTCAAAATTCATTTGTCGCGTCGAATCAATAAGACACAGCTTGAGGCGCGGATTGTTCCAAATTGCATTGAATTTCGGTAAATGTTATTTGCGCTTCGTGCCGCCCGTGTGCATTTTGACGAAACCGTTATAAATCACCGTATTCTATTGCGGCAGACCGACGCGGCGCATTAAATCGGCAAAGCGCGAATCGTCGCGCAGAGAATCAAAAGCCGGGTCAACTTTGAGAAACTGCAGTTGCAAATCGCGCGCGGCATAGGCTTTTTCGAGCGACGCAAACGCCTTCTCGCGCTCGCCTAACGCGCCATACAGAATTGCCAACTCGCCGGGCGAAACGTATTCCTTGCTCGTCTCCAACTGCCGGAGAATCTCCTGCGCTTTTTCCCGCTCGCCCGCCTGCGCGTGTGCCGCGCCGAGATAAATCTGCATATGCGGACTGGCGTCGCCGAGACGGACTGACTCACGGTAGGCGGCAATGGCTTCGCGGTGCATTCGCTTTGCCGCATAAACATAGCCAAATTGGTTGGCGGGAACAGATTTTTGATTTAATTCAAATGCTTTTTTAGTTTCTACAACTGCTTCGTCATAGCGTCGCGCAAGAAATAACGCCGAGCCGATTCTCACGTTGGCGTAAAGTGAAAGCGGGTCAAGTTCCGCGCCGCGTTTCGCCTCTTTGATGGCTTCTTCGTAGCGACCTAAAACACCCAGATAATCGGAATATCTCAGATGCGCGTCGCTCAGATTCGGGTTCAATTCGATGGCGCGTTGGTATTCGGCTTCGGCAGCCGACCAGTCCCAGTCCGCTTGATAGAGACGTGCCAGCGCAAGGTGCGATTCGGGGAGATTTTCATCTAATTCCAGAGCTTTTCGCGCCGCCGCCCGCGCTTTGGGTATAAACTCTTTCGGGTCACCGACGCTGTTAGCGGCAAGAGCTGCGTAGGCGATGGACAATTTGGCGTAGGCAGCGGCGTAATCAGGGTCAACGGCAATCGCCTGATTGTAATATTCGATGGCTTTTTTCTGATTTTCCGTTCCTTCTCTGCGGGAGGTAAAGCGACCTCTGAGCAGCAGTTCGTAAGCCTTTGGGTTCACCGTGTCCTGTTTGGCAAACTGCCGCTCCTGCGCTCCCGACAATTTCAGGCGAAGTTTCTCCGAAACGGTTTGCGCGATTTCTCTCTGGATGGCGAAAGCGTCCGCCGCTTTTCGATTAAACTGCTCGCCCCACAATTGCTTGTTATCACGCGCGTCAACCAACTCGACGCGGATTGTTAAATCATCGCCGCGCTGCGCGACTCGTCCCGTCACAATCGCTTCCACGCCGAGTTTATTCCCCGCGTCCTGTAAATTAATCGTCTGCCCGCGATATTTAAAACTCGAATTGCGGGCGGTAACTTTCAGTTGCGGCAACCCGGAAAGCCTATCAATCAAACTCTCGCTCAAACCGTCCGCCAGATAATCCAAATCCGCATCGCCGCTCGCATTCTCAAACGGCAAAACGGCGACGGATGTAATTGGCGCGTCCACTGCAATTGGCGTTTCCGAACGAAATCGGGTAAACGCGAAAAAGCCTAATGCCAAAATCAGCAAGCCGAAAACGAATGCGCCGATTAGCGGAAAATTTTTGCGTTTGGCGACGGGAGATTTATTCACTTGCGCGGCTGGTAAAACCGCTTCGAACGATTTTTCGGTTTCTTCAAACTCTTCGCGCCGCCAATCAGTCAACGCGACGACATTACTCGATTTTGGATTTTGGATTTTGGATTTTGGATTTTGTCGGTGATCTTTTGTTATCGGTTGTCGATCTTCGATTATTTGTCGTTCGTTTGTTGTCGGCGGTTCGCCGCCATTTGCATTTCCGTTTTGAAATTTGGAATTTGAAATTTGTGATTCGTTTCGACTCTTGACTTTCGACTCTCCACTCTCTACTTCGACGCGCCGTACTTCGGCAACAAACTTAAAACCGTGTCCGGGAATGGTAACGATAAATTTATGTTCGCCGCGTTTTTCGCCAAGAGCGCGCCGCAAAATCGAGATGTTTTGACTGAGATTGTTTTCCTCGACAATCGTATCCGTCCAAATTGCCGACATTAGTTCGTCTTTTTCGATAATTTTCCCGTTGTGTTCAATCAGGTAAAGAAGTGTGTCGAAAACCTTCGGCGTAAGCGGAATTTGCGCGCCGTCGGCTTTTGTTAAAAGGCGTTTCGCTGCGTCAACGCGAAAATCGTCAAACTCGTAAATATGTGTTTGAGGTTCGTTTATCATCGCTTTCATAAATTTTCAGAAACTTTCAAGCCGATTCTAAAGACTTTCAGAATGATTCTAAAGGATTATGACACGCATCAGTCCGCAGCGAAAAGTTTCGGTCTGAAATAAATCAAACAAGTTAAGGAGAAAAAAGATGAAAAAAACATTCTTAAAAACAATCGGCGGAGCGGCTTTGGCAATTTTAATTTTGGCGATGTTCGCGCAAATTCAGGTATCTGCACAGCAAGAGCCACTGGAAGATTTAACCAAGCGCAATCTCGGGCAAGCACTCGAAGGCTCTTGGAGCGTGCAGGTAACGATTCTTAATTGTCAAACGGGGGCGACAGTCGCAACTTTTCCGGCGATGAATACTTTTATGCAAGGCGGAACAATGCAGGAATTCAGTGCCGGTGCTGGATTTCTGCGCGGTCCCGGTCACGGCGTGTGGAGTTACGAATCCGGGAACAGATTTTCCTTCGCCTTTCAATTCTTTCGTTTTAACGCCGACGGCTCTCTCGCCGGAGTAACCAGAGGCAGACGACAGGTTGAAGTGAGTCGGTTCAGAAACCGCTACAGTGCCACTGTTTCAGTCGAAATTTACAATCCCGCGGGCATCCAGGTCGGAACCGCCTGCGGCACCGAAACAGCCACGCGTTTTGAATGAAACATTAAGAAACAGCGTGAATTTGGGAAACATCTTCCGGTTTCACGCTTTCCTTTTTATTTCACCACAGAGGCACACAGGATGCCGAGATAACGACTTATTTTTCTCTGTTTCCTCTGTGGCTAAAAATATTATTCAAAATTCATCCGCCGCATCAAATCAACAAAACGCGGCTCGCGTCGCAGATTATCGAGGCGCGGGTCAACTTTGATGTGGACAATCTCGCTTTCGCGTTCTTCGTATAATTCTTCCAAAATGGCAAACGCTTTGTCCTTGTCGCCGAGTTCGGCGCAGAATGTCACCACGAGATACCCGTGCAAATCGAGCGGCGAATTATCGGCGGTCGCGTCGCGCAAAAAGCCTTGCCAGCCGCCACGCTCGAAACTGTTTTTCATAGCTTCGCCGCGTTCGTGCGAGTTAGTAATCTCGTTGATTTTGACCGACTCGGCGATTCTCGCGGCGTAATCGCCTTTCATTTCGTAATTGAAGGCGAGATAGCGGTGCGCCGGAAAATAATTCGCGTCCAGATTAACGACTTTTTTCAAATGCGCGATTGATTCATCGTAACGCCGCGCGAAAAATAACGCTTCGCCGTAAGCGGAATTGGCTTCGAGCGACATCGGGTCAAGTTCTATCGCCCGACGGATTTCGGCTAACGCTTCTTCGTGTCTGCCTAAACTGCTGAAAAGCTGCCCGCGCCACAGATGCGCTTCCGCATAGTTCGGATTCAGTTCGAGGGCGCGTTGGTATTCGCGCTCCGCACCCGCAAAATCATAGTCATTCATTGACAAAATGTTGCCGAGCGTGGCGCGCGCTTCGGGCAGCCGGTCATCGAGCGACACGGCTTTGAGCGCGTATTCACGCGCCATCTGCATATAATTTTGCTTTGGAATATCCCTAAAACTTCTCAGTCTGCCCGTAGATTCGGCAAGCCCGACATATGCAAGCGCGAAATTCGGGTCGAGCGCGATTGCCTGCCGATAAAATTCGATTGATTTAAACAAATCCGGCGGCGTGATTTTATATTGCAGAAAATGTCCGCGCAGATAAAACTGATAGGCTTCCGCGTTTTCGGTGTAATTCTTCGCCAATTTTTGCTCTTCCGCGCCCGACAATCGAGTTCCCAATTTCCGCGCAACGTCTCGCGCAATTTCGTTCTGTAAGGTGACGACATCCGACAAAGTTCTGACATACTGATCGCCCCATGTTTGCGAATCGTCTTTACCGTCAATCAGCCGAACATTGATGACGAGCCGGTCGCCGATTTGTCTGATGTCGCCCGTTACGAGATTTTCCACACCGAGTTGCGAAGCGATATTGCGCGTGTCTGTTTGATTATCCTTAAAACGAAACGCCGAATTCCGCGACATCACTTTTAAGCCCGAAAGCTGCGACAAATTATTGATGACGCTTTCGGTGATTCCGTCCGAAAGATATTCGGCGTTCGCATCCTGGCTGGTATTAACAAAGGGCAAAACGGCAAGCGATTTTTTGACCGCCGCGCTCGAAGTCGTTTTTCTTACCGACCAAAAATAGTAGCCGAAACCGATTGTGCCAATGAGCAAAATAATCAAGACAAACGCGGCAAGCGATTTATGCCGTTTTATTTGCGCGGTGAAATTATTATTCTCTTCATTTGTTTGATTATTTACATCGCCGGTCGCAGCTTGTAAAAATGCGGTTGCGTTTTCGACACTCGGCGGATGTGATCTTTCCAATTTCTCGTCAAACGCGAGGTTGTCCCGCAAATCCTTCAAATCGGTGAGTAAATCCTTTATTGTTTGATAACGCTCGTCCTTTTTTTTGCGAAGCGTTTTAGCGACGATGCGCTGCAATTCGTCCGGCACGCCGTCAGCCAAACGCGCAAGCGGCGGCGGCTCTGAATTTATCAAATTCGCAAACGTTTCCGACATCGAATCGCCCGCAAACGGCGTTCTGCCGGCAATCATTTCGTAGAGCGTTACGCCGAAACTAAAAATATCCGTTCTCGCGTCAACCTGTTCGCCTTTCGCCTGTTCGGGCGACATATAGTTGACCGTTCCGAGAATTACGCCTTTCGCCGTTTCGTTTTGCTTGACGGTTTCATCATCAAACCCGACGATTTTCTGTTCAACCAATTTCGCTAAACCGAAATCTAAAATCTTCACAAAACCGTCGGGACGCACGATGACATTTTCCGGTTTGATGTCGCGGTGAACGATTTTTGCAGTGTGCGCGGCGACCAGAGCGTTTGCGATTTGAGCTGCAATTTCCAAAATTTCCGGCAAACCAAGCGATGTTTTGAGAATAATGTCGCGCAAAGTTTCGCCTTCGATGTATTCGCTGACGATGTAGTTTGAATTCTCGCTTTCACCGATTTCGTGAATGACTAGAATATTCGGATGATTCAAAGCGGACGCGGCTTTCGCTTCCTTGATAAATCTTTGGAGATTCGATTCGTGTTTTGCAAATTTTTCGTTGAGGATTTTGACTGCGACGCTGCGGTCGAGTTTTTTATCCAGGGCGAGATAAACTTCGCCCATTCCGCCCGCGCCGATTTGCCGCACAATTTCATAATGTCCGAAGCGTTTTCCCGCTTCGAGGCTTTTCGACTCGACAATCAGGCTGGCGAATTCCCCGACAGCCGGACTTTCCATAAAACTTTCCGCGTCGTCGAGAGACGCGAGTAAATTTTCGACATCGCGGCGCAGATTTTTATCCGCGCCGCACGATTTGTCTAAAAATCTCCCGCGTTCGCCGGGCGCGAGTTCGACAACGGCATCGAACAAGTTTTTAACTTTTTGCCAGCGTTCGGAATTCATTTCGTAATCTGTTGATACAACCAAGCCTTTGCCAATCTCCAATCGCTTTTCACGGTTGCCGCCGAGATTTTCAAAATTTCGGCGGTTTCTTCAATGCTCAAACCGCTAAAATAGCGTAATTCGACAATTCGCGCCTGTCGTTCATCGAGTTCGGCAAGCCGCGTTAAGGCTTCGTCCAACGCCTCCAAATCAATGCTTTTTTCTTCTGATACCGCCAGAGTTACCGCTTCTTCGAGCGGTAACTTTTCACCGATTCCGCCGCGTTTCGCGCGGTGTCGCGCTTTGGCATAATCAACCAAAATTCGACGCATCGCTTGGGCGGCGATGCCGAAAAAATGAGCGCGGTTTTGCCAATTGACTTCGCGTTGGTCAACCAATTTCAAATAAGTTTCGTGAATCAGCGCAGTCGTCTGTAAAGTATGTCCGATGCGTTCCCGCCGCAAATACCGCGCGGCTTGCTTGTGAAGCTCGTCATAAACAAGCGGTAAAAGCGCGTCTAAGGCTTCCTGTTTCCCATCGCTCCACTCGCGGAGCATCTCGGTTATTTCCTTTGATTTCTGCTGAAACTGCTTCATACGTTACCGCGCTTTTTGGCTCTAAGAATATGCCTGTTCAATATGCCAAGTCAATCTATTTTCAGAAAGACGACAAATCACCGAAAAAATTATTCAGCCTTTTTTCGCCCGCTCGTCGCGTTAATATTTGAAGGCGAAAAATCGGCTGATTTTTGGCAATCAAACGGTTAATAATTTTGGAATAAAAATAAGGAGAAAAAAGATGAAAAATACATTATTAAAAACAATCGGCGGAGCAGCGTTGGCAATTTTTTTATTGGCAATTTCCGCACAAATTTGGGTGTCCGCACAGGATATAAATAGCGAACAAACAAACAACAAACACACACAGGAAAATTCGTTCGGGCAAAACGACGATGAGAAAATAGTCGGAACGTGGGATGTTCAGGTAACAATTCGCAACTGTCAAACAGGCTTGCCAATCAGAACTTTTCCCGAGCTGGCGACATTTATGTCCGGCGGAACGGTGATTGGTTCGACCTCCGCCACACCACAGGCTTTGAAAACTCCCGGACACGGCGTTTGGAATGAGGAATTCGGAAATTACCGCTTTAGCTTCAAATCTTTCAGTTTTGACGCTAACGGCAATTATACCGGCTATACAATCATCCGGCAGCAGGCAAATCTGATTTTTCCGCGCTTTGCTCGGCTTCAAGAAGCCGATGAGTATGAATCAAACGGAACTGCGCAAGTTTATGCGCCGAACGGGAATTTAGTATTTAACGGCTGTTCGACAACCACCGCCACGCGCTTTAGATAGACGGCAGGCAAAGCGGCTTGTAACGCGGGCGATGCGAAGGCTTTTGCCGCGACGTTTGCCGAAGATGCCGATTACGTCATCATCAACGGAATGTATATCAAAGGCAGAAATGAGATCGAAAAAGGACACGCGCAGATTTTTTCGACCGTTTACAAAGACAGTCATAACACCGGAACGGTTAGAAAAGCGCGTTTCCTGCGTCCCGATATCGCCGTCGTTCACGTCGAATGGAATTTAATTTACAAAACGCAAGGCGAAGAACGCAAAGGACACGCTTACAGCACGATGTTTATGACGAAGGAAAACGGCAAATGGAGCATCGCGGCTTTTCAAAATACGCCGGTTCAAACGGAAAACCGTTAAATTTCAGAGCTAAAAATTTAAGCTCTGAAGGAAAATTCAAGCACGACTTAAACGTCAAAAATTAAAAATATAGGAGACAAAAAATGAAAAACAACTTAATCACAGCTTATGTCAAAGGTTTAGGTTTAACAGCCGCCTTCGTTATCGCAATTAACTGCTTTTTACCGACCGGCGCGTTCGGTCAAAAAGGAGCGAAATCAACGGAAAACTGCAATGCCGAATGTCAACGGGATTTGGCGCGAGCCGCCGCCGCGACCGCTCAGTATCACAGAGAATCGTCGGCGTTGGCGGACGGCTTTTTCTCTACGCAGGAATGCGTCGCCATTCCGAACGTGGGTGCGATGGGCGTTCATTACGTCAACCTCGCGCGCTCGATGAATTTGGATGTCAACGCCGCCGAGCCGGAAATTCTGCTTTACGAGCCAATGGCAAACGGCAAAATGCGGCTGGTCGCCGTTGAATATTACGCTCCGGTTTTGTCGAACGGCGCGCCTTGGTTCGCGCCAACACCGCCGCCGACAATTGATAATCCCGCGCCGGTTTTATTCGGACGCAGCTTTGACGGTCCGATGCCCGGACACGAAGCCGGACAACCTTGGCATTACGATTTGCACGTCTGGATTTGGAGAACCAATCCGCTCGGTCTTTTCGCGCGTTTTAATCCTAAAGTGAGTTGTGCAAACGAATAAAACTCGATTTTACGACATCGCGGGTAACGGGAATTTGCAAATTCCCGTTACCTTTTTTATCGGCTCTCAATTTCAGTTTTGAATTTTCATCCGGCACGGTGCGCTGAAATCATAGTCATTAAGTTATTAAAAGTTTTATAACCAGCTCTGTATAAAGTCCGACCGCCTCTTCCAAATCCTTTTTCAACACAAATTCATCCTTCGTATGCGCGACGAGAATCGAACCCGCGCCGAGCAGCAGCGGCGTTCCCCAATTCGTCAGGTGCGGAATGTCGGTCGTAAAACGCACGACTTTTTGCCGGAAACCTTCGATTTCGAGCATCTTTACGGGCTTTGCGACGGATAAAATTTCAATTTCGCCGCGCCCGTCAATCGTTTTTTCCAGCAATTCCAAAATTGGTTTTTCGTCGGTCGTCAGACGAATGTGCAAACCGGCTTCGGCGTTCGGCGCGATGACGTTGGTTTTCAAACCGCCGCTAATAAGTCCGATATTGCAGGTTGTTTCGCCGAAAAATTCGTCATTCGGGAATTCGATTTTTCGTGCGTCGTTTAAAACATCCAGCAATTTTTCAATCGCCGATTCGCCCGTTTCGGGATAAGCCGAATGCGCGGCTTTGCCTTTTGTTTTGACGACAAACCTGAGCGAGCCTTTTGAACCGATTGCCAAATCGTTGTCGGTCGGTTCGCCGTTTATCATAAATTCGCACTTTTGGGCGATTGCGTGTTTGTTCGCCGCTCTCGCGCCCGCGCTTCCCTGTTCTTCGTCAACCGTGTAGAGCAAACCGATGTCGTTTATACTTTGCTTTCGCAATTCTTCCGCCGCGAAAATCTGCGAAGCGATTATACCTTTCGCATCGCACGCGCCGCGCCCGTAGATTTTTTCCGCGTCTTCGCTTGCCGCGATAAACGGCGGCACGGTGTCCATATGCGTCGAAAAAAAAACGCGCGGAGTTTCATTTAAATATGCGATGATATTGTTCTGATTTTCCGACACCGGCTGCAACTCGACCGTCCAGCCGAGATTTTGCAAATAATCGCGCAGAAAAAAACCGACGGCTTGCTCGTCGTCTGAAACCGATGGAATATCAATTAAAGTTTTGGTTAGCTCGAAAAGATTCATAAGAATTTAAAAACAGACAATGAAATAAAAACAAGACTTTCACCGCAGAAGCGCGTAGGCAACGCTGAGAAACAGAAGAGAATCTTTGCGAAACCCGGCGAATTCACTGTATTTCTGCGGTGAAAATTTTTTAAGATTGTTTTTATTTTCCGGTAACTCAATTATAGCCTTCCAAATCTGTTAAATCCTCGTAAATCATTCCGCGTCGGTCGCGTCTGGTTTTCGTCGTCGCCTCGAAACCGCCTTCTTCATTGCGCGAGATTTTGTTTTGCGCGTAGAGACCTTCGAGAACAAACTCGCACGCCGAAACGAGCTTTGCTTTGTTTTTTCGCTGAAAATCGAGCGGCACGAGCGTTGATTCAATCAGTTCGGGAACGCTTTCCAGAAGCATCACGCATTCTTCCGCCGAAGCCGTTTCCGACATCAGTAATTTGTTGCCTTCGTCAAACCAGCGAACTGTCGGCGCAAAATCAATTCCCAAAAAGAAGCCTTCAAAAATCACGCCAGCCGCGCGTTTAATTAAATCTTTGGCAAGCCGCTGCGCTCCGATTTGCTCGCCTTCATATTCAAGTTCCATTTTTCCGGTCATCGAGGGCAACGCTGAATAAATATCAGAAATTCGCGGCACGATTTCCTTTTCTTCCGTAATGATTGCGCGACGTTCGGCGTTTGAAACGGCGGCTTCTAGCGCGGAAATCGGAAAACGCTGCGACACGCCTGAGCGTTTATCAATGCGTTGGTCATCTCTGGCTTCAAACGCGATTTGTTCGACGATTTCGGAGATAAAGTCGGGAATTTCCAATTTGAAATCCGCGCCCAAATCTCTCTCAGTCCACGCTTCCTGTTTCGTAATCGCAGTTCCCAAACCGATGTCTTTCGGATAATGCGTCTGAATTTCCGCGCCGATTCTATCTTTAAGCGGCGTGATAATTTTTCCGCGAGCCGTATAATCTTCGGGATTTGCCGAAAAAACCAGCATCACGTCGAGCGGCAAACGCACCGGAAAACCTTTTATCTGCACGTCGCCTTCCTGCATTATATTGAAAAGTCCGACTTGAATTTTCCCTGCTAAATCCGGCAATTCATTTATCGCAAAAATTCCGCGATTCGCACGCGGCAAAAGTCCATAAAAAATCGTCAGTTCGTCACTTAACAAATGTCCGCCTTTCGCCGCTTTTATCGGGTCAATATCGCCGATAATGTCGGCAATCGTCACGTCCGGCGTGGCGAGTTTTTCGACAAACCGCGAATCTCTTTCTACCCAATCAATTTTTGTTTCATCACCGTTTTCCTGAATTTGCCGCCGCCCGAACGCGCTCAAAGGCTCAAGCGGATTATCGTTGATTTCCGAACCCGCGATAATCGGAATTTCTTCATCCAGCAATTCGGTTAATTGTCTGATAATTCGGCTTTTCGCTTGCCCGCGCAAACCTAATAAAATTATATTGTGCTTTGCCAAAACCGCATTGACGATTTGCGGCACAACCGATTCTTCATAACCCAAAACACCTTTGAATAATTTTTCGCCCGATTTTAATTTCTCAATCAAATTTGCCCGCATTTCCTCTTTGACGGAACGCGCGGCATAACCGCTTGTTTTTAATTCACCTAATGTTCTTGCTGTATTCATAAAATTACCTTCCCCTTGTTCACTAACTTTATATATGATAAATACATTTTCCACTTTTCGCGCCAAAATAAAAAGTCTGAAGCGGCAAACTTCAGACTAATCCAAAATCCAAAATCTAAGAAGCTGTTTGAAAACTCAGCCAGGTTTTAATCGGCGCAGCATCAGACGCATCATTGCCGGTTGAATCATTGTTTCACTTGTCTTGGCGAAGCGTTCGTAATCTTTGGATAATCGCCGATGATT
>JAABUN010004538.1_pt1 | contig 18736 bp, 22 predicted proteins | sample 5559311 | NCBI WGS metagenome assembly JAABUN01 (sample SAMN10711877, study PRJNA513370) | rock metagenome | isolation source: Antarctica rocks | place: Antarctica: Victoria Land, Siegfried Peak sud | reverse complement strand
TCGGGGGCCCAGGCCTAGTTCCTCCCGTCCAGAGCGCTGCGGCCGTTCCCGGTTCACCCGCCGAGGGCGGCCGCAACCGCTTTCCCCCTGCCCGGCGCTCGCCGGCGCTCACCACAGCTTCGAAAGAGTGACCATGCCACGGAAAGTCGTCATCACCGGACTCGGTGCAACCACCCCGATCGGCGGGGATGTGCCCACCATGTGGGCCAATGCCCTCAGGGGAGTGTCGGGCGCCCGGACCATCGAAGCCGACTGGGTGCAGGAGTATGAGCTGCCGGTGACCTTCGCCGCGCAGATCTCGACACCGGCATCGGCGGTCCTCTCCCGCGTCGAGGCCAAGCGGATGGATCCCTCGACCCAGTTCGCCGTCGTCGCGGCCCGCGAGGCGTGGCGCGACTCCGGCCTCGAAGACGTTGACAAGGACCGCCTGGCGGTGGCCTTCGCGACCGGCATCGGTGGCGTCTGGACGTTACTCGACGCCTGGGACACACTGCGCAGCAAGGGTCCACGGCGGGTTCTTCCGATGACCGTCCCGATGCTCATGCCCAATGGGCCGGCCGCTGCTGTCAGCCTCGACCTCGGCGCGCGCGCCGGAGCGCACACCCCTGTGTCCGCCTGTGCCTCGGGCACCGAGGCCCTGCATCTGGGACTCGACCTGATCCGCTCCGGCAAGGCGGACGTCGTCGTCTGCGGCGGAGCGGAAGCCGCGATCCACCCGATGCCCATCGCTGCGTTCGCCTCCATGCAGGCGCTGTCGCGGCGGAACGACGAACCCGAGCTGGCCTCGCGGCCCTACGACACCAAGCGTGACGGCTTCGTCATGGGCGAGGGCGCCGGTGCCCTCGTGATCGAAGCGGAAGAGCACGCCCTTGCCCGCGGCGCACGAATCTACGCCGAGTTGGCGGGTACGTCGGTCACCGCTGACGCATATCACATCACCGCGCCGGACCCGGCGGGGCTGGGAGCGACCCGCGCGCTCAAGGCCGCGCTGTTCGATGCCCGTGCCCAGGCTGAGGACGTTGTCCACGTCAACGCGCACGCGACGTCGACTCCGGTGGGCGACAAGCCGGAGTACATCGCACTGAAGGCCGCTCTCGGCGGCCACATCGACCGCGTGGCCGTCTCCGCGACGAAGTCGCAGACCGGTCACCTGCTCGGCGCATCTGGAGCCGTGGAGGCTGTCATGACCGTCCTGGCCATCCACGAGCGGAAAGCGCCGGTCACCATCAATCTCGACAACCAGGATCCGAACATCCCGCTCGACGTCGTCACCGCGCCTCGCGACCTGCCGTCCGGGGACATCGTGGCGCTCAGCAACTCCTTCGGCTTCGGCGGACACAACGCCGTGATCGTCCTTCGAAGCATCTGACCGATCCCTAGCGGGACTGCAGGAGGAGGGGCGCCATCCGCGCGGATGGCGCCCCTCCTCCTCAGCTGTCAGCCCACCTGGTGCAGCCAGCGCACCGGCGCGCCCTCCGCGGCGTGGCGGAAGGGTTCCAGCTCCTCGTCCCACGATTCCCCGAGAGCGAGGGAAAGCTCGTGGTAGACGGCCGCAGGATCCCCGGCACCGGTCTCGTAGGCGTAGCGGATGCGATCCTCTGTCACCATGATGTTGCCATGGACATCGGTCGTCGCATGGAAGATTCCCAGTTCCGGTGTGTGCGACCAGCGACCGCCGTCGGCTCCGGCGCTCTGCTCCTCGGTGACCTCGTAGCGCAGGTGCGCCCACCCACGGAGGGCGGAAGCGAGATGCGCTCCAGAGCCCTGCGGGCCCACCCAGGAGAATTCCGCTCGCAGCATAGCAGGCGCGGCCGGTTGCGCTATCCACTCCATGTCGATGCGCTTGTCCAGCACGGAGCCGATAGCCCACTCGACGTGGGGGCACAGCGCAGAAGGGGCTGAGTGCACGTACAAAACTCCGCGCGCCATCACAACAGACATTCCATCCTCCATAGCTTTAGGTACGTCTTCCCCAACGACCTTCTATGACTGATGAATCTGTCGTGCCTGTGCCAGTTCCTTACGAGACCTACCCGGACCGCTGGTACGGGTTCCCTGTGACTACTGCTCATTGTGCCCGAGAAGCGGATATTCCGCCACTGTACCGATCCGCCACTGTACCGACGGCTTCAGGTGAAGCCTGTGCTTCCGATGGACGGCACGCGTCCCGGCAGGTACTCCCGGTCACGCCCGAGGGTGCGCCTGCTCGTAGCTGCGGCGGAGCCGGTCGACGGACACATGTGTGTACAGCTGGGTAGTCGCGAGCGAGGAGTGGCCGAGGATCTCCTGCACCGCGCGGAGATCGGCGCCGCCGTCGAGCAGGTGCGTCGCGGCACTGTGCCGCAGGGCGTGCGGACCACGGGCCGCCGTATCGCCCAGGGCATCGAGGGCGTCCTTGACCTGCGAGCGGACAGCACGCTGATCGATTCGTCCGCCCCGGCGCCCCAGGAAGAGCGCCGGACCGCTCAGTCCGTTGGCCCACCGCGGACGGCCATGGCGGAGCCAGCCGTCCAGTGCCTGCGCTGCCGGGACTCCGTACGGGACTGTCCGCTCCTTGGAGCCCTTACCCAGGACAACCAGCGTGCGCCGTTCGGTACCGACGTCGTCGATGTCGAGTCCGACCAGCTCCCCCACGCGCACCCCGGTGCCGTACAGCAGTTCGAGCATCGCGCGGCGCAGCAGGTGATGGGGGTCATCCTGGAGCAGCTGCTCGTCGAGTCCGTCGAACAGGGCTGCAGCCTGCGGTTTGCTCAGGACGGCGGGAAGGGTGCTGGTCCGTTTCGGTGCCCGCAGGCGCACTGCGGTGTTGACGGGGACGAGATCTTCGCGCACCGACCAGTCCATGAAGGTGCGGACAGTGGCTGCGCGTCTGGCAATCGTGGACCGGGACAGACCCATTTGATCGAGCTGTCCGAGCCACGATCGGAAGTGCCGGAGTTCCAGTTGCGCCAGGGAGGACACTCCTGCGTCCGCGGCATGCGTCAGGAACAGTTCGACGTCCTTCCGGTAGGCGCGGACTGTGTGCACCGAGCGGTTCCGTTCGTGCACGAGGTAGTCCACGAATCCCTGCACGGCGGAATCGAGCTCCGCACGTCCCGCCCTACTTTTTTCTGCCATCTATACCTATACCTCCGCCACCAGTATCCCCGCCCGTCACCGGAGCTCCGACGAAGGCGACGGCGCGGTGAACCGAAAACAGCGCGCGGGAGCCTCCAGGTACTCGGTCTTCGAACCTCGGTTCTCAGTACTCGGTTCTCAGTATTCGGGGCAAACTCTCGGGGTCAGCCCGAAGTTCGACGCCACCCCTCCCCCGTTCGCGCTGCCAGTCCGGACAGTTCGAGCCGTGCGAGCCCGGTGATGACATCTCGTGCGGACAGACCGGCGACGGTCGACAATTTCTCGACGGTCGTTGATGCCCGCACCGGCAGGGCGTCGAACAACAGAAGATCGGGGATGGTCAGGCCGTCGTGGTCCCTTCTCGGCGTTGCGTCTTCGCGCCCCTGATCGCCCTGTGGTTCTGCTCCCAGGCCCGCCGCCAATTCAGCGACGTCGGCCGCATCGGAAACGCAGATGGCGGTGCCGTCGCGCAGGAGTCGGTGGCAGCCCGCCGAGTTCACGGAGGAGACCATACCCGGGACAGCGCCTACCGGCCGGCCCAGCCCTGCTGCATGGTGGGCTGTACTGAGCGCGCCCGAACGCCACCGTGCCTCGACAACCACCGTCACGGCGCTCAGCGCAGCGATGAGGCGGTTGCGCTGAAGGAACCGCCAGCGGGTGGGCGAGCTCCCTGGCGGCACTTCGGAGACCAGGAGGCCGCGCTCCGCGACCTCCCGCAGCAGGTCCTCGTTGCCGGCGGGGTAGTACCGATCGACACCACAGGCCAGGACGGCGATGGTGGCCGGACCTTCGGCAGCGCCATACGTCGCGAGGGCTGCCCGATGGGCCTGCGCGTCGATGCCGTACGCCCCGCCCGAGACGACCGTGTAGCCGCGCTGGGTCAGGCCGGACGCGATGTCGGTCGTGACCATGGATCCGTAGGCGGTGCTGTCACGGGACCCGACGACGGCCGACAGCCTGGCACGGCCAGGGATCGCACTTTTGCCTCTCACCCACAGACACAGCGGGGCCGCTGTCTGCAGATCCCACAGTGCTTCTGGCCATTCCTCCGACTCGGGCAGCACCAGCCGCCCGCCGAGTCTCGTCAGCGTGGCGAGGTCCCGCTCGGGAGCAAGATCGCTGCAGCGCGGAGCCCAACGGGACAGCCCCTCCGTGAGGGGATCGCGGCGTCCCGTCGGTATGTCCAGCAGTTCACCCAGCTCCGCGGTGAGGCTTTTCCCTCCGCTGATCTCACCCCTGGCAACGCGCAGGGCCTCAACAGGGCCGATGAGCGACACCAGACCCAATCCCACCGTGTCGGACGGATCGATCAACCGCGAGAGGGCAGCTCGTGCGACGGTGACGTCCGGCCAGGGCCCGCTCATGCCGCTCTCTCCTGCAATCGAAAGCCGAGGGCCGTGATGACGTCGTCCGCTGTGGGTCGGGCCTGCCCGGCCAGATCGGAGATCGTCCACGCGACCCGCAGCACCCGGTCCCATCCTCGGGCGCTGACCAGACTCCGCTCCAGTGCCGTGTCGAGGGACGCGGTGACCGCCCTCGGCAACGCGAGTTCGCCGCGGAGTATCCGGCCCTGCACTTCGGAGTTGGTGGAGTAGTTCCATTGCCGCAGCCTCTCCCTCTGGGCCGCCCGGGCGACGGCCACCCGGGCTGCGACGACTGCTGACCCCTCGACGGCCGTCCCCCCGAGGTAGTCGGCGAGCCCGACCCGCTGCACGGCGAGCTGCAGGTCCACGCGGTCGAGCAGCGGTCCGGAGAGACGGTTGAAGTACCGTCTGCGCTGCTGTGCCGTGCACATGCAGTCGATGCCCTTGCCGTGCGCGAGTCCGCATGGGCAGGGGTTCAAGGCGAGCACGAGCTGGAACCGGGCCGGGTAGGACGCCGTGCCGGACGCACGATGGAGCACGAGTCGTCCGCTCTCCAACGGCCCCCGAAGGGCCTCCAGCACGCGCCGCTCGTACTCCGGCGCCTCGTCGAGGAACAAGATGCCTCGATGCGCCCGGGACGCAGCCCCCGGCCGGGGGATCCCGCTGCCGCCTCCGATGATCGATGCGGGAGTTGCCGTGTGGTGGGGGCTCTCGAAGGGCGGTTTCCGGACAAGTTCGGTGCAGTGCCGCTCTCCGCTCAGGCTGTGGATGGCGGTCACCTCCATCGCGTGGTCGTCCTGTAGATCCGGCAGGATCCCCGGGAGGCGCTCGGCCAGCATGGTCTTCCCGGCGCCGGGCGGGCCGGACATCAGCAGGTGGTGGGCACCGGCCGCCGCGATCTCGAGCGCGAAGCGCGCCTCGGACTGGCCCGCGATCTCCGACAGGTCCTGCACCGGGCCGACCCAGGGAACCTGCGTCGGGAGGTCCTGGTGCAGGGCGGGATCGGGCAGTCTGACCTGCGCCGCGTCCGCCCCAAAGGCCAGGGCGACTTCTGCGAGGGTGTGGAACGAGCGCACGTCCGCAGCTGGTACCAGTGCCGCCTCGGCAGCGTTCTCCTCCGCGACCACGATGCCGCAGTGCCCCGCCTCGACGGCGGCCATGACGGCGGGAAGCACCCCCCGTACCGGCCTGAGCCGGCCGTCGAGACCGAGTTCCGCAATGAAGACGGTTGAGCCGCACCCCCGCACATCACCGGCCGCAGCCAACGCGGACATGACGATCGCGAGGTCGAAGGCGGAGCCACGCTTGGGCAGGGACGCCGGAATGAGGTTCACGGTGATCTTGCGACGACTCAGCGGCACTCCTGCGTTACGGGCTGCAGCCCTGATCCGGTCTTTGGCCTCGTTCAGGGAAGCGTCCGGCAGGCCGAGGAGCACGAACGCGGGCAGGGTCTGCCCGATGTCCGCCTCCACCTCGACGACGTGCCCGTTCATGCCGACGAGTGATACGGCGTAGGTTCGTCCGAGCGCCATCAGATCACCGCCCGCACGTGCTCGATGCGCGGGGGTCCCGAGCCGTCGTCGAGCACGCCGACGGCATCGATACGGAAACCGCTGAAGCGCAGGTTGTGCGCACGGGCCCATTTCGAGGCAAGAAGGTACAGCCGCTCCAGTTTCCCTGCCGTGATGGCCTCGAGGGGTTGGCCGAAATTGTCCGAGCTGCGGGTCTTGACCTCGACGATCACGAGCGTTGCGCCGTCGACCGCGACGAGGTCGATCTCTCCCTCCGGACACCGCCAATTGCGGTCGACGATCGTCAGCCCGACCCGTTCCAGATAGACGGCGGCCGTCGCTTCCCCGCGACGTCCGAGTTGATCCTTTGCCAACATGGCTTCACCTCCTCCCCCAGCCTCGGGGAGACAGCGGTTGGGTGACGCACGATCGATCGCTATGTGGACAACGGGGGCAGGCCGGCTAGGGCCAGGACCCACGATGGGCCAGCCCGGGCTCCTATCGATGCTTGCCGGAGCGGCACCGGTACAAGAAGCAGTGGCGTCCTCGCCACTGTTCCTCGTAGCGTGGTGAGGGCAGGAACGGCGTCAGTATCACAACAGCAGGAGCAAGCGATGAGGACACCATGCCAGAGACGAGCGGCATTCTTCCCGGCGAAAACGATGCGGATTTTCAGGAGCAGTTGACGCCGGCCGAATCGGACGACGCCGACACAGGCATCGCGGGCGAGGGAACGGGTGGTTCTGAGGCGGACCAGCTCGAACAGGCCTGGCAGGTGCCGCTCGACGAGGAAGCCTTCCCGCGCGGGGCTGCCGACGACGACTCCGCAATCTGATAGGACAAGCGCGACGGAGCCGACTCGGGAAGGGGCGGCCGACCTCGTACCCTGGTCAGTTGCCCAGCGTGCCGTCCTTGGCGAGGGCGATGTCGTCGGACTTCGAGAGTTCTTCGACGTTCACGTCCTTGAACGTGATGACGCGGACGTTCTTCACGAACCGGGCGGAGCGATACACGTCCCAGACCCAGGCGTCCTGAAGATTCAGGTCGAAGTAGACCTCGCCGTCCGCCGAACGCGCCTGCAGGTCGACGTGGTTCGCCAGATAGAACCGTCGCTCCGTCTCCACTACGTAACTGAACAGGCCGACGACGTCGCGGTACTCGCGGTAGAGCTGGAGTTCCATGTCGGTTTCGTAGTTCTCAAGATCCTCGGCACTCATCCTCCAATCATCCCCCACTTTTGGCGGGTGGCATGCCGGGCCTCGCCAGGCTTCCGAGGCGCCAGGTCCTCCGGTGGTCGTCGCAGGGCCCGATGGCATCGATCGCAGCCCGGTGCCCCTCGGTCGCGTAGCCCTTGTTGATATCCCAGCCGAAGGCGGGGTTGCCCACCGCGAGCGACACCATGAGGGCATCCCGCTCCACTTTGGCCAGGACACTCGCCGCCGCGACGCTGAGACACAGAAGGTCCGCCTTGATCCGGGTATGTACGGGAGCGGTGCAGCCGACCGACCCGACCGGCGCTGACCCGCCCTCCCCGGTGTCGAAGAGCATGCCCGGAGACCTCGCGGAAAGCCAGTCGTGATTCCCGTCGAGGATGACGGCGTCAGGCGTGACGGTGCCCAGGATGGAAGCCCAGGCGCGACTGCCCGCGGTTCGCAGGGCTGCCATCAGCCCGACTGTATCGATCTCGGCCGCAGAAGCGTGGCCCACGGCGGAGGCGACGCACCAGCGGCGGATACGGGGAACGAGCGCGCGGCGTTCGGCAGGCAGGAGCAGCTTGCTGTCGCGCACCCCACGCATGCCGGTGGCCGCTTCGAGGTCGACGACGACGATGCCGACCGACACCGGCCCGGCCAGCGCTCCCCTACCCACCTCGTCGCAACCGGCGATGTACCGGTGTCCGTGCAGGGCGAGGGACTTCTCGAGGCCCAGGGTCGGAGCGGTGGAACGCTTCTTCCGCTCCGGCGTCATGATCCTGAGGGAGTGGGCTGCGCTGCGGCTTCCGGATCGGGGATGCCGTCGAAGACATCGGGGTAGTTCCCGAGGAACCCGATGCGGTTCAGCGGCCACGCGATCACTGCTGCCTTGCCCTCGATATCGTCGACGTCCACGAAGCCTGCGCCGGGCTTGTCGCGGTTGGCCCGTGAATCGGCCGAGGCGTTGCGGTGGTCGCCCATCACCCAGACCTCGCCGTCGGGAACGACGACGTCGAAGGGTGTATCGGAGGGACTGGCGCCCGGGAAGAGGTACGGCTCATCGAGCGGCTCGCCGTTGACGGTAATGCGGCCCTCGGCGTCGCAGCAGATGACGTGGTCTCCGGCGAGGCCGATCACGCGTTTGACGAGGTGCTGCTGCGATTCGTCAGGCGCCAGGCCGATGAAGATCAGTGCCTCCTTGAACCAGCTGAGCTCGGTCGCGGTCTGCGCGGGCAACCACCCCTGCGTGTCGCGGAAGACGACGATGTCACCGCGCTGCAGGTCGAAGGGCTGGGGCACCAGCTGATTCACGAAGATGCGGTCGTCGATCTCGAGTGTCTCCTCCATCGAGCCCGAGGGGATGAAGAACGCGCGGAACAAGAAGGTCTTGATGAGGAAGGACAGCACCAGGGCGATCACGACGATCGTCGCGATCTCCTTGAGCCAGGCGCCGAGACCGCGGTCAGCGTTCTTCGTATCGCGCCTCCGGCGACCGGCGCCGTCGGCTGCGCCCTCCGCAGCGGGGTCTGCAGTGGCGTCAGCAGGGGGACCTGCAGTGGGGTCGTCTGTGTGCGCTGACGTCCCCTTTCCCGAGGGCGACTTCCTGCGGAAACTTGATGCCATGTGAAACGTTTCCTCTGTGATCGTGATGCCCCGGCGGCCAACCACCGGAGGGGTACTGCGTGTGGGGCGTATGCGTCGCTGTGCCGATCTGCTCAGCCGACCGGTCGACCGATCGGAGCGAACCGGTCACGTGGCCAGACTAACTGAAAGGCACGGCCGATGATCCGGTCCTCCGCGATGAGGCCCCCGCCCGGCGCGCCGAGGAGGGAGCGGGAGTCCGTTGAAGCGGACCGGTGATCTCCGAGGAGCCACACGCGCCCCTCGGGGACGACGACGTCGAACATCAACTCGCTCGCCGCGTCACCCGGATAGACGTACGGCTCATCGATTACGTTCCCGTTGACCAGCAGGGACCCATCCTCCGAGCAGCAGGTGACTCGGTCCCCCGGAATGCCGATGACGCGCTTGACGTACACGGTGTCGCTGCCCGTGAGCCCCAACCACTGGCCTGCGCCGGCGAGGAAGCGCTCGGGGAGGCTTCGTGGGTCGGCGATGGGGTCGAAGGACCCCCGACCGTCGAAGACGACGACCTCCCCCCGCTCCACCTCGCCGGCCGTGTCCTCCAGCTTGGTCACGAGTACCCTGTCGCCCTCCGTGAGCAGCGGTTCCATGGACGCCGACGGAATGAAGTACACGTCGACGAGGAAAGCGCGCACGAGGCTGGTGATGAGGGCCGCGACGACGATGGCGGAAAACACGAAACGCCAGTCCACAGACCGGGACCGGCGTTTCGTGTGCTTCCCGGCCGACGGCTGGGAAGCGGGGGTTTCAGTCACCAGAGGAGGTTACTTGACCGTCTTGGGGTCGCGCTTTTCCTTGATCTTGGCGGCCTTGCCGCGCAGTTCGCGCATGTAGTACAGCTTCGCGCGGCGCACGTCTCCCCGGGATACGACTTCGATCCTGTCGAGGACCGGGCTGTGGACGGGGAAGGTACGCTCCACACCTACACCGAAGCTCACCTTGCGCACGGTGAAGGTTTCGCGGATGCCATCACCCTGGCGGCCGAGGACGAAGCCCTTGAAGATCTGAACACGGGTGTTCTTGCCTTCGATGATGTTGACGTGAACGTTGACGGTGTCGCCAGCGCGGAAGTCGGGGACGTTGTCGCGGAAGGATCCGGCGTCAACTGAATCGAGAATATGCACAGTGCTGCTCCTGGCGAACGCCACAGGTCATTCACGTTGGTCACGGCGGGCAAGGACCGGGCACCAGCCCGGGCATTGCCGTCGAAGAGAGGATTCCCGGCCGATCCGAAGGTTCGGTGACCGGGGTGTGGGACTGTTGGCTGGACGCCCCCTGTGGCAGGGTCCGGCCCAGCAGACACAACCGCCAAGTATTCCATAACGGCCGCACGTCCGCGAATCGCGACGGGCGAGCGCTCAGCATCCTCCACCCAGCCCTCAGAATGTCACGCCGCAGCGCAGGATGAGGTTCGCGTAGGGGGTCGCCTCCCCGGTACGAATGATCAGGCGGGCAGATGGCAGCAAGGCCTTCAGCTCCTCATGAGCCACCAGGTCCGGCTTCAAACCCTCCCTCCGCACGATCCTCTCGACAACGGTGCCGGAGGCCTCGGCCGCCATCACTGCGCCTTCAACCTCGACATCGGCCAGCACCGCACTCAACACGTCCGCGAATCGCGGGACGCCCTTGACCAGTGCCAGGTCGACGACGACGGCCGGGTCAGGCAGCGGCAGACCGCAATCGGCGATCACCACGAGGTGCCCGTGCCCGAGGGCACCAAGGGCGCCGTTCAGCGGGCCGTTCAGGATTCCGTTCTTCTTCACACTTCGCTTTCCTTCACACGTTCTGATGGAGCTTCTGAGGAAGGCGTCGGCAGCGCGTCACCGGATGCCGGGTAGGAAGGCTGCGCGCCCTTCGCGCCGACGGCGAAAGCCCCCACCCGAACGGCAAGACCGACGGCATCAGCCAGGGAATCACCGGCCACCAATCGGGCAGCCAGAGCACCAACGAAGGCGTCCCCGGCGCCGGTCGTATCCACGACGGACACCGACGGCGCCGGTACCTCCAGCACGCCGGAAGATGAAGCCAGCAGCGCACCGGCACGCCCCAGCGTCAGCACGACAGAGCTGAAGCCGCATGAGAGCAGGGCGAGCGCGGTGCCGGCGTGGTCGGACGGCGCCGGCGCCCCGGTCAGCTGCGCGAGTACCAGCGCACCCTCATGCTCGTTGACCACCAACGGGTCCGCGCGCAGCAGCGTCGAAGGTGGCAACTCGATGACCGGAGCCAGGTTGATCAGCACCCGCCCGCGCGCGAGATCGACCGCAGCCGCGATGGAGGCGGCGGGAATCTCCCCCTGCAAAACCAGCACCCCGGCGTTGACGATCAAATCTTTCGCACCAGCCACCAGCTGCTCATTCACAGAACTATTCGCACCGGGGATGACGACGATAGTGTTCTCGCCGTCGTCGTCGACCTCCACAATGGCGACGCCGGTGGCCGTTTCGACCCGCTGCACCGCTTCGGTATCGACACCGGCGGAGCGCAGACCGGACAGCGCAACATTGGCATAGGCGTCCTGCCCCACCGCGCCGATCATGGTCGTCGGGGCCTGCAGTTTCGCCGCAGCTACCGCCTGGTTGGCCCCCTTGCCGCCGGGCATCACCGTCAGAGTCCGTCCCAGCAGCGTTTCGCCCGGACGTGGGTGGCGTTCCAGCGTCACCACGAGATCGGCGTTGATAGAACCTACGACGACCACGCACGGAAGCCGGGTGTTCATCCGGTGAATTCTCCAACATTCTCCGAGTTCACGGTGGTCACCGGGACGGGGATGGTTTCCTCGACGGTCTCGCCGGCGAGGAGCTGCTCGAGGACTTCTACGGAGCGCTTGCCCAGTTCAGCGGGCTGCTGCGCAATGGTGGCGGTCATGGTTCCCGCCCCAATGGCAGCGAGGCCGTCCTCAGTGCCGTCGAAGCCGACTACGCTGACTTCGCTACCCGCCCGGTCACCCAGCGCCTGGATAGCGCCGAGGGCCATCTCGTCGTTCTCGGCGAAGATGCCGGTGACCTCGGGGTTGGCCTGGAGCAGGTTGGTCGCGACGTTGAGGGCTTCCGCGCGGTCGAAGTTCGCCGTCTGCATGGCAACAACCTCGATGTTCGGATACGCTGCGAGGCCTTCCTCGAATCCGGCTCCACGGTCGCGGCTGGCGGAGGTTCCGGCTACGCCCTGAAGGACGATGACCTGGCCTTCCTCGCCCATGGCCGCCGCCAGTTCATCAGCAGCCTGGCTGCCACCTGCGATGTTGTCGCTGGAGATCAAGGACTGCACTTCGGCACCATTGACGGCGCGGTCGACGGCGACAACGGGAATATCGGCTTCGATCAACGGTGCCACGGATGCAGCTGCGGCGTCGGAGTCGACAGGGTTGATCAGGACGGCGTCGGTACCGCTGGTCGCAGCGGTTGCCAGCTGGTTGGTCTGCGTGGCGGAGTCATTCTGTGCGTCGACAACCTCGAGATCGATGCCGGCTGCCTCGGCAGCTTCCTCGGCGCCGTCGCGCAGCTCAACGAAGAACGGATTGTTCAGGGTCGACAGAGCGAGCGTGGCCGAGGCCGACTCCTCTGCTGCTTCGTCGCCGCGGTTGCAGGCGGTTGCGCTGAGGACCAGCGCCAGGGACACGGTCAGCACAGCTGACGTGCGGAGGGGAGAGAACTTCATCGTTGTTTCCTTACTTTGCTTTCGGATGGACCTGGGGCGAAGAGTGGTTAGTGGGGTGCGTTCTTGCGGCGCAGGGAGTCGATTCCGACGGCGACGGCGATCACTACGCCGATGACCACCTGCTGCCAGAAGGAGGAGACGTTCAGCAGGTTCAAACCGTTGCGGATGACCACCAGGACCAGCGCGCCGACCAGGGTTCCGCTGATGCGCCCGACACCGCCTGCCAGCGAGGCACCGCCGATCACTACAGCGGCAATCGCGTCCAGCTCGTAGCCCACCGCGGCCTGCGGTTGGGCGGAGTCGAGCCGTCCGGAGAGCAGCAGTCCGGCCAGTGCTGCGAATAGCCCGGACAGGGCGAACACAGTGACCAGCACCCTGCGGACGGGGACGCCGGAGAGCCGCGCCGCTTCGGTGTTGCCGCCCACGGCGTACATGTAGCGGCCCATGACGGTGAAGTTCAGGATGAGCGCGGCGATGGTCCCGGAGATCACCAACACCACAATCGGCATCGGAAGAACACCGATATCGCCGCCGAGGAAGGACACCGCGGGCGCCGTCGGAATGGGCCGGCCGTCGGAGATGACCAGGGTCAGTCCGCGGGCAACACTGAGCATGGCCAGCGTGGCGATGAAGGACGGCAGTCTCCCGTAGGCGACGGCGAACCCGCTGACTGCACCGCTCAGCGCGCCGATGAGCAGACCGCCGATGACGGCGAGCCACCCCGGGAGTGAGGCCTGCGAGAAGATCCACGCCGAGCCCATTGCGGACAGCGCCGCAACCGAGCCCACCGACAGGTCGATACCGGCGGCCACGATGACGAAAGTCAGCCCGAACGCCAGGACGGCGATCACGGATGCCTGAATGCCGATGTTGAGCAGGTTCGGTCCGGTGAGGAAGTCCGGGGTCGCGATGAAGAGGGCCAGTCCGAGGACGAACAGCCCGACCAGCGCACCGTTGTCCGCGAGGAACTTCCTCACAGGGGACCCGCCCGCCGCCTTCTTCGGCGAGGTGGCGGTTGCAACCTTATTCATGACCGTCCTCCGTCGACTTGTCTTCGAGCTCGCGCTGCACATCGCGCACCGCCAGCGTCATCACGGCATCCTGGGTGGCCTCGTCGGCGGCCAGTTCACCGGAGATATGCCCGCCACTCATCACGAGGATCCTGTCGCTCATACCGAGCACCTCAGGCAGCTCGCTGGACGCCATGACGACGGCGCCGCCGGCGGCGGTGATCGCGTTCATGAGTTCATAGATCTCGACCTTCGCACCGACATCGACGCCGCGGGTCGGCTCATCGAGCAACAGCACAGACGATTTCGCGACGATCCAACGGGCGAAGACTGTCTTCTGCTGGTTCCCTCCGGAGAGCAGACCCACCGGCTGGTCCAGATTCTGCATGCTGATGCGCAAGGTGTCGGCGACCTCCTGTGCCCGTCGTCGCTGCCCTGCCCGATCCACGAGTCCAGACTTCGCCGTCGCGGCGAGCGTCGCGTAGCCGATATTCTCATTGACCGGCGCACCGAGCACCAGTCCGTGAGCCTTCCGGTCTTCCGGAACGAGACCGACGCCCGCACGGACGGCCGCTCCGATGCTCGCCTTCGGCAGCACCTCGCCGCGCACATGGACCGTACCGGTGAGGTAGGGGTCGACGCCGGCGATGGCGCGGAGCACCTCTGTGCGGCCTGCGCCCACGAGACCGGCGAGTCCGACGACCTCGCCTGCCCTCACGGAGAACGAGATGCCGTTGATCAATCCCTTGGTGGCGAGGCCTTCGACCGTGAGCAGGGTAGCGACCGGGCCCTCGTATTCGCGACGGCGGGGAAATTGCTGCTCGATAGAGCGGCCCACCATGAGTCGGACGAGTTCATCCTCGGGCGTGTCGGCGGGAACTTCGGCGACGAATTCGCCGTCGCGCAGGACCGAGACGGAATCGCCGATCGCGGCGATTTCGTCGAGGTGGTGCGAGATGAAGATCATGCCGACCCCGCGCGCGCGGAGGTCGCGGATCACCGCGAAGAGAGCGGTGATCTCGTGCCTGGTGAGTGCCGCCGTCGGCTCATCGAGGACCAGCATGCGGGCATCGAGACTGAGCGCCTTGGCGATTTCCACGAGCTGCTGGCGAGCTATTCCAAGTTCGCCGACCTTGACGTCGATGTCGATGTCGAGGCCGATCCTGTCAAGTGCAGCCCTCGCGGTTTCACGCAGTGCGCGCTTGTCCACCAGGCCGAAGCGTCGGGGGAACCGGCCCAGGGAGATGTTCTCGGCGACAGTCATGGAGCCGACGAGGTTGAGTTCCTGGTGGATGGTGGCGATGCCGAGCGCTTCGGAGGCCTTGGTGCCGCCGAGCCGGACTTCCCTGCCGTCGACGAGGATACGGCCGCCGTCGGGTTGATATACGCCAGCCATCATCTTGATGAGCGTGGACTTGCCGGCGCCGTTTTCGCCGAGGAGGACCTGCACCCTGCCGGGGTGGACGTTGACGCTGACGCCTTTGATGACCGTCACCGGGCCGAAGGATTTGGTGACGTTGTCCAAGGTCAGGATGGGATGGTCAGTCACCGGGCTGCATCTCTTTGAAGGGGCGGAGTAGAGCCACGGATGATCAGCCGGCTGGGCAGGATCACGGACTCGGGTCTTTCTCCGGCAATGACCCGGGTGAGGAGGTCCACGGAGAGGCGGCCCATGGCGTTGACGTCGTGGGCGATGACGGTGAGGGCTGGGTTGAGGAGGGCGAAGGCTTCGATGTCGTCGTAGGCGACGAATGCGATGTCCCTGCCGATACTGATGCCGTTTTCATTGCAGACGGCAACGGCACCAATGCTCATGAGGCTGTCCGCGGCGAGCAGTGCGGTGGGCGGTCGGGAGAGTCCAAGCAGGTGGCGGGCGCCTGCTGCTCCGCTTGCGGACTGGAAATCGCCGACGAAGATGAGGTCGGGGTCGTTGTCCGCGCCGGTTTCGGCGAGAGCTTCTCTGAACGCTGCAAGGCGTTCGCGGCCGGTGGAGGTGGACTGCGGACCGGCGATGTAACCGATGCGGCGGTGGCATCGCCGGGAGAGGTGAAGGACGGCTTGCCGGATGCCGGAGGCGTTGTCGGGGGTGACACTGGGAACGGAGGTGTCGGCGACGACGCGATCAACGAAGACAGTGGGGAGGCCACTGTCAAGGATCTCCCGAAGGTTGCTGAGCCCGCCCTGCGGCGCTGCGATCAGGCCATCGACACGCTGGGAGAGCATCACGTCGAAGTAGCGGTCCTGCTGCTCGACGCTCTCGTTGGCATTGCCGAAGAGGGTGAGGAAGTCGAAGTCACGGGCCCGCTGCTCGATGGCTTGTGCAAGATCGGCAAAGAACGGATTCCGCACGTCGGGAAGCACCAGCCCGATGACGTGCGTGCGGGTCTTGCGGAGAGAACGTGCCTGGGCGTTCGGACGGAAACCCAGCTTCACGGCCGCCCCACCCACTGCAGCGCGGGCAACCTCCGAGGTCGAGGGGTGGCCCGACAGGACGCGGGAAACGGTCGCGACGGAAACCCCAGCCGTGTCAGCCACGTCCTTGATCGTCACTGGTCGCACATGTGCTCCCGCCCTCGTGGAATCGATTCCATGGAATCGGTTCCACGACCATGCCACAGATCACTTCATGTGGTCAATGAAAAGTCCCACGTGCTCAGTCAGTGTCCCTGCGCACCAGTGACCCGTCGACGACGTCGAACCCCGCGTCGGAGAGCGCTGTCAGGTCACCCTTCGTGAACGCGGTCGTGTCCACGGTGGCGAGCAGGTCCGGGCGGCGCTGCGCGGTCCGCTGGAACTGCTCAGACCGCCGCCACTGCGCGATTCTCGCGTGATTGCCGCTCAGCAGCACCTCGGGGATGTCCCGACCGCGCCATGATGACGGCTTGGTGTAGACGGGGTATTCGAGCAGGCCGTCGGAATGGGATTCCTCGACGAGGGACTCGGGATTGCCGACGACCCCTGGAATCAGCCGCACCACAGCCTCGACAATTGCGAGGACTGCCACTTCCCCGCCATTCAGCACGTAGTCGCCGAGCGAGACCGGTCGAACCTCGAAGAATTCCCCAGCCGACTCGACGGCCCGCTCGTCAATGCCCTCATAGCGGCCGCAGGCAAAAACGAGGTGGTCCAGCTCAGCGAATTCGTGTGCCATCGCCTGAGTGAAGACCGCACCGGCGGGCGAAGGAACGATCAGGGTCGGCCGCCGTCCAGCAGTGGGAGCGGCCTCGAGCACCGCCTCGAGTGCCAGGGCCCAGGGCTCGGGCTTCATGACCATGCCCGCCCCGCCACCGTAAGGCGTATCGTCCACGGTCCGGTGCCGGTCGGTGGTGAACACTCGGAGGTCATGGACCCGCACCTCGAGGACGCCGTCCTGCCGTGCCTTGCCGATCAGCGACAGGTCGAGCGCGTCGAGGTACTCCGGGAAGATGGAGACGACGTCGATGCGCACTAGTCGCGCGCCTCGCCGGGGGCGGTATCGGACACGAGGTCGTCGCCGTCGTCGGCGGCCTGGTTGGAGCCCGGGGTGTTGAGGTCGAAGAGGCCGGCGGGCGGGACGATGGTCACGAAGCCGCCCTCCGGGTCGACGTCGGGAACGATCGAGCCGACGAACGGCACCAGGGCTTCGTGCCCGTTCGACAGCTCCACCACCAGCAGATCCTGGACGGCCATCGTCCGCAGGGCCGTGACCTTGCCGACCACAACACCGTCGACGCGGGCGTCGAGGCCCACGAGCTCATGTTCGTACCAGGCATCGGCGTCGGCGTCGTCGTCGACGGTCGTGCCACTGTCGATGAAGAGTCTCGCGCCGCGCAGCGTCTCGGCCTGGTTGCGGTCGGTCACCTGCTCGAAGCCTACGATCAGGACGTCCTTGTTCCACCGCGCCTTGACCACGGTCAGCTCGGACACAGCCGCATCCTCGACCCGGAAGGTTTCACCGGATTCGAAACGGTCTTCGGGGGCGTCCGTGAAGAGTTGAACGGTCACCTCGCCCCGGATGCCGTGCGGCTTGCCGATTCTGGCTACGAGTACGTCCATCGTGCTGCTCCTGCTGGTTGTGCCTGGAAGGTGCATGAAATCGGCCCCACCGCCAGATCCTGGTGGTGGGGCCGATCACGTGTTGTGTCGCGTGAGCTCTGGGGCGGTCAGGCCCGACGGCGGTCGGTGTCCACGACGTCGACGCGGACGGGCTCGCCGTCCGCGAGGGCGGCGACCACGGTGCGTAGCGCCCGGGCGGTGCGACCCTGCCGGCCGATCACGCGGCCGAGGTCCTCCTGATGGACGCGGACCTCGAGTGTCTCGCCGCGGCGGTTGGTTTTCGCGGAGACCCGGACGTCATCCGGGTTGTCGACGATGCCGCGCACGAGGTGTTCCAGAGCTTCGGCGAGCAATTTACTCTGCCTCGGTTGCTTCCGCGGCGGCGTCGTCGTCGCCCTTCTTCGCCTTCGGTGTGATGGCCTCGGGAACGATCACGGAGCCCTTCTCGGGGACGACGAACGACTGCTTGGCCGCCTTGGTTCTCAGGGTGCCTTCCTGGCCCTTGAGTCCCTTGAACTTCTGCCAGTCACCGGTGATCTTCAGCAGGACGGAGACCTGTTCGGTCGGCTGGGCGCCGACGCCGAGCCAGTACTGCGCACGCTCGGAATTGATCTCGATGAACGACGGCTCCTCGGTGGGGTTGTACTTACCGATCTCTTCGAGGGCACGGCCGTCACGCTTGGCACGAGCATCCATGACGACGACACGGTAGAAGGGTGCGCGGATCTTGCCCATACGCTTGAGGCGAATCTTTACGGCCACTTGTGTGGTCACTCCTTGTAAATGAAAGGGGGCGAACCCATCATCCTGCTCCCGTGGGGCGGGCCATTCATAGGGGTTCAAAGGTCACGATTGACGCACAGAGAGAGGGGCTGCACGAATCGAGTACGGATCCATTGTGCCAGACGGCGGTACTTTAGGCGATTCCACCGGCCCATTCAGGTGCGTAACGCCATTCCTGCAACAAACCGGAGCCGCCTGCGACAAACCCGGGGCAGAGGTCCAGATGCGGTGGAACGCCCCCACGGGTTTGGGCACCCGGCGCGGCGGCTCCGGAGCGCAGGGCTCGTTCACCGGGCTAGTTCAGGGGGGTACTTGGCGGGGCTACTTGCCGAGGAACTTCTCGAAGCCCTTGGGAAGGTTCATCGCGGCCGGATCGAAATCCTGCTGACCGCCGAAGGCAGCGCCGGTGGGCGTGTTCGTGCGGG
>JAABUN010004537.1_pt1 | contig 18737 bp, 18 predicted proteins | sample 5559311 | NCBI WGS metagenome assembly JAABUN01 (sample SAMN10711877, study PRJNA513370) | rock metagenome | isolation source: Antarctica rocks | place: Antarctica: Victoria Land, Siegfried Peak sud | reverse complement strand
CGTCGCTGCCCCCGCCCGCGCCACTCCAAACGCTGCTTGACTGGCTCTGGCTCGGCCATCCGATCGACTGCTTCGTCCGTTAGTAACAAACCACCGAAGCGTTGCGTCAGGTCGCTGAGATCGCGCTCCATCTCAGTCGGCGTCGCCGTGCCGGTCGTGGTCCAATGAAAGGTCTGTACCTGACCATCGCGACGCACGCGGAAGTCGTAATCACCGGCGCGCCCACCCTGGCGCGGGTTTACCGTGTTCAGCGAAGGCGGATACGCGAAGAAATCGATGACGAGCATCTGGCGATAGATCACACGCAACTCGTCCGGGGTGAGGGTGAGCGGGATCGTGCGCGTGCCGGCGTTGTACCGCCCATCTTGCGGCACGAATACGGTGAGAAGGTATCGATAGTCACGCTCTCAGCACATAATGTCGACACGAAGGAGAACGCGAAGTCGGTCGGTTTGCTACTACGGTCGTGATCACCTCGCGAACAGTGCGTGAGGGCGTAACCGGCACGGGCGAGCTTATGACGTCGTCGCGAGTCGCCGTGACGAGGCGCGATGGTATGCCGGTAGCCGATCTTGGCAACGGATTGGCGCGACTACATCCCCCCAACGTCAACACTAGACCAGCCAAGACAAGGGTACAACGTAGCGAGTGACAGCCCGCTTGCTTCATCGATAGCTCCGCTCATGGCAAGACAGCAGCCAAAGAACCTGCCATGGGGAACAATGCCGCTGAGAGCGCAAAGTTTCGCCACGCTGTGACACGGAAGCAAGGAAACGTATCGGCCTGATCCTGGCAACCCTCATTGAACCGATCGCGCCCCTCTTGCAGCAAACTGCCGTATAATCCGCCAGTCATGACAACCTGAATGCGGAGAAGGGGGGCGGGGATGCAGTACGGATGGCGCACGGTCGATCGGAGCGAGCCGATCGGCGAGCGGGGGATGGTCGCGGCGAAGAGCCAGGCGGCGAGCGAGGCGGGCGCGCGGATGTTCGCGCTCGGCGGCAACGCGATGGACGCCGCCATCGCCGCCGCGTTCGCCAGCGGGGTCGTCGAACCGATGATGAGCGGGCTCGGTGGCGGCGGCGTGATGGTCGTCCACGACCCCGCCGACGGCCAGACCTATTGCGTCGAGTTCGGGATGCGCTCGCCCGCGCTCGCCACGCCCGACTGCTACGAACTGGCCGAGGGGCGCTCGACCGAAGTTTTCAAGTGGCGCGCGGTGCGGGACGAGGCGAATACCGTCGGCTATCGCGCGGTCGCGGTGCCGGGGGCGGTCGCCGGGTACGCGCTAGCGCTGGAACGCTGGGGCCGCCTGCCACTCGCCACGGTGATGCAGCCCGCGATCGAACTGGCCGCGACCGCCCTGCCGACAGGCTGGTACCACGCCGTCCTCGTCGGGCGCGAGGTGCGCCGCCTGCGCCGGTTCCCGGCCTCCGCCGCGACCTTCCTCGATGACGGCGCGGCACCGCGCGCGGTCGATCTCGACGGCGTCGGCGGGCGACTCCAGCAGACCGACCTGTCGCGCACCCTGACGCAGATCGCCGCCGAGGGACCGGACGCCTTCTATCGCGGGTCGATCGCCGCCGCCATCGACGCCGATATGCGCGCCAACAACGGCTTACTGCGGGCCACCGACCTCGCCGCCTATCGCGCCATCATCCGCCCCGCGCTGACCTTCCCCTACCGCACGCAGACGATCGCGACCGTGCCGGGGCCGTTCGGCGGCGTGACGATGGCCGAGATGCTGCGGACCCTCGACGGCTTCGACCTCCGCACCTGCGACTCCCCCGCCGCCGCCTACCACCTGATCGCCGAGGCATCGTTGCTGGCCTTCGCCGACCGCTTCGCCCACCTCGCCGATCCCGAGGTCGTGCCGACGCCGTTCGCCGGGTTGCTGACCGACGACTATATCGCCGAGCGCCGCGCCCTGATCGACCCGCAACGCGCCGCCACCACGAAGGCGGCGGGCGATCCGTGGCGTTACGAGCCGGGCGGCAGACCGGGCGAACTGACCCTTGCCAGTGCCCCCGGTCCGGCGCGCAGCAACACTACCCACCTCTGCGCCGCCGACCGCGATGGCCTCGCGATCAGTCTTACCTCCACACTTATGTCGAGTTTCGGCAGCGCGGTGACGATCCCCGGCACCGGGATCCTGCTCAACAACAGGCTCCGTCAACACATCAACGGCCCTGCACAACTCCCGCACACCCTCCCCGGCGACCCATCTGCTTATCCGCTTGCAGCCTGACGAGAGTGCGCCGCATCTCCTGACCACCGACACAACCAAAGAACCACTCGCCGCCGACTGACAGGGCCGGGAGGGGCTTCGGCCTTTCCCCTGGCTGTGCTTGCCGCGCCCCAGCGAAGGACTGCTAAAGCACCAAAAGGGATACAAGATGACACAACGGGGACGCGCACCGCCCTGACAGACTCGGCACACGAACCCGCCCCACCCGCGCACGTTGTGGGCCATGTTGTTGCAAAACCAAAATCAGAAAGGACACCGACCATGCGCCACACGACCAAGCAGCCGACCGTGCCAACGACCACCACACCAGCCGCCGCCGCATCCCTCGTTGTCGATGGGTCGTATCCCGCGAAGGTGCTTGCGGCGAGTTTGACCCTGACGACCGCCGCCGTACCGGCGTGGGAACTCACCTTCTTGCTCCGCGACCACCGCACCGGCCAACAGTTCAGCTTCCCGCTGACGTTGCCGCTCGATGCGGAACACATCGCGTATGTGGCGGGGATTATCGAAACCCTGTATCCCGAAGCTTTGCGTGCGCCAATGCCCGGTGACGCTATCCCGTTGGGTTTGGTCGGGCGCACATGCCTACTCGTTATCGCGAACGACAGACCCATCGGCATCGACCGCCTCAGCGATGGCCCACCACCACTCACCATATGAATCGTGGCGATGCGTCTGAGGCCATTTGAGCGCGTCTCAGGGCCATGTACAGCAACGAGAAGCACCGCCGCGACACACCACGTAGCCGACCCCCGCCGCTGCGACGAATTGCGGCACTGCAACATTATCGCGAAAGGAACCATGATGCCCACGCATAATAACCCCGCCGCCCTACGCGGTGGCAAATCCGTCAACATCACAGAATCAACACACAGTACCGCCACCGCCGCGCAGACCGGCCACACCAACCCCCGCACCCGCCATCATGCCGGTGTACCTATCTTGGGCAACACAGCGGGACCGCCAAGCCCGGAGAGCATCGGGTGGAAGCTGCCCCGCTACGGTTCGCGGGACTTCTGGCGCTATCTCTTGCACGCCGGGATTTCGCTCAGGGAATTCGCCCGCACCCCGCTCTACGACCGGGCGGTGAACAGCGGCCTCATCGTGGCGAACCGCTGGCGGGGGCCAGCCGACTTCACCGGGAGTGTGACCCTACCGCCCGTGGGCACCGCCCCGAAATACGCCCACAAACGCGGCCCGGACGAACAGTTCATCCCGCCCGCAGCGCGCTGATGCACGCCGACTGCGAATGGGCCACGCGATCGTAATGGCCGTGGCCCGCAGACCCTGACGAACCACGCGGCGCAGCAACGAACCACAACCAACAGCCATGCAAGGAAAGAGGAAGCTATGCCAAGAACACCGGGCGCAAAGCACAGACAACGCACCGAAGATGCCTCTGGGCCTGATGCGTGGGACGGCACCCGGCCCGCTGTCATCGAGCGCGTCAGCCTCACGTTCAATGACGCGGGCACCCCAATTCTACTGTGGCAACTCAAGGCGTGGAATGTGGCGACGGGCGACGTATTCGATTCCGAACACCGTCTCGCCATCCATCGGAATCAAATAAAGAAACTGACCCGCACCTTCCGCGCTATCGCCGCGCCAATCGACTTGGCGGCGTTCAACGCCTACGAAGACCCCAAAAAGCTGACCGGCATGAGGGTCGGTATCCGCGCCACGAACGAACCGGACAAACATGCTCCGAATGGTTGGCGTAGTGTCACGACGCATGTCATCGAATGGGATACCGACCGCTGGGGCGACCCGGCAACGAACGCCACGGCGAATGCACTTGCGGGGCAAATCTTTGGCAGTTCAGTGTGAATCGGCGTGACCCGCAAGGCAATGACTGGCAAGGCACCGCAATGACCCGCAACCCTCTGACGCCTAGTGGCCCATAGCGCGGATGGAGATAGTCAGGTGGGCATAAACACAAAACCCCCACCGCAACGGTTACGAACAGGAATCGTAATCGCTGGATGGGGATTTGTGTGAAGACGTAAAACCATTCTCCACAGAGAACAAGGACGACGCAAGCCGCGCGATGCGTGGACCAAACGCAGCGCCTCTCAATTGTGAAACAAGAGAAGGCTAATGAATAGGGGGGTTAGGCGCATTGATTGGAAATTTTGAAGGGGCTGGCGTTTGCCTACCAGCCCCTTCGACACCCGGCGATTTCGAGGGCACGAAACCAACCAGATGGACCCTGAGAAGTCACTCACAATTATCCCATGTTCGGGCCACAGTGCAAGGGTTTTTTCGGCATGAATACAGGGGAATTGCCCCGTGGTCGTGACCCGAATAGCCCGCGAGTGTGGCGAGAGGGTTGACAAACTCTCTGTCAACCCAGTTGACCCTCATCAAAACCCGTACCAAATCCGCACCAAAAAGCCTTGAAACCCACTTGTCGATAAGGTACCATTTGTATTGAAAGGCGGTTTTTCCGCATTGGGAAAGGGTATCTCTTGACAAACTCTCGCGACAGGTGCGCGGGGGGCAAGCGAAGGGAAGATGGACGCATGAATGGCAGACGCAAGGGCACGATTGATTTCCTGACGGTATTCCGGCTTGAGTTAGCCGCGACGGACCAGCTACAGAAAGAAGTCGCGTTCGCGGCGAACCTGACGGAACCGACCCTGACCCGCATCTTGCACGGGCAGATTCCGCTGACGCCCGAACTCAAGGCGCGGTTGCTGGTGGCATTGCACCGGGAGACGCTTGAGGCCGCGCCGCACGTCATGCGCGAATTTATCAGCGCCACCGGAACGGCTGAGTTGGCGGCTGTACCGGCTGAACCGGCGCTGAACGCCGCGTAGGGCTAGCAATAGCGATGCCGGGGCCACTTGAGGGCAACCCCGGCATCACCGGCACACGAACCTTGGCCCTTTGCTCTCAAGCCGTACTATCGCTGCACTTTTTTATTGTCGATGACGGTCACAGGTATTGCCACTTAGTTTTCGACACGTTCTTGATGCAGCTTGCTGCCATCCCCCATCCGACGCATGACCCGAGCGGACCAAAAAAGCAAGCCGATGGTGGCTTGCGTCGGATAATGAAAAGATGCCGGTAAGGGCTGTAACCCCCGGCATCTCTCACGAAGGAATTTTCGTTATGGTCTACCAAGTGTACTCTGCCACAGAGGGTTCGGCAAGCCCGCACGATGCGGGACCGGCGTTTCTTCGCGACATATGGCGCATGAATGCGGGCGCGATGGCGATGGCCGCACCCCGCTACGGTGCCCTAGCGCGGCTTCAACGGCGCGACCAATCCCGACACGGGCCGCTTCGAGTTCGATGAAGGTGGCTGGAAGGAATCGCGCTTCGACCTGACCACCGATGGCCGCAAGCTCCGCAATCTGCTGGCCGACCCCCTCCACACCAGCCCATTCCCGGCGAACCGTCGCCGCCGCACCGTGGACCTGTATTTCAACCCCGCGCCCCACACCAGCCGGGACCGCCGCGAAGATACCTGTGCGCCCGACCAGTTCACCGCGTGGGGCGACGTGGACCAATCAGATGCCTTCGAGCGGCTGGCGGCGTTTCCGCTCCCGGCGACCTACGAAAACGCCAGCGGCACCCCCGGCCACGCCCAAGCCTTCTGGATGTTGTCGGAACCCGTGGCCCCACCGACGCTAGAGCGCATCAACTGTGGCCTTGCGTGGCGTCTCGGCGGCGACACATCAAAAGGCAAGGCGAATTCCCTCCTGCGCGTCGTGGGCTATGTCAACAATAAAGGCGGCACGCCGAAGTCCGTCCGCGTCGTCACCCACCGTCCAGATGCGCGCTACACCTTCGCAGATTTCGTGCGCGCGGGGGTGTTAGATGGCGTGCCCGACGACCCCTACGGCGACGGCTGTTCGACCGGGGGCGCGGATGCGGGTGACTGCGTGGCGGTCGGTGCGGGAAATGGTAATGCGAACTACGCGCCCATCAAGCCGGAGTACGCCTACGACCTTGCCTACGACGCGGAGACGGCCCCTGCGCCTTACCCCGATGATGGCCTCCCCTATCTCATCGAACTGGTGCGCCAAACGCGCCATGGTGCCCCGTTGTGGGCCGGGAAATGGCGCGACTGCGGTGGCTGGTACGACAGCCAGAACGCCGCCGACATGGCGCTTTGCGCGATTCTTTGGCGCTACACCACTGACCCCCACGCGATTGACTGGCTATTCCGCCGTTCCGGGCTGATGCGCGATAAGTGGAAGGCCCGCCCGAAATATCGCAAGAAGACTGTCGAGCGCGCCGCACCGCCCGAACTGCTGCAACAGGCCGGGGACGACGCGAAGGACGGTGGGCAATGGTAGCGCAGCAAGCCGCCGCACAAGGCGGCAACGTGCGCCCCTTAGGCGCGAATGGGCGCGGGAGCGCGGGCCGTGGTCAACCGTCACAGGCGACGACGTTGGTGCAACTGGCCCGCGCCGAGGGCACCGAATTGTTCCATACCCCGGAAGGGAAGCCATTCGCGCGGGTCAGAGTGGGCGACCATTGGGAGACGCACGCCGTCAATTCTTCGGGCTTCCGCCTCTGTCTTGAACTGCTGTACTACCGCAAGACGCGCGAAGCGCCCAATGCCCAAGCGGTCAAGGACGCGCTCGGCGTGCTGGCGAGCGTGGCGCTATTTGATGGGTCGGAACGCCCGGTGCATCTCCGCACCGCCGCGCACGACGGGCGCATCTACCTGGACCTGTGCAACCCCGCTTGGGAGATTATTGAAATCGGCCCGGATGTGCCGGAGGGCTGGCGCGTTATCGGGTCGGTGGCGGCCCCGGTACGGTTTCGTCGCACCACGGGGATGCTGGCGCTACCAACGCCGGAGCCGGGCGGGTCACTCGATGAACTGTGCCCCTTCATCAACGTGAAGGACGAAGACTGGATACTGGTGAAAGGCTTCCTGGTACAGGCAGCGCGACCGACCGGCCCCTACATGATGCTGGCGCTCAATGGCGAGCAGGGCACCGCCAAAACCTCCACGCAGGAGAAGTTGCGCGCCACCTTCGACCCCCACACCCACCCGCTGCGCGCCGACCCGCACGACGAACGGGACATGGCCGTTGGGGCGGTCAACAATCGCGTCCTGGCCTTCGACAACCTCTCGCGCCTCCAAGACTGGCAGAGCGATGCGTTTTGCCGCATGGCGACGGGTGGCGGGTATGCCACGCGCACCCTCTACGCGAACGATGAGGAAACGCTGCTGGACATGCAGCGCCCGGTGATGCTCAACGGCATCGGGGAACTCGCCAGCCGCGCCGACCTGATGGACCGCAGCCTCGTCGTGACGACCCCGCGCCTGGACCGTTACCGGGGCAAAGATGAGATTGCGCGGGACTTCGCCGCCGCCCATCCAGCCATCCTGGGGGCGCTCTGCACCGCCCTCGCGGGGGCGCTGCGCGCACTGCCGAACGTGGATACATCCGACTTGCCGCGCATGGCCGATGCCGCCGCGTTCATCATCGCCGCCGAACAAGCCGGGACGTTGGGCACGGAGCCGGGGGCGTTCAAGGACGCCTACGAGCGCAATCGCAAACTGGTCAACGACAGCGCCCTTGAGGGTAATCCGGTGGCCCAGGCGCTGCTGGGATTCTTCGACAAGCCCGAGTGCTACCTCGACGCGGCGGCACAGTGCCTGGGCTGGCGCGAACCGGACGGCACACCTTGCCAATCATGGGAGGCGACCATCGCTCATCTGGGCGAGTTGCTGGGCGAAGTCGTGGATTTGGATGAGCGCGTGAACATGGGCAAGGCGTGGCCGAAGTCGGGCAAGGGCTGGGGGACCGCCCTCAGGCGGGCCGCGCCGAATCTGCGGCGCAAGGGCATCGAACTGGACTTCGAGGTACCCCGCGACGGCGCGACGGGCAGGGCGTGCGTGCGCGTGACCCGGCGACCACAGGGTGTGCCCGCCCGCCAGCAGCTAGCGACCGGCTGACGCGCTACGAAGATAGGTACGAAGATACGAAGATTGAAAAGCGCATCTTCGTACCAATCTTCGTAACGATTTGCCCCGGTACAGCGCCAAAAATAGCGCGCTTACGAACTTACGAACTTACTCCCCGTTCCTTGTAACAATGAGAAAAAAGAGGGGAAGAAATGGAAAGAGAGGGAGATAGAAGAATAAGCGGGGAGTATCTTCGTAAGTTCGTAAATCGACCCCGGATACCTGATTTACCGCGTCAGCACTGGTAAAAGCGGTACGAAGATAGGTACGAAGATTGCAATCGCTACGTTCGTATGTTCGTAACCAACTTCGTATCCCCCGAAAGCCCTAGCTAGGCTGGCTGGCGGGCACACCCTGTGGCTGTGCCCCGTCAGTTCGCCCACAGTTCAAGGAGCAACACCAACGATGAAGATATATCGCGCAAGACCACCGCCCAAAGACGACCGACCACAGCAGTTCAACCGTAATGGCCCGCAGCCGATTTTGCTTGCGGGCCACGAAACAACATGTCAATGGATATTTTTTCGCAGCGGCAATGACTTTGACCGCATCAGGAAATACAGGAGTGAATGATGACACGTCGCTATAGTAGCCAATTAGAAGAACCGACCGCCGACGCTTACCTCGATGACTTCAACACGGGCGATGGCACACCGAGTTATGCATCCCGCATCCACGCCTCGGTCTTGTGGACCGAAAAAGAGCGGCGTGAAGAACGCCGTACCGAAATCGCCGCGAGACAGGCCCGCGAAGCCCAAGAAGCCCACGCACGGGAAAGCCGCAAACTCTCGGACTACGAGATTTAGGCAAGTATTTCGCGCCGGTACGTAGCGGGTGCGGGGTCGGTTTATAACTTTTTCAAGACCCTACGAACCACATGATTGCCCTTGAATCGCCAAAAATCTTCTCTGCACCCGCCTTCTGCGTAATCCGCCACGATTTTCGCGCAAACCCTCACCCGATTTTGTTGCAATGAAAGGAACCTTGTATGACGAATCAAACATCCACACCACCCCGCCCGCGTACCAAACGCCAAACCGCCACCCCCGTTGTGGCGCGTGAGACGCTACCAGATGCCCCCTACGCGCCGGAAATACCAATGACGGACCAGGAACACATCGACTGGCAAACACTCGATACCAGCGGCCTGGATTTGGTCGAACTCGAACGCATCACGGCGATTGCCACCGCGCAAACCGCCGCGTATGAGGCGCAGATGACGGAACGGTTGCGGGCACTCGACGCGGAGCGCGCCGAAATCGTGGAGAAATCCGCCAACATCCGTCAAGCGGGTCAATTGCTCAACGCCAAGAGCCGCAATCAGCGTCAAGCGGAAGTTGCCTCTGCCATCGCCTCAGAACACGCCAACCAACAGGCGACCTACGATGACGACCGCCGCACCCTCGCTACCCTGCTGACGACGATACAGGCGCAAACCGCCGCGCTGTGCGAAACCATCAAGGAGGCGGGCGTGGTGGAATCGCGGCTGCACATGGCGAGTCGCACCTTGGGCCGCGACCCCGGACCCGCACGGGCAGTCCGCAACAGAATCGAGGGCTATACCTTCCATATGCTGAACGGGGCGGGGCTGAACGGCTTTCCGCGCGGCAGAGGCACCGACACCGACCGCATCGTGAACCGCTACGGCCTCCCGGATGGCGACGGCGGGCGCTAACGACCCAGGCGACAATTTTCTGGGAAATGTTGAAATGCAGAAAGGAACTCTTATGAGCAACACGAAACAAACCGAACTATGGGCCGCCATCCAGCGCGATGCGAAAGCGGCAAAGTTGAGCGATGTGGATTTTTTGCAAAATAATCCGGGGCGTTATGAATCTTACGTTCAAATGGGAGCGAAGCCTTCACCGCTCCATGACAACCCGAATCAGCGTGCGGTGAGCGCACTGGCCCACGACCTTGCCAAGCGCAACGGCATCTCGGAAGCGGAAGCATTGGTGACGATTTTCAGTCGCGACCAAGCAGGGAAAGAACGTTACGAATCCTGGTCTAAGGAACGCGACCAACGGCTGAATCCGAAGGCGCACGGCGGCGGTATTGATGGCCCCAAGAAAGGGCCGCTCGATACGACGGAAATGTTGCAACTCCAACGAGAGGCGCGGCGGTTGGGGTATGACCTTTCTATCGCGGACATCGAAGGCTCCGGTTGGGTCAACGCGCGGCAACTTATCGCTGACTTGGCCGAGGAAGTCGCTGATTACGCTGACGATGGCGATGATAGCAAGGAAGCCAGCGAGAGCTATGGCGCAATCGTCCGGTTCACCGATTTGGATTACCTACCATAATGGCCCGCAACGCAAATAGCGCGAACGCCCATCCATCGCCTTGATGGGTGGGCTTCGTGCGCCACAGGCCGTTGTAGCGCGTCACATCGGCATCCCCGATGGCGCTGGGTGTGGTTCGGTTGGCTGGTGGACGGCGGCGATGAAGCTGTAGGCGTGTCGGGGGTGGGGGTGAGCGAACAGGGTGGCATCCGCCCGGTATATTACGTGAGTCGGTCGTTTCCGAGAGTAGTTTGTCTACGGCGGTTCGCAGTTCGGGCGGGAATGTTGAAAAGGGCGCACAGCGAATCCGCCCAAATATCCCAAGGAAGAACCACGATGCCGATTGCCAAACGTTCGTTGCGCTACGTGGGTTGCAGACTACACACGGTTTGCCCTGGCGGATTATCCCGTCACCCGAGCGGGGCCACGGCGGGGCCGATGACCGCAAGAAGGAAGTGAGGGTGACAAGTGACCTTGGGATGGCGTATAAAGGGGTGACAGATTCGCGCCGAGCTGATACGTGCCAACTGACAGGCGGCACCGGTGGGGGGACATACATGGTCGCCGTAGGGGATACGCTCAACAACCGATACCATCTGGAACAGCAGATTGGACGTGGCGGATTCGCGAAGGTTTATCTCGGCACCGACCTCTTGCTCAAGAGACAAGTCGCCATCAAGGTTCTCAACGCCGACCTCACCGACGACCCGACTTTCCTGGCGCGCTTTGAGCGCGAGGCCCAAAGCGTCGCCGCACTCGAACACCCCAACATTCTGCCCATCTACGACTACGGGCACGTCGAGACTCCCACTACTGCCTACCTCGTCATGCCGTTCATCGCTGGGGGTACCCTGCAACATCGGCTGACGGCGGCTGGGCGGCTCTCGCTGCCGGAGGCGAGTGCCCATCTGCGCCAGGTAGCGGCGGCACTTGATTACGCCCACAAGCGGGGCATCGTCCACCGGGATATCAAGCCGCTGAATATGCTGCTGCGCGAGGACGGCTATCTCTTCCTGGCCGACTTCGGCATCGCGAAAGTGCTGCAAGACACCAAGGCTTCCAGCAGTTCATCGGTTGTCGGCACCCTCACCTACATGGCCCCGGAGCAATTCGCGGGCAAAGCCAGCCCCGCGACGGACGTGTATGCCCTCGGCTGCGTGCTGTTCGAGTTGCTGACGGGGGAGCCGCCCTACACCGGCCCCACCCAGCAGGTGATGCACGGGCATCTCATGTCCCCGGTGCCGTCGGTGGTCGCCCGTGCCGGGGGGCGCGTGCCGGACGCCCTGCAACCCGTCTTCGAGCGGGCGCTAGCGAAAGAGCCGACCGACCGCTTCCCGAGCGCGGGGGACCTAGCGCGGGCGGTGCAAGGGGTCGTGGAGGGCAATATATCCTCCCAAGCCGCGACTGTTCAGGGCGTGACCGTCCCCGCGCTTACCCCCTTGGCCGCGACCATTCAAGCCGCGCCTGTGACCGCCGCCACGGCCCCCGCGCACACACCCTCGGCTGCGACCGTCCCCGCGTATGACGCGCAAGCCGCGACTATCCACGCGCATACCCCGCTGCCGGTCCCGAATCCGGTGCGGCGAATGGGTCGCGATGCCATCGCGGCTAGCGTCGCCGGTGTCGGGGTGGTGTTGCTGCTCTGCGTGGTCGGGGTGGCCTTGGCGATGGCAGCCCGTGGGGGCGGCGTGTCGCCCACCGTTACCAGCGCTTTTGCGGCAGGCGTCTCGGCCAGCACCGCGACGCCCGCGCCGGTGGCCGCCCCGGCCAGTACCGCAACGCCCGCGCCAGTGGTCGCCTCGCCCACGCCGCTCGCCGTCGCCTTCGCCCCGACCGCCGCCCCGACCATCCCGCCAACGGCCACGACCATCCCGCCGACGGCCACGACTATCCCCCCGACGGCGACCCCCCGCCCGCCGACAGCCACGACCGCCCCGCCGACGGCAACCGTTCCACCCGTCGCCGTGGTCCGGTTCGCGGGTGAGGTTTTGCTCGCCGGTAACTTGGACTTCGACAAGATGCCACCCCAGAGCGGGGGGGGGGGCGACGAGTTGTTCGCAGTTGGTGATGATTTTGTTGTCACACCAAATTCTGTTTTGAAAGTCGCTCGCTGGACAGGACCAAGCCCGCCTACCGCAGCCCAGTGCGCCGATGCGGCGGCACGCCTACATGTGGGTACGAACTACAGTTTCGAGAAGCCTAATGTGGGCCTAGCCCTCTGCATCGTGACGACCGAGGGGCGCGTCGCTTTTCTGACCCTGAAAGAGGTCATTCAGGGAGTCAGCAATGATAGCTTCCTGTTTGATGCGACGGTCTGGGAGAAGCCACGGTAGTCGAAGCTAGTCGCGTGGCCCGAAGCCATCCGACAGTGCAACCGCGACGGGCAACGCGATAGGCGGGGGCGCATAACCCCCCGCCTGTTCGCATCCGGCTGATTCTCGGGAAATGTTGAAAGTTGCTTGCGGGCCATCCCGGTCGTAGCGTTCACGCCGCATTACGGGTTTCGTGTCGTGCCGCCTGTTGCTCTAACCACGCCTTATCCTCGACGCGGAGCAACGCCGGGTTGAACAACTGCGCGAGACAGAACAACCCGATGATGCTCCCGCAACCGACGATAACCGGCCCCGCACCGAACGCCCCGCCGAATGCCCCGGCTATCCCCGAGGCGAGTGGGAGGGTGCATTGTGCGATGAGTCGCCGCACCGCGAAGACGCGCCCTTGCATCTCACGGGGTGTCTGCGTCTGCCAAATAGTCTGCGAGTGGGCGTTCAGGACCGGATTCGCGAACGAGAAGATGAACAGCAGCGCCGCGCTGAGATAGAGCAGCGGCGACAACCCGAGGGCGACCGTCGCCACGCCGCCCAGGAGCATCGGGACGACAACCCCGTACACGCGGCGGGACCGCAACCCGCCCCAGACGCTGATGATGACCCCGCCCGCGACCCCGCCAACGCCGAGCGCGGTACTGAGCAGCGCCAAGGCGGATTCGTAGCTGAACCCCCACGCCATCCAATCGGCGGCGAGGGTGAACTTGACGAGCAGGGGGAGCAGGATGATGACGGGCGTGCCGGTCAGGTTGGCGACGGCGAAGGTGCCGAGCAGCCACAGCAGCGGGCGGCGTCGCCAGATGTAGACGAACCCGACCCGCACATCGGCCCACAGGTCGGGGCGTGCCCGCTCGGTCGTCGCGATTGGGAGCGGCGAGGGGATGGCGAGAAAAAACAGCACGGTCGCCGTCGCGAGGAACGTGAGGCCGTCGAGGGCGATGGCGAAGGCCGTGCCGTCCGCGAAACGCCCGATGGCTGTGCCGACGCCGCCCGGTATGGCCCCCTGGCGAGCCAAGCCGGGTATCGCAATCAGGGCCGCCGCAAGCGCGGGCGCGAACAGGAACGAGAAGTTCTGCATCGTCTGCATCATGCCGTTGGCGCGGGGGAGCAGGCGTTCCGGCACCAGCATCGCGTAGGAGGTATCGAAGGCCGCGTAGTGTAGGGCTTCGGCGGCGGAATAGCACGCCAGCAGGATGAGCAGCATCCAGAGTTGCAGCGCCCCCGTCGCCAGCAGCACGGTCAAGACGACGCAGAGGCCGCCATTGAGTAATCCGGCGACGAGCATGGTGCGCTTGCGGTCGTGCCGGTCCACCCAGGCTCCGGCCAGGGGTGCGCCGAAGACGGCGGGCAGGGCATAAGCTAGACTTGTCGCGGCGAGCGCAAACGCCAGCGCCGCTTTCTGCTCGGGGCGCGGGTAGAGTGTCAAGGCTAGCCAGATGTTCGCTGCGAACAGCGTGAGCGCGCTCCCGATGAGGGAGAACGATTGCGAGGCCCACAAGATGATGAAGGTACGGAAGCCGTGCGCGGGTGGTTGATAGGCCGGGGCTGGAATGGTGGCGGGAGCCGTCATGGGGCCGGACCCTTCCTCGAACGACGCGGACATGCCCATCGCCTGTGGGCGCGTGCCGCAGTCTAGCATGACCTGTGCCCGAAGACAACGCCCCACACCGGAATACTGCGGCGCGTGGCATTACCTCGACGTGGCCAGCACGGCAGTTCAATTCGCTGGACATGATGAGCGGGAGATTAGCGGGCCTCCCCCTTCGCTTGCCTGAAATGTTGAAAATCGGAGTGCGGGCCAATGTTATTGGACTCGGACCAGATGCTCACCCGTCTTGAAGTTCACGAAGTTCTTGGTGCGCTTCTTCCTAGCATCCATGTTTCGCACCCGCCCCTCTGCGATGAGCGCACCCAAGCCTTCCTGTAAGGTGCTGTGGAACCAGCCGGTGACTTCGTGCATCTTCGCAAATTCGGTCAGGCCAAATAGCCGTGGTTCGGTGGTCAATTGCCGCATCCAGTATTCCATGATGTCGAGTAGTGGCGTCTGCCGCTGCGCCGCATCGCCCACATCGTTCGCACCAAACAATTCTAACTGGCCGTTCTTGGCGATGCGGCGGTCTTGCTTGGCTTGCGCCCGCACTTGTGGCTGGATAATGTCTAGCTTCTCCGATTGCTCCGCGAACTCCGTGATGCCCAGCGGGTGCCGCGTCAGGTAGACAAGGTGATATTTGGTGCGGTCGCGTCGGGGGTCAAGGACGGGCATCGCGGAGGTATAGGGCCGTTCACCCGTCATGGGCACGGCTTCGCACAACCGTTGCCGGTAGAGCATCATCAGCCCGCGCTCCCGCTCCTTGCTGGACGTGGACAGGTCCACGATGCGGGACACATCCTCCCCGAACAGGTCGTGCATGTCCTGCGCGAACTTCTCTTGCGACACCGCCCGGTTCACGAAGTCATACATCAGGTTGATGAGGAATTCGGAGTTCGGGCGTTCTAGTAAGGGACGCAACTTGGGCATGGACACGTCCTTCCAACCCTTCGGGTCGATGAAGAAGAACGCGAAGGCGTCCGGGCCGCACCAGTCTAGTATCTCCCGCTTTAGCCCATTGAAGTCGCCGCGCAACGCCTTCGTTTCGATGCCTTCACGCGGTTCGCTCAGGAAGGATTGCAGCCGGTCGAAGCTCTCGCGGTTCTTCTCGACGTATAGGGCGCGGAAGGTCGGCACATGCTTCCCGCGTTTGATGAAAGCGTTCCGGCAGCGGCGCATAATTTCCAGTGAGATACCGATGGATGTGCCGCTGAGGGTGTCGCTTTCGTCTTGCCACGGCCCCGCGAAACAGTCTACGAAGGTGATACGACGGGCGCGGCTATGGCCGATAATCATAATCAACTGTTCGAGGTAGCCCCACAGCAACATATGCTTGATATAGGCTTGTTCGCGCCCCTTGTACTTGTCGGGAACGTGCATCGCTTCCTCCCCCCGCGAATCACCATAACGTTGCAGCTATGATACCGCCCAGCCAAGGTTAGTACGTACACCTACTGTTAGGTGTAGAGGAAGGAAGTGGAGTATCGAGTGTGGGCGCGGTGGAGAAGCGGTGGAGTCAGGATTCGACCGCGAGAGGGCTGGCGGTTCTCACCATCGGCATTTCATCCCAGGTGCGCCCATCCAGTTCGCGCCCACCAACCTTCGGCGTCCGCCCGCCCCATTGCTTGAAGAAGAAGGGTACGCCCGCGCGGATACACCCTGCGCGAATCTCCCGGACCCATTCGGGGTCTATCGGGCGGTGCCGCGCGCCGCTCTCGCCACCCACGATGACCCAGCCAATGCCGGTCAGGTCCAAGCCGCTGAGAGCGCCAATCAGCGGTTCACACGAGAGGAAGCGCACGTCGGCGTGGCAATCGCGCAGCCGGTCCACGCGCTGTATCACGCGCGCATCTTCCACCGATGTACCCAGCCACACGTTCGACGGCGCGGGGTAGTCGGCGGTGAAACGGGCCATCCGCTCCGGGCGCTTGGTGAGGACTTGGAAGGTGTGTTGCGGGCAGTCGCGCATCACGTCCCAAATCTGCACCACGTAATCCCGTGGTACGCGGGCGTGGAACAGGTCGGACATCGAGTTGACGAAGACGCGGCGCGGCGACTTCCAGCGCAGCGGTTGGGTGAGGGCATCGGGATGCAGCGTGACCGCAAAGCCATTGCGATACTTTTCCACGCCCATCTTTTGCAACCGATAGGACAGCAGTTCGGCGTAGCAATGGTCGCATCCGGCGCTGATGGCGGTGCAGCCCGTGACCGGATTCCAGGTTGCATCGGTCCACTCGATTGCGCTCTTGTCGCCCATGACCGTCGCCCCTTTCGCGGTGTGTCACCGCCGTGAGTACCCACCCAGATAGACCACACGATAGTGCCGCACGCTGCACGCCGATGTACGCAACAATGGAACGTCCGTTCGGTTCTGTCAAGGGCGAACTGGCGGTATACTGTCGCCACATAGAGTGTGTCGCGACAAACGACAGGAGGGTGGAATGCCCCGCTCCCCCGCAACTATGACCCGCGCCAGGCGGCATCTGGCAGGAAGCCGTGCGCTTTGCATCTCGCGGGGGCAACTGCTCCTGGTGGAACATTTTGACCCGCACACCGGCAACACCTATTGGGTGCTGCCGGGGGGCGGGCGAGAAGCGGGGGAAGACTTCGCTGAGGCAGCGGTGCGGGAAGTGCGCGAAGAAACCGGCGTCGAAGTGCGCGTGGTACGGCGGCTTTACGTCCCGGTATCCCAGGCGGATGTCACCTACGCGCTATTCTTGGTCAAGCCGGTCGCGCACACGGTGGCGGCACCAATGGTCGATTTGACCCAGGAAGCGTACTTGCGCGGCGCGGCATGGCATGATGTGACACCTGACAGGCCACTCGGCCCGCTGGATACGGCAGTTTGGGGTTATCTCGCGCCGCGAATCGCACGATTGCTCCACGACCGTTCTTCGTAGCCCGCCAATTATTGACAAGGCCCGACCCCGAAAGGCCGACCCTGTGGATGGCGTGTGGAAAAGTTGCTTGAGGGCCAATCAGTCGCCGGTCATCGCCAGTGCCGCACCCGACGCGATAGGCGTGACGTTCGCCGGGATACTGGGCGCGACAGGCAACATGCCAAGTCTCGACAATGCCAAGGCCCGGTGTTTACACACTTTGTCCCCCGCTTTGACCGCCGCAGGGCACCCACAGGTGGGGTGTTCGCCGGGGATGATTTCGACGCTGTACACCATCCCGCTCACGGAACCGGCAGTGACCGCCCACAGGAGCGGTGAACCGTTGACGGTGAAGGCTTGCAAGCCCTCGTCAATGGCCCGCTGGTAGGCCAGTTGCCAGCGCAGCGGCGAATTCGGGCGACCGGCGAGTTTCGCGGGGGTGGTCGGGTCAAGCTGCGTAGCCATCGGGTAGAATCTCCTTGGGCTGCAAGGCCCGCTTGCGCCGCTCAGGGTCAGCCGTAGGAAAGTCGGCCCTGAGTGGCCTTCCGTTTGTCTGCACCGAGCATAGCACCGTAACTTGGTGCCGACTATCCCCTAAAAGTACTTTTTACCCCCTTGCTAACGCCATCCCTACCGTGGTACAATCTTTGTGTTAGCGCGGGTTGCGCGCCGGAAAGGAGACAGAGGATGGCGAAACGACCCGGCATACAGACGTTGCGACTGAATGCCCTGATGACCCAGGCCGATTTCGCGAAGGCGATGGGCGTGAGCGTGCCGAGCGTCCAGGCGTGGGAGTCGGGGGAGAGCGTGCCGCGACCGGCGATGGCGCGCAAGATGCTCACCGTGTTGGAAGTGACGCGGGAACAACTGCTAGAGGCGTTGGAAGTCACGCAGCGCGAACGTGTCATGCGCGAACGGGCGCAACAGGAAGAAGCCGCACTGCCCGTTGCGGCTGAGACGCTTGCTGATACCCCGGCGCTGGCCGACAAGCCGCCGCGCAAGCGGAAGAAGGACTAGCGATGCTCACCGAACCGCGAACGACGCTCTATGAATTGCGCCGCTCACGCGACCTGAGCCTTGAGGAACTGGCGGGCCATTTGCATTGCACCGTGGCCCGCTTGGCGCAAATCGAGAACGGCAAGGCGCAGCCCACGGAAGCCGAAATCGCGGGATTCGGCGCGATGTTCAACGAATCCCGCGCGACCATCGTGGCTGCGGCGCGCTCAAGTCGGTATTGGGCCAACCCGCACAAGCCGCGCAAAGGCGAACCACAGGCAATCATCAGGCAATCATCGAACGCCGGGAAGGGTAGGGGGTAGCGACGTGGCCGAAAAAGAGCCAAACACGTTCACGAAACCGGCCCACTGGTCAAATCATAACGATGCTGCTGGCGAACCCCAGCTGAGCGCCGCGATGCGGTAGGATGTTCATCGGCGCTGGGCTGGTGGGGTGCCACTGACGCACGAAGGGGGCGGGTAT
>JAABUN010004536.1_pt1 | contig 18740 bp, 14 predicted proteins | sample 5559311 | NCBI WGS metagenome assembly JAABUN01 (sample SAMN10711877, study PRJNA513370) | rock metagenome | isolation source: Antarctica rocks | place: Antarctica: Victoria Land, Siegfried Peak sud | reverse complement strand
AAGGTTGCGCCGGCTTCGGTCAACATGGAGTAGAACAAAAAGCCCCGGTAAGTCGTTCTTATCGGGGCTTCGTTTTGGGGCTTTTCGTCTACTCCTCTTAATGTTGGCTGCAGTAAAGTTTTGTCAACCGTTTAGAAGTTTTATTTTTTGAGTTTCAAACTCTTCTTGTGTCAATATTCCTTGTTGCACTAAATTATTCAGGTCTGTTAATTGTTTTGCAAGGTCATTATTATTTATTTGCAGTTTTGTCTGATTTGTTTGTTTATTAGTACTCAAATCAAATAGTCGCTTGAACTCTTTATAAAGCTTCTGTGATTTCTGGGTTTTCTGAAAATGCAACGGTCGAGGTTGTCCTTTATAATTTATCACTAGGTGCAAGCTATCTTCCTTTCTTCTCTTAGCAGCCTGTCCTGCCAATGCTAAAGCTCCTAAGCTACCTGCTAAAAAACATCCCGCCAATACTCCTGTTAAAGCGTTTGCTGTCGTTGAAGTGTTTTGTACTCCAATTTCAAGTTCTAATATGTCGTGTGGTTTAAGGATAATTTTTCGGTCCAAGAATAAGTATTCTTTGTATGAAATCTCAACTTTATCTTTAAAGAAAGTAAGTGTCATTGGTTTAGGACCTTTCACATCAGGTAATCCTGCATCGTAGATATCGGTAAGTTTAGCAGTTCTAAAACTATCAAGGGAATTCGTGATGGCAGTTTCTAAGTCTTTTAATTTGTCAAGCATTTTTTGTGGATTTATTGCAGCCAACGCATAAATTTAGGCAACCTCCATTGAAGTACCTAAATTTCTACCTGTTTGATTATCACTACTATTCATTTGGCTTTTTTCAATTGTCATTGCGCCAATACATTTTACAAGGGTAATTCCTCCTTCTTTTCATAGAACATTTAAAAGGCTTGTGATTCAACCAATTGCTCAAATGAAATATGTAGCCGAAGCTTAACTCATTCAATAAATTCTTTACCCTTCCCAACTGCCATTGTCTCCACTTCAGATAATGGATCTTTTCTCGGTTGTAAAAGCTTGGCAACCAATCCTGTCCACCCCGTTTGATGTGAGGCGCCAACTCCCCGGCCATTGTCTCCATGAAAATATTCATAGAACAAAATATAATTTGAGAAATTGGGGTCAAATTGTGACTTGTTACAGTCTCCATTGGAAGGTCTGCGGCCATTTTCATCCTTTAAAAAAAGCTTTGATAAACGCCCCGAAAGAAACTCTGCGATTTCCTTCAAAGTCAAAAACTCACCGCTTCCTGTCGGGCATTCTACTTTAAAATCATCTCCATAATAATAGTGAAACCTTTGAAGGCTTTCAATAATCAGGTAATTGACAGGTAGCCAAACAGGGCCGCGCCAGTTGCTGTTTCCCCCAAATATTCCTGTCGTAGACTCACCAGGCGTATATGGAACACTGAATTTGGTCCCATCTAAGTGAAACTCATAAGGATGCTTTTCATACACTTTTGAAAGAGAACGAACACCGTAGTCGCTCAGAAACTCACTCTCGTCAAGCATCCGGTTAAGTATTTTTTTCATCCTGTGCCCCCGTAATAAACTCAGTAAATGTTTTTCACCTTCATTCTTATCCTGCCACCTTGATACCAGGCTTGCAAGGTCAGGACGGTTATTAAGAAACCATTTTAACCGCTTTGCAAATTCAGGGGCTTCTTCTAATAATTGATCATCTATAACTTCTACTGCAAACATTGTAATCAGGCCTACCATGCTGCGTACTTTTAGTTTTTTACTTCCACCATCAGCAAACCTCAGTGCATCATAATAGAAATTGTCTTCCTCATCCCACAAACCTATTCCTTTATTGCCCATATTAGTCATTGCGCCGGCAATGTATAAAAAGTGTTCAAAGAACTTCGTGGCCATGTCCTGGTAGACAGAATTATCCCGGGAAAGCTCAAGCGCTATACGCATCATATTAAGCGAATACATAGCCATCCAACTGGTGCCGTCCGCCTGCTCTATATAACCGCCTTCAGGCAAAGAAGCACTTCTGTCGAAAACACCAATATTATCAAGACCTAAAAACCCGCCCTGAAAAATGTTATTGCCTTCAGCATCCTTGCGGTTCACCCACCAGGTAAAATTCATCAGCAGCTTATGAAATACTGATTCTAAAAAAACCTTATCGCCTTTGCCATTATTATTCTTTTGGTCAATCTTATATACACGCCATGCGGCCCAGCCATGTACAGGCGGATTAACACCGCTAAATGTCCACTCATAAGCCGGCAACTGGCCATTAGGATGCATGTACCATTCCTTGGTCAGTAACAACAATTGCCACTTGGCAAAATCAGGATCAATCAATGCGAATGGAATGCAATGAAAAGCAAGGTCCCATGCTGCATACCACGGATATTCCCACTTATCAGGCATGGAAATAATGTTTGCATTATTTAAGTGTATCCATTCATTATTTCTTCCCTTCAGGCGTGATGCAGGTGGTACGGGCTGCGACGGATCGCCTTTTAGCCATTGCCTGACATCGTAATAATAAAATTGCTTGCTCCACAGCATGCCTGCAAAAGCCTGGCGCTGCACCATCTTTTCATCATCTGTTTCAATATCGCTTTGCAGCGATCGGTAAAACTCGTCTGCCTCTTCAATTCTGTTATTGAATAAAGTATCAAAATCTTTAAACGGTTCATTGCCGCCCGCACTTAACCTCAAACGGATAGTAGTGGATTCACCGCCTTTCAATTTCAAATCATAATTAGCTGCTGCCTTGGTTCCTTTTGAGTGGTTTATTGCCTTATCATCTCCATGTATCAAATACTCATTAACGCCATCTTTTGTATATGGAGTTGTATTATCAACTCCATATAATTTCTTTAAGTTAGTTTCATTACCGCAAAATAGTAATGGTGGTTTGCTTTCAAGATGTAATGTAAGCTCCCCAAACAATTTGTGATCAACAGTGATATTCCCTTCATTTGATGATATCATCTGTGGCTTGTAATCAGTATATCCCCAGGACCATGTATTCCGAAACCATAGCTGCGGCAACACATTGAGATCTGCATCTTCATGACCTCTGTTATGTACTGTGACTCTGATAAGGATGTCTTCTGCTGCCTCTTTCGCATATTCAACAAAAACATCAAAGTATTTGTCTTCGTCAAAAATGCCGGTATCTATTAACTCAAACTCCCCCTGGTTCTTATCGCGTTTACGATTTTCTTCTGCAAGCCATGCATAGGGAAATGCTGTTTGCGGATACTTGTACAACATTTTCATATACGAATGAGTTGGAGTAGAGTCTAAATAGTAATATAACTCCTTCACATCCTCACCATGATTTCCCTCGGGGTTTGAAAGTCCAAAATATCTTTCTTTAATGATAGAGTCTTTTTTATTCCATAAACCTATTGCAAAACAAAGCAATTGCTGATTATCACTAATACCGGCAATTCCATCTTCGCCCCACCGATATGCTTTACTTCGTGCTGCATCATGGGTTAGATATTCCCATGGTTCTCCGTTGGCACTGTAATCTTCCCGCACTGTTCCCCATTGCCTGTCGCTGACATATGGTCCCCACTTTTTCCATTTGGCTTTTCCCGTTTTATGCTGTTGTAATCGCTTTTGTTCGTATGTCATAAATCGTTTTTCGGAGATTGCAAATAAACCTTGTTAGAGTAATGCAGTTTTATTTTGAAGTTAAATTCGTCCCTTCGTTCCCCTCTCCTTCGAAGAGGAGCCAAGGGTAAGTCTTTAATACGATATCACTTACAAGTGCTGCGTAAATACGAAGGGTTATAGTAATCACATGCATTTTAAAAATTCTTTTCTTTAATTTTCATAAATGTACTTTTTTTAGAGCTATAGTTAAACATCTGTTACTCTCTCACTTCTGTTTATCCGCTTTCTGCCAGTATTTTCTTAAAAATTTAATTGATATCCAAATTACCTTTTCTAAAAACCCTCTTTTTCATAGAAATGCAATACATTTATACCCATATTAGACAATTAAATAATGAGATGGTTGCTGTCAAAAAAAATTCTTATAGTTACATTCTTAATTATTGTAACTGCCAGCTCATTTGTGTTTCTCACTCATAGTTCTAATGTTGACTTTACCACTCAGGTAAAACCTATTATAAACAGAAGCTGCATTACCTGTCATGGAGGTGTAAGGCAGAAAGGCGGATTTAGTTTACTATTCCGTGAAGAAGCTTTGGCGAAAACAGAATCTGGTAAATTGGGCATAGTCCCTGGCGATCCTGGTAACAGCGAAATGATAAGACGTATCAACCTTAAAGATCCTGAAGAAAGGATGCCTTACAAACATGATCCGTTAAACAAAGAGGAAATAGATATACTTACTAAATGGGTGAAGGAAGGTGCACCATGGGGTGAGCATTGGGCATATGTTCCGGTCAAAGAAGTTCCTGTTCCTCAAACTACTTCTTTCTTTGGTTTAATAACTGCTAAAAGCAAGTGGGCAGAAAATCCTATTGATAATTTTATTGAACAAAAACTTGATGAGCAGGAGTTAAAACCTTCTCCAAAAGCAGATAAATATACTTTGTTACGCCGGGCAAGCCTTGATATCATTGGTATGCCCGCTCCTGAACGACTTGCATCAAAATATTTAAACGACAACAGCGAACGGGCTTACCCGGATTTAATTGACTCATTATTAGCCTTGCCTGATTTCGGCGAAAAATGGGCAACGGTGTGGCTCGATCTTGCACGTTATGCTGATACCAAAGGTTACGAGCGTGATGACACCCGCAACATCTGGAGATACCGCGACTGGCTGATCAAAGCTTTTAATGAGGACAAACCTTATGATAAATTTTTAATCGAACAAATTGCCGGTGACCTCCTGCCCTCTGCAACAGATGACGATTACATCGCCACAGCTTTTCACCGCAATACGATGACCAACGATGAAGGCGGCACCGACAATGAAGAGTTCAGAACCTCCGCTGTTATGGACAGAGTAAATACTACCTGGCAGGCAACCATGGGGACAACATTTGCCTGTGTGCAATGTCACGCCCATCCTTACGATCCTTTTAAACACGAAGATTATTATAAGTTCATGGCTTTCTTCAACGATACAAGAGATGAAGATACACAGGCTGATTATCCTGTGCTGCGCAGCTACAATGATACATTACAAAAGCATGTATCAAATGTTGTGACATGGGTAGAGCAAAATGTTTCTGCACAAAAAGCGAAAGAAGTAAATATTTTTTTAAAAACATGGCAGCCATCGTACAACTCTTTAACATGCGACAGCTTTACCAATAGCGAGTTAAGTGATACAAAATGGCTGGCATTTCGAAACAAAGCGATATGCCGTCTAAAAAATGTAGATCTGCAAGATAAAAATGAACTTATCTTCCGCTACCAGGCTGATACAACTGGCGGGGTTTGGAAAATTCATCTTGATAAAGCTGATGGAGAAGTGGTAGCCACTATTCCCCTACCACCTGCTAAAAAGGGATGGACAATCACAAAAGCAAATCTTTCTGCTGCTAATGGAATGCATGATCTCTATTTTACTTACAGCAATAATAATTTAAAAAAGCCTACAGATAACGGTGCAAGGTTTGACTGGTTTTATTTTACAGAGGAATTTCCCGGAACAGACAAAGAAGGATATGCAGAAGTAAAAAAAGAATACTGGAAACTGCTGACAGCAGACGTTTCCTCTACTCCCATCATGATGGATAACCCGGCTGCCATGCACAGGGCGTCGTATGTTTTTGACCGGGGCAACTGGTTAACAAGAGGTGAGATGGTGCAACCTGATGTTCCTAAGTCATTAAATCCATTTCCTGCAAAAGCTCCACGCAACAGGCTTGGTTTAGCTATGTGGTTAACCTCCAAAGAAAATCCACTGACTGCACGAACAATGGTTAATCGCGTATGGGAACAAATTTTCGGAACCGGCCTTGCCGAAACATTAGAAGATTTAGGTTCACAGGGCATTTCACCAACACACGTAGAATTGCTTGACTGGCTGAGCTATCAATTTATGAATGAGGATAACTGGAGTGTGAAAAAATTGCTGCGCAAAGTTTTATTAAGCGCAACTTACCAACAGGATTCTAAAGTATCACCTGAGTTATTACAGAAAGATTCCTACAATAAATATTATGCACGCGGGGCGAGAATACGTTTATCAGCAGAACAGGTACGCGACCAGGCCTTATCTATCAGTGGTTTAATGAGTGACAGAATGTATGGCCCGAGTGTATTCCCTTTTCAACCGAAGGGTATCTGGCTTTCCCCTTGGAACGGCGCAGAATGGACACAGAGCAAAGGTGAAGACCAATACCGCCGGGCTGTATATACCTATTGGAAACGTTCTGCAGCTTATCCGTCTATGATAGCCTTTGACGGTGTTTCACGTGAGGTATGCACTTCCCGCCGCATACGCACCAATACACCTTTGCAGGCACTTGCTGCCTTAAACGACTCTGCATACATAGATATAGCAAGACATTTTGCAAGACGCCTGCAAACTGAGACCGGCAACGATATAGGCAAACAAATAAGCACGGGATATAAATTAGCTACCAATCATGCTATTGACGATAAGCGCATAAAAGCGCTGAAAAATTTGTATTACGCAGCTTATAACAAGTTTAAAGACGATCCGGATAAAACGTGCGAAATGGTTGGAGAAATGGGAGACGATACTAATGCTGAAACAGCAGCATTAACCGTAGTAGCGAATGCAATTTTAAATTTGGATGAAGTAGTGATGAAGAATTAGGTATATTTTTTGATTTTTTTGAACAGGCTTTTGTAATGCTATTAAGCTTTAGTTGTGTCACTCCCTTGTACAATAGCAACTTAACGCAGCAAAAAAAATGAAACACATATGATCATAGGAACATAGATTTCACATAGCTTTTCTATGTGCTTCCTATGTTTTCTACTGTGCTATATAGTGTAAAAAAGAAAAAATGACACAAAACGAATTACATAATCAGCGGCTGATAAAGGAAGCAAAAAAAGCTGTGATACAAATGCAAACACGCCGCCATTTCGTTAAAGAGACTGCGATGGGACTTGGCGCACTTGCGTTAGGTTCATTGTTTGGAAGTTGCAGCAATAAAACTTCTCATAATAGTGTATTATTTGATCCTGCACATCCGCTTTTACCTAAACTGCCACCATTTGCTGCTAAGGCAAAGAGTGTAATATACCTGCACATGGCTGGCGCACCCTCTCAGTTAGAGTTGTTTGATTACAAACCCGAACTGATGAAAATGGACGGCCAGGACTGTCCTCCATCATTGCTTGCAGGTAAACGTTTTGCCTTTATTCGTGGCGTACCAAAAATGCTCGGGCCGCAGGCAAAATTTGCACAACATGGAGAAAGCCGGGCTTATGTAAGCGAGCATATGCCGCATCTTGCGACTATTGTGGATGAATTAAGCTTTTTAAAAGCAGTTACAACTGATCAGTTCAATCATGGTCCTGCACAATTAATGGTACATACCGGTGCGGCAAGATTAGGACGGCCAAGTTTAGGCTCCTGGGTTACTTACGGATTGGGAACAGAAAACCAAAACCTGCCGGGATTTGTAGTTTTAACAAGCGGCGGAAGAAATCCTGACGCAGGCAAAAGCGTGTGGGGCAGCGGATTTTTGCCAAGTGTGTACCAGGGTGTGCAATGCCGCAGCGAGGGCGATCCTGTTTTGTTTATAAAAGACCCTAACGGTATGGACAGGGATTTGAGGAAGGCTTCTATTGATGCCATTAACCAGGTTAATGAAGAAGAATATAAAGAATACAATGACCCGGAGATTTTATCGCGCATCTCCCAATATGAGATGGCGTATAAGATGCAGATTGCAGCGCCTGAAGTTATGAACATCAATAACGAGCCACAATATATTCATGACATGTATGGAACCAAGCCGGGTGAGGCGTGCTTTGCAAATAATGTCTTGCTGGCAAGAAAACTTGTTGAGAAAGGTGTTCGTTTTGTTCAGCTATTTGACTGGGGCTGGGATAGTCATGGCACAGACTCAAGTCTTGCAATTGATATTGGCTTTATTAATAAATGCAGGCAGGTTGATAAATCAATTACTGCATTGATTTTAGATTTGAAACAGCGCGGTTTATTAGAAGAAACTTTGGTGGTGTGGGGCGGAGAATTTGGGCGTACACCAATGATGGAAAACCGGGAAGGCAAACAAAATCCTTTCAAAGGAAGGGACCATCACACTGAAGCATTTACAATATGGATGGCTGGTGCAGGTATAAAAAAAGGATTTAGTTATGGTGAAACAGATGAGATTGGTTACAGTGCTATCAGCGGCAAGGTAGAACCATTTGATGTGCAGGCAACCATTCTTGACCGGCTTGGCTTTGACCATGAAAATTTTACTTATGACTTCCAGGGAAGGCCATTCAGGCTAACGGATACGAGAGGGAAAGTGATTAATGAAATTTTAGCGTAGAAAAAAGATTTACCACATAGCAACAGTAGAAACATAGAAAGCACATAGATTAATAAACAATGTGTCCTATCTTTCCTAATGTTCCTATGTGTCGAAAAAAAATAAAATGACAATTAACCGAAGAAGATTTTTACATAAAACTACCACTGCATCTACAGCATTACTGCTTCCATCTCTAAATGTATTTGCTTCTCCTTTACCAACAATTAATACCAATTCAACCTTCAGGCTAAAAATTTTGGCAACCAATTGGGGCTTTGCAGGAACATTAGATGAGTACTGTGCCAAAGTAAAAAAAGAAGGATATGATGGCATTGAAATATGGTGGCCAACAGAGAAGGCCGAACAGGATACATTATTTGCACTATTAAAAAAATATCAATTAGAAGTTGGATTTCTCGCGGCAGGTCATGAAAGTAATTATAAAGATCATTACGATACTTTTAAAAAAATGATTAATGCTGCAGCCTCCAATAAAATTCAAAAGCCTTTATACCTCAATTGTCATTCGGGTCGGGATTATTTCAGCTATGAAGACAACAAAACTTTTATTGACCACACATTAGAACTGGCAAAACAAACAGGTATCAAAATCTGCCATGAAACACATCGTTCGCGCATGTTATATTCTGCGCCGGTTGCAAGAAGATTTATTGAGACAATTCCTGAACTAAGACTCACATTTGATGTTTCTCATTGGTGCAATGTACACGAAACGCTTCTCCAGGATCAGCAGGAAACTCTTGATATGACATTACAAAGAGTGGATCATATTCATGCACGTATCGGTCACCCTGAAGGTCCGCAGGTTAATGATCCACGGGCCCCTGAATGGGACAATGCTGTAAAAGCTCATTTTTCATGGTGGGATAAAGTGGTGGATATGAAGAAAAAGAATGGAGAAGTTCTTACTGTTCTCACAGAGTTTGGGCCGCCTGATTATATGCCGACTGAACCTTATACAAGAAAACCTCTGTCTGATCAATGGGCCGTCAATGTGCATATGATGCAATTGTTGAGGAAAAGGTATAGTTGAAGTTGAGAGGTGCGAGTGAGAAAGCTGTGAGCTGTTAGCTTCGAGCTGTAAGCTTTTTCCAGCAATACAAATATTTCATTAAGAACAACAAAGTTTTTTATTTAAAATGAACATAAAGTTAAAATCAATTATACACAGCTCGCAGCTTATAGCTTAAAAATCAAAACATAAAATGCGAAACTTTAAAGAACTGAAAATATGGCAAAAGGGATTTGATATTGCTGTAAGGGCCTATAAACTAACAGCCTATTTTCCGAAAGAAGAAAAATATGGAATAACTTCTCAAATCACAAGAGCTTCTGTATCCATACCTTCAAATATTGCTGAAGGAAGCAGCCGAAGCAGCGAAAAAGACTATAATCGTTTTATTGAAATTTCTTTAGGCTCTTCTTTTGAATTAGAAACTCAACTATTAATATCACAGGCTTTGAATTTTGGAGAAGAGAATCTAACGGCTGAAATATTAAAGGACCTCGATGAAGAACAAAAAATGTCAATAAGTTTTATGAATAAACTAAAAAAATAGCTATAAGCCTTGAGTTGTATGCTACGAGCCACGAACTTTGAGTTGAAACAAAAAAAATTAAGCTCGAGGCTCGTAGCCGTTTTCACACTCGTAGCTCGTAGCTAAAAGCTCGTAGCCTGTTTTACTATGATTGAACTGATCGGCCACTTTCATCCCTTACTTGTGCATCTGCCAATTGGAATCTTACTGGTTGCGTTATTGCTGCATTGGTTATCAGGAAAAGCAAAATATGCTTCAGTGAAACAGGCGGTTCCAATAATTTTATTTTGGGGGTCAGTTACAGCGCTTGTTTCATCCATTACCGGTTATTTTTTAAGTATAAGTGATGATTATGATCAATCGCTTGTCAATTGGCACATGTGGATGGCAATAGGGGTTGTACTTACATCTGCAATACTGTATACAAAAGAAAAGAACCCTAAGGTTGAAGTTCCGACAAAACTATTATCATTTGGATTACTGGGATTGTTAATGGCAACTGGTCATTTGGGAGGTTCGCTGACTCATGGATCTGATTATCTCAGCAAACCTTTCTTCAGAATTTTTAAAAGTGACAGTGCCGAAAACACTACCATTAAACCATTGGCTAACGTACAGGAAGCCCTCGCGTATAAAGATGTAGTCCAACCAATTTTACAAACAAAATGTTACTCCTGTCATAATGCTAATAAACAAAAAGGACGTCTCAGAATGGATGATATTAGTTTGTTGATGAAAGGAGGAAAGCATGGTGAAATAATTGATTTGAACAATCCGGATTCAAGTGAAATGATAAAAAGACTTTTATTACCGGTAGATAATGAAGATCACATGCCACCAAAAGAAAAACCTCAGCCAACAGAAAGCCAGGTTGCTTTACTGCAATGGTGGGTAAGTAATCAGGCTGATTTTAAAAAAAAGGTAAAAGAACTTGATCAGCCGGTAAAGATAAAACCAATGTTAGCTGCACTGCAAAGGCCCGAAATTATAAAAAAAGAATCAACTGATATACCTGCAGCTACTGTTGAAAAAGCAGATAATAAAATTCTTGAACGGCTAACACAAAATGGTGTTGTTATTTTACCGGTTGCACAAAACAGCAATTACCTGACGGCAACCTTTGAAGAAGATACATTGGTTGGTAAAGAAGTTATACAATTATTGCTGCAATTAAAAAAGCAACTGATCTGGCTTAAAATCAACAATACTACAATAGAAAAAGATGCCTTTCAACTATTACCAAAATTGTCAAATCTAATACGACTTAATCTTTCAAATACCAACATTACTGATAAAGAAGTTGAGCGATTACAGTCACTGGAAAACCTTCATTACCTTAATCTTGTTGGTACCAAAGTCACTATAAAAGGAATTTTGCCCTTAAAGAAATTGAAAACTCTTCAGTCATTATTTTTGTATGAGACAGATATTGCAAAGGAAGACTTTAAGACTCTTAAATTATCTTTTCCTAAAACGCAAATTGATTCAGGAAACTATTTTGTTCCTCTGCTTGCAAGCGATACAACCGAAGTAAAAGCACCTAAGTTAAACAAATAGCCGTGTGATGAAAAGCTATGAGCTGTGAGCTTTCTAAAAAAACATTTCATTTAAAACAAATAATTATTTTTAAATAAACACAAACTTAAATCAAACCCTACTGCTCACGCCCATGGCTATAACCTGCAGGTTGCATTTACAGTTGTACGTTGAAACGATAGCCTATACCATGTATAGTCTCAATCATTACTTCCGGGTTCGCTTTCAGGTACTTACGAAGTTTAGTAATATAAACATCCATGCTTCTTCCCAAAAAAAAATCATCTTTCCCCCAAACATTGATTAGTACTTCCTCTCGTTTTACCACTTTATTTTTATGCTCACATAAAAACCGCAATAAATCACTTTCTTTGGCAGTGATGCTATAGGTTTCTGTTGGTGTTATTACTTTTAAATCAGTTGGAGAGAATACAATAGTCCCGATATAATAGTTTGTAACTGTGCTGGAATGCAGCTTTTTAGAACGACGCAAAAAGACTTCTATTTTTTTTAGTAACTCCGGCATGCTGAAGGGTTTTGCGATATAATCATCAGCACCAGTATCATAACCTTTTAGCCGGTCTTCTTCCAGTGTTTTCGTGCTTAAAAAAAGCACCGGTATTACGTCTGTTTGCTGCCTGATTTTTTTTGCTACTGTATAGCCATCTTTATAAGGCATCATTATGTCGAGCAGACAAATATCAAATTTATCTTTGTCAAAAATTTCAATAGCAGTTTGTCCATCTGCACAATGAACAACTTTATATCCTTCTTCTTCCAATGCATCTTTTACCATAAATGCAAGACTGTTATCGTCTTCAGCAAATAGTATAGTAGCACGCGGTGTCAAAATGTATTTTTTTAAAGTACGGGTAAATCAATAATAAATTCTGAACCTTGACCCAAAACACTTTTTACTGTAATGGAGCCTTTGTGCCCATCTATCACCTTTTTTACAAAATACAACCCAAGGCCAAGGCCTTTCACATTATGCACATCTCCTGACGGGACACGATAAAACTTTTTAAATAGTTTTTTTCTTGACTTTTCTTCAATTCCAACACCATTGTCTTTTATTGAAATCAAATACCTGTTGTCGATAGCTTTTGTTTCGATTACAACCAAAGGTTCTTTGGCATATTTTAGCGCATTTGAAATTAAGTTTAATATAGCTACATACAGACTATTATCATCAGCATATATAACAGAATTTGTTTCTTCAAGTAATAGCTTTACTCTTGCGCGCTTTTCTTCTGCAACTGTATAAAGTTGTATTATGGCCTTTCTGATTAACTCATTTGGTATAACTTCTTTTTGATCCAGAACCAAACCATTAGCTTCTGTTTTTAATACTTTCATCAGGTTTTCCATATGATGCTTCAGATATGCGGTCTGATCCTGCATGAGTTTAATATATATTTCAAATTTTTTCGGATGCTCTGCTACAGAAGGTTTGGCTATGGCGTCAAGACCAACAATTAATGTTGTAAGAGGAGTTTGAAATTCGTGCGTAACATTTTGAATAAAATCATTTTGAATTTCATTTAAAAATTTCTGCCTATATAAAAAAAATATGCTCAGGCTTAATGCAATTAAAAATAATAATAAGAGAATTGCCGACACAATCCACCATCTCATTGAATTAAGGATATATTGATTACGGTGTGGAAAATACAATTGAATGTACGCGTAGCTTTTTTTGTATACTCCCAAATTGGTACCAGCGGTTACGGGATGCTTTGTAACTGCAGACGGCAGGTACATTTCAAACAAAAAAGTATGAGTGCGGGGAGTGTACAAAGCAACTTTACAGTCCGCGAATACTCCGAAATCTTCCAAATTATCTAATAAATTGTCAATCAGTATCTTCTTAGCAGGTATGCTGTCTATTTTAAAAAGAAATGTGTTTGCATCCGCTTGTTCTATAAGTTTTTGTAATTGTCTTGCTGACGAAGAATTAGTTAATTCTAAATCTTCATACACCCCCTGTATACTTTTAACTACGCTAGTGCTAAACTGTTTTTGCTCATAATTATAAATCTTGTTAAGCCAGAATAACTGAGCTGATACCAGTAATCCTATTGCAATTGCAGTTATTAGAATAATCCATCTTATTGTAACAGAGCGCATGTATAACTGGTTAAGAAATCTGTACAAAGATGATCGAAATAAAGTTTGATCGAAAGCTGTATAAAGTTAAACGATGGTTAACGACAATAGAGATATCTGTGATACTAAATAATTTTAATACAGGATAAGAAATTCATTCAACACGCAACATTCGGTTAACGTTGGTTAAACAGTGGTTAACACAAATTAAAGGGTTAGAACTTATAATACTTTTGATAATCGAAATGGTTGAAGCATAAAAAATCAGTTGAACAGGAAAAAGTACTCACTGAAGCAGCAATCGTAATGGCAGCAAAGCAAGAAAGAGTTGTACGTTTTTCCTTTTCTATAATCGGATAAGTATGGGCTGCAAAACAAATACGGCATGTTAAATTAAGAAAGTCACTTTTTAAAACACAATAAAATATCATAATTATGAAAAAGGTAATGTTAGGAGCTTTTATGTTGCTCGCGGTAGCTGGCACAACAATGGCACAAACTGCTAAAAAAGATACAGCAAGCAGTGCAGGAACAAGTAAAACTTATCATGCTAAAAAGCATCATAGTAAAATGGCATCGATGAAAAAAGGTGCAAGTAAAACCCAAAAATAACACAGCCTTACAGCCTGTGTTCCTATTAAAAGACAGGCCACGGTTATACGTGGCTTATCTTTTACAAAAAATTTAAAGGAATTTTATAAACATAATTTACCCAAGTAAAGCCAATTAGTCAGCAGCATCAGAATTTGGGAAATAAATCTGTTAATACAGATCTTAAAAACCTGCCACTGTATCATCTCCTCTTGTATCTGCAGCAGTTTCCAGTTTCCCGTTGGTTACTTTTATCAACTCTACCCGGCCAATGACTTCTTCGTAGTTGGGCACATTATAGCCTTTTATTGTATAGCCCATTTGAATAAGTTGATTTACAACCTCTTTAGGAAAACCCTTCTCTATTACAAGTTCATCAGGTAACCACTGATGGTGAAATTTAGGTTTGTTTACTGCATCAGAAGGGCTCATTTTAAAATCAATGATATCAACAATTGTCTGAAAGACCGAAGTGGGAATAGTGGTACCGCCGGGAGTGCCGACAACCATAAAAGGTTTATTGTCTTTCAATACTATTGTTGGTGCCATAGAACTCAACATTCTTTTTCCCGGGGCAATTGCGTTTGCTTCTCCGCCTACAGCTCCATACATATTTGGCACACCTGGTTTTGCACTAAAATCATCCATTTCATTATTTAAGAAAAAGCCTGCCCCACCCACCACTGTTTTGCTTCCGAAGTTTCCGTTTAAAGTCGTAGTAACTGAAGCCATGTTGCCCCATTGGTCTATAATGCTGATATGAGTTGTCTCCTTGCTTTCTGCAAGGCCAGCTTTTATATCTGAGCTTTTTCCTGCTCTTGTGCTATCGTAATCAGCCATTCTTTTAGCAAGGTAGGCGTCACTTGTAATCTCTTTCAAAGGCACTTTCCAAAAATCCGGATCGCCCAAGTGTTCAGCCCGGTCTGCATATGCTCGTCTTTCTGCCTCCGTCATCAATTGTACACTTTTTGCAGTTTCAAAACCATATGAAGCCAAAGGTCTTTTTTCAACCATTTTCAACATTTGCCATAACAGAACTCCGCCACTGCTTGGTGGCGGCATTCCTATGATAGTGTATCCTTTATAATCAAATTCTATCGGTTTTCTTTCTTTTGTCTTATAATTTTTAAGATCTTCTAAAGTAATCAAACCATTACCTCTTTTCATTTCTTCGACCAACAACTTGGCCGTTTCTCCCCCATAAAACCCTGCAGCACCTTTGTCTCTTATTCGTTTTAAAGTATTTGCAAGGTCTTTTTGCACAACAGTGTCACCTTCTTTCCATCCGCCTTCTTTTACAAACACAGGTAAAACTGTATTAAATTTTTTAAAAGCCTCCTGGGCATTGTTGTATTTCGCTGCTTCAGATCTTGTAAGTGTAAAACCTTTTTCAGCAAGGTCTATAGCAGGTTGTATTAATAATTTGATAGGAAGTTTTGCATATTTTGCAGATGCAAACAATCCGCTAATAGTTCCCGGTACTCCGCTTGCCAGATGACCATACTGGGATAAGCTGCTTTGTGCATTTCCTTTTTCGTCAAGGTACATGTCACGGGTTGCTTTTGCCGGCGCAGTTTCGCGGTAATCAAGCGTGAAAAACTTTCCGTTTTTTAATCCTGCTACCATAAAACCTCCGCCACCTATGTTACCTGCTCCTGGATAAACTACTGCAAGTGCAAGTTGAGTGGCAATAACAGCATCTATAGCATTTCCGCCTCGTTTTAGAATTTCTGCGCCGACCTTGCTTGCAACAGGATGGGCAGAGGCTACGGCACCTTTAGAAAAAGTTTGATTTTTTTGTATAGTATAATAATAAGGATCAACCGCTTTACCTTTTCCAACAATGCTTTGCGCATTATTAACAAAGGGAACAAGAAGGATAAATGAAAATCGTAATATAACTTTAAACATGAAGGCAAATTAAATCATATCCGGTTTTATGCCAAAAGCATTTTTTAGGAGTTAGTATGAAAGTATAAGCCCTTAGTTCTGCACTTGTTTTAATCTATAGTTTTTTTAATGATGCAATGCAGCAAATTGCATCATTAATTGCTCCATAAAAAGATAAGTTACAAAAATGTAGGGGAACAGTGGCTGCTTATACAACCATAACCGTAACCTAATATCTTATCTATAAGATATTGAGATAACTGTTTTAATCTAAATATTTTCAAACAAAACCAATAAATATGATCAAATTATCCTCAGCTTTTAAATTCACTTATTTAACTGTTTTCTTACTTCTTCTTTCTGCTGCAATTAATGCACAGGCAGTGATAACCGGAACAGTAAAAGACGAAAGCGGCAATGCACTTACCGGAGCTTCTGTTTCGGTCCAGGGAGCTTCCAACGGCACTACAACTGATAATGGCGGTACGTATACTTTAAAAATAAAAGGCGGAACTTAGTTAATTATGGGATACCGCTTGGACAAAGAGGTGGTTTTATAAATTTCTCAGGGTCTTTTGATTACCGTAATTATACCAATCGTGCAGGTGACAGAACCGGTACTATTTACAGCCGTTACGATGGAAGAAATGCAGCAGGTGCTGTTCAAACTGTTGATATGACAGACTCATTCCTCTCTGCCAATAACCTAAACCGTGGCGATTTTAAACAACGAGTTGGCCAATCAAGGCTTCGCAGCAGCCAATTCATATTCAATTCCAGCCTCCCGATGGACGACAACGGAACAGAATTTTACATATTTGGTGGAATGGGATACAGAAATGGAAACTCTGCAGGTAACCGCCGTCTACCAAATCAATCAAGAAATGTAATAGAGATTTATCCGTTAGGTTTCTTACCTGAAATAAATTCTGATATATACGATAAATCACTGGCCTTAGGAATCAGGGGTAAAATAAAAGAATGGAATGTTGACTTCAGCAACAACTTTGGTCAGAACCAATTTATTTTCAACGTAGTAAATTCCCTTAATGCTTCTATGCTGACTGCTTCCCCAACACGCTTCAATTCTGGTGGTCCTGTTTTCACCCAGAATACAACTAACCTCGATTTTGCCCGACAGTTTAAGGGAATGAGTGGAATAGATATAGCTTTTGGAGCAGAACACAGATTTGAAAGATACCAGTTAATTCCGGGAGAAGCGGCCTCTTATACTGATTACGGCAAGGCAAGACAAGTGGGCATTGATGGAAACGGACGACCAATTATTGTTCCCGATCCGGCAGGCCCTATCCCTACAAGATTTGGGGGAGCCGATAGTTCTGCAAGAGCCGGAGGTGCACAGGTATTTCCGGGCTACAGGCCTGAAAATGCAGTAAATGCAACAAGAAGTTCTGTTGGCGCATATATAGATGGAGGTTTTAATTTTTCAAAGGCTTTTTTAGTTGATGTCGCTGTAAGATTTGAAAATTATAGTGATTTTGGATCTACTATAAATGAAAAAATCGCTGCCCGTTACACTATCAATAAAAACATTGTTGTACGGGCTTCGGCAAGCACGGGTTTCAGAGCTCCTTCTCTGCATCAGCGTTTTTTATCTACCACATCTACAGTGTTTGTAAATGGTATACCATATGAGCAGGGAACTTTTGCAAATGACAGCAGGCCGGCAGAATTATTAGGAATTCCAAAATTAAGGGCTGAAAAGTCAAAAAATGTAAGCGTTGGATTTACCGGAAATTTGGGCAAGTTTAAAGTAACCTTAGATGGTTATTTCATAAGAATTAATAACAGGATTGTTTATACGGATCAATTCCAGGGGAATTCTTCAGCAACAGCAACTCCAGTTGACCAGGAAATTTACAGGTTACTTTCTCTTGCCAATGCAGGTACCGCGGTTTTCTTTGCCAATGCAATAAATACTGAGACAAAAGGGCTTGATTTGGTTGTTTCATATGGTACAAAATTAGGAGGCGGAAATTTCAGGGTAGATCTGGCAGCTACTCATAATCAAACCAATAAAGTTGGCGCCGTAATGGCGTCTGAACTGTTAAAAGGAAAAGAAAATGTTTATTTCAGTGAAGCAAGCCGGATATATCTTGAAAGTGCTGTTCCGAGAGATAAAGCAAATCTTACCCTTACTTATAATATTAAAAAATTGAATTTCTTTGTTCGTAATGTTTATTTTGGACCTGTTGATGAACCAACAAACGTTGTTGCACAACGGCAGACTTTCAAGGGAAAAGTTATAACAGATGTATCTTTAGGTTATAAATTAACGAGGTCATTACGTGCAACTATTGGTGCAAATAATGTTCTTGATGTATATCCTGATAAGTATACCAACCCTGCAAATACCTCAAGCAATCAGTTTATTTATTCCCGATCAGTAACCCAGTTTGGTTTTAACGGACGATATGTATTTGGAAGACTTGAGCTTACTTTATAAATGTTGCCGTTAGTCTAAAGCTGTGTTCAAGCAATAAGTGCAACAGCTGATTTTATTAAATATACCTCATTAGCTGAATTGTAGTCAAATTTTCTGATGGGTCTGTTATTGATTAATTTTTCTACTCTTTTTACGTTATTAC